>ERZ856578.772-NODE-772-length-65105-cov-44.876576_pt1 | contig 65105 bp, 59 predicted proteins | sample MGYA00514384_ERZ856578 | MGnify/ENA primary metagenome ERZ856578 (study PRJEB29103, sample SAMN06111958) | human gut metagenome | biome: human gut; feature: ankylosing spondylitis patient; material: healthy_person | host: Homo sapiens | place: China:Hangzhou... | reverse complement strand
AATGATGAGAAAACAAATAGGCGCGGCTCTGTCCGCCGTTCTCCTGCTGACCGCCTTGACGATGCCGGCTGCGGCGGCGGAATACGACTACAACATCGAGGACGGATCCGTCCAGAACGCCACCCGGTACCCGGTGGCAAAGGCCTACACCCTGACAGATATTCTGTACGATCTGGGTGCCAGCGGAGGAATGAGCCAGCCGCAGGATTTGTATATCGGTCCGGACGGTCGGCTGTATGTGGCCGACACCGGCAACAACCGCATTCTGCGCTTTTATCAAGATCGGCGGGTAGAAGCCGCCTTCGACAACCAGGGCGCTGGCGGTGGACTGAAAAACCCGTCCAGTGTGTTCGTGGACGAAAACGGCGGTATGTTTGTGGCCGACACGGACAACAACCGGGTGGTGAAGTTGTCGGCTGCCGGGAAATACGTGGAGCAGTTTGTTAAGCCGAAATCCGAGCTGCTGCCCGAAGACTTCGTTTTCAATCCCCGGAAAATCGCGGTCAGCCAGACTGGTTATCTGTACGCCATCAAACATCAGTCCCTGATGAGCATCGACGCTACTAACGCCTTCCGCGGCTACGTGGGCACCACTCAAGTACAGGTGAGCCTGCTGTATAAAATCAAGAAGCTGTTCGCCAACAAGAAGCAGCAGATCCTGCTGGAAAAGCCGGAGCCCGTCTCTGCCCTCAGCTTCGCGCTCGGAGACGACGGTCTGGTCTATGTGACCACCGCGGACGCGAAGGGCGGCCAGCTCAAAAAGCTGAATTCCGTGGGCAAGAACATCTATCCCAAAACTTCCTTTTTCGGAGAAAACGTCTATTTCCCCAAGGAGGACCTGTGGAAGGCCCCCAACTTCATCGATGTGGCCGTCAGCAAGGACGGCATCGTGTTCCTGCTGGAGGAATGGTCGGGCCGGATCTACGTGTACGACGCGGAGGGCAACAACCTGGTGGTCTTCGGTGGTTCCGGCGAGGGAAAATCCAGCTTTAAGCAACCGGTGGCCCTGGACGTGGATGACGCAGGCAACGTGTATGTGCTGGATGCCCAGCTGAACTGCGTGAAGGTCTTCGCCCCCACTTACTTCATGCAAAACGTCCTGCAGGCCGTCAAGTATTACGGCGACGGCGATTACGAAAAGGACATCGACTACTGGCGCAAAGTCGCGGAAATCAATGAGAATTATAACCTGGCCAACAAAGGCATTGCCAAATCCCTTCTCAAGCAGGGGGATTATGAGCAGGCCATGGAATATTACCGCCTGGCCCGAGATAAGCAAGGCTATTCGAAAGCGTTCGAGAAGCAGCGCCATCAGGATTTCCGGGAGCATTTTCCACTGGTGATGCTGAGCGCTATGTTGATTCTCGCCGCCTGCATCGCGCTGCTTGTCGGCGCGTTGAAGTTCATCAAGCGCACGATGAAAAAATATGACCGCTACGTGTAGGAGGGGAGAGAGCATGTACCTATTTGAACTGATTCCCTGCGTTCTGCGGCACCCGCTCGACACCTTCCGGCTCATCAAGGCGGATCGCCGCCGGTTCAGCTGGCTGCCCGCTCTGACGCTGTTTTTTCTGTTCGTCGCTATCCGTATCGTCTCCCTGTTCCTGGTGCATTACCCTCTGGCGGCCGCGGATCCCATGGACGCTAATATTCTGCTGGAAATCGTCTTTGCTCTGGCGCCTCCTGTCTCCCTGGGGATTACGGTGTTCGGCCTGACCTCCATTCTGGACGGGGAGAGCATGCTACGGGAAAACATCACGGCCGTCGCTTTTTGCCTGACCCCTTACGTGGTGTTCCAGATTCCTCTGGCGCTGCTAACGCGGATACTCGGCCTGGGGGAGGCCGCCCTGTTTCAAGGGCTGACCAGTCTCATCTGGGTGTGGGTGGCGGTGCTGTTTCTCGTCAGCGTCACGGTCATGAACGGCTACCGGTTGGGAAAAGCGCTGCTGGTCATTCTGCTCTCCATTGTCAGCGTCTTGCTGTTCTGGGGCACGCTTTTCTTGCTGTACGCCCTGTTTAACCAATTTGCGCTGTTTCTGTCCGGGGTGTACCGGGAAGCCAAATATGTGCTGTTCGGCATGTAGTACGAAACACCATGCAAATGGATTTCGAGTGTTTTGTATCAGGAAAGGCAAGGGTGGACTATGTATAAACGCAAAGGGGCCGGATGTGCCCTACTCCTGGCTGTAGCCCTGGGCCTGTCCGCCTGCGGCGCTCCGGCCGCCATGCCGCAGGCGTCCAAGGACGCGGCCGGCTCGTTCACGCCGGCGACAGTGACCGATACCGCGCAGACGGTCAGCGCGGAAAACGACCGCCTTCGGGTGACGCTGGATAAGGACACCGCCGTACTGACGGTGACGGATAAAGCGAACGGCGGCCGCTTCGAATCGGCGGTTCCCGCCAGCAAGCTGGACAGAGAGCCCAACGAACTGTGGGCCAACGCCGTGCGTGCGCTGGTCAGTCTGACCTGCGTGGACGGCAGCAAGAAAAGCAACGATACCCTGACAAAAAACAACGTAGGGGAGAAGGCCGCCCTTTCCGCGCGTCCCGTGGACAGCGGATTTGAGGTAACCCTGGATTTCTCCGCCCTGCAAATTCAGACGACCATCCGCTTTCTGCTCAAGGACGACCGTCTTCAGGTGGTCATTCCGGACGGAGGCATTAAGGAAGCGGGAAAATACCAGGTGGTGGACGTTACCCTCCTGCCCTACCTCGGTCACGCGCAGGATACCGACGACGGCTATTTTCTGTATCCCAACGGCTCCGGCGAGCTGTTCCGCTTCAAGGATAAGAGCCTGAGGCAGAACGCGGTTAAGGAATATACGCTGCCCCTGTACAGCCCCTTTGCGCTGGACATGGAAAGCCGGTACGCCCTGTCGGAATTCGACCGGGACGAAATGCAGATTATGCTCCCCGCCTTCGGCGTGAAGCTCGGAGACAACGGCTTTGCCGCCATTCTGGAAAAGGGGGATGCCGACGCGGCGGTGCAAGTGACCCCCGGCGGCGTCGGCGTGGCCGTCAGCCGCATCGCCGCCGTGTTCACCTATCGCCATCAGTATCAGGTGGAGGGTGCCGGCCTGAACATCAGCGGCGGCACCAGCCAGTTCCCTTTGGCCCAGCTGTATGACAAGGAGCTCATTCCTGGCGACCGTGTGCTGACCTACGCGTTCCTGTCGGGGCCGAACGCTGACTACAGCGGAATGGCTCGGGCGGTGCGGGAGAACCTCATTAACCGGGGCGCTCTGCCCGCCCAGCGGAAGGACGCGGCTATGCCCCTGTCCCTGGAGCTGTTTATGGGCGTCACCCGGGAGCAGCTCATCTTCGATGAATTCATCGTCACCACTGATTTTTCCCAGGCCGGAGATATTCTCCGTTCCCTGAAGGAAAGGGGCGTCGACAACCTGTTCGCCACCCTGATAGGCTGGCAGAAGGACGGCTATGGATCCGGCTGTGCGCAGCCGGCGGCCGGCAAGCTGGGAGGGGCCTCCGGCCTGGAGGAGCTGGCGGATTACTGCCGGGAAAGCGGCGTGCGCCTGCTGGCCGACGCCAATCTGACCGACATTCTCAAAGGATCCACCGCCTATTCCGCCTCCGCCGACACGGCTAAGGACCAAAACGGCTTCGTCTATCAGGACGCGGCGGAGGAGCATCTGCTCTTCGGCCCCCATGCCGTCTGGCGGCGGGGCGGCGAGCTGTTCCGCTATTTGAAAGACAGGCGGCTCTCAGGCGCCTGCTTCCAGGATATCGGCGTCTTCCTGTACAGCGACCGCAGCAAGGGCGCGGTGTCCGACCGCCGGCAGACCATGGCGGTGTGGGAGAACCTCCTGGCCGTCTCTAAGGAACAGTTGGGTACGGCGGCGGCCGAGGGCGGCAACGCCTATGTGCTGCGCCACGCGGATCTCGTGAAGAATATCCGGGAATCCAGCGATTCCATTCTGTTCAGCGACGAAACGGTTCCGTTTTACCAGATGGTGACCCACGGCAGCGTTCTGTACACCGGGGAAGCTGTTAACCTCTATTACGATGAAACCGCTCAGCTGCTGCGGCTGGTGGAATACGGCTACACCCCCCGCTTCGAGCTGACCTATGAAAGGGCGGCGGAACTGCGGGACACCGCTTACAACATGCTGTTTTCCTCCCGCTTCTCCAATTGGGAGGAGCGCCTGGCCGAAATCTACGGCAAGCTCAGCCGTGAATTGGACGGGCTCTGGAATCAGCCGATGACGGCGCACGAGGCAGTGGGGGATTCGGTGTTCAAAACCACCTACGCCGACGGGTCGGCCGTCTATGTCAATTACGGCGCCGCCGCCTTTGAGTCCGGCGGCGTCCGGGTAGAGCCGCAGGCCTATATCGTGGTAAAGGGGGACGCTGGTTGAATACCATGCAATTCGACTTGCGACTTTGCTTCGTAAAGCCATTCCTTTCTCAAAAAGGGAGCGGCAGCGATTCAAACAGGCTTTGTGCCTGAGAAAGGAATGGGTCTTACCATGAAACAGCCCGCCCGGCGGAAAGCCGCCTTGCGCAACAATCTGGAAGCCTATACCTTCATGGCCCCCTATGTCATTGGTGTGCTGGCTTTTTTTCTCTTTCCCCTCATCTTTTCCCTGGTCATCAGCTTTGGGGACTATCGGACAGTCCATGGCGGCAACACCCTGGAGTTCGTCGGCCTGAAAAACTACATCGATCTGTTCGTGGAGGACGCCACCTATTCCGGCGCGTTTCTCACCGGCATCAAGACCACGCTGATCAACACCCCGCTCATTGTCATTTTCTCTCTGATTATCGCCGTGGTTCTCAATAAGAAAATGATCGCCCAGGGCTTTTTTCGCACCGTATTTTTTCTGCCCTTTCTGCTGGGCACCGGCTATGTTATGAAGCAACTGCTGGGCGTGGGCGCGGTGGATCAGGCCATGACCATGGCCCGCAGTATCGTCCTGCCGGCGGAGGTCTCCGGCTATCTGGGGGCGGATTTGACCGGCCTTCTCACCGCCTTCCTCAGCCAGATTACCTGGGTGTTCTGGCGATCCGGTGTGCAGGTCATTCTGTTCCTGGCCGGTCTGCAAAGCATCAACAAATCCTTGTACGAATCGGCCCGGGTCGATTCCGCCACCGAGTGGGAGGTGTTCTGGAAAATCACCATCCCCATGATCACCCCCATGATGCTGCTTATCATCGTCTATACCATCATCGATTCCTTTACCGATCCCACCAACCCTATCGGGGAGATGTTCATGCACCGGGCCTTCGACAAAACGGAGTATTCTCTAAGCGCGGCCATGTCCTGGGTGTATTTCCTGTTCATCATCCTGCTGGTGGGCATCGTGTTCCTCGTCATGAAACGGTTTATCCACAGCGAATTTGACAAGTAGGGAGGGGAGACTCATGACGGATAATTACAAGTATAAAGGGCCGGTAAAGACGGCGCTGACACTGTACAACCGGTATGTCCGGGGCGGCCGCCTGGTGGTGCGCCTGGCCATGTACCTGTTTTTAAGCATCGTGTCCTTCGTCTTTCTGTTTCCCTTCCTGTATATGATCATCACCTCGCTGAAATCTCCCTACGACCTGTACGACGCGACGGTCAACTGGATTCCCCGCTCCTTTTTCGTGGCGAATTACGCAACTGCGTTCAGCAAGCTGGGGTACCTGCCGCATTTCTTCATCTCCCTTTTCCTGACCGGCGCGGGGATTTTCACTCACATTTTTGTGGGCTCCTTCGTGGCTTACGGCCTGGCGCGGTATAAGTTCCCTGGCAAAACCCTGCTGTTCGGCATCGTGGTGCTGTCCATCGTCGTGCCCACTCAGGTGCTCATTCTGCCCCAGTATATCGAATTTGTCGCCCTGGGCTGGAAGGATACCTACCTGCCCCTGCTGGTGCCGCTGTTCTTTGGCTTCGGCCTGCGGGGCGGGGTGTTCATCTTCCTGTTCCGCCAGTTTTTCCTGGGGCTCCCCAAATCGCTGGAGGAGGCCGCTAAAATCGACGGCTGCGGCTATCTCGGGGTCTACTGGCGCATCGCCCTGCCCACCGCCAAGACCTCGGTGCTGGTCTGCGCGGTGCTGGCCCTGGTCTGGCATTGGAACGAATACTTTGAAAGCGCTATCTATCTGTCCTCGCAGGAGCTGTGGCCCCTGCCCTCCATGCTCCCCGGTGTCTACCGGCTGTTTGAGCAGACTTTCCGCGGCGCGGGATCCGGCGGCCTGTCGGGCGTTGGCGCGGCGGCGGGCAGCCTGTCCTCCATGGTCAGCGAGGGCACGGTGATGGCGGCGACCTTCCTGGTCATCGCGCCGGTTCTCGTCGCGTACTTCTTTTTGCAGAAACGGTTCATGGAGGGCATCGAGCGCTCCGGCCTGGTCGAATAGGAGGAATCTGGCATGACGCAAACACAGGCTGCGGCGCTGGCGGCGCCCCGTCCCCAGCACCGGTTCAAACGCTTTCTGCGGCGTAACGCCACAGGCTACATATTTCTTGCGCCCTTTCTGATTCTGCTGTTCATCTTTGTGGTGGTGCCCGTCGGCGTCTCAGTGGTGCTCAGCTTTACGAATTACAATATGCTCCAGCCTCCGAAATTTGTCGGGCTGGAAAACTATATGTCGCTTATCTTGAACGACGACGTGTTCCTCATTGCTCTGAAAAACACCTTTGTCTTCGCTCTGTTTATCGGGCCCATCGGCTACTTCATGTCCTTCCTGATGGCCTGGATCCTGGATACCATGAAAGCCCGCAACCTGTTTTCCATCGCCTTCTACGCGCCGTCTATCACCAGCGCCGTGGCCATGACGGTGGTCTGGCTGTACTTTTTCTCTCCCGACCGGTACGGTATGGTGAACAACGCGCTGACCGAGCTGGGCCTCATCACTGAGCCTATTCTATGGAACGCCGATCCGCGGTATATCATGCCGGTAGTAGTGCTCATATCCGTCTGGATGAGCATGGGAAACGGCTTCCTCGTGTTCCTGGCCGGTCTTCAGAATCTGCCGGACGAGGTGTTCGAACAGGCCCGCATCGACGGCGTGGGCAGCCGTTTTCAGGAGCTCTTTTATATGACCCTGCCCATGATGAAGCCGCAGCTCCTGTTCGGCGCCATCAACGCCATCGTCGCCTCGTTCTCCGTCTTTGACATCGCGGTGCAGTTCGCCGGGATGCCCAGCCCCAATTACGCCGCCCATACCCTGGTGGCCCACCTGTTCGACCATGCCTTTATCCGCTTTGAGATGGGGTATGCGTCCGCGGTGTCGGTGGTGCTGTTCCTCATCACCTTTTCGCTCGGCAAGCTGTGTACATTCCTGCTGCGCAGCGACGACGAATAAATTATTTGGAGGGAGTTTTGTCATGAAAAGCATTCGTTTGGTCAGCCTCGGCCTGGCCGCTCTGCTGGCGGCTGGCGCTCTGGGAGGCTGCAAGGGCTCCGGTGACAGCGACGTGAAATCCCCTTACGACTTTGAAAAATACGATCCGGTCGTCGAGCTGACCACGGATCGATACATCACCAGCGAGGACGGCCTGTCCGCCTGGGAGGACGATCCCTATATCCGCTGGGCCGAGGTCAACCTCGGCATCCGCTGGAAGCCCAAATTCGTCGTCGCCAGCAAGCAGGAGCATGACCAGAAGCTGGTGCTTCTCGCAGCCACCGACGACCTGCCCGACGTCATCTGCGACGCCCCCGCCTATTTAGTTAAGCAGTGGCAGCAGGGCGGCTTCCTCCGGGTGCTGCAGGACGATATCGAGCAGTGGGGATCCGATTTGACCAAATACCTTATTCTTGATGAGTATCAGAAGCAGTCGAACGGCGCGGGCTTTGCCGGATACACCACGGCTGATGGCAAGTTCTACGCCCTGCCCATGGTGCTCGACCCCCAGGCCGGCGCTTGGCCCAAGCTCTTTTACCGCTCCGATATCCTGGATGAGTTGGGCATGAAGGAACCGACTACCCTGGTCGAACTGGAGGAGGTTTTCGCCGCCTTCAAGGAGAAATACCCCGACCAGGCCGCCTACGTGCTGGACGACTATTTCTTCGGGCTGGCCAGCTCCGTTTTCCAGTTGCATGGCTGCAACCTGAACACCTATTACGAAAAAGACGGTCAGATTGTCTTTGGCAGCATCCAGCCCGAGGCCAAGGACGCCCTGGCCACCCTGCGGGACTGGTACAAAAAGGGCTACATCGCCAAGGATTTCAGCACCATGAAATATGAGACCGAGCAAACCCGGTTTTCCGAAGGAAATTACTTCATGGTGTCCGCCGAGCAGTGGTTCCCCAAATGGATGAGCCCCAAGCTGAACGCCAAAAAATCTAACGCCAGGCTCACGCCTCTGCCCCAGCTGAAGGATCGGAACGGCAAGGTGAATGCCTACTATTCGCAGTTCTATATCCAATATCCCGCGGTGGTTTCCAAAACCTGCAAAAACCCCGAGGCCGTCATCAAGGAGATGAACGTCCTCTATGAATCTGGCATGCGTAACGAAAAGGATCTACGGGAAAAGGGCTTTTCCTTCCGCTGGCCCGAAACCCAGCCGAAGCGGCCCATCAACCTGGACGAGGTGAAGGCGAAAGGGATTAACGCGGCCAAATACGACTACACGCCCGAGGAGCAGGGCCCCCATTTCCTCAACGGCGGCCCCACCAACCCCGTCGGCATTCTTTACGGCAACGGCAACAGCCGCGCCGTCTCCACCGCCAACACACAGGCGGCGGCCGTGCTCAAGCTCCTGCAGGAGAAAGATTACGATATGGACGCCACCCTGGACGCCCTGCCCGAAGAGCAGAAAAGCTGGTTTGATCTGACCTTTATCAGCAACCCCGAGGCCATGGGCAATCCCTGGGGCTGCGAGGCAACGCTGAAAAACACCATCCAGCTCGGCGAGATGCTGAAAAGCGGCCTGGCTGTCACCGACGGCGGCTGGACTCAGGCCTATACCGGGCAGGCCTACGATGATTACAGCGTGCAGCTGGAGGATTTGGAAAGGGAGTATTTCGTCCAAATCGTCACCGGCGAACGTCCGCTGGACGATTTCGACAAGTTCGTGACCGCCTGGAGAGAAAACGGCGGTGACGATATTCTAAACGAAAAGAACGAGGCGTTCCATAAGAAATAGAGGAAAAGAAAAGCGAGGGAACCATCATGCGACAAGGAGCCATTCGCTGGGGATGCCTGGCACTGGCGATCGGCCTGCTGGCCGCCTCCTGCGGCAGGGTGCCCGCGCAGAGTGGGGAAACGGAGAGCAGAATGAAGGAGACAACAAGCGCGGCGTCCCACCAGGAAACAACAGGCGGCTCGGCGCAAGTCGGCGCGTCCTCAGCTGTTTCGACGAAAATCACGGCCGCCGCAACATCCGAAACATCCCGCACCTCTGCGAAAACGACGGCGTCGTCTGTTCCGTCTCCACCCTCCTCTTCGACCGGGAGCACGGCGGCACCCACGACGGCCCCGGCCGATGACGCCCCCTATAAGGCGGCCCCCGCCGCTGTTTTCCCGGTAGCCGACCGCTACGGCATGCGGGGCGTCAACATCATCGGCGACAGCATCTCTCATGGGGCCAACGCGCCGAAAATTCCTGAGCAGAGCTATGTGGGCTTGTTTAAGAAGGCGGCGGATGCCGAATGGCAGGGGGGCAACTATGGGTTCGTGTCTCTGCTGGCCGCCATCGATAACGCCAGCGGCGTGTATAAAGAAATCCACACCATCTCCCGCTCGGGCAGCTGGCAGACGCTTCAGACCGGCGATTTTCTCGGCGCCTACGCCATGCGCAGCGCAAAGCAGGGCGATACGCTATACATCAAGCCGAAAACGGCGTTCCGTTATGCCGCCGTTTTCTACGAAGCGTCACCGGCCGGCGGGCGTTTCGAGATTCTGGTGAACGGTAAGTCGGCGGGCATCGTCGATACCAAAGCCCCAGCACGCGACACGGCGGCACGCACCGGCCTTTTCCCGCTGAACGCCACGGCCAAGGCGGATATCCAGGTCGTCAGCGCGGGCGGCGGGACGGTGACCGTCACCGGTGTGGGGTATTACAACAGCCGGAACGGCGTGGTTGTCAACAACTATTCCCGCAGCGGCCTGCAGCTCGTACAAATCGAGGACGATACGCTCCGGATGATGTGCCGGGCCAGCGTGGTGGTTTTTGCTATGGGCCATAACGATATGTGGCAGGACGGTATTGACGCGGCTTTCGCCCATAAAATCTACGTGGTGATGCAGGCGGTAAAGGACAGCAAAGCCCGCCTGATTGTCAGCGATTTCACCTGGGGCGATCCCAAGGGCCGGACCGTGCGCAAGGAGCTCAAGCGGCTGGCCGACGCCTGCGGCGGCGTGTATCACGATTACGCGGCCGAAATGAGCCATCAGATACAGGATGGCTCCCATCCGTATCCCTCCGGACACCGCATCCTGGCGAATGCCCTCTGGGCGGATGTCAACCGATAACAATGGAACGGGGTAGAACTATGAAACGGTTTCGTATTGAAGAACATCCTCTCTTTTCGGCGGATGACGTGGCTCCCGCTGTCAACGCGGTGGTAGCGGCTATGGAGCCCGGCGATCAGGCGGTGCTGTCCTACGGCGTCTACCGGTTTGGCGGCACCATCCGCATCCAGAACCCTAACGGCCTGCGGTATTGCCGGATCGCCCTGGAAGGGGAGTATACCTATACCGGTTCCGGCCCTGCCCTGCGCATCGAGGGGGAGCATCTCGATTTTTCCCTCCAACGCATCGCCACCGGCCGTCGCAGCGATTTCTATAAAACCTCGCCCGACGATGTGCTGCCCACCGGCGTTGAAGTGGGGGAATGCAACTACAGCCGCCTGGATTTTGGGGAGATCGAGGGCTTTGAATACGGTCTCAAGCTGTGTCCCGATCGGGACGATACCGGCATCTGCTATACCAAGTTTACGTTTCAATATATTTCCTACTGCTATATTCCACTGTATTTCGGGGTGGACGACGGGGCGGTGGCTTGGATCAACGAAAACCAGTTTACCGGGGGGCGTCTCAAGGGCTATTACGGCATGGTCGCCCGCAAGGGCGCCCGGCAGATCGACGAGTACAACAACAACACCTTCTACAGCATCGCCTTCGAGGCCATCGAGACCAACGCCATCGACTGGGAGTTCTGCACCTTCAACACCATCTTAAGCCCCCGGTTTGAATCGGTGATGGGACTGGCCGTGCGGGAAACCGAGACCTGTAAGAGCAACAAATACCGGGTGTCGGTGGCCATTCCGCTGGACACGGTCGATATTCGCTCCAAGTATACGGATATGCAGATCCCGCTGCATACCTATTGGGAGCATATGATCCGGGCTATCCGCACCGACGGCGAGGGAAACAAAAGCTACGAGTTTTTCCGGGAGCTGAGCGTCCAGGTGGACAACGAGGACAGGGAACTGCCCATGAACTGTAAAAACCTGCTGATCAGCGCGGACCGGGCGCCCGTCACACTGCAGCTCCACCCGCTGTCCGCCTTTGAGAACAACAGCATCGGTCTGTGGATTCAGTCGGCTGCCTATCCCATCCGGATCCTGGACGATGCCGGCCGCCTGGTTTACCAGGGCGGCCGGGGCGCGGAAGGAACCGATCGGCTGACCTATACCGACGGCCGCTGGCTGTCGGATAAGCCGTCCGGCGTCCCCGCCGCCTGCGCGGTTTAACAAGGAATAAGTCCCCACTCCTTTATGGGGGCTAATGCTATAGGCATTTTGGGCGGGGGCTTTACCCTCGCGGAAAGAGAGGCTACGACCATGACGCATTCAGGTATGCGGCGCATGGCGGCGGCAGCGGCCGCCGTCCTGCTGCTGACGGCGGCCGCCGGACTGACCGGCTGCAAGCCGAAGAAGACGCCCGCCAGCTCCGAACCCGGCGCATCCGGAACGGTTTCTTCTCCGGCTTCGGGCGGTGAAACCGCGGGTGCCTCCGCGGACACCACAGCCGCCGGCGGCACCACTATGACCGACGAACAGGGGCGGCCGGTCACCACCCGCCGTCCTACCCCCGACAGCTCGGGCGGGAATAGCGGCGGAGATACCAGCGGCGGCAGTGTGCCCACCGTTCCCGATACGGATAAAATTATCGACAAGGTCTGGTACCAGGGGACGGATATTTCCAAGAACCCCTTGTTCAACCCGGACAACGTCGCCCCCGCCATCAACGACACTGTGAAGAAGATGAAGGCCGGGGATAAAGCGTATCTGCCCTATGGCCGGTACAAGTATACCGAAACCATCCGCATTGAAAACGCTTCGAGCGGCCTGAAGAACTGCGTCATTGTCCTGGACGGGGTGTATGCCCAGCCCAAGACCTCCACCTTCGACGCCATGACGGTCGCCGGGGAGAATCTGTCGTTGACGGTGAACAGCATCACCAACAATTACCTGAGCAATACCTATCCCACCAAGCGGGCTTCCGGGATTACCGTCACGAAGGCGCGGAACTGCACCTTCACCTTTGGCCAGATCACCGGTTTCGAATACGGCATCCGCCTTATGCCCTCCAAGGCGAACATCGAGGGCAACACCGTATCCTTCCGGTATCTAGGCGACTGCAAGTATCCGCTGTATCTGGAAGCCGCTCCCGGCGCGAACGCTTCGGTCAACAAGACGGTCTTTACAGGCGGGCGGGTGCGGGGCTACACTGGTGTGACTATGAAAAAGGGGAGCGCCCAGACGTCGCCCCATACCGGCAATACCTTCAACACCATTTCCTGGGAGAGCATAGAAACCACCGGCATCGATGCCGCCTATGCCGCGAACACCACCCATATCGCGCCGCGCTTTGAGTCAGTCATGGGGGTGAACATCCGAGAAGGGGCCGCGTCCAGCGGAAGCCGGTACGACAACGCCGTCGACCTGCCCATGGAAAAGATCGAATTGTCTAGTAAGAACACCGTGATCAATATGCCGGTGTTCCGGGTGGATCCGTCCTCCGAATGGCAGGATGTCATCAAATCCATGAAAACTGACGCGGCGGGCCGCGTTACCTATGAATTCTATGAGGAGAGCTTCGTGGAAGCGAAGGGCTCCGTCACACTCGGACTCAACTGCGCCAATGTGGCGGTGAGCGCGGGCTCCTCCGCGGTGGAGCTGAAGCTGCATAAGCTGGCCGCTTACAACGGGGCGGAAATCTGGCTGTATATCAGCGACGCGTCCAAGGGCGTGTCGGTGAAGGCGGCGGACGGTTCTGTCGTGGCCGACGCCTCCAAGTTCGCCAAGGGTACTTATAAGCTGACCTATACCACGTCGTGGAAACTGGAGAAGGTTTCCAGCGGCGGCATTCTGTAAAGGGGAGGGAACCGTATGAAACGAGGAATCCGAAAAGGCGGCCTGTTCGCTGTCTTGGCGCTGGTGGCGGTTCTGGGCCTGTCGGCCGCCGCGGCCGCTGCCATCCCCTCGCAGGGCGTCTGCTATAACGTGCGGAACAGCAAGCTGTACGATAAAAACAACGTCGCCCCCGCCATCAACGAGACGGTAGCCAAAATGAAGGACGGCGACCGGCTGTACCTGCAGTCCGGCAACTACCGCTTTAAGGAAACCATCAAGCTAGCCAAGGATAAGGATCGACTGAAAAACTGCACCATTGTGCTGGAGGGCGTCTACACCATGGACGGCAGCTTCGACGCCATGCTCATCGACGGGGATTTCCTGAACGTAGAAATCGGCACCGTCACCAGCGGCCGGACAGGCGACGACTACAAGACCCAGGGCAAGCTGCCCGGCGGCATCAAATTCCGACAGACCGATTATTCCGATTTTACCTTCGGCACCGTCAGCGGCTTCGATTACGGCCTCCGGTTTTCCCCGCAGAAGACCAAGACGGGGGAGTGCTACAATAAGTTCCGCTTCGGCGCTATTACGCATTGCTACGCCGGCCTGAATCTGAACACCGAGGGGACCGATACCGGCGATAAGAGCCCGGCCTGGGTCAACGAAAACGCATTTTACGGCGGGAAGATCGCCAATGTGACCTACGGCGTTCTGGCCAAAAAGGGAAAGAACCAAATCGACGAGTACAACAACAACAGCTTCTGGAATATTCGGTTCGAAAAGGTCACAAAAGATGCGATTTTCTGCGAATTCAGCGCGTTCAACAGCTTCATAAAACCGGTTTTCAGCGAAATTGGCGGCTTTTATTTGAATCAGAAAGCCTCCTCCAAGGGCAATACGTTCACGATAGAGGCCAAAACCTCTATAAGCAAGCTAGCCTTTTACTCAAAAGGCGACATCGTCAAAGCTCCTCTGACCGACGCCTCCGGTGCCGTGGTGGCCTCGGAATTGACCACCACCAACCTGAAATCCGCCGCCAGCGTGAAAAAAGGCTTTACTCTGACCAACAAAAAAGACATGACGGCTGGCCCTGGAACCACCAATTTGCCGCTGAATATCGGGACGGTAAATGTCTCCTCCGCGTCGGGCGCGGTGACGCTGAGAACAGACGCCAACGCCTCGTTTGAAAACAACAGCTTTATGCTGCGCGTCACGGGCTACGGAAAAGCCATTCAGGTCAACAATCTCGCGGGCAAGATTACGTCCGCGGGCACATACAAAATCATCTATATGGGCGGCGAATGGCGCGCCGTCAAGCTTAGCTGACAAGGGGATAGAAACATGCGGGTAGGCGTTATCGGTTACGGCGGCCGGGTCAGTTCCATGCTGGAGATCCTGTTCCAGTACGATTTAGGGGTGGAATTGGCGGCTATCATGGATACGGATTTCGAGGCTGTGAAGAAAATCCTGAAAGAGTACGGCCGGGATGAAAGCCGGATCGCGTTCTACGAGGACGCGGACGAGATGCTGGACAGGGAGCGCCTGGACGGGGTGATGATCGGCACCCGCTGCAGCACCCACACCGACTATGCGGTGAAGGTGCTGCAGCGGAATCTGCCGCTGTTCCTGGAAAAGCCGGTATCCATCGACCTTGCGCAGCTGCGGCGGCTGCAGGCGGCGGGGAAGAGCACGACCGCCCAAACGGTGGTATCCTTCCCGCTGCGGGTGTCGCCCATGGTGCGGCTGGCTAAGGAAATTGTGGACTCAGGTAAAATCGGCACGGTGGAGCACATCCAGGCCATCAACAACGTGCCCTACGGCGGGGTGTATTATCACAGCTGGTACCGGGACGAGTCGATAACCGGCGGGCTGTTCATGCAAAAGGCCACCCACGATCTGGATTATATCCGGTATTTGATGGGGCAGAAACCGGCGGCAATTTGTGCCATGGAGAGTAAGAGCGTGTTTACCGGCGACAAGCAGGCGGGCCTGTACTGTGCCGACTGCCCGGAAAAACGGACCTGCCCGGAGGGGCCCTTCGTCATGGAGCACATCAAAATAGACTCCAACCACGGCTATCAGTGCTGCTATGCCACGGACACGGGCAACCATGATTCCGCCAGCGTCCTGCTTCGCTTTGAAAACGGGGCCCACGCGTCCTATTCCCAAAACTTTTACGCCCGCAAAGGGGCGGCGGCCAGGGGGGCGCGGCTCATCGGCTACAAAGGGACGCTGGAATTTGACTGGTATACCGATGAACTGAAGGTATTCATGCACGACGCCTCCGGCATGCAGGTGCACAGGCTGAACACCGCCGCCATCAAACACGGCGGCGGCGACGAGGTGCTGGCGCTGAATTTTATTGAGGTGATGGAGGGGCGGGCGTCGTCGGTGGCCCCCCTGTCCGCCGGAATCGAAAGCGCCCTGATGTGTCTGAAGGCGCGGGAATCGGCGCAGACCGACGCGTTTGTTAAGGTGAGCCTATAAAAAAGAATAAGGGAAGAGCGGTATGCGGTACCATGTTCAGGAAAACGCCTTGTTTTCAGCACAGAATGTGACCCCGGCGATTCAGGACACTTTGCAGCACATGGTTCAAGGAGACGAAGCGGTGCTGGATTGGGGATTCTATACCATCGGAAGCCCCATCACCATCGCCAACGCGACCCGGCTGCAATACTGCACGTTGACACTGCACGGCGAGTATACCTACACCAGCAGCCCGGCGGCTCTTCAGATTTCGGCGGATTATTTTACCTTCCGGATGGATCGCCTGACCTCCCATATCGCCTCGGACGTCTACGATACGCCGCGGCCTGGCGGCGTGGTCATCAGCGAGAGCAATTATTCCACCTACGAATTTGGTGAAATTCAAGGCATGGACTACGGCATCCGCCTGATGCCCGTCTCCACCAACACCGGGCTGTGCTATAATAAAATCGCATTCCGGCAGATAGCCTACTGCTATATTCCCCTGCATTTCTCCATGCCGGATAACGTTACCGCGTGGATAAATGAAAATCAAATTACCGGCGGGCGGCTGAAAGGGTATTATGGGCTGGTGTTCCATAAGGGAAGCGCCCAAATTGACGAATACAACAATAACTCCTTTTATAATTTAAGTTTTGAGTCCATCGAGGAGGACGCGATCAACAGCCAGTTTTCCTCCTTCAACACCTTTTATTCGCCGCGGTTTGAGAGCGTCAACCGCAAGGCGATTGTCGAGGCGACCACCTGCAAGAACAACAAATATATTCTCTCGGTGGCTGTCCCCATCGATAAAGTGGATATCCAATCGCGCTATACGGTGGTGGACGCGCCACTGCACAACGCTTATTGGGAGAACGAATTTCGCACCATGGTGACCGATTACGAGGGGCAGGCATCCTATACGTATTACCGGGAGGCTTATACGGAGGCGTTTAACACCTATGTGACGCTTCCCAACAATTGCCGCACGGTGGCGGTCAAAAGCAATACCGCGGCGGTGACGTTGGAAATCCGGCCGCAGTCGACCTATGAAAACAACGCCTTTTATTTGTATGTCCTGGCTTATGCCAAGCCAATTGTGATCAAAAGGGACGCGCAGACCATTGCCGTCCCGGCGGGCATTATCACCACGGGGAGTTACCGGGTCTTTTATGCGGGCGGCAAGTGGAAGGTCATGCGCCTGTCGGAAACGGCGGTGTACTCAGAATAAAGTATTCAACCAACAGGCGGAGGCTGTCAAGAGCCGCCGCCTGTTTTCGGAAAGGATGACAGGATGGATAGCTATCGTGACGCAACGCGGCCCATTGCCGACCGGGTAGCGGATTTGCTTTCCCGCATGACGCTGCGGGAGAAGGCAGGACAAATGAACCAGAAAATGCTGGGATGGCAGGCGCTGGAGCGGCGAGCCGGTCGGCTGGAGCCCACCCGCGCCTTTGAGGAGGAGGTGGCGCTGGGCGATGGTTTGGGCGCTTTATATGGCCTGTTCCGCGCCGATCCCTGGTCGGGAGTGAACTTCGCAAACGGCTTGTCGGTCGAAGAAGGCCCCGGGGCGGCCAACCGGCTGCAGCGGTATGTGCTGGGGAAAACCCGGCTGGGCATCCCGCTGCTGTTCTCCGAGGAGTGCCCGCATGGGCATCAGGCGCTGGACGCTTCCATTTTCCCCACCAGTCTGGCGGTGGGTTGCACCTGGAACCCGGAGCTGTACCGGCGCGCTTATGAAAAAGCGGCGGCGCAGATGCGGGCGCGGGGGGCTACCCTGGCGCTGGTCTCCTGCCTGGACATCGCGCAGGATCCGCGTTGGGGGCGCTGCGAGGAGTGCTACGGGGAAGATCCCTATTTGGCGGGGCGGTTCGCCGCGGCGGCGGTGCGGGGGCTCCAGGGGGAGGGGACGGAGGCGCTGCGTTCTCCCCAGCACCTGGCCATGGTTGCCAAGCATTTCTGCGCCCAGGGCGCGGCCCTCGGCGGGCACAACGGTAAGCACACCGTCATCGGAGAGAGAGAGCTGCGGGAGATTCATTTGCCGCCCATGGAGCAGGCTATTCGCGCAGGTGTACAAGGCTGCATGGCGGCGTATAACGATATTGACGGGGTGTACTGCCACGCCAACCGCTGGCTGCTGACCGATCTCCTGCGGGACGAGCTGGGCTTTGAAGGGGTGGCCATGTCGGACGGATGCGCCATCGACATCTTGCGGAACATCGCGGGGGACTATGAGGGCGCGGCCCGGCTGGCGGCGGAGGCCGGAGTGGACATGAACCTGTGGAGCGTGGCGTATACCCGGCTGGAGCAGGCGGTAAAAACGGGAGTTGTGCGAGAGGAGACTCTGGACAGGGCGGTGGAGCGGATCCTGGCCTTGAAATTCCGCTTGGGGCTGTTTGAGAACCCTTATGTGGACGAGACGCTGGTGCTGCCGGCGCTGGCGGATCCGGAGACGGAGGAACTGAACCGGCAGGAGGCGCGGGAATGCGCGGTGCTGCTCAAAAACAACGGCATTCTGCCGTTGTGTCCGGGTATCCGCCGGCTGGCGGTCATCGGCCCCAACGCCGACCACGCCTACAACCAGCTGGGGGACTATACTCCAGCGCAGCGGCCCGGGAAGGTACGCACCATTTACCAGGGGCTGCGGGACGCCCTGCCCGCTTGTCAAATAGAATTAGCGCGGGGCTGCGCCGTACGGGAGAAGGGACGAGACGGTTTCCCGGAAGCGGTGGAGGCCGCTCGCCGGGCCGAGGCGGTCGTTCTCGTGCTGGGCGGCAGCAGTGCGCGGGAAAGCGACGAGGCCGGCACGGAAACCGGCGCCGCCGTGGCGGCTAACCTCCGAGAGATGAATGGAGGCGAGGGGGCGGACTACGCGAGCCTGACGCTGGACGGCGAGCAGAGGGCGCTGGCCCGCGCCGTGCTGGAAACGGGGACGCCGGTCGTCGCCGTACTAGTGCAGGGCCGGCCCCACGTGGTGGAAGAGCTGGCGGAGGGGTGCGCCGCCCTTCTTTGCGCTTGGTATCCAGGCACCCAGGGGGGCGACGCGGTGGCGGAGATTCTGACCGGCGCGTGCAATCCCTCTGGGCATCTGTCGATTTCCATCCCCCGCAGCGCGGCACAGCTGCCGGTGTATTACAACTATAAGAGCGTGGACGATTACTGCGATATGACCGCCGCCCCCCGGTATCCGTTCGGCTTCGGGCTGAGCTATACGACTTACGCCTTTCGGGAAATCCGGCTGAGCCGGAAACGGATCGGGATACGCGAACTGGAACGCGGGGAGACGATTCAGGTCGAGGCAACGGTCGGTAACCAAGGGGAACGAGGCGGGTATGCGGTGGCGCAGCTGTATATGCACGCCCTGCGGGGAACGGTCACCCGCCGCCATCGGGAGCTGAAGGGGTTTGAAAAGATCTGGCTGGCCGCCGGAGAGAGCCGTACGGTCCGTTTTGAACTGGGGTGGGAGGCGCTGCGGGAGTTTGGCAGCGCCGGCGCCTGGACGGTGGAAGCGGGGCCGGTGGATATATACGTAGGGGAGAGCAGCATGGCGGACGAGAAGGCGACGCTGACTATCGAGGAGGATCGGGTATGACGAAACAGGACGTCCGCCGTATGGCGGCGGGGACGAAGGCGGCGAACATCCCTGCTGTGTTGGAGGCCGCCGCAGTACGGGCGCTGATCGAACGGGTGACGGGGAGTAAGATCACCGCCGACCGGTTTGTTATCCGGCAGATGGAGCCGCCGGCGATCGGCGTGGACGCGTATGAGCTGGCGGACGAGGATGACGCGATCGGCGTGCGCGCCACCAGCGGGAGTGCCGCCTGCGCGGCGGTGGGGTGGTATCTGCGGGAGCGGTGCCACAGCTTTATCGGCCCGCTGACCCGGCGGCTGGAGCTGCCGGAAAGGCTGCCGCCGGTGGGGGAGACGCGGCGGGTGGCATCGCCGTTTCTCTATCGCTATTTTTTCAATTATTGCACCTTCGGCTATACGATGCTGTTCTGGAATTGGGAGGATTACGAACGACTGAGCGATTGGCTGCTGCTGGCTGGGGTCAACCTGGTTCTCAATCCGCTGGGCCATGAAATCGTCTGGCGGGATCTGCTTGCGGAGCTGGGGTATACGCCAAGGGAATGCGACAATTTCCTCTGCGGCCCTGCCTATCTTCCCTGGCAGTGGATGATGAACCTGACCGGATTCGGCGGGGATTTGCCGGCTTGGTGGTACGATGAGCGCAAGGCGCTGGGAAACCGCCTGACCGAGAAGCTGCGGACTTTCGGCGTACAGGTGATGCGTCCGGGCTATGCCGGTATGGTGCCGCTGGACTTTTCGTCGCATTTTCCAGAGGCAGCGCTGCTGGATCAAGGGCTGTGGTGCGGCGGCTTCCGCCGGCCGCCCCTGCTGCTGCCGGGACAGCCGCTTTATGACCGGGTGGCGGATGGCTTTTACCGGTTGACTCGGGAGCATTTCGGGGACACGGCGTATTTCTCCGTCGATCCCTTCCACGAGGGCGGGGAATGCAGTGGCGTGGATCTGGCGGACTACGGCAGCCGGACGTTGGAAAAAATGCAGCAGCACCGGCCAGGCGCGGTCTGGTTTCTGCAGGGCTGGCAGGACAATCCCATGCGGGAGATGCTGCGCACCCTGGACAAGGCGCAGGTTCTGATCGCCAATTTGAGCGCGGACAACAATTTTGATGCGGGAGACAATTTTGACGATACGCCCTGGCTGTATGGCACGGTCAACAACTTCGGCGGAGTACGGAACATCAGCGGCAATTTTCACAACAGCTTGCGGCAGCCCTGGCGAATCCGGGAGGACAACACCATGGCGGGAATTGCTCTGATGATGGAAGGGATCGAACTGGACGAAATCTTTTTCGATCTGTTCGCCCAAACGTCGTTTTCCGACGGCTGTCCGGAAGAAGAGGGCTACCTGCGTTCCTATTGCCGCAGCCGGTACGGGGCGGAAAATCCGGACGCTCTGGCGGCTCTCCGGCTACTGGCGGAGGAGGTGTATCTGCGGGGTGGCATCGATGCGCCTCGAGAATCCGCCCTGTGCGCCCGGCCGGGCCTGCAGGTAATAAATGTGTCTACCTGGGGCGGCAAACGGTTTATCTACCCGCCGAAAAAGCTGTTGGAGGCGGGGCGGCTGCTCTTCGACGCTTGGGAGGACTGCGCTCCCAGCGAGGGATACCGGCTGGATTTGACCGATGTAATCCGGCAATGCCTGGCCAACAGCAGCTGGGAGGCCATGGAGGCTATGCTGGAGGCGTGGAGGCGGGAGGACGAGGAGGCATTTGCCGCCCGTGCCAAGCACTTCCTGGCCCATTTTGACCGGCAGGAGGCCTTGCTGAACACCAATCCCCGCACCCGGCTGGAGCCCTGGCTGGAGAAAGCGCGGCAGTATGGCCGGACGCAGGCGGACAAAAGACTGTTTGTCCACAACGCCAAACGGCTGATTACCGTCTGGGGGGATAAGGCCGCGGCAGGAGAACTGCGAGACTACGCCCACCGAGAATGGGGAGGCATGCTGCAGACGTTTTATAAGCCCCGTTGGGAAGCGTTTATTACGTTGCTCAGCCTGTATATCCACCGGCCAGCGGAGCTCCCGACCATCGACTGGTACGAGGCAGAGCAGGTGTTTGTCTTGGGTGTGGATTCTTATCCAGAGAAGACCGAGGGCAGTCTCCAACGGGAGATTCAGCTGTCGCTGAAATTCCTTTGCGAAGCCGTATAACGGAACGTAAACAGTCGCGGCATATAGTGATGCATAATATAGAAAGTGCGCTTCCGAGATAGGAAAGTGCACTTTTTGTTTTTCAGTGAAGAAAGCAGCAAAACTGGGCATACCTAGTGTAGGCTGAAACGAGGAGATACTCTTCGTCTGAAAAATTGCGCTATCCGGACCTGCTAAAAAGATTGACAAAGCAGGCCGAAAGAGGTAGAATAACAGAAACGTTTGTTCTAATCTGATTGCCGTGTCCCAAGCGGCATTCGTGTCAATAAGCGGCTGATAGAAGCCGTCATGAGGATTCGTGTAATGAGTGAAAAAACTGAGCGGGAATTGTTTAAATTGGTGGCCCCTTATAAACCCACGGGAGACCAGCCGGAAGCGATTGCCAAGCTGGTGGAGGGAATCAAAAGAGGGGACAAAGAGCAGACTCTGCTGGGCGTAACGGGTTCCGGCAAAACATTTACTATGGCCAATATTATTCAGCAGGTGCAAAAACCTACCCTGGTTTTGGCCCACAATAAGACGCTCGCCGCCCAGCTGTGCAGCGAATTTCGCGAGTTTTTCCCCGAGTCCTCGGTCGAATATTTCGTCTCCTATTACGATTATTATCAGCCGGAGGCGTATATTGCCTCCACGGACACTTATATTGAGAAGGATTCCGCCATCAATGACGAAATCGATAAGCTGCGGCATTCGGCCACGTCCGCCCTGTCGGAGAGACGAGACGTGATCATTGTGGCCAGCGTGTCCTGCATTTACAGCTTGGGCGACCCGATCGACTACCGCAGCATGGTGATTTCGCTGCGGCCGGGCATGCGAAAAAAGCGGGACGATTTGCTCGCCAAGCTGGTCGAGCTGCAATATGAGCGCAACGACATCAATTTTATCCGCAACAAATTCCGGGTTCGGGGAGACGTGGTGGAGATTTTCACCAGCGGCTCCAGCGAAACGGTCATCCGTGTGGAGTTTTTTGGGGATGAGATAGACCGTATCAGCGAAATCCATCCGCTGACCGGCGAGCTGAAGGGTGTCGTCAACCATGTGGCGATTTACCCGGCCTCCCATTACATCGTACCGCCGGAAAAAATGCAGGACGCGATTCAGAATATCGAGCAGGAGCTGCAGGAACGGGTTGAGTGGTTCAAGCAGGAGGGAAAGCTGCTGGAGGCGCAGCGTATTTTGCAGCGCACGCGTTACGATATCGAGATGCTGCAGGAAATCGGCGTGTGCAAGGGTGTTGAGAACTATTCCCGCGTTTTGGCCGGCCGGCCCGCCGGCTCCACGCCGTTTACGCTGCTGGATTATTTCCCCAAGGACTACCTTTTGTTTGTGGACGAGTCCCATGTCATGCTGCCCCAGGTACGCGGCATGTTCGGCGGCGATTATGCGCGAAAGAGGAGCTTGGTGGACTACGGGTTCCGGCTGCCCAGCGCCTTTGACAACCGGCCGCTGAATTTCGACGAGTTTTACGATCGGGTCAACCAGGTCGTTTTTGTCAGCGCGACGCCGGGCGATTTGGAACGACAGAAGAGCGCCCAGATCGTGGAGCAGGTGATTCGTCCCACCGGGTTGGTGGACCCCGAGGTGATTGTCAAGCCGGTTGAAGGGCAGATAGACGATCTGATGGAGGAAATCCGGCAGCGGGCCGGGCGAAAGGAACGCGTGTTGGTCACCACGCTGACCAAAAAGATGGCGGAGGATCTCACAACCTTCCTGGAAAATAACGGCATCCGAATTCGTTATATGCATCACGATATCGACACCATGGAACGCATGGAGATTATTCGGGATTTGCGGCTGGGCGAATTCGATGTCCTGGTCGGTATCAACCTACTGCGGGAGGGCTTGGATATTCCGGAGGTCTCGCTGGTGGCCATCCTGGACGCGGACAAGGAAGGATTTCTGCGCTCGGAAACCAGCCTGGTGCAGACCATCGGCCGGGCGGCCCGCAATGCGCAGGGACAGGTTATTATGTATGCCGATCAGGTGACACCCTCCATGGAACGGGCCATTGCCGAGACCAACCGGCGCCGCGCTATTCAAATGGCATACAACGAGGCGCACGGCATCGTGCCGAAGACCATCATCAAGGATGTGCGGGAGGTCATTGAAATCACCTCCAAGCATTCCGGAAAAAGCGATAAACCTCTCAAGCGTCTGAGTAAGGCCGAACGGCTCAAGCTGATTGAGGAAATGACGCGGGAAATGAAAAACGCCGCGAAGCTGCTAGAGTTTGAACACGCGGCGTATCTGCGCGATCGCATACAGGAACTGCAGAATATGAAATAGGGCTGGAATTAGCTCCTTGAAAGGCTTGATTTGTACATGCAAAACACCAAACTGATCGTTAAAGGCGCCCGAGAGCATAACCTCAAGAACGTGGATATAGAAATTCCACGCGACAAGCTAATTGTCTTTACAGGCATATCCGGCTCCGGCAAGTCCTCGCTGGCCTTCGACACGATCTATGCAGAGGGGCAGCGGCGCTATGTGGAGAGTCTGTCCTCCTATGCGCGACAGTTCTTAGGGCAGATGGACAAGCCGGACGTAGATTTTATCGAAGGGCTTTCGCCGGCTATTTCCATCGATCAGAAAACCACCTCCAAAAATCCGCGCTCCACGGTGGGCACCGTCACGGAGATCAGCGACTATCTGCGGCTGCTATATGCCAATATTGGCATCCCGCATTGTCCCGTCTGCGGCCGGGAGATTAAGCAGCAGACGGTCGATCAGATTGTGGATCAGATACTGTCTCTAGAGGAGGGCACCCGGATTCAGCTGCTGGCGCCGGTGGTGCGCGGGCGTAAGGGCGAACACGTCAAGGAGTTCGAGGCCGCCCGGAAATCCGGATATGTGCGGGTGCGGGTAGACGGCAATCTTTACGATTTGTCCGAGGCCATCACTCTCGAAAAGAACAAGAAGCATACGATAGAAATCGTGGTGGATCGGCTGGTGGTGCAGCCGGATATCAAAGGACGGCTGGCGGATTCCATCGAAACGGCCACCTCCTTGACCGGCGGTCTGCTGACCGTGGATGTCGTTGGCGGAGAGGAACTGACCTTTTCGCAGAATTATTCCTGCCCGGAGCATGGGGTCAGTGTGGAAGAATTGTCTCCCCGCATGTTCTCCTTCAACAACCCGTTTGGCGCCTGTCCCAAGTGCACGGGTTTGGGGATGTACATGTCCATGGATCCGGATCGGATCCTTACCAATCGAAAGCTCTCCATTCGGCAGGGGGCCATCCATGCCAGCGGCTGGAATTATGTGGATGGCGGCACCATCGCGCAGATGTACTACGAGGGATTGGCCGCCCATTACCACTTCTCACTGGATACGCCCGTCAAGGATTTGCCGAAGGAAATCGTCGATATTCTCCTCTATGGGACCAAGGGGGAGAAAATCAAGCTGGTCAGACAAAAGGAATACGGACACGGCGAATACTTCACGGAATTCGAGGGCGTTCTCAACAATTTGCAGCGCCGCTACAAAGAAACCACCAGCGACTGGATGCGGGAAGAGCTGGAAGCCTATATGAGCGAGGTGCCTTGTCCGGAATGTCACGGCGAGCGGTTGCGCAAGGAGAGCCTGGCGGTGACGGTAGGGGGGATCAACATCTCCGAGCTGTCCTGTAAATCGGTGTCCGATGCGCTCGATTTCCTGTCCGGCATCGAGCTGAGCGATCGGGAGCATCTGATTGGCGACCGCATTCTCAAGGAAATCCGGGAGCGGCTCGGTTTCCTGCAAAGCGTCGGATTGGAGTATCTGAGCCTATCCCGGGCGTCGGGGACCTTGTCGGGCGGAGAAAGCCAGCGGATCCGGCTGGCCACCCAAATCGGCTCATACCTGATGGGCGTGCTTTATATACTCGATGAACCCAGCATCGGCCTGCATCAGCGGGACAACGACAAGCTGCTGGCAACCCTCAAGCGGCTGCGGGATTTGGGGAATACGCTGATTGTAGTCGAGCACGACGAGGACACGATGCGGGCGGCGGATTGGATTGTAGACGTGGGGCCGGGCGCCGGCATCCATGGCGGGCATGTAATTTATTCCGGCCCTTCCGCAAGCATCACGGATTGCCCGGAATCCATAACCGGTCAATATCTCAGCGGCCGAAAAAAGATTCCCGTTCCACAGACGCGGCGGCCGGGCTCAGGCAAGCTGCTGACCATTTTAGGGGCGACCGAAAACAACCTAAAAAACGTGGATGTGTCGTTCCGGCTGGGGGCTTTCAATTGCGTGACCGGGGTTTCGGGCTCGGGCAAATCTTCGCTGGTCAATGAAATCCTATACAAAAAGCTGGCGGGCGATTTGAACGGCGCCCATACCAGGCCGGGCGCTCATCGGGAGATGACCGGGCTGGATGCCTTAGATAAAGTGATTGACATCAACCAGGCGCCAATCGGGCGGACGCCTCGTTCCAATCCGGCCACCTATACGGGGGTGTTCAACGATATCCGGGAGCTGTACGCCTCCACGGCCGACGCCAAGATGAGAGGCTTTTCCTCCGGCCGTTTTTCCTTCAACGTCAAGGGCGGACGGTGCGAGGCCTGTCAGGGAGACGGTATCATTAAAATCGAAATGCACTTTCTCCCAGATATTTACGTCCCCTGCGAGGTATGCAAGGGTCATCGGTATAACCGGGAGACCTTGGAAGTGAAGTATAAGGGCAAAAGCATCGACGATGTGCTCAACATGACCGTGGAGGAGGGCGTGGAGTTTTTCGGCAGCATCCCGAAGATTGCGCGAAAGCTGCAAACACTCCTGGACGTGGGGCTGGGGTATATCAAAATCGGACAGCCCGCCACCACGCTGTCCGGCGGCGAGGCGCAGCGCGTCAAGCTGGCCACCGAGCTGTCCAAACGAGCCACGGGCCGTACGATTTATATTCTGGATGAGCCCACCACCGGCCTGCACACGGCGGACGTTCACAAGCTTATCGAGGTGCTGCAGAAGCTGGTGGACACCGGCAACACAGTTGTAGTGATTGAACACAACCTGGATGTCATTAAAACGGCGGATTATGTGGTGGATTTAGGGCCGGAGGGCGGCGACAAAGGCGGCACGGTGGTCGCCTGCGGTACGCCGGAGGAAATTGCCGCCGTGGAAAAATCCTATACGGGACAATACCTGCGATCGGTGCTCAAGTGAACAGGAATAGGCAAACCCGCTGCTGATGCTATATCGGCGGCGGGTTTGCCGCTGCTGTGGCTTTTTCCGGGAAGCGGCAGGTATATTCTGTTTTGGACAACCGTACACTATACAGGGCCTGTCTTCTGGCAAGGTGTGAAATTGATGGCCGCACAAAGGAATATTTACAATTCTTTCATATACTATTCGATTGTTTACGCTATGATAATATTCAGATTCCATCAGGAAGGGTAACAGTTGGGACGTTATGTTTGGCTATGTGCGTATTTATAAACCCGAATTGAAGATGGCCGAATTTGAGCATTATCAAGGGGTTTATTGTTCCCTGTGCAAGCAACTGGGGAAACGGTACGGCGTCATGGCAAGGATGACGCTCAGCTACGATTTTACTTTTTTAGCCGTTTTTCGCATGGCGCTTTCGGATACCTGCACCGGCTTCAAAAAAGGACGTTGTACCTTCAATCCGCTGAAAAAGCGGACTTGCTGCTGCGAGAACGCGCATGTGGAATTTGCGGCCGACGCTGCCACCCTGCTGATGTATCACAAGCTCAAGGACAACATGGCCGACAACGGCTTTTTCCACAGTCTGCCGGCGAGGCTGTTGCTGCCCTTCGCCTCCCGTGCCAAGAAAAAGGCGGCCAAAGCCTATCCGGAGCTGGCCGCTCATATACAGACCTGTATGGACAGGCAGGCGGAGTTGGAGACTTCCAAAACGGCGTCCCTCGACGCCGCCGCCGAGCCGAGCGCGATGATGCTGGCCTATCTGGCGAGGATGGGAGCCGCGGATGAGCGAGAGGAGAAAATACGCGATCGGTTCGGCTACTGCCTGGGTCGTTGGATTTATCTCGTGGATGCGGCGGAGGATTTGCCGGAAGACCTGGAGAACGGGAGCTATAATCCCTATATCCTTGTCCGTGGCTTGGAAAAGGGAGACATTCAGGCGGTCAAAGACACCCGGGAGTATGCCAGGTTCACTCTAAACGCCTGTTTGGCTGAATGTCTTGCCGCTTACAATTTACTTCATGTTCGCCGTTTCGACGGCATTTTACGCAATATATTGGAATTGGGGATGCCCGCCGCCCAGAAAGAGGCGCTTACCCGCGAAGGCCCCCATAAAAAGCCGCTGAAAGAAAAGGAGCCCTGATGAGCGTGAACGATCCTTATAAAGTGTTGGAGATTTCTCCTGAGGCCACCGACGAGGAGGTTAAAACCGCTTATCGGGAAATGGCGCGTAAATATCACCCGGACAATTACGCCAACAACCCGCTGTCTGATTTGGCGCAGGAAAAGATGCAGGAAATCAACGAAGCTTACGATACCATTATCCGGATGCGTAAGCAGGGGGGGAGCGGGCAAGCCGGCGGCGGTTCCGCCGCGCGCAGCACCCGCTTCGCTGATATCCGCAGCATGGTGAGCACCGGCCGGATTGTGGACGCGGAGGTGCTGCTGGACGGGATTCCTTCCGCCTCTCGCGATGCCGAATGGTATTTTTTGAAAGGAAGCGTCCTGTTTAAAAAGGGTTGGCTGGAGGACGCCTATAATCATTTCAGCACGGCCACCCGTATGGATCCCGGCAATATGGAATACCGCTCCGCTCTCAATCAGATGAACATGCAGCGGCAGACCGGCGGGTTCCGGACGTCCAATCGGCAGCAATCCGCCGGCGGCTGTTCCGGCTGCGATATGTGCAGCGGCCTGCTTTGCGCCGACTGCTGCTGCGAATGTATGGGCGGCGATTTCATCCGCTGCTGTTAATCGGAAGCCGACAACCCGTGCCGCCTTGCTGCACGGGTTGTTTAGCGTTGCGGCGCATGGATAAAAGGGAGGACAGGATTTGTGAGACAGAGTGCCAAGGTGGCTTTGGGCGGTATTTTATGCGCGTTATCTCTGGTCTGTATGCTGCTGACCATACTGCCGATTTCTGAAATGGGGCTGCCGGCTCTTGCAGGAGCTGTATTGATCCCCATTATATTGGAGATAGGGGTTAAGTGGGGCTGGATGTCCTACGCCTGCGTGGCGCTGCTGTCACTGCTGATCACGCCGTCCATGGAAGCCAAGGTGTTGTTTATCGCCTTTTTCGGGTATTATCCGGTACTTAAGGCGCTGATCGAGCGGCTGCGGAAGATTTGGCTGGAGTGGATTATCAAGCTGGCTGTGTTTAACTTGACGATGATAGGCGCCTATTGGATTATGCTGACATTTCTCGGGCTGCCGGCCGATTCCTTTGAGATATTCGGCTTGGATTTGCCGTTCGTCATACTGGCGATCGGGAACGTGGCGTTCGTTTTATATGATATTGCGCTGACCGGGGTGATCACCACTTATCTCCGCGTGCTTCAGCCCAAGCTGGCCCGTCTGTTCCGTCATGGATGATTTTGCAGGAAAGAATAATAAAGCTTGCATTTTCTCCGTAAACGCTATAGAATATCCGGGAGGGGGTGCTGGCTTTGAAGACGAATCTGATTGCCCATATATCGGAGCATGCCGCCGGTTTTTCAAAGGGGCAGAAACGGATTGCACAATATATTCAGGAGCATTATGAATCGGCCGCTTTTATGACGGCTTTCAAGCTGGGAGAGACGGTCGGCGTCAGCGAATCGACCGTGGTGCGCTTCGCGGCGGAACTGGGGTTCGACGGGTATCCGCAGCTTCAGAAAGCCATGCAGGAGTTGATCCGCAGCAAGCTGACCACCGTCCAGCGCATCGAGGTGACCCGGGCCCGTATGGCGGACGACGAGGTGCTGGACAATGTAATGGCCTATGATATGGCCAACATTCGTCAAACGCTGGAGGAGCTTCCCCGCGACGTGTTTTATCAGGCGGTGGACGCCATTGTGGAGGCTCGGCGGGTGTATATTTTCGGCGCCGGCAGCTGTCGGGCGCTGGCCAATTTTCTCGCCTATTATTTAAAGCTGCTGCTGCCGGATATCCATTTGATTTACACCTCGAGCGAAACGGAAATTCTGGAGGAAATGCTGCAGATAGGGGAGCAGGACGCCATCATCGGCTTGAGCTTTCCCCGCTATTCCAGCAAGGCGGTAAAGACCGTCCACTTCGCACATTCCCGGCAGGCGAAGATCATTGCGATTACAGACAGCGTGCTGTCCCCTATAGCGGAGTACGCGTCCTATCTGCTGTTGGCGCACAGCGATATGGCCACCATCGTGGATTCCTTGGTCGCGCCGCTGAGTATTATCAACGCATTGCTGGTGGCCGTGTCGCTGAAAAAGATGGACAGCAACGCCGCCCGGCTGACGGAACTCGAACAGCTGTGGGAGACCTATCAGGTTTTTCAGCCGTTTGAAGAGGTTTCTGAATAAGGGGATTGGATGGCATGCAAATACTGGTGATCGGCGGAGGAGCTGCCGGTCTTATGGCGGCGGGCTGTGCCGCTCGCCGCGGATTAGATGTTACGGTGATAGAGCGCAATCCCCGCATGGCGCGCAAGGTGATGATTACCGGCAAAGGCCGGTGCAACGTTACCAATCGATGCACCATCGACGAGTTTATCGAGCATGTACCGGAGAATGGGCGCTTTTTGTACAGTGCCCTCAATCAGTTTTCCCCGCAGGACGCGATGGATTTTTTCGAGCAGCAGGGCGTCCCGCTTAAAACAGAACGCGGGAACCGTGTGTTTCCCGTTTCGGACAAGGCCGTGGATATCGTGGACGCTTTGGTGCGGTATGCGCGGGCGGGCGGGTGTCGCTTTCACCAAGGAAGAGCCGTATCGCTGTGCTTGGAGGACGGGGTATGTACCGGTGTGAGGTTGGAGGACGGTTCCGTATTGCCGGCCTATGCGGTGGCGGTTTGCACAGGCGGGCTGTCCTATCCGCTGACAGGTTCCACCGGAGACGGCTATCGTCTCGCTGAGCAGGCTGGTCATACCATTGTGCCGCCGAGGCCTTCGCTGGTTCCCTTGGAATCGAACGACAGTTGGTGTGGGGACATGCAGGGACTGGCCTTGAAAAATGTGGGGCTTCGGGTGGTGGACAACGAAAGCGGCGGCAGCATTTGCTCGGATTTGGGAGAAATGCTGTTTACCCATTTCGGTGTATCGGGTCCGATGGTTCTCAGCGCCAGCGCCCACATGCGGCATATGGTACCGGGACGGTACACGCTGTGGATCGACTGGAAACCGGGATTGACGCCGGAGCAGCTAGATAACCGGGTCCTGCGGGATTTGCAGGCGTATAAAAACGCCGACGTGGCCAACACTCTCGGCAAACTACTGCCGCGCACGGCCATTCCGGTGGTGCTGCGCCTGGCCGCCATAGCCGGCGATACAAAAGGGCATTCCATCACCCGGGAGGAACGAAACCGGCTGGTATCTCTGCTCAAGGCCTTTCCCGTAAGCATCCGCGGGTTTCGTCCGGTGGAGGAGGCCATTATCACATCGGGCGGCGTTTCCGTGAAGGAAGTCCAAGCTAAAACGATGGAATCCAAGCTGGTAAGCGGTTTGTACTTTGCCGGCGAAGTGCTGGATGTGGATGCTTATACGGGCGGTTTTAATCTGCAAATTGCTTTTTCGACCGGAATGGCTTTGGGCCATCATATATAATTACAGCTGCAACACCCTCGAAAGGAAGAATAAAACCCATGACGAAACCTTTAGCGATTGCCATTGATGGCCCGGCCGGCGCCGGAAAAAGCACCATAGCCCGCATTCTGGCCAAGGAACTGGCGTTTATTTATGTGGATACCGGCGCGTTGTACCGCACGGTGGGATACTGCGCTCTTACGGCGGGGGCCGACCCTTCCAGGGCGGAGCAGGTAGCGCCGCTTTTGAAAGATTTGCAGCTGGAGCTCCGCTATGTGGATGGGGTACAGCGGGTGTTTGCCAACGGCGAGGATGTTAGTGAACGGATTCGCACGCCCGAGGTTTCCATGGCGGCTTCGGCGGTGTCGGCGCTGCCGGAGGTGCGAGCTTTCCTGCTCCAGCTGCAGAGGGATACAGCCGTCAGCCAGAACGTCATTATGGATGGCCGGGATATCGGCACGGTGGTACTGCCAAAGGCGGGGTTGAAAGTTTTCCTGACGGCTTCGCCGGAAGACAGGGCCACACGGCGGTATATGGAGCTGAAGGAAAAGGGTGTCGCTACGACCTTTGAGGAGGTACTGGCGGACATGATTAAGCGGGATTATGACGACAGTCATCGCGAGGCGGCGCCCCTGAAGCCGGCCGACGACGCCATCCTAGTGGATACGACTGGGAATACGCTCGAGCAGTCGGTGGAGGTTCTGAAAAAACTAGCGCTGGAGGCAATCGGATGAAAGAGCGTATGAACTTCGGAAAATTTCTGATTCGGCTCTGTACGCCCTTGGCACATTTGATTTTTCCCTTCAAAACGCTGGGACGGGAGCATATTCCGCCGGCTTCCGATACGGATCGCATCGTGTTGATATGCAACCATATTTCCGAAATTGATCCGGTTTTTCTGGAAATGGGGCAGAGGCGTCATATTTATTTCATGGCTAAGGAAGAGCTGTTTCACAGCCGCTTTAACAACTGGTTCTTCGGCAAACAGCTGGGGGCTTTTCCCGTCAGGCGCGGGAAAGGGGACAGCGGGGCGATCGACACGGCCAGGGATGTGGTGGAATCGGGACGAATCATGGGCATATTCCCGGAAGGAACCCGTTCAAAGGACGGGAAGCTGGGGCGCTTTAAATCTGGCGCCGCTCTTATCGTATCCCAGACTGGGGCGAACGTTCTGCCCGTTTGCATTGTCACAAAAAATCAGCATCTGCGGCCTTTCCATAGAACGAAGATTGTGTTCGGCCCCCTAATTACCTCGGAAGAACTACATTTGGATAATAAGGATCAGCCGGATCTCCGGTATGCCACCCGGATGATGAGCGAGCGGATCGGGCGTATGATCGAGGAGAACCAATGAAAGCTGCAAACATACGCTTGGCCAAAACAGCGGGTTTCTGTTTTGGGGTCAACAAAGCGGTCAACATGGTGAGGGACCTTCTGGATGAGGGAAGGCAGGTATGTACACTCGGACCGATTATTCATAATCCGCAGGTGGTGGAGGAGCTGACGGAGCGCGGCGTCCGGATTGTCGAGGTGCCGGAGGAGGTGCCCGCCGGCTGTGTTCTGGTCATCCGCTCCCATGGAGTGGCGCAGGAGATTTATGACAAAGCGCGGGAACTAGGCCTGGACCTCTGCGACGCAACCTGTCCGTTTGTTGCGAAAATCCACCGTATTGTCGCGGAGAAATCGGCGAATGGCTACACGGTGCTGATCGCCGGGGACGAGGGACATCCGGAGGTGATGGGGATTCGCGGACATTGCAGCGGCCCTTCGTTTGTTTTTTCAAGCGCTCAAGATTTAGAAGAGTGGATAAAAACCGACGAATTCGGTGGAGAAAAACAAGTGATAATGGTGGCGCAAACCACCTTTAATATGAATGTTTGGGAAAAGTGTTCGGAAATCGCAAAAAACCACTATACAAATCTTCTGATTTTTGATACAATATGTAATGCGACTGCCGAACGACAAAATGAGGCGGTTATTTTGTCGCAGGAATGCGACAAAATGGTGATTGTCGGCGGGCGCCAGAGTTCCAATACCGCCAAGCTGCGCGATGTCTGTTCGGAAAATTGTCCTACCTTGCTGATAGAGTCGGCCGAAGAACTGGACAAGCGGCAATTTATCGGCGCACGGGCCATTGGGATTACTGCGGGGGCGTCTACGCCCGCCGGTATTATAAAGGAGGTACTTTCAACCATGTCTGAGATCGTGAACAACAACGAAGTCCAGGAAACCGAAGTGACGGAGACCACCGAAACTCCGGAAGCCAATGCGGCGGCAGAAGCTGTCGAAGAAGCCGCACCTGCCAAGTCCTTTGAGGAAATGAGTTTTGAGGAGGCGCTGGAGGCATCTCTTCAAAGTTTAAGTACAGATGAAAGAGTACGCGGCATTGTCGTGGGCATCGCCCCCAACGAAGTGCAGGTGGAAGTGGTCGGCCGCAAGCAGGCGGGTTATATTCCTGTGGACGAGCTGTCCGCTAATCCGAACGTCAACCCCGAGGAACTGGTCAAAGTGGGCGATGAGTTGGAACTGCTCATCATGCGCACCAACGATCAGGAGGGCACGATTATGCTCTCCAAGAAGCGCGTTGATGCCCTGAAGGGCTGGGATAAGGTCGTTGAGGCGGAAGCGAACGGCGATATCCTGGACGGTGTCATCACCGACGTTATCAAGGGCGGCGTTCTGGCCGTAACTAATGGCGTGCGCGTTTTCATCCCGGCTTCCCACGCTTCCGTGACCCGGATGGAGGATCTCTCCCCGCTGCTCAAGCAGGAGGTTCGCTTTAAGATTATCGAGGTGAACACCAGTCGCCGCCGTGCGGTAGGTTCCATCCGCCTGGTGGCGAAAGAGGAGCGCAAGGCGAAGGAAGCCGCTTTCTGGGAGCAGGCGGAAGTCGGCCAGCGGTATACCGGTGTCGTTAAGTCACTGACGTCCTATGGCGCGTTTGTGGATTTGGGCGGCGTGGACGGTATGGTGCATATTTCCGAACTGTCCTGGGCCCGCATCAAGCATCCTTCCGAAGTGGTAAACGTCGGCGACACCGTGGATGTGTATATCCGGGATCTGGACACCGAGAAGCACAAGATTTCCCTCGGCTACCGCAAGGCGGAAGACAATCCGTGGGAGATTTTCAAAGCCAATTACCCGATTGGTTCCGTAGTGACCGCCAAAGTGGTGGGGATGACCACCTTCGGCGCCTTTGCCCAAATCATTCCGGGGATCGACGGCCTCATCCACATTTCTCAGATTGCGGATCGCCGCATCGAGAAGCCTCAGGATGAGTTGAAAATCGGCCAGGAAGTCCGGGTGAAGATCACCAACATCGACTATGACAGCAAGCGTATCAGCTTGTCTATTCGTGCCTTGCTGGAAGATGGCGAAGAGGAGGCGGCGACCATTGCGGATGCCTCCGACGATGAAACCCCTGCGGCTGAAGAAGCTGCCGAGGAAACCTCTGCCGAATAATCAGTAGCAATAAAAAGGAACCGGACGCTTTTAGGCGTCCGGTTCCTTTTTATTGCTTTATACCGCATTGACAACATCCGTCATGGAATAAAACCCGGCGGGACGGCCGTGAAGGAAGAGGGCGGCGTTCAGTGCCCCGACCGCGAAAATCTCCTTGGACATGGCAGCGTGGCTAAGCGTCAACACCTCGTCCCGGCCGGCGAAAATCACATCGTGCTCTCCCACGATGGTGCCGCCGCGAATGGCGGAAATGCCAATTTCAGTCTTATCTCTTTTTTTGCGCACGGAATGCCGTTCATATACGAACTCCGGATGGTAATCCACACCGTCGGAGGCGGCCTGCGCCAGCATTAAGGCCGTACCGGAAGGAGCGTCCAGCTTCTGATTATGATGCTTTTCCAGAATTTCAATATCGAAATCGTTGCCCAAAACAGCGGCGGCTTTACGAACCAATTCCATCAGCAGGTTGATCCCCAGAGACATATTGGCGCTGAAAAACACCGGAATAACCGAGGCGGCCGTTTTGATTTCCTCGACTTGTTCATTGGACAGGCCTGTCGTGGCGATAACCGCGGGAATCCGATGTTCCTGCGCATAGGCCAGAACTCCGGCCAACGCAGAGGGGTGAGAGAAATCAATGAGTACGTCCGCCTCGGCGTTGCAGTTGGCAGGATTGGCGTAAACAGGATAGCCAGCATGGCTTTCCGTGTTGATATCAAAACCGGCTACAATCGTACAGTCGCAGCGGCTCTCCACGCAGGAGGTAATGACTCGGCCCATTTTGCCGTTGCAGCCGCTTAGAATTAAGCGCGTCATAGTTAGCACATCCTTTCTTATGCAAACGCCCGTCGGTTGTCCGGCGGGCGTTCAGTAAGGCCGTATCAGGCCATCAAATGATATTTCCGCAGAACCGCCGCCAAAGCTTCCCGCGCGGCATCGTCCATGCCGCACAGCGGCAACCGGCAACCGCCGACCTGCATGCCCATCAGATTCATGGCTTCCTTAATGGGGATGGGATTGACGTCGGTAAACAGGGCATTGGCCAGCTCCAGATACTGAAGCTGCAAATCCCGGCTTCCCTGCACATCGCCGGCAAACCATTTGGCGCAAATATCGTGAGTCGGGCGGGGGAGAATATTGGACAGCACCGAAATCACACCCTTACCGCCCAAGGACAGCAGGGGAACGATTTGATCATCGTTGCCCGAGTACATATCGATATCGCACAGGGCGGCAACCTGCGCCGCGGCGGAGATGTTGCCGTTAGCCTCCTTGACGCCGACGATACGGGGGTGCTTTGCCAGCTCCGCAATGGTTTTCGGTTTCATTTCCACCCCGGTGCGGGATGGAACATTGTAAAGAATAATCGGCAGGTTGACGGCGTCGGCAATGGCGGTGTAGTGCAGAATCAGCCCTTTTTGGGACGCCTTGTTGTAATACGGCGTGACCAGGAGAAGCCCGTCGGCTCCCAAGGCCTCCGCCTCTTTGGACAACTCGATGCAGTAGGCGGTGTCGTTGGAGCCCGTCCCGGATATAACAGGCACCCGGCCAGCCGCCTGCTCCACTGCCGTGCGCATGACGGCGATATGCTCCTCGTGTCCAAGGGTAGAGGATTCGCCGGTGGTGCCGCAGGTGATGATGGCGTCGGTGCCATTTTCAATCTGCCAGTCGATAAGCTCCCGGTATTTTTCGTAATTGACGCTGCCGTCTGGATTCATGGGAGTGACGATCGCCACTCCGGCCCCGGTAAAAATGGTCGTTTTGCTCACAGTCAAACGCCTCCTTATCAAAATCAGGCCATATACCCTTCTGCACACAGCAGTTCGGCAAGCAGAACGGCGCCGCCCGCTGCACCGCGCAGCGTGTTATGGGACAAGCCGACAAATTTGTAGTCATACTGCGTATCCTCGCGCAGACGCCCCAGTGAGATGGCCATACCGCCTTCCAAATCCCGGTGCAGGCGGGTTTGAGGCATGTTGTCCTCCTCAAAATAGTGGAGGAACTGCTTGGGAGCGCTGGGAAGCTCCAGCTCCTGCGGCCGGCCGCGGAAGGATTTCCAGGCCGTGAGAATCTCTTCCTTGGAGGGCTTACGGTCAAAGCTGCAATACACAGCGGCAAAATGTCCGTTGGAAACCGGCACACGCAGGCACTGCGCCGTGAAAGCCGGAGACGTGGCGGGGACAATCGCACCATTTTGTATCTTGCCCCAAATTTTCAAGGGCTCTTGTTCCGACTTCTCCTCTTCGCCACCGATATACGGAATCATATTGTCCACCATTTCCGGCCAGCTGGCAAAGGTCTTTCCGGCGCCGGAAATGGCCTGATAGGTACAAACCAGCGCCTTGCTGACTCCCCAGCTGGAAAGCGGGAAGAGGGCTGGAACATAGCTTTGCAGTGAACAGTTGGATTTGACGGAAATAAACCCGCGGGAGGTGCCCAGGCGTTTACGCTGAAACGGGATGATTTCCGCATGCTCAGGATTCAATTCCGGAATGATCATGGGGACATCCGGTGTGCCGCGATGGGCGCTGTTGTTGGATACCACCGGGCATTCCGCCTTGGCATAAGCCTCTTCCAGCGCCTTGATTTCTGCTTTGGGCATGTCGACGGCGCAAAAAACAAAATCCACGTCTTTCGCCACGTCCTCCACCTTGGAAGCGTCCCGGATAACCATATCCTTCATGGCAGCAGGCATGGGAACATCCATGGCCCAACGGCTGCCCACCGCTTCCTCATAAGTTTTCCCTGCGGAACGAGGACTGGCGGCCAGCACCTTCACACGAAACCAAGGATGGTTTTCGAGCAGGGTGGCAAATCGCTGCCCTACCATGCCTGTGGCGCCCACAATGCCGACGTTGTACGTTTTCATTCGCTTGCATCCTTTCCGAATAAGGGAACGCCGCCGAGAGGCTGCGCGCACCCATATTTCCTAAAAAGAGTAATAAAAAAACCGGTTGAAAACCGGCTGTCATCGACGTATAATAGAAAGCGTTGACCTGAGGGGCAATTCCTCAAGCGAATAGCACTCCACCATAGTGTATGATGACAGCCGCACAGTTATTCACCCTGCAGCCAGGCGGTCGTCCTGCCGTGGGACTTCCTCCTTCGGCGTTGATTCCTTTCTGCTGTGATCGTTGGCGCGGCGCCTCACACAGCCTACTGATAATCGAACGCTCCTCTATTCCGGTATATTCAACATAGGTATTTTTTATCATTGTAGCATTCGTACTCGGGAATGTCAATTGGAATCTGTCCTCCGACAGGAAATTCAGCAACTCATAAAATTTGCAGCAGAAAGACGTGGAATGGATTATGCAACGCCATGAATTTTATTACGACCTGCCTCAGGAGCTTATCGCACAGGAACCGGCGGAGCCCCGGGATCATTCTCGGATGCTGGTGATGGATAAGGACACAGGCGAATTGGTAGACACCCAGTTTTATCATGTCCTCGAGTATTTGCGGCCGGGCGACTGTTTAATACTCAATGACAGCCGGGTTTTGCCGGCTAGGCTCTACGGACAGCGGAAGGAAACCGGCGCCGCGGTGGAGCTGCTGCTGCTCAGCCCGAAGGGAAACGACGTTTGGGAGGTGCTGGCCGGTCCGGGGCGTAAGGCGAAGCCGGGCAATGTGCTGACCTTTGGCGGCGGTCTATTGGAGGCAGAGGTTCTGGAAGTGGTAGAGGACGGAAACCGCCTGGTCAAGTTCCACTACGACGGGAATTTCTACAATCTATTGGAGAATATCGGACAAATGCCCCTGCCGCATTACATTACCAAACGGTTGGAGGACAAGGAGCGTTATCAAACGGTATATTCCCGGGAATTGGGGTCCGCTGCCGCGCCCACGGCAGGGCTGCATTTTACGCCGGAGCTGCTGCAGGCTATCCGGAATAAAGGCGTCGAGGTGGCTTTTGTAACTCTGCACGTGGGGCTCGGAACCTTTCGTCCTGTAAAAGAGGAAAATATCACGGACCACAAAATGCATGCGGAGCATTATGAACTCTCCGCCGCCACGGCCGATGTCATCAACCGGACGCGCGAAAGCGGGGGGCGGGTCATCGCCGTAGGCACCACCAGCTGCCGGACATTGGAGAGCGTGGGTTTAACGGACGGGAAAATACGGCCGGCGGAAGGGTGGACGGATATTTTCATCTATCCAGGGTATTCCTTTCAAGTGCTAGATGGACTGTTGACTAATTTTCATCTGCCAGAAAGTACGCTGATCATGCTGGTCAGCGCCTTTGCGGGCTACGAGAACACCATGGCTGCTTATCGGCATGCTGTCCAGGAACGTTATCGGTTTTTCAGCTTCGGAGATGCCATGCTGATCCTATAATCTGCAACAAAAGCTAGAAGGCCCCGGAAGTAAAAACTTCCGGGGCCTTCTTATAAAACTCATTAAAATCAGCTACTTATTCACTTGTCTTCGTGACGTTCCTGTTAAAACGATCAAGCAGCAGAGCGGCGATAATGCCAACCGCCAGACAGAGCACATTGACGACACATTGCCCAACGGAGATGGCAAAGCTTTGAAATGGAATGATCATGGCTGTTGCCGCAATTACAATGCCGATAATGGCATGAAAAGCCAAGGAGTAATACCGTTCAAACAGAGCGTTGACGGCTTTCGCCAAAAGAATGACTGTAATCAGTGCCCCTAAGCCGCCGGGGAGCAAAACCCCCATGTTTAAATGGCCGATACCATCCACAAAGGGCGTATAAAGTCCCAGCGGCATCAACAGGGTGGAAAAGCTCATACCCGGAGCAATGACGCTCAAAGCCAGGCAGAAACCACAGAAAAGATACCAGGCGAAGTTGGGGGTAATTTGCACAGAAGAAAACTGCAGGCCAAGCAGTAGGGCGAACACAGCAACCATGGCAATGCCCATGGAGATGAAAGAGCCCTGGCTTCTTCCCTTTTCACCGGCTTCACGAAACAGGGAGGGCATCATGCCGACAATGAGCCCCACGAACAAACAGACTGAAGGCGCCGGATATTTCTCCAGGAAAAACGACAGCAAATTGGCTATCCCCATAAACCCCACGCCCAAGCCAACGATGACCGGAAGCAGCTTCGGCACATGGGTTTTAAAATTTTTAAGCGGATGAGAAAGGAGCTCCATAATTGGCTTGTAAATACCGAATACAACGCAGAGTACACCGCCTGAGATACCAGGAAGAACCGCCCCCAGACCGATAACGGCTCCCTGAATGACACGGAACAAAACGCGCAAGATGGACGACACGCTTTTGACGGAATCCTTTTCCATAATGAATCCTCTCTTTACATGAGTTACAAAAACACATGTCTATTATATCGTGCTTTTGGCGTCGGTCAACCCCAAATGGTTTTTCTTAAGAACTGGAGTCGGAGGTTACAGCTTTTTTCAACCCATTTTCTTGGATTTTCCTTGCCAATTTTTATTCATTGTATCAGTGATTCTACCTTTGTTATGATAGTGGCGGACATCGAGTATTTGCAAAGGGTGATGGTATATGAATAGATGGAGATATGTTGCCTTTTGGGCAATCATAGGAATGTTTATTCCCACATTTATGATGGGCTGCGGCGCGGAACTGGCCGCGACGACTCCCTCTCCGGAAAACACGACCACGATTACAGAAAATTCGCCCACAACAGCGGAAAGCGAATCGAGCGCCAGCTCCACGCAACCGAGTCAAAGTATCTCCCAGCAGACTTCGCAACAAATTGGTCAGGAGTCAACGTCCTTCAGCAAGCAGTCCTCTACCACCGCGGCGACTTCAAAGAGCACCGTCTCAACCAACCGAAAACCTACCGCTACTTCTAAGCCGCCGGCAGCTGTAGCGCCCTCCAAGAGCTTAATGGTAGGCTACTACACCGGCTGGTCCGCGGGAACCGGTTATACGCCGGATAAAATACCGGCAAATAAGCTGACACATATTCCGTATGCTTTTGCTAAGATCGATCCGAAGACGCTGACGATTACTTTGGCCGATCCGGTTACAGACCGGCGCAACTTTGAAAAGTTGCGTCAGCTAAAAACAAAACATCCCCATTTGAAAACGCTTATTTCCGTTGGCGGATGGGATTATTCCAGATACTTTTCCGATGCCGCTGCCACCGCGAACAGCCGAAAAGCCTTTGCGCAAAGCTGCGTGGCTTTTATTCGGGAACATGGATTTGACGGCGTGGATTTGGATTGGGAATATCCCGTGTCCGGCGGAATGGCAGGAAATCATAATCGACCGCAGGACAAACAGAATTTTACTCTTTTACTTCAGACCTTGCGGGAACAACTGGACGCGCAGGGAAGAAAAGATGGGAAATCCTATCTGCTTACTATTGCGGGGGCGGTTTCCTCCAGCTATTTAGATCGCATCGAGCTGACCCGTATTCTTCCGCTGGTCGATTATATTTTTCTTATGAGCTACGATATGCACGGCCCTTGGGACACATTCGCTGACTTTAACGCTCCGCTATACACGCCCTCCGGCAGCACGCCGCACTATCAAAACAGCGTAAACGATGCGATCCATCTATATCTGCGCCGGGGAGCTAGCGCGTCCAAGCTGGTGCTGGGCATGCCGTTTTATGGGTACAAATACCAGGGGGTTTCAAAGGAAGGTAATGGCCTTTACAGCCGCTTTTCGTCCGCCTCGTCTCTGGGGTATGCGCAATTGGTCAAGGGATATATTGATAAAGCGGGATATTCCCGGTTTGAACACAAGGAAACAGGCGTCCCTTATCTATATGGCAACAACACCTTTATCTCATATGACGATCCGGCTTCCATTGCTGCCAAGGTTCGCTTGGCCCGCCAGAAGGGGCTGGCGGGGGTAGGCGCTTGGTCCCTGCCTCATGACAGCGGCGGTGATCTGCTGGACAGCGCGTATCGCGCTCTGCAAAACTAGCGACTGTAAAACACTTGACAGGAATATAACAAAACTCTACAATAGAAAGGAAACGATTGGCAAAGGCGGGGAGTGGGGGAGATGGCAAATCCGGTTGTGGGGCGTTTCGCGCCGACACCAAGCGGTCGTATGCATCTCGGCAACCTGCTTTGCGCCATGCTGGCTTGGCTGTCCGCCCGTTCACAAGGCGGACAGTTTCTTTTGCGGGTGGAGGATTTAGATAAGGCGCGCTCTCCGCAGAAGTATGCCAATCAGCTGGAGGCTGATCTTCGCTTTCTGGGCTTTGACTGGGACGCGGGAGGAAGCTGGGGCGGGCCGCATGCCCCCTATTATCAAAGCGAACGAACCACTTTTTATCAAGAGCTTTTGGACAAGCTGCAAAGCCGCGGACTGATATACCCCTGCTTTTGCACCCGTGCTCAGCTGCACGCCGCCACAGCCCCGCACGCGTCGGACGGCGAGCCGGTATACGATGGACGCTGCCGGCACCTTTCGGCAGAAACGGTTGCAGAACAGATGAAATCACGAACGCCCGCTCTGCGGCTGCGGGTGCCCGACGAGACGGTTTCTTTTTCAGACGGCCATTACGGCCTGTGCCGGCAGCATCTGGCCGCTGAGTGCGGCGATATCATTGTTAGACGAGCCGACGGCGTATTCGCCTACCAGCTGGCTGTGGTGGCGGACGACGCCGCTATGGGAGTTACCCAGGTAGTACGGGGGCGGGACTTACTGCTTTCCACACCGCGGCAGCTGTATCTGTTTCGATTGCTGGGCGCGCCGCCGCCCTCGTATTTCCACCTTCCGCTTTTGTTGACTTCCGACGGCAGGCGGCTATCCAAAAGAGATCGGGATTTGGATTTGGACGCGCTGCGGACAAGGGGCTATGGCGCGGAGGATATCGTGGGACGGCTGGCCTATACAGCGGGATTGCTGTCGCAGCCCCAGGCCATGAGCCTGCGGGAAGTGCTGCCGCTGTTTTCCTGGGATAAAATCCCCTTGGACGACATTCGCCTGCCGGAGAAACTGTTTCAATAAGGCAAATGGGAAGGGAACATCACATGCATATTCAGAAAACCGACGGCCGTGCCCGGCTGGGCACGTTTGAAACCCCGCACGGCGTTATTCAGACGCCGGCTTTTATGAATGTCGCCACCTGCGGCGCTATTAAGGGGGCGGTATCCGCCTTCGACTTGAAGGAATTGAAATGCCAGGTGCAGCTGTGCAACACCTATCATCTGCACGTTCGACCGGGAGACGAATTGGTCAGGGAGCTGGGGGGACTACATCGGTTTACCGGCTGGGACGGACCGATATTGACCGACAGCGGGGGCTTTCAGGTCTTTTCCCTGGCCAAGCTGCGGCGGATTAAAGAAGAGGGCGTGCATTTTGCTTCCCATGTGGACGGGCGCAAGCTGTTCATCGGGCCGGAGGAAAGCATGCGGATTCAATCGCATTTGGGCTCCACCATCGCCATGGCTTTTGACGAATGCGTAGAAAATCCAGCTGCTTATACGTATGCCAAGGATTCCTGCGCCCGCACCACCCGTTGGCTGCGGCGCTGCCGGAATGAAATGCAGCATTTGAATAGTCTGCCGGATACGCTTAATCCCCATCAGATGCTGTTTGGCATCAACCAGGGCTGCACGTATGAGGACCTGCGAGTGGCCCATATGCAGGAAATTGCCGCCATGGGTTTGGACGGCTACGCCATCGGCGGATTGGCCGTGGGGGAACCCGCCGCCGACATGTATCGGATCATCGAGGCCGTCGAACCTCATATGCCGGCGGACAAGCCGCGGTATCTCATGGGGGTGGGCACCCCGGAAAACATATTGGAAGGCGTTTTCCGGGGCGTGGATCTGTTTGACTGCGTCATGCCGGCTCGTAACGCCCGCCATGGCCACGTTTTCACCTGGAGCGGCCATCGAAATATGCTCAATCAGAAATACGAACGGGATATGGCGCCGCTTGACGAAGAATGCGATTGTCCCACTTGCCGCCGTCATTCCCGCGCGTATATCCGCCATCTGTTCAAGGCGGATGAAATGCTGGCCATGCGGCTGTGCGTAATGCATAATCTTTACTTTTACAACACCTTGATGGAACGGATTCGAGACAGCCTGCAGCAGGGAAAATTCAACGAACTGTACAGGAAATTGATCGGTGTGTTGGACAAGCGGATATAATTTGTAAATTTTTTTCATTTTACTTGCTAACTCTGGAAAAACTCGTTATAATAGAAAAGATTTTTAGGAGGTGCTGTATTTGAATTTGCACGCTATACTGGCGGCCGGTCAAGCGGCCACGACGACCGCTCAGGAGCAGTCTGCTGGGAACTCGGCTCTGCTGATGCTGATCCAGTTCGGACCGATTGTTTTGATTGTAGTGCTGATGTACTTCATTATGATACGTCCGCAGCGCAAAAAGCAAAAAGAAGAGCAGAAGATGCGTAATAACATGCGCGTCGGTGACGAAATCACCACCATTGGCGGCATCTGCGGCCGTGTTCTTAATATTAAGGAAGATTCTCTTGTTATTGAGACCGGCGCGGATCGCAACAAAATGACCATTAAAAAGTGGGCCATTCAGACCGTCGATACGATCCACGATCCGAACGACATCGTGGATGATGACGATGACGATGATGATGACGACGATTGATTAACGCCTGTCGCGTATCTTAAGGAGGAATGCAGGGGTTTCCCGGCTTTTCCGGCCTTACGGTCATAAATATTTTCTTCGCCACATATGCATGTACCATATGGTGATGAATATGGCGGAGGGGATAGATATGAAATCTCGCAGCGAGGATACAGCCATGGTGAAAAAAATATTGCGTCCGGTCTTGGTAGGCGCCTGTATGGGGGCCGTCGTCTGCCTGCTTTTGCTGCTGCTGATGGCGGCTGTCATTGCGGCGGTGGATGTTCCCAAGGCGGCCATAACACCTTTGGCTGTTGTCGCTTCAGCGGTTGGCGCTTTTGTCGGCGGTATCGTTGCCGCGAAAATTGCCAAGGAAAAGGGCTTACTTTTCGGCGCCGCCTGCGGACTGATTCTTTTTGTGTTGGTGTTGGTTGCGGGATTTGCGGTGCTGAAAGAGGTGCGCGGTTCTTTTGCGGTCGCTAAGCTGTTCATCCTCATTGGCTGCGGTGCGATCGGCGGCATTCTGGGCGTGAACTCACGCAAACATTAGGAATTTTAATTTGGAGGAGAGATTTCCATGAAACACATTCAAACCATCAACAAAAAAAATCTGAAGGATACTGCGGCCAAGGGCGGCTGCGGCGAGTGCCAGGCTTCCTGCCAATCGGCGTGCAAAACTTCCTGCACCGTTGCCAATCAGAAGTGTGAGAAGTAAACCTGCACCAGTTCAGATTTCAGCAGGGCGGAGGATATCCGCCCTGTTTCGCTGTATAAAGAGAGGCAATAGAATGATACATAGATTTAAAAACAATGGATATTATATCCTGCTGGACGTGCACAGCGGTGCCGTCCATGTGGTGGATGAATTAGCATATCGGATAGCCGGTTTTCTTTCCGCGGACATGACGGCGGATTGTCCGGCCACCGTTTACGACGGCCTGGACGCGGACTATCCCAAAGACGACATTCGGGAGACGTACGAGGAGCTGTATCAGCTATATACCGACGGCCTGCTGTTCAGCCCGGACGATTATGAGCAGTTTGCTGATAGGATGGTCTCTTCTCCGCTGAAGGCCATGTGTCTGCATGTTTCCCACGACTGCAACCTGCGCTGCCGCTACTGTTTTGCGGGGCAGGGGGGATACGGCGGCACGCCAAAAGTCATGAGTCTGGAAGTGGCTAAAGCCGCCATTGATTTTTTGATTGACAAATCCGTCGGGCGGCGCAATTTAGAACTGGATTTCTTCGGCGGCGAGCCTCTGATGAATTTCGATGTGGTCAAAGAAACCGTTGCTTATGCCCGCAGCCTGGAGAAAAAGCACGGCAAGGTGTTCCGCTTTACCATGACGACCAACGGGGTGCTGCTCACGGACGAGATCGCGGACTTCCTTAACCGTGAGATGAATAACGTGGTCTTATCTCTGGACGGCCGTCCAGAAGTCAATGACGCTATGCGTCCGAATGCGGGCGGCAAGGGAAGCTACGCCGGCATAGTGCCGAAATACCAGCGTTTTGTGGCTAAGCGGGGGGATAAGGATTATTATGTCCGGGGAACCTTCACCAAGGAAAACCTGGATTTTACCGAAGACGTGCTGCATATGGCGTCCCTCGGTTTTGATCAGATATCTGTGGAACCGGTAGTCAGTGACCCGTCCCTGCCCTTTTCCATCCGGGAAGAGGATCTGCCACGTGTGTTCGAGGAATATGATAAGCTGGCCAAAGTGATTCTGGAAAAGAAAAAAGCCGGCCACTGCTTTAATTTCTTTCACTTTATGCTGGATTTGGATCAAGGCCCCTGCGCCATCAAGCGGCTGCGCGGCTGCGGCTGCGGCAACGAATATGCGGCGGTGGATCCGGATGGCGGCGTATTCCCCTGCCACCAGTTCGTGGGCCAGCCGGAATGGCAGATGGGGAATGTTCTGACCGGCGAATATGACCTGGAACAAAAGGCTCGTTTCGCAAAGGCAACGGTTTATCAAAAAGAAAGCTGCCGTTCCTGCTGGGCGAAATTCTATTGTTCAGGCGGCTGCAACGCGAACAATCTGCAATATGCCGGAGACATCCTTCGCGCGCATACGCTTTCCTGTGAATTGGAGAAAAAGCGATTGGAATGCGCTTTGATGATTAAGGCGGCCTTGGGGACTGCGGAGGTCATGGAGGCAGCGCAGGCCGTTGCCTGCGAATAGCATCGACAAAAAACGGCAAGATTTTTCCAAATGCCGTCCTGTTCATATTTTCTTCTTTCCCTGCATAGTATTTTGTGATATGATGGTGGGAGGAATTACATATGAACCGGACAACCCATAGCAACCCCGGCCTGACCCTGCAGGAATTCTTTGAACAGAACCGTCGTCTGCTGATATTTTTAGCCGTGTTTCTGGCGGGGGTATTGGGCGGCGTTCTGATATTTACGGTTTCGCACGCCTCTATGGAGCATGAGCTGTCTCTTATGTTGGATATCCCCGCGATTCAAGGGGGCTTTCAGGGGGGCATGTCGGTTCTGTTTTCTTCTTGCTTTCTGACGTTTGTTCTGCTGCTGGCGCTGTTTTTGGCCGGTTTGTCCACATATGGAGCACCGGTCACGGTGCTGGTTCCCATCTTTTTCGGTCTGGGAGTGGGGCTGACTGAAGCCTATTACTACGGAGCCGGCCGGCCGGGCATTTTGTTTGTGGCGCTGTTGGTCGTACCGCGCACCTTGATTGCGGCCACCGCGCTGCTTATGGGCTGTTCCGAATCTCTGCGGATGTCTCTTTTGCTCAGCGGCCAGCTGCTTCCCAACGCGCATTGCGGTGGCTTGTGGCTGGATTTCCGGCTTTACTGTGTACGGTTTCTGGTCTTTTTCGGTCTGGCTTTTGCCGCGGGTGTGGTGGATGTATGTCTGCGGCTGGCGTGTTATTCCTGGTTTACCTGAATCGTTGCCGCTGTCAGCGGCAGGAATTTTCAAGCACAAGGAGTTTGATAGCAGTGGCGGGATTTTTCGGCTTGTTTGACTACAGCAAGGAAGGACCGGGCATTGACAAAAATGCCCCGAAGAAAAAAGGCTTTATTGTCTTTTTTGAAATTTTCTTTCGCAAATTCTGGAAGCTTATCTGCGTCAATCTCTTATATGTTCTGATTTCCCTGCCGGTTCTTACCATGGGCTTGGCGGAAGCGGGTATGACGTATATCACCCGGAATTTTGCCCGAGAGAAACACGCCTTCGTTTCCGGCGACTTCTTTGACACTATCAAGAAGAATTGGAAACAGGCGCTGCCTTACGGCATAATCAACGTCATACTCAGCGTGCTGATTGCCTTTGATATCTGGTTCTTCAACGCCAACGCGGCCGCGGAAGAAGCCGGGATTATTCAGTATATCCTGCTGGCCGTCATTTTCATGGTCTTTATCGTCTTCTCGTTCATGAAATATTATATTCCCATGATGATCATCACCTTCAAGCTTTCCCTTAAGCAGGTGTTTAAAAACAGCCTGATTTTTGCTTTTGCCGGCCTTAAACGGAATCTGCTTATTTCCCTGGTGCTTATCCTCTGCTATGCCGTGGGTTTCCTTCTGGTGTGGGGGCTCGGCTATATCGGGATCACCATCGTTCTGTTCCTGTACATTCTGATTTTTCCGGCATTCCGTTCGTTGCTGATTCAATATAATGTATTTCCCCTTATTAAGAAACACATGATCGATCCTTACTATAAGGAGCATCCCGGTGAGGATAAAGACGCCAAACGGGCGTTGAACATCGAGGACGAAGAAGATACAGCCGACGAGGAAGCGCCAGTGTTCCAGGATACCGGCCGTACTGTGAAGGACGAAGAGGAAGAGGGGGCTGGCGAGAAGAAACCGGCCCGCGTTTTGCCTAAGCAGTACAATGAGCAGGAGTTGAAACGCGGCAGGCGGATTTACAAGAAAGACGCGCGTCCGGATGACGATGACGATACCATCTGAATGGAAAACGAAAAGCCCATCTGCTTTTCTGCGATGTTCTTAACGGAGAATAGAGGACAGTATGTAACCGGAAGACAAAATGCCTTCCGGTTACTGCTTTTTATGCGGCTTTTGCTGTGGGGTTGGTGAGGACTTCTACGGCAGGCATTCCGCTTTGCTTGGGAAGCTGGAACGCATAGTGGATGATAATCAGTAATCGAGATTTTGTATCCATTCGGAAACTTCTGTTTCCGATACCCCGGAAGAAAATCTCTTGCCTTCAAGCCAGTTGCCGGTTCCTGCCGCTTCCTTGAGCAACTTTCCGCTATCGCCTAAACCGGAGCTTGCCGATGTGCAGAAAGGGATTACTGTCTTTGCTGTAAAATCATTTGCTTCAATAAAACCGTTAACAGGCCATGCAGCAATTCCCCACCAAATAGGGTAACCTATGAACACGGTATCGTATTTATCGAAGTTGTCAACCGTTACGGTTGTCAGGGCAACCTTTCTTTCCGCGGGGTGCTCGTATTCATAAACAACACGGCTGTTTTCATCGTTCCAATTCAAATCCTCACGGCTGTAAGGCTTTACAGGTACAAGTTCGAACAGATCGCCGCCTGTCACAGAAGCAATATGTTCGGCGGCTTTTTTGGTATTTTCTGTTGCAGAGTAGTAAACAACTAATGTTTTTTTGCCAGAAGCTTCATTTGAAGGCATTTCCGCTGCCTGATTGCAGGTTTTCCAAAGTCCCGGATTGGCCGCCGGAGTGATCCGCGTTTTGACTGCCACAGGCAGTAAGAGATACTATAAGCAAAATGCTCATAATGATTGAAAATAATTTTTTCATAGTAAGTTTTCTTTACTACTCCTTTCTTTTCATTTCAAATTTGTTTTGAAAAACTGTTCTATTTTGTCAAAGGGAATTGCACTTTTTTCACCGCCATCATATAGATCGGTATGCACTGTATCAGGAATAATCATTAACTCCTTGTTATCTGTATAAGCGCTATCTCTCATCATATCGGAAAAGGCGTCCTTACTGAAGTAACAGGAATGTGCTTTTTCTCCGTGAATCATCAGCACTGCACTGCGGATTTCATTGCTGTACCGTAAAATCGGCATATTCAGAAAGGACATACAGCCTGTAATATTCCAGCCCTCATTGGAGTTGAGAGAACGCTTGTGATAACCGCGTTCGGTTTTATAGTAATCGTAATAGTCTTTTACAAAAAATGGCGCGTCTTCAGGCAACGGGTCCACGACACCGCCACCACGCACATAAGTTCCGGATTTGTATTCTATTGTTCGTTGAGCGTTTAATGCTTTTCTTTTTTCATAACGATCTGGTTCGCTATCTTCAGAATCAAAGTAGCCTTTCGCGTTTACACGGCTCATGTCGTACATGGTCGAGGTTACAGTGGCTTTGATTCTGGTATCAATCGCCGCCGCATTTAGTGTAAGACCACCCCAACCGCATATGCCGATAATTCCAATTCTTTCACAGTCTACATTGTCCTGTATGGACAGAAAATCAACCGCTGCCTGAAAATCCTCGGTATTGATGTCGGGAGAAGCCATATATCTCGGTTCACCGCCGCTTTCACCCGTGAATGACGGGTCAAAGGCAATCGTAAGAAACCCTCGCTCTGCCATCGTTTGTGCATACAATCCGGATGCCTGTTCCTTAACTGCACCGAAAGGTCCGCTTACCGCAACTGCCGGAAGCTTACCCTGAGCATTTTTCGGCGTATACATATCCGCCGCAAGGGTAATTCCGTATCTGTTATGAAATGTTACTTTGCTATGATTTACTTTATCGCTTTTAGGATAGGTTTTATCCCATTCCTGTGTTAAATTTAATTTCATCACGGCTGCCTCCGTTATCTTTTTATTCTGATTTATAAATGTATTACCGGCTTTTTTTCTCTTTGCTGCAGTCCTGATGTTTTTTTCTTTCTTCAACCATGCCTACAAACCATTCAACCATGGATGGGTCCTGATGAGAGAAGAAGGAACTTTCATTTTTATCCAAAGCCGCAATGGTGGTCATCTCTTCCTCTGACAGCACAAAATCAAAAACGGCGAAGTTTTCCTTCATACGCTCGATATGTGTTGACTTCGGAATCACAACCACTCCGCGCTGAATATTCCAGCGCAGCATAACCTGTGCCGCTGATTTTCCGTGCTTTTCACCGATTTGCGAAAGGACCGGATTGTCAAATGTGCCTCCGCGCCCCTCCCCGAAAGGCGCCCAAGCTTCCAAACGGATATCATACTTGTCAGCCCACTCTTTTAAATTTTTTTGCTGATTGAAAATATGCGTTTCCATCTGATTGACCATAGGTTTGATGCGGTTGAAAGACGCAAAATCGACCATACGATCGGCATAAAAGTTGGAGATTCCGATCGCGCGGATTTTTCCCTCATCGTATAATTCTTCCAGTGCTCTCCACGCACCGTAAGCATCGGAAAACGGCTGATGCAGTAGTACCAAATCCAGATAATCCGTTTTCAGCTTGCGAAGAGACTCCGCCACGGAAGCCTTTGTCTGCTCATAACCATAATGTTCAATCCACACTTTGGTGGTAAGGAAGATGTCTTCTCTCGGCACTCCGGATTTCTCAATAGCGGAGCCGACCTCCTCCTCGTTAAAATACGACTGTGCCGTGTCGATATGTCGGTACCCCACACTTAAGGCATCCAGCACGCAGTGCTCACATTCTTCTTTTGTTACCTGATAAACGCCATAGCCCAAAATTGGCATTTTTATACCGTTTGATAATGTTACATATTCCATCATAAAATGCTCCTTCCCATTTCATAGGCTTCGTTGTAAGCCGGAGTGTCTTTTATCTCTCCGACCTTCCAAGAGCCGATGCCGTAGATAATCCCCGCTTCTCTCGCTCCTGCAAGACAATCCTCCGTAAAACCGCGGAACGCTTCCATAGTACGGGTAAGGTTTCCTTTTTCGGTGTCAGCTGCTGTCATAATAAAGTAAAAATCCTTATCGGTAATTTCCGTGTATCTCGGAACGGTACGGTCAATGAAGGTTTTCATCTGTCCGTCCATCGTGTAGAAATAGACAGGTGTGGCAAGAACGATCGCATCAGCCGTTACCATTTTGTCAAGAATTTCTGCCATATCATCTTTTTGAACGCATTTGTGCGTGGAGTTGCACACACCACAGCCACGGCAGTAACCGATATTCTCTGATGCCAGAAATATCTTTTCTACCTTATGACCGCTTTCGGCCGCGCCTTTGGCAAATCTGTCACACAGTATATCGGAATTGCCGTTTTTTCTCGGACTTGCAGAAATAATCAATACACGTTTCATTTGGTTATCCCTCCCAAATCTCTTTTGCCATACGCAGTGCCGCCCAAGCCTTTGGCCAGCCTGCATAAAAAGCCGCATGTGTAAGAATTTCCGCAATTTCTTCTTTTGTTACTCCGTGAATTTTCGCATTTGATAAGTGAAACTTTAAGGAGTTATCCAAAATTCCGCTTGCCATCAATGCCGTCACCGTAACGATGCTTCTGTCTCTTGCGGACAGCTTATCTTCTCTCGACCAAATCTCGCCGAAGAGTATATCATCATTCACCTCGGCAAATTTCGGGGCAAATGCGCCGAGTTCGTCTCTTCCTGCTGTTACCTTCGCCATAACAACACCTCATTTCAGTTTATCGTATTCTTCATCGGAAACAGGCTCGCACCATTCCGTCCCACAATTCTCACCCGGCACTTCGACTGCTAAATGCTGAAACCATGAGTCAGCCGACGCACCGTGCCAGTGCTTTATCCCTGCCGGAATGTGAACGATATCTCCGGCTTTCAGCTTTCTTGCCGGCTTATCCCATTCCTGATACCAGCCTTCTCCTGCGGTAACAAGCAGCATTTGACCGCCGTCCTTATCCGCATGATGGATATGCCAGTTGTTGCGGCATTTCGGCTTAAAGGTTACATTGCCGATAATGACCTGCTCTGTGGATAGCATATTCAAATAGCTCTGCCCGATAAAATACTGTGCAAAAGCTTCGTTTGCTCCTCCTATAGGGAATAGGCTCACTTCCGGTATATTCATAGCAAATCCTCCCGAACCCATTTTTCAATATCCTTTCTCGACCGTTTTACGCTGCCGCCGTGAATGGCAAGACCTTTTTCAACCTTTGCGGCAGGACACAGTTTTTTAATGTCGCTTAAGCTGCTGCCCAGACCACTGCCTTCGTGGGTACAGAAAGGTTTGATTGTTTTTCCGCTGAAATCAAAATGCTCCAGAAAAGTAAATACTGCCATAGGCATGGTACTCCAATAGTTTGGATAGCCTAAATAAATCACATCATATTCGTCGAGCGTTTCCGGGAAGCTTTTCAAATCGGGACGTGCGTTCTGCCGCTGATCAGCTTGCGCCTGTGCGATACATTCGTTGTAATCTCTTGCATAAGGCTTCAACTGCTCGAGTTTAAACAAATCAGCGCCTGTCAACTCTTTGATTATACCCGCTGCAACCTCCGTATTGCCGACTTCCAAGGTTTTAATCAGTCCGTTTACATAGTTATCATCGGCTCTTGAATAAAAAGCAATCAACTTTTTCGACATTTCAATACCTCCATCCGTTTCTGCTAAAAGCATAACATGGAAATCCTTGACACAGAATATCCGATATGTTATCGTAGTATAAACTTAAAGTTTATACTACCATGTGGAGGTATCCTATGTATAATCCTATGCTTGATACTTTTATCGCCGTCAGCAACTACGGTAGCTTTACCAAAGCGGCGGAGCATCTGTATATTTCACCCACTGCCGTTATGAAACAGATGAACGCGCTTGAAAGCCATCTAAACTTAAAGCTGATTGAACGAACTCCGTCAGGCGTACATATAACGCCGGCAGGGGAGGTGATTTACCGTGACGCAAAGTTTATGATCGATTACTCAAAAAAGTCCATTGCTGCCGCAAATACCGCCATGCATACCTATGACACCACCTTCTGCGTTGGTACATCTTTGCTCAATCCCGCAAAGCCTTTTATGGATTTGTGGTACAAGGTAAATCAAAGTTTTCCTGACTACAAGCTGCATCTCGTTCCTTTTGAAGATAATCACGAGGGCATTTTGTCGGAAATCGAAAAGTTGGGTGAAAAATTTGATTTCTTAATTGGCGTATGTGATTCCAAGGTGTGGCTGTCTTTATGCCATTTTCTGCCGCTTGGGAGATACAAAAAAATGATTGCGGTATCAAGAGAACATCCTCTTGCATCGAAAAGCCGTATTGATATCAAAGATTTATACGGCGAAACACTTATGATGGTGAGTGCGGGAGATTCCGGTGTAAATGATTTCATACGCAATGATTTGGAAAAAAATCACCCGCAGATTCATATTGAAGACACGCCTTACTTTTATGATTTATCTGTATTTAACCGCTGTGCAGAGACCAGAAATGTTCTGCTTACGATTGAATGTTGGCAGGAAGTTCATCCTGGTCTTGTCTCTATCCCTGTCAATTGGGATTATAGTATTCCTTTTGGACTTCTTTACAGCTTTCATGCGCCGGAGGATGTGCTGAGATTTGTTAAGGCGGCGGAGAACATAACGCTCTCTGCAAAAAATAGAAGCGTATAGATCGCAAGGAACCGTCGTGCTATAGCATCTCGACGGTTCCTTGCATCTGTATCCTATTTGGTTTTCATATTTCTTCGTTAAGGACATTCCGCTTTTGGTAGACAGGCTAAGTTTACAGTTTACGGGCGATTTCCGCCGCGCAGGCGGGGCAGATGTTCCGCCCCTTGAACGTGCTGATGTCTTTGGCGTTGCCGCAGAACACGCAGGCGGGCTGATACTTTTTCAGAATAATGGTGTTATCCTCGATGAAGATCTCGAGAGAATCGCTGTCTCCGATTTCCAGGGTACGGCGCAGTTCAATAGGCAAGACAATGCGGCCAAGGCCGTCAATTTTGCGGACGATACCGGTTGATTTCATGTTATTTCCTCCATTTAACATTTCGCAGAACAGGGCGTTGGTCGCTTCTGCGTTTGTTTGATTTTGTCGATTTTCGCCGACATTTTTATAGTACCAATTTCTGTCTAAATTGTCAACGGATTATATGTGGAAAAAATGTAAGAGTGGCAGAGATGTGGCATATTGCCACACAATTTCAATATTGACGAATCGAATGGAACATGCTAAAATTAGCAAAGACTAACACTCGGGATATTTGTCCTGCTTTTTTCGTATATATGGAAGGGACACCCCCGGGATGGGAGCAGGGGAGAAAGAGGGAGACTCAGTTTGGAGAAAACGGTCAACGATTTGAAAATCGGCGAAAAGGCCATTGTGACACGACTGGGATGCTCCGGCGCTTTACGGCGGCGGATCATTGACATGGGGATTACCCCCGGTGCTGTTGTTATCATGCGTAAGGCCGCGCCGATGGGCGACCCCTTGGAGATCAATGTGCGGGGCTATGAACTCAGCATCCGACGCTCAGAAGCGAAAGAAATATGGGTTTTGCCGGACAACGGGGAGGCACGCTGATGAGTACGACCTACGCGCTGGCGGGAAATCCGAACTGCGGCAAAACTACTCTGTTCAACGAATTAACCGGCTCCAACCAATATGTCGGTAACTGGCCGGGCGTGACCGTGGAAAAGAAAGGCGGCCAGTTAAAAAGCCACGGCGAAGATGTAACGGTTGTGGACCTACCAGGCATCTACTCATTGTCGCCCTATTCTGCCGAGGAGATGGTCACCCGGAATTACATATTGGATGAGCACCCCGATGTGATTATCGATGTGGTGGACGCCACGAATATCGAGAGAAACCTCTATCTAACCTTACAGCTAGCCGAGCTTGGCCGTCCCATGATTATCGCCCTGAACATGATGGACATGCTGGCAAGCCGCGGGGTGGAAATCGATGTGCAGAAGCTCGAGCACATGCTGGGGGTTCCGGTTGTACCAATTTCCGCGAGCCGGGGCCGTGGCATTAAGGAATTGATTGACCGGGCTCATCATGACGGCGTAGAGCGCGGCCATCAGACTTTATCCGCCTTCGACGAAATGCGGCTGGCCGAACGGATCGACGCTAAGCATGGCGGCAACCCGTATATTAAGCATCAACTCCACGACAGGCGGGAGCATCACGCTTCCGAATACCTTTCCACCCACGTGATTGATGAAATCTACTCCACCGCCGTCATGGAAGCCATCCTGCGCATTGAAGATATTATAGAACCGAAGTGCATGAAAACGGGCATGGCCCTGCGTTGGTCGGCGGTCAAAATCATTGACGACGATGCCCCCACCATTGAAGCACTGAACTTTTCAGACGGAGAGGCCCATTTGATCGATGAGATCGTGCGCGATTTGGAGGCCAAGTACGTCGAGCGCGATATGATCATCGCGGATCAAAAATACAAATTCATCTGTCAGATTTGCGAACAGTGCGTGACGCACTTGAAAGCCCCAGGAGAATTGACGCTGTCCGATCGCATCGACAGCATCGCCACGCATAAGTATCTGGCGTTGCCTGTCTTCGTAGGCATCATGGTTTTGGTGTTTTTCATCACCTTCGGCCCGCTGGGCACCTGGATGACGGATGGGCTCACCGGTCTTATCGATATATTCACCGAGTGGGCCAGAAGGGGGTTGCAGGCGGCGCACGCATCTCCATGGGCCGTCAGCCTGGTCTGTGACGGGGTAATCACCGGCGTCGGCTCCATCGTTTCGTTCTTTCCGCAGATCCTGTTACTCTTTTTGTTCCTCTCTATCCTGGAGGACAGCGGGTATATGGCGCGGGCCGCGTTTATTATGGATAAGCTGCTGCATAAGACCGGTTTGTCTGGCCGCTCCTTTGTTCCCATGCTGATGGGCTTCGGGTGTTCGGTTCCCGGCGTCATGGCGGCCCGTACGCTGGAGAATGAACGGGACAGGCGTATGACCATCATGCTGACGCCGTTTATGTCTTGTTCGGCGAAAATGCCGGTTTACGCGTTGTTCATCGCGGCTTTCTTTCCGAAGTACCGCGGCTTTGTGGTTTTCGGCATCTATGCCCTGGGGCTGCTTGTTGCCATTGTCTGCGCGATGATTCTTAAAAAGACGGTGCTGAAGGGCGGGCATTCCCCTTTTGTCATGGAACTGCCGCCCTACCGGTTGCCCACGCTCAAAACCTTGTGGATGCATCTGTATGAGAGGGTCAAGGACTTTGCCGTGCGGGCGGGAACTATCCTGCTGGCCGCCTCCATTGTCATTTGGTTCCTTCAATCCTTTGACTTTCATCTGAACATGCTGTCGCCGGAACAAACAGGCAGCAGTATGCTGGCCTCTATCGGCAAGGCCATCGCCCCCATCTTCAGCCCGCTGGGCTTTGGCTTCTGGCAGGCCTCCGTCGCCCTGGTGGCCGGCTTGGTGGCTAAGGAAGCGGTGGTGGGAACCCTGACCATCCTATTTAACCCCATCAGCGATGCCGCCATGTACAGCATCCTGCAAGGAGTGTTCACACCGGTCGCAGCTCTGTCCTTTTTGACATTCGTGCTGTTGTATATGCCCTGTGTCGCCGCTTTCTCGGCGATCCGACGGGAAATGAATTCCTGGAAATGGGCGCTTGGTACTGTTGCGTTCCAGACGGTAGTGGCCTGGATTGTTTCTTTTATGGTGTATCAGTTCGGTACATTGGCAGTTAATCTAGTAGGACTCCTGTAAAAAGGCGGGGCGTGACCATACAAAGCTGACGTTAGATAACGATACTTTTGAAAACACCAGAAAATCAAGGTTTTTCGAGCGACGGACAAGCAAGGTATTGTACTAAAAACTGAATACGACGCAAAAGCGGCGTTTCCCACTCCCTACACAGGGAGAACAGGGACGCCGCTTTTTCATGCCCTTTGTTACGCAGTAGGGGCAGAAAAAGCCTTGCTACAAGCGGTTTTGCGGGCGCGTATCTGGCGCGGCAAGGGATTTATACCTTATCCCCCGAAACTGCGCTTCTACTGCGTAACAAATCCACAGCAAAAGGAGTGATTTACTATGGCAGTTTTCCGGGTGGAACGAAACAAGGGCTACACCGTAATGAGCAACCACCACCTACGCAACAAGGAGCTTTCCCTAAAGGCAAAGGGGCTGTTGTCGCAAATGCTGTCACTCCCCGAAGATTGGGACTACACCTTGAAAGGCTTATCCCTTATCAACCGGGAGAAGATAGACGCTATCCGCGAAGCCATTAAGGAGCTTGAACGCGCCGGGTATATCGTCCGTTCAAGGGAGCGCGACGAGAAAGGACGCTTGCGGGGCGCGGACTATGTGATATTCGAGCAGCCGCAGCCGCCTACGCCGGATTTACCTACATTGGAAAATCCAACATTGGATAATCCAACACAGGAAAAACCTACATTGGAAAAACCTACGTTGGAAAATCCAACGCAATTAAATAAAGATATACAAAGAACTGACTTACCAAAAAAAGAAAAATCAAATACAGATTTATCAAGTACCCATTCCATTCCTATCCTTTCCCCTAACCCCTCACCTTGCGGGGGAGCGGCTACGCCGCCGGAACGGAAAGGAACGGAAGCGGCAGCACAGAGCGCAGTAGAGATATACCGGGAAATCATCAAGGACAATATCGACTACGACATTCTCAAACAGGACATGAAATTTGACGGGGACAGGCTTGACGAGATTGTAGACCTCATGCTTGAAACGGTATGCACCGCCAGAAAGCGGGTACGGATTGCGGGGGACGACTACCCGGCAGAGCTTGTGAAGTCAAAGTTTATGAAACTGGACGGCGAGCATATCCGCTTTGTGCTTGACTGTATGCGGGAGAACACAACAAAAATCCGCAACATCAAGCAATATCTGAAAGCAGCCCTTTTCAATGCCCCGTCCACAATCGGCAACTATTACACTTCCCTTGTCGCCCATGACATGGCAAGCGGCGCACTTGCGCCAAAGGAGCCGCACGACCCTTATTCATTCAAACCGGGCGAAAGCCTGTAAACACCAAAAGGAGGATTTTATTATGGCACAGAGAACAGGAGCATTGGTATTTGACGAGCGCACCGACCGTTACGACATTCGCTTTGACCTCAATACTTACTATGGCGGGCTGCATTGCGGCGAGTGCTTTGACGTGTTCGTGCGGGGCAAGTGGAAGCCTACCCGGATTGAATACGGTGATAACTGGTATCTTGTCGGTATCAGAGCCGAGGACTTGAACGGTCTGCGCGTCCGTATCTAAAGCCTATGGGAAGCCCCAGAAGCGGCGTTCCCCCTTAACCACTATCTGACTACCGCGAAAGGAGGACGGTAAATGCAAGACGAAGTAAACGAAAAGACCATAGCCCTTTACATCAAGACCGGGAAGCTGACCGCGCAGACGCTCCAAAAGGCAATGAAAGCCATACTGTCAAAGGGCAAAAAGCAGCTTGCAAAACCGCCACAGGGCAAGCAGAGCTTAAAGCAGCTTATGAAGCAGAACGCGGGCGTTTCCAACATTGAGATTACCGAGGGCAATATCAAAGCCTTTGAGAGTACGGCGAAAAAGTACGGTATCGACTTTGCGCTGAAAAAGGACGCGACGGAAAGCCCGCCCCGCTATCTGGTTTTCTTCAAGGGGCGGGACGCGGACGTGCTGACCGCAGCCTTTAAGGAGTTTTCCGCAAAGAAGCTGACACAGGACAGGAAGCCCTCTATCCGAAAGCTGCTGACAAGCCTTAAAGAAGCCGCACAGGGCAGAAACGCACAGCGCGAGAAAGTAAAAAACAAAGACAGGGGGCGGGAATTATGAAGCCGGAAATCAAGAAGCTGCTTATCCTAAACGCCCCCTATCTGCTCTTTGTCTGGCTCTTTGATAAAGTGGGCGCGGCTGTCCGCTTATCCCCCGGCGCAGACGCAAGCGCAAAGCTGCTACATCTTGGGGACGGTTTTACCGCCGCCTTTTCCAGTGCCGCGCCGAGCTTCCACCCGGCAGATTTAGCTTTAGGCATTGCGGGGGCGGTCATTGTCCGGCTGATTATCTACGTCAAGGGCAAGAACGCGAAGAAGTACAGGAAAGGCATGGAGTACGGTTCTGCACGTTGGGGGACAGCCGAGGACATAAAGCCGTACACAGACCCGGTATTTGAGAACAATATCCCCCTCACGCAGACGGAACGGCTCACTATGAACAGCCGCCCGAAGCAGCCGAAATATGCCCGCAACAAGAACATTCTTGTAATCGGCGGTTCCGGCAGCGGCAAGACCCGCTTTTTCGTCAAACCGTCGCTTATGCAAATGCACAGCAGCTATGTTGTCACAGACCCGAAAGGCACCGTCTTAATCGAGTGCGGGAAGCTCTTACAGCGGGGCGGCTATCGGATAAAAGTGCTAAACACAATCAATTTCAAAAAGAGTATGCGCTACAATCCCTTTGCCTATCTGCGGAGCGAAAAAGACATTTTGAAGTTAGTCAACACCATTATCGCCAACACCAAAGGCGACGGGGAGAAATCCGGCGAGGATTTTTGGGTGAAAGCTGAAAAGCTCTACTATACCGCGCTAATCGGCTATATCTGGTACGAAGCCCCGGACGAGGAAAAGAACTTTACGACGCTGCTTGAAATGATAAATGCGTCGGAAGCCCGCGAGGACGACGAGGACTTCCAGAACCCGGTTGACCTCATGTTTGAACGTCTGGAAGAAAAAGACCCGGAACATTTTGCAGTCAAGCAGTACAAAAAATACAAACTTGCGGCGGGCAAGACCGCAAAAAGCATACTTATCTCATGCGGCGCGAGGTTAGCCCCATTCGACATTAAGGAGCTGCGCGAGCTTATGGAAACCGACGAAATGGAGCTTGACACCATAGGCGACAGAAAGACCGCCCTTTTCGTCATTATCAGCGACACCGACGACACTTTTAATTTCGTCGTGAGTATCCTCTACACACAGCTATTCAACCTCTTGTGCGACAAGGCAGATGATGTGTACGGCGGGCGGCTTCCCGTCCATGTACGGTGCTTGCTTGATGAATTTGCGAATATCGGGCAGATACCGAAGTTTGAAAAGCTCATTGCCACCATACGGAGCCGGGAAATCTCCGCGTCAATCATCTTGCAGAGCCAGTCACAGCTAAAGGCAATCTACAAGGACAACGCCGATACCATAGTCGGCAACTGCGACACCACGCTTTTCTTGGGCGGCAAGGAGAAAACGACCCTCAAAGAAATATCAGAGATTTTAGGCAAGGAAACAATCGACAGCTTCAACACTTCCGAAACCAGAGGGCGGGAGCTTTCGCATGGGCTGAACTATCAGAAATTGGGAAAGGAGCTTATGACACAGGACGAAATCGCGGTCATGGACGGAGGGAAATGTATCTTGCAGCTACGCGGGGTGCGCCCGTTCTTTTCGGACAAATTCGACATAACGAAGCACCCGAAATACAAGTACCTGTCCGACGCAGACCCGAAGAACGCCTTTGACATGGAGAAGCACTTGCGCCGCCGCCCCGCTATCGTCAAGCCCGATGAAGTCTTTGACTATTACGAGATTGACGCGGCAGACTTGCCGGAAGATACAGAAACGTAAAAGAAAAGGACAGGGAAAAGACCTTTGCATTATGGAAATGTGCATAACTGCCTATTCCGTCATGGAAAACGCCGTTCACAGCACATGGAAAAGCAAAGGGCAGCTTTCCCACGTCCTGCAAACAGCGTTTCCCACAACTCCATGAGCAAGGCAGTTATACACATTTCCACAATGCCGACTGCTACGACGAAAACCGCCCCCTCTCTTTCTTTCATAAGAGCAAAAAACCTTAAAGGAGGTATCACTATCAGGAACGTAAACATAGGCTACATGATACGCGCCCCCACTCCCCGGCGCAGCACACAGCGGCAGAAGCCGCACCCCTTACAACTGAATACCGCCGCGCCGCAGACACTTAGGCGGTGTGGGGAACCCGCCCAACCCGGCGGGCTTATGACCGCGGCAGTTACCAAAACTGACCGCCGTTTTTTATGTCCTTTTTCGGGCAGCCGCACACGCGGCAAGAAAGGAGAACTTTATGGCATTTTTTACTTCCGCAGTAGGCGTTTTGAAAACTCTTGTTATCGCTCTTGGAGCCGGGCTTGGTATCTGGGGCGTTGTCAACCTCATGGAGGGCTACGGCAACGACAATCCGGGCGCGAAAAGCCAGGGCATGAAGCAGCTCATGGCTAATTAGATGTAATAAAAGCGGAGAAAGGAAAAGCACAATCCAGACGGAACCGGCGGTGTAGTCAAGAAATATTGTGGAAACGCAAGATTTCTGCTATAATGGGTATAAAACACTTGACGATGGAAAGAAAGGCGGGAAGCCTATGCACATTAGTTATCAGCCACTATGGAACACACTGAAAGAGCGTGGCATGAGGAAAGAGGATTTGCGGCTTGCCGCCGGTCTTACCACAAATATGATTGCCAACATGGGCAAGGGAAAGAATATCAGCATGGAAACGCTGGTTCGCATTTGTGAAGCCTTGAATTGTGGTATTATGAATGTGATTAAATTAGAACAGGACAATATCTAAAGCGATATAATTTTATATTTGATTCGATTTGCACAAAAAATTAAATTTTAATGGTGTATATTTTCTATTGTACCCAATGTAAATAAGTGCTATAATAAAATAAAACAAGTACATTTGAAACATTTTATGATTTGAGAGTGTGCTTGCAGGTTAGTAGCATATTGCCAATAACTGAATACAAAAAATGTAGGTTCTGGTCATTTTAGAAAGTAGCATTGTTTATGAAAAAATTTAGTAAAAGATTGTTTACCTCGTTGGTAGCGTTTTGTATGCTTTTTGCTGTGAGTGCGGTTCCTGCTTTTGCAGCGGAAACAACAACGGAAATAACGGATACTCAACAGCCGGTAGTCATTGGAGAATATGACGGATACTTAACCGATGTTATGATTTCCGATGGTGTCACCAAAAGAGCAGTCGCTAATGTTCGTATTAACTCTTATGCAACTTATGATGAGGATGATGGGATTCAAGTTCATGTGAAGTTGTATGTACCGTGGTATGAATCTCCAAAACCGGAGTTCACTGGTATGACTGGTACAGTTAATGTGCTTATGAACAAAAAATCCACCAATACGGCATTTGCAGAATTAGCCGACGGTGAAGAAACAATCGAAACTGATGTGGATACTGGAAGAACAGGTAATAGCGGAGATAAGGGAACGGTTTCTGTTTCTGGTGTTGCTACCGCTAATAATGCCTTGGCAGGCGGTGGAGCTTTCGCTATTTCTTACCCTGTGACACTTCCCTAATTAAATGCAAAACAGTTGTGAATTAAGGTTGGTAATAGGTAAAATGAAACGGTTATTGGCAATATGCGTATGTTTTTTTATGTGTGTAGGCTTATGTTCGTGTGATTCTTCCCAAACTCGGTCGGTATCATCATATAACTGGTCTTTAGAATTTATTACTGATTTAGATGGTAATATGTTATTCTCAGGTTCAGTGCATGATGACATACCAGTATTGGATTTGACATTGAGTTTTGAAGAAAAAAGTTTTATCTTAACAGATAACACTCATAAACAAGAATGGACAGGTACATATTCGCTTGAAAAGATTGACAATTCTTCTTCGAAACTCGGATTAACTTTTGAAAATTTAGAGGAGCCTGTTACAGGCGTATATGGAACAAGAGTTTATTCTGATGATTCAGAAAGCGCAACAATTACATTACAAACTGATGAAAATATCCTGTCTTTTGTTGGAGAAGATTCATAAATAAAAACAGCCGCTGTAGGAACAAAATCCTACAACGGCTGTTTTTATTTCCACGGCCTGCGCCGGAAGTTCATACCAGACTGTTTTATCAGCGGGGATTTCTTGAACAGCTTTTTCAAAAGGCTTCGTTCCTCTTGTGAGAGCCGCTTGTATTTGAGCCGGAACGCCTTGCAGAATATCTCCGTGAATTGCTGAACCCTGTCCCCCGGAGATTGCATGGCCTTTTGTACTTCCCGTATAAGTTCATCGGCAGGCGTGGTATCCGGCGCACTTTCGCTGTCATTTTCGTGCGCCTTGCGTATATCATGGAGAATGACGTCCCATGTTTTGTGCGTCACATGGCAGAAAAAATCTTCTTCCTCTATCTGACAGGCTTCCAACACTTTGATTGCCCGGTCTGCCGCAGCTTCGGGGTGTTCTTCCAGTACCATAGCCCGTAAAGCAGCCAGTGAGCTGTTTGTGTCATGGAAGTGCATGGTTGCTATCCCGTCCACATAGATTTCTGCGTCTGCCAGCAATTCCTTAAATTTTTCATGGGAGATAATCTCACACAGCAGCCGGTTATTGAAGCGTTCACTTTTCAGCAGTTCCACGACTTCATCACTCAAATGTAATTCTTCTATCGGGGTGTTTTCATATCTCCGATTATTGGTAAGGCCGAGCAGATAGTCAACCGACACCTGATAGAAGTCTGCCAGCTTCAACAGGCTGCCGTGGTTAATTTCCTTGTATTCGTCGTTGTCGTTTTCATAACTGCCGAGGGCTGATTTTGAAATGCCGGTTTCCTGTGCCAGTTCTTCCAGATTCAAGCCCCGTTCCACCCGTAAATCTTTCAGGCGTTCCTGTACGGAAATGCGGGTTTTCATAAACACATCGCTCCTTCCTGCGGCTGGCTGCCGCTGTTATTCCTTATTATACCATATACCGTTCCGAAATCGTGGAATTTTTCGATTTTGGGGCGGTTTTCCTATTTTATGGACATACGGGAAAGGGTTCAAAAATGAGCTATGATTAAGTCAGTTCATCGATGGATTATTTCCAATCGAATGACCGGCCTGATGGGATATGCTCCCCGGCGATGTAGCGCAACGACCTGCGGCAAGGAAATGGAGGAACCTTGACCGCAGCGAGCGTACCAACGGGAACGAAACGCCGCTGTGAGATTCAGGGGCAGGAACGACAGCAGGACAACCCGGCAGAACTGATACCAAAACGCTACCCAAACACGACAAATCGGCGGGGTGTAGTCTGCCCCGTCCGTAATACTATGGGGCATTTCAAAGCGGCTCTATGGCCGTATTTTCCTTGAAAATCGCCCCGAAACATGACACCAAAAACCTTTATCCGCCTGTTCCCGTTGTTACGGCTGAAATGGGCGGATTTTCTATGATAGGAGGCACTATGCCGAGAATGAGCAAGAAACGGAAGTTGGAGCTTTCCTTCTTCCTCAATGACCGGGGGCGTGTGGCCTACAACGACCTGTGCCGGAAGTGCCAGCATAAGTGCAAGCAGAGTTTCCGGGCTGTCGTGATAGACTGCCCCCATTACCTGTCAAAACGAGCCAAGCGAAAGGAGAAAATCAGTTAAATGGAATTTGAATTTATGAGCGCAGACACGGTTCTGCCGCCTTGTATGCCGCTACCCGCCGCAATGCTTCGGCTGCCGATCAGCAGCACAGCAAAAGTCATGTATGCCCGTCTGCTGAACACCACCCTTACGGCAGGGATAGAGGATAGCAACGGCATTTTGTTTGTCCGTTTTCCTATCATGGAATTAGCGGCAGCCCTCTCCCGCAGCCCCGTCACTGTGAAGCGTTCCCTGAAAGAATTGGAGGACATCGGGCTTATCCTGCGGGTGCGCCGGGGTGTGGGAGAACCAAACCGCATTTACACGCTGCTTCCCAAAGGAGGGCTGCCATGATAAATGAGAAGCTGGAAAAGCTGAATCAGGAGATTGCCAAAGGCGAAGCCAGACTGCGGCGGGCGCAGCATGAAGAAAAAATACTGGAACACCAGGTGAAGCAGCTTACCCGGAAGGAACGGACGCACCGGCTCTGTACCAGAGGAGCTATGCTGGAAAGTTTCCTTTTAAGGCCGGAAGTGCTGACAGACGAGGATGTGATGGACATTCTGAAACAGGCATTTTCTCAAAGTGGCATGAAGGAAATAGTTGCAGAAAGCGTGAAAGGGCGGGTAGCCGGGGAATCCCTTACGGAGTAAGGGCGCAACTATACACCGGTCAAGCCGGTGCGTTGCGCCCTGCCGGGGGCTTCCTGCGGAAAG
>ERZ856578.765-NODE-765-length-65386-cov-44.583610_pt1 | contig 65386 bp, 54 predicted proteins | sample MGYA00514384_ERZ856578 | MGnify/ENA primary metagenome ERZ856578 (study PRJEB29103, sample SAMN06111958) | human gut metagenome | biome: human gut; feature: ankylosing spondylitis patient; material: healthy_person | host: Homo sapiens | place: China:Hangzhou... | reverse complement strand
AAGGGGCAAGCCCCTTTGGAAACCCCGGACAACAAAACAGGCTGAATATCTCGCACTTTCCCGGTGCTTGATACTCAACCTTTATTTGTTGTCAGCAGCCCCCGTTTCGTGGTCTGCGTGTAGTTCCTTGTAAACTGACCTAAATGTTGGCAAAGAGCACAAAGCAACTTGCAGGGAAGGGCGTCGTCAAAAGCACCGAAAAAGGAACAAATATATAGTCGAGGACGACAACCGCCGCCCCCAAGAGTGAACAAACCAACCGTACAGCCAAATTTGCCGGTTTCTTAGAATCCGGTGAGTTTGGCTGTTTTCATTATGCCACAGTTTATCCTAGTGCCCGACCGAGCCCGGCTGGCTGCCGCGGCCCTCCTGTCGGCGTTTTGATTTCCAAAACGCCGACAGGAGGTAAAAAACGTGAAAGGCACCGACAGGTGTTTTATACGCAAACATGGTCAGTATAAAGAAATTAGCTACGAGGAGTTGCTCAAACGGAAAGAAGCAGACGCCTCATATCGAGAAAAACAGTTCATTCCCCTGCATGGGATGCTGCTGGAGGTTCCGCCGGAGGACTACGCCGCTTTCTACCGCGACCGGCGTCGCCAGAAGTATCTGCGGGAAGAGGCGATTCGGCATAGGGAGTTCTCCTATGACATGCTGGACACCGACGAGTTTCTTGGAGCCGATATCGTAGCGGATGATTCGGCCAATATCGCTTCTCTGGTAGAGAAAGCTGTGTTATCAGAAACCCTTTCCGATTGTCTGGACAAGCTCTCGAATGAGGAACAAGCCCTGCTTTCTGAATATTATGTTTACCAGATGCCGGAGGCTGAATTGGCGGAACGATATGGAGTAAATCAATCCACCATATGTCGTCGAATACAGCGAGCTGTAGCCAAATTGAAGAAATCCATGAAAATTTAAAATTTCCCTGCATAGCCCCCTCGCTTTTTCGGCATGGAAAGTGAGGGGGCTCATTTTACTCCTTCTTGTACTTTGAAAATTGCATATCCAGTGCATCGGATACGTTCCTTCTGCTGCCGTTCAAATAGCGAGCCGCAAAGAGTCATCTTGACCGCCGGGTGGCGCCGGCGGAGGCGAAGACAGGCAGAAGGGATCATGATACTTCCGTCCAGCCACAGACACAACCAATGGGGGCGGCCGGGTGAGATCCACGCGGGGGTGAGATTCCCATGATGTTCGCCAGAACAGTCCGATGCATTCCCGAAAGGACCATGGCCTTTCATGTCGGGGGATGTCGAGGACAAATACCGACGGTAAGACGATTGATATCGAGCGGGCGGCAGAACTCTGTCCTGCCGCCCGGTTACTTACCCAAGGAGGATATAGATCATGCCGAACATGAAAAGAGGAGAAATCTACTATGCCAGTCTGGAACCAGTCATCGGCTCCGAGCAGGGCGGGAACCGCCCAGTATTAGTGATTCAGAACGATGTGGGCAACCGGTTCAGCCCCACGACCATCGTAGCGGCTATCACCAGCCGGCAGGATAAGACCACCCTGCCCACCCATGTGTCAATATCCGCGGTGGAGCTTCCCCGGGATTCGGTGGTGCTACTCGAGCAAATCCGCACCATCGATAAGCGGCGGCTGACGGGCTTCGTGGGTCATCTGGACACGACGTCAATGCAGCAGGTGGACGAGGCCATCGCAATCAGCTTCGGGATTCGATATCTGGAGGAGCTGTGTCATGGGAAATGAAGAAAAACGTGCTTGGTTGTATTGCCGCTGTGCCAGTGCCAAGGACGTAGCATGGACTTTGGATTGTCAGGAGCAGAGGCTGCGAAAGTTCTGTGAAGATAAAGGGATCCAAATTGTCGGCATATCCCGGATACATGGAAGCGGGACACGCATGACAGAAGAGCTCATCAAGCCGACTTTGACTGCGGCTAAGAGCGGAAAGGCGAACCTGCTTGTGATGACTTCCATTGACAGGCTTAGCCGGAAACTCCCCTTATTAAACGCCCTGCTGCTGCGGTTTGAACGGTATGGAATGACTGTGGTGACCGTGGCGAACGGTGTCATCGAACCCTACTTCCGGCCGGAATATCCGAACGAACAGCAGATGCAGCTCTAGGAGGCGGACCGATGAATCTGGAGAACGAGGCCGCCTATCTGTTTATCACGGCCATCCTGAAAGAGCTGCTGGAACAGGGGCTCATCACAAAAGCCCAGTTCCGGCAGATCGATAGGTACAATGCCGAGGTATACCACCCTATTGCCGCTTATGTCTAGTGATGTTGGTAATAGATAGATTCGTACCCTCGTGGTATTGTTGTGTACTGCCGGCGAAGGCCGTCGGCAGTACACAACAAGGAGGATGAGCACATGTCTATGCTGAAAAGGGAGAAAGGAGCGGGCAGCCGTGCGGGAAATCCATGTCATTGACGCCCGAGCGGGAACAACAGCGGAAAAGCTCCGTGTGGCTGCCTACTGCCGGGTATCCAGCGACTCGGACGACCAACTGAACTCCTTCCTCGCACAGGTACGCCACTACACCGCGTATATCGGACAGAACCCGGAGTGGGAACTGGCCGATGTCTACGCGGACGAAGGACTGACCGGCACACGGATGGACAAGCGGGATGAGTTCAACCGTCTGATGGCCGATTGTCGGAAAGGGCAGATCGATCTAATCCTGGTGAAGTCCACCTCCCGGTTCGCGCGCAACACCATGGAGTTCCTGGAGGCGCTGCGGGAACTGCGGCAGCTGGGCGTGACGGTGTGGTTCGAGAATGAAAACATGCGGACCGACAAGCTGGCCAATGAGACTATGCTGGCCCTGTCCGGCGTCAGGGCACAGCAGGAATCCATCTCCATCTCCCAGAACCAGCGCTGGTCATGCCAGAAGCGGATGCAGAATGGAACCTTTCTTCCAAGTTCCGCGCCATATGGATATCGAATAATAGGTGGGAAATTCGTTATTGTGGAGGAAGAGGCTCGGATTGTCCGGCTAATCTTTGACTGGTATCTTTCTGGTATGGGGAAAAAGGCCATTACCGATAGGCTTAACGCTACGCAGGCGATTAAGCTGAACGGATTTGACAAATGGTATATCCACTCAGTCAGCTATATTCTCTGTAATGATCGCTATGCTGGAAACGCCCTGCTCCAAAAGAAATATACGACGGACGCCCTACCCTTTCAACAGCGGCGCAATCGCGGGGAACGGGCGCAGTATTATGTGGAGGATACGAATCCGGCCATTCTGTCGCCGGGAGTGTTCGAGCAGGCCAAACGGTTGTGGAAACTACGGGAAAGACCGGCGGCACCGGAACAGACCTGTACGTTTACCAGAAAGATTATCTGCGGCCGATGCGGCCGGTACTTTCGAAGACGGGATATCCGAGGGAAGCGATACTGGGACTGTCGGGGTCACAATGCCAGCGTCATAGAATGCCCGTCTCCTTTGCTGCTGGAAAGTGACATTGAGGAAGCATTCATACGGCTGTCCGATAAGCTCTGGCGTTATCGGCATTCTCTTCTGGAAGAGACTGTCAAGCTGCTGGAAACGATGCAGCACAGCAACCAGCCGATACGAGTGGGAGAGCTCAATCAAAGAATCGCAGAGTTGCGGGGACAGGAACGACTTCTGACCCAACTGAAGAGAAAAGGGTATATAGATGCGGCAGAGTATACGGCACAATGCCGTGACATCCATCAGCAAGAATCGGAACTGGTCTTGACCAGACGCCGCTTGTTGGATGACGGTGAAGAGGGAAGCAGGCTGGCGGAACTTCGTGAACTGAATGAATGGTATATGACATTGGATGGCCCGGTTGTGGAATTCAATAGGGAGTTGTTTGCGGATACGGTCAAAGAAATTCACGCCGAAGCGCCCAACAGTTGCCGATTCGTCCTGCTGGGGGGACTGGAGCTGCGGGAGCAGCTGCCAGAACGGAAACGGGGGATAGCGGTATGAAGAATCGGAAAATCCCATTCGGTTATATGATGAAACAGGGAGAAATCCGAATATGCGAACAAGAAGCCTGTGAAGTGCGCAATATGTTTGCCCGATACCGGCAAGGGGCGTCCTATGCTGCCTTGGCAAAAGACCTGACGGAACGCCGGGTATGCTTTCTGCCCGGAGAATATCAGTGGAACAAGCATAGGGTGAAACGCATACTAGAGGATGAACGATACTGTGCTTCCACCGTATTCCCACCGCTAATCACACAAGCGGAGCTTCGGGCGGTTCATTCACTGAAGGAAGAGAAGCAAACAACCAAGACGCCACTTTATTGTGAATTTCCCCGCCATATGCGGGCCAAAGTTGTGTGTGATCGCTGCGGACGACCACTGCATCGGGTATACGATAAGCGCCGTGCCACGCAATGGAAATGTGTCGGCTGTTCCATATCTGTTAAACTGACGGATGTACAGCTTATGAATGCTGTCGGCGTCCTTCTGGATGGCGTGGCTTCCTACCCGGACATGGTGGATATTGGATCTTCTAACTATACTCCCTCTGAAACCGTCAAACGATTGGAAGAAAAGATTTGCAGAAGATTGTGTGACACAGTGGCAGACAAGGAACAGCTGAAATTGGATATCCTCGCGTATACGGCGAAGAAATACGATGAAATCGACAACACCCGTCATCTGTCGGACGTGATACAAGCGGAACTGCGAAAAGCGGTTCCGCTTTCTGTATCTTCGGAAGAACTGTTCGATAAAGTGGTGTCGCACATCCGGATCAAACCGGACGGGAACATATCCCTGGAGCTCATCAACAGTCAAGTGATCGGGGAGGAGGACTTCATCCAGTATGATGCAGCAGACAATGCCGGCGAAGAAGGTCACGGTCATTCCGCCGCTTCCTGAATTACAGCCGGAGAACCGCGCTAAATACCGGCAGCTCCGCGTGGCGGCCTACTGCCGGGTATCCACCAAACAGGAGGAACAGGAGAATAGCTACGAGACCCAGAAGGCCTATTACACCGAGAAAATCCAGAAGAACCCGGAGTGGGAGTTCGTCGGCATTTTCGCCGATAAGGGATTGACCGGCACCAGCGCGGAGAAACGGCCCGAGTTCATGAAGATGATCCGCAAGTGCAAGCAGGGCAAAATTGACCGGATTCTCATCAAGTCGGTGTCCCGTTTTTCTCGCAACATCGTGGACTGCCTCCACTATATCCGTCTGTTGGCCGCGCTGGATATTGGCATCACCTTTGAAAAAGAGAACATCGACACGCTGGACATGGGCTCCGAAACCTATCTGTCGATCTACAGCATTTTCTCCCAGTCGGAGTCGGAATCCATCAGCGGCAATGTCACATGGGGCAAGCAACGCAGCTTCATGAACGGCAAGGTGCCTATGAACTACGGCTCCATGCTTGGATACCAGCGGGGCGCCGACGGGGAACCGGAGATTGTGGAGGAGGAAGCGGAAACCGTCCGGCGGATATACCGGGAATTTCTGGCCGGAAAGAGCCTACGACAGATAAAGACGGGGCTGGAGGAAGACCAGATCCCGACACCCAAGGGCAATTCCATATGGCGGATCGAGACCATTCACAATATGCTGCAAAACGAGCGGTACCGGGGCGATGCCCTGCTGCAGAAGACCTATGTTCCCAATGTGTTAGCCAAGAGATCCAAGAAGAACCATGGTGAACGCTCCCAGTATTATGTATCCAACAACCATCCGGCGATTGTCGACGGCGCCACTTTCGACCGGGTGCAGGAGGAACTGGCTCGCCGGCGGAGCAAGCGAAAGACGTCGAGCAAAGGAAAGACCGAACTGGGGAAATACAGCAGCAAGTACGCCCTGACCGAACTGCTGGTCTGTGGCCAGTGTGGCTCTCGCTACCGGCGAACCACTTGGGCGCGCAATGGTACCAAGAAAATCGTTTGGCGGTGCGTGAACCGCCTAGAGAACGGGAAGAAATACTGTCCGGATTCTCCCACGCTGGAGGAGGATACGCTGCAGACAGGGATCGTACGGGAGCTGAGCCGGACGCTACTCTCCCAAGGCTCCGCCATCGAAGTGCTGCGGAACAACGTTGGCCGCGCCCTGCATGGTGGAGGTTCGGAAGAAATCTACACCATTCAAGCGCAGATACAGGCGCTGCGGAACCAGCGGATGGAGCTGGTGCGCAAATGCGTGGAGAACGGCGGTGTGGAGCGCTGTGAGGCCGAATTCAAGCAGATGGCGGACAGCATCGAGATGTTGACCACCCGGCTGGAACAGGCCGAAGCGAGGGAGGGAACCACGATAGTGGATGAGGCGGTGATACAGGAGATTGAAGAGGTGCTGAAGAAGTACGAAACGGTGCCGATGCCCTACGACAACATCATCATCCGCCAGCTGGTGCGATGCATCCGGGTGGTATCCAAGGAGCAGATACAGATAGTGCTGAAGAATGGTATGGAAATATTGGCGGACATCTGAACACATAGAGAAATCCCCCGACTGCGGTGCATATAGGGACGACCGCGGTCGGGGGATGTTTTTGTTTTGAGCAAACGTTGTAAATATATGGCGAATCGTGTTATACTGAAATTGACAAGGTGGTGACGCTAAATGAATGATAAAAAAATTCAAATTCGAAACAGCACTGTCGACTTCTTGGTCTTTACAAAAGACGCGGCGGAAGATTCGATAGAAGTCCGGGTGCAGGACAAAGATGTATGGCTCACGCAAAAGGCAATTGCCCAATTGTTTGATGTAGAGCGCAGCGTAATTACCAAACATTTAAAAAATATATTTGAAGGCGGCGAACTCGATGAAAATACAGTATGTGCAAAATTTGCACATACTGCCGACGATGGCAAGACATATCGCTATAAGTTCTACGCCTTATCCGCTATTGTAGCAGTAGGTTACCGGGTAAATTCTCAAAGAGCAACGCAGTTTCGCCAGTGGGCCACAAAGGTGCTGGACACGTTTGCAAAACAGGGCTATATACTGGATAAAAACCGACTGATAAACGGACAGATATTTGATGAGGATTATTTTGAACATCTTATTTCTGAGATTCAGGAGATAAGGGCAAGCGAACGTAGGTTTTACCAAAAGATAACCGATATATATGCAACTGCAGTAGATTATTCAGTTGACAGTAAAATAACTCATGATTTTTTTGCCACCGTACAAAATAAGATGCATTATGCTGTTCATGGCAACACAGCGGCGGAGATGATTGTGGCCCGCGCTGACCATACCAAAGAGCATATGGGGCTTACCACTTGGTTGAATGCTCCGTGGGGAAAAATTGTCAAAGCCGATGTTTCCGTTGCCAAGAATTATCTGTCGAAGGATGAAATGCAGGAATTAAACGAGATTGTCACCATGTACCTTGACTACGCGATTCGTCAAGCTAGACGACATATTCCTATGACCATGGCGGATTGGGCCAGCAAGTTGGATGCCTTTCTTCAGTTCAATGATGCGGAAATACTTCAGGATAAGGGAAAAGTTACAGCGGCTATAGCGAAAGCATTTGCGGAAAGCGAATTTGAGAAGTACCGAGTTTTGCAGGATAGAACCTATCAGAGTGACTTTGATCGTTTAACTGAAGAAAGCGGATTGATTGATGGCGAAACCGAGGAAGAATGATTTGAGCTATCTATTTGATTCTGAAACTGAGCGGAAGAACGACATGGATAAATTCGAAATTTAAGATATCTCCCGGCTACATATAGAGCAGCTCATAGTCGGGGAATGTTTTGTTTTAAAACCAGTAGAAAATATTGTAAATATATGGGGAATTATGGTATAATTCTAAATGGTAGTGTAATATCCGATAAGAGGGGTATCGAATGGTTAGACCTGTTATAAAAGACATTTTGCGATAGGTAAGCGTTGAAGTCATCTCCGGCTTTTCCCCCGCTTAGCACCGTGCGTGAACCTTTCGATTCACACGGCGCCCCATCAATGTTTACTATATTCGAGTTTACAGTTGCCAGCCAACAGCCGGAATTTGTTGAGTTTAGCCATGTTGAGCTTGCAGTTTTTCAGCCTGTCCAGATATTTTTGGATGATTACCGGGTCGGTTGAGTGAATGAGCTTATGCACATCTCCCGTTATCAGCGCCAGATTGGAGTAATTGTCCTTTCCACCACTGGATTTTGGCGTGATGTGATGGACTTCCATATCTCCCACCAGCAAGGGCTCTTTGCAGATTGCACATTTTCCGCGTTGAGCGACATAAAGGGAAATGCGGTTGTCGTTCAGCTCGGTACTTTACCCTTGTATGGGGTGTTCCATGAGCTTTTGCAGGACGATAGGACTGATTGCCTTTTGCAGCTCATGAATTTTGGCCCGCCCTTTTTCAGAGTAATTGCAAATGTCGGGGGAGAAGCACATGGGCGGCGTGGTTTTCACTCCGTTGATTGGAAAGAGCGCCAACCCCGCCACGTTGAATATCTTCCCGGTAAAATCACCATAGAATTGCTGAAATGCCTGACTTCGCAGGCCAGTCTGACTGCGATGGCTTTTTATTCTGCATAGAAGCGTCTTTCTGACATCGAAGGCGATACGGTCAAAGTCGAGGTATACATTGGTCGCGATTTTGTAGTATTCATGCAGGCCCAGCACCATAGCGTTGAATTGCATAACGCTCCATTGGTTCGGTTCCCTGCCGATTTGTCCAATGGCCGCTCGTATGTTTTCCCTGCACTATTTCTGCGCCTTGTCTGCCATGTGTGATTTCAGCACCCATTTTCCGCTTTTGGGGCGGAGTTTTAGTTTAAAGCCGAGAATGTTTGAGTATCCCTTTTTCAGATTGACGATTTTGGATTTTTCCGGACTGATTTCCAGGCCCAGCCGTTCCCTTAACCACATTGTTGTTGCCGCGAATATTCTTTCCGCGTCACTGCGGCATTTACAGAACAGCTTGAAGTCGTCCGCATACCGCACGATAAATACTTCCTTCATGCGGCTTGTTCTGCGAAGATTCTGGTAGCGGGACAAGTCATGCGTGTAGTTCGTTCTGGTTGGAAAAGTTCCCCACTGGCTGGCAATCCACCAATCCAATTCATTCAGCACCACGTTAGACAACAATGGACTAAGGATACCACCCTGCGGTACACCCTTTGCCGGCACTCCCTCGCCCTGAATGGGCGCTTTCAGCATTCTGGACAGGACACATAACAACTGCTTGTCCCTTATGCCCAGCGTCCAGAGCTATTTCAGCAGTTTCCCATGGTTCACGTTGTCAAAGAAGCCCTTGATGTCCACGTCCACCACATAGTGGTATTTTGAGATATTTATCAGGAACATAGCTCTTGCCACTGCATGATGGGCGCTTCGGTTTGGGCGGAATCCATAGCTGTGCTTGTAGAATTTTGCTTCACAGATTGGCTCCAGCACTTGCTTGATACACTGCTGAACAATACGGTCTTCCATGGTTGGGATGCCCAGCGGACGCATACGCCCATCTGGTTTTGGGATTTCCACACGGCGGACCGCATGAGGATGGAAGTTTTGCAACCGCTTCCGCACATAGGCAATCAGTTCCTCCGGCTGTTTCTCTCCCATCTCTACGATGGTGGTCGAGTTTACGCCGTTGGTCTTACTGCCCTTGTTTTTCTTGATGGCGCGGTAGGCCAGCAGGATATTCTGCTCGCTGGTGATTAGCTCCATCAGATGTGTGAAAACTTCGCCAGGCTGACTTCTCTCGTATAAATCGTCAAATAGGTCTGGGGTGCTGTAATATTCGTTGTTTCTGAGTGTTTGCTTTTTCTTTGCTTTGTTGGCTGCCATAAGTCGGCTCACTCCAATTTCTTGAAGGTTTCGCCTCTCTTAGTCATACTCGAACCTTATGCAGAATGATTTTGCTCATTTGAACTGTAACTTCGATTTATTGTAAAACACTGACTGGCGGCTATCCCTCCACGGCTTTGTTAGCTCAGCTTCATTGGTACTGTGCCGCCACATTCACCAGCGCAAGGCAGGTTGTATCCATAGATTTTTCCCTGCCGCCGCTTCACAGAGGTCAAGCTCTCCGCGTCGCTGGCTTACCACGTTCCGATTGTCCTATCCTTGTTTCAGCATCCGTAGATCTTCTCTATAAGCCTGTCTGCTTGCCGCCGCCTGTAACGGCGCAGGGACTTTCATAAAAGCCGAGTTTTACTCATCCCCACAGACCTCACACGATGGTGAGATTGGCCAGTTAGGCCAATACCCGATTTAGACCCGTACAATCGAGAATACGCCTCCACCATGCTGTAACACAGTGGATTCTAACCATAGATGCTTACTTGGACTCCCGGCCTATCACGCACTCGACCACCTCTGGTTCGCTGTTTCTGTACCGTGTTTCCACGTCTTTAGGGTGCGCTCTCAACCGACTTCACCGAGCTTATGACACTTCCGCACTTGGCTACGTCCGTGCCATTCGGAGTATCAGAGCAGGCGTTTCCGGGCGCTACCCCTTCATTCCACCTGTCGGACAATCAGTTCTATGAAACTATTTTAGAAGCTCCTTTCAATCTCCTTTTTTGGCTCCACGCCCAACCTTTTCCGTTAGGAACGTGTCGCACCATATTTCTGGGTCAGAAATCACAGCTGGCCACCAAAGATGACCTTTTGATTGCGGATGATCTGCTCGATACTCTGAGAGCCAATGCAAAAGGCTGTGTCGGTATGGCGGCAAACATGATTGGTGTTAAAAAGAATATTATTGCTTTCAATGATGAGGGCAACTATACGGTGATGTTCGACCCGCGGATTATAAAGTGCTCCAGCCCTTATGAGGCAGAAGAGGGGGGCCTCTCACTAGGGGGGATCCGTAAAACTAAGCGTTATTCAATTAAAGTGCAGTTTCAGAATAGAGAGTTTCAAATGCGGATTAAGACATATACCGAATGGACGGCTCAGATGATTCAGCATGAGATAGACCACTGTAATGGAATTGCGATATAGGGTACATAGTTACAGTCCACTAAATCACAAAAAGTAAAATAGAAGCACTTTTTATAATCTAATTACTGTCCAGGAAAATTATGATAATTATTTACTTAGTCTTTACCTATGTAATTGTGATGTTACAAACTATAAAATAAAGTGGCTGAAGGAGAGTTTCTAGATGGGTATAATTAAACTAGATGTGAAAAACATTTATTTAGCAAAACACCCAAAGCAAGAGCGTATGTTAAAACCATTCTTAAATGGTTTTGATATTACTTATGCAGAAGAAAAAAGTATTAATAACACAGTGATTTCTGCCTTTTTGCTAAAGCCAGAGCAATATATAGTGGAAGCGTTTGGTATTGACAAAGAAATATTGCTTGCGTATTCGCCATATGATACTCTGCAACCACGTGCCCTTCAAGCGGTCAATATGCTATTTGATATTTTTCCATTCAAAAATCGTATTGATACTTTAAATTGTTTTTTTATTTCTGAAGATGACGCGGTTTTAGGGTATGCAGGTATAACTAGTTTTTCCGAAAACCAGTCAAAAGCCATTGTTCCATTTTCATCTAGTGATTTGATTTCTAATAGTAATGATAATTGGTACATTCGTAACAAACTTCGCCAAAACTTTTTTGATGTTGACTTATTTGGCTATACTTTACCGTTGCGCGATGAATCATCATTTTTTGGTCGTCAACAAATAGTTGCTAGATATATTGATGCAATAAAACGATGTGAGAATAGAGGAGTGTTTGGCGTTAGGAAAGCTGGAAAGACTTCTCTTCTTTTCAAAATTGATCGAATAATCAGGGAGCAACAGCTTGGTTTTGTTTTTTTCTATGATTGTAAGTCCCCCTCGTATAGAAAATTGCATTGGAATGAATTGCTTGGTGAGATATGTAGTAATATTGCTAAGCGCTTACAAATTCATATTCGCCAAGAGTATGATGAGAAAAATATTATAAAGAGTTTTCGATATGTAATAAAAACCGCTTCTGACCGAAACAAAAAAATTGTTATCATGTTCGATGAAATCGAGTATATTTCTTTCAAGTGCCCCATGGATTCACATTGGTGTTCAGAGTTTATTGATTTTTGGCAAACTATATGGTCTGTACAAAGTATTCATAGAAATCTTGTATTTATACTGTCAGGTGTAAATCCTAGTGTCACAGAAATAGATACCATTAATGGAATTCAGAATCCCCTTTTCAGTATAGTACAATCCGAATATTTGCAAGGACTATCTGAAGAAGATGCACGTACAATGGTACGCACGCTTGGAAAAAGAATGGGTATACACTTTGAATACGATGCAATTGATGTATTATATGATCAATATAATGGACATCCAATGCTTTTACGTTTAGCATGTAGCTATATTAACCGCCAATACGACAATCAGAATAGGCCAATAACAATAAAAAAAGCTAATATAGAAAGTGTCCAGGATGATGTCGATATTGAATTGGCTTATTATTTCAAACATGTTGTTTCTGAAATCCAGCAGTTCTATCCTGAAGAATATGAGATGTTTGAACTTTTAGCTTCCGGCCAAATATCCGATTTTATTGAGTTGTCTGTGATTGTAGAATATACCAAACACTTATATAGTTATGGCTTAGTAGACAAGGATGAAAATGGAATTCCATTTGTAAAAATGCCTGTTGCTGGTCGCTATGTAGCAATGGAATTAGCAAAAAAAGAAAATCGCAAATCTATCTATAAGGTGATAGAGAAAGAACGCCGACACGATTGGGTTACTCAACGACAAAAATCAATTGTCAGAGATCTACGTCAGCTTGAACTTGCTATCCGCGGAGCAAATTGCGATAAGCTATTTGGTGAAAACTCGTTTCCTGAAGCAGAAAAATTTGCTGCGATTACACCTGTTAGTTCGGAAGTCGAGTTTGAAATATTCTTTAATATTTGTAACCGATGCTTTGTTGAGTCAATAGAGAATTATGGACAATCAATTGGTAAAACCAAATATTTTTGGAATGAAATTAGATCTTCTTATCCGACTTTGTTTGCGATTTTGCATAGAATTAAGATTTATAGACATTCACGCGATCACTTAACGCTTAACCCTAATGTTGCGCAAAAGTATAATGAATTTTGGAAAGAAGATACATTAGGAATAAACGATCCTGAAGAACAACGATTTGTTATTCAGCAAAAATTACTTGAAGGATTTTTGGCTGCTATTCAAATTGAAATAGCTTCTATTTCATAATAAAAGCAAGGCAAGTTTTTAGCTTTACGATGCATCTAAAATGTCCGGTAAATACAAACGACAAGGCATCGTCCGAAAGGGCGGTGCCTTGTCGTTTTACAAAGCGTCGTGCCGGCTGTGGTACATACAGGGATGATCGCGTTTGATCTAGAATTATTAGTAGCTGTTGTAAATATATGGAGAATTATGGTATGATAATAGTATACCTATGCTTTAAAAACTACATTAGTTAGTGGATACTGGAATTGAAAATAATAGTAAGCATTGACAATGAAATATTTTCGTTCAGTCTATACGTTGACGAACTGGTGATTATAAAATATCCCGCAAATACACGCCGGAGCAAGCTATGTATTGCTTGCTCACTTTAACTGCTAGTAATAACTGCAGTCAGCTTTTGAATTCTGTCAACAAATATATTGCAAAAAGTTATGGGAATTTTGTTGGAGGGGTTATTTTGATTAAAAAATTGGTTGGACTATCAGCAGCCTGCTTGACGGCATTTTCATTATGTTCCTGTACGCATGATCTAGAGCGGAGCGCCGGCTCGGGAAAGCCTACAACTTCTTATACAGATTTTCATTTTGGTAGCGAATCTAATACTACGCTTCCTTCGGATTCGTTCATCAGCCAAACGCCGAAATCGAACGTCAGCCAAGAAACGAATATGCCAGCAACCACTTCGAAAATAGCCAGGGGCACCACTTCTTCAAAAACGCAATCCACAACAACTACACAGAAGCCTACAACATCCAATATCCACCCTCTGGATGTACCATTGGTATTCGATGATGGTATTGTGGAGAAGCTAGTGCGAGAATTTGTTGATAAGCCTAAAGGTAATGTGTATCCCCGTGACTTCAGCGATTTTATAGATACTCCGAAAAATTTTGTGGTTGAATATAATGAGAGCACCAATAAGACTTCTTTTGCCGACTGGAGCGGCGTAGGAAATATGGCGGAATGCAACGGAAAGGTAAACAGCTTTAAGGCTTTATCTACCATTCCATTTAAATATGTTCATCTTGATAATATTTCGGATATTAATTACTTTTGCTCAGAAGCGTTAGAATCCATTAGGATGGTTTGCAGTGAAAAAACCGAAAATTTTAAATGTTTAAGTCGATCCAAAAATTTAAAATCCTTATATATTGAAGAATGTAAGGCGCTTGATTTGTCTTTGCTTAGCGGTTTGCAGAATATTGAATCTATTACTATTAGGGAAAGCGAAGTCAATGGATTTAACGTGGTAAAAAGTTTTAAAAAGCTCAAAGTTTTTGAAATCTCCGATACGAGCTTTACGGACGTTTCCGGCTTAAGCAATCATCCGAGTTTGGAATCTTTAAGGTTTGATTATATTCCGGAAATGGATTTGTCATTTCTATTGACAATGCCAAGATTGAAGTTCCTAACGGTCGGCGGGTTAGAGCGTGTTAATTCCTTTGTACAATTTCCTTCCCAAGCCATATATGAAGCGCTGACACAAAAGGGCGTAACAATCCAAACCTATGGAAAGGATGGATGGGCATAGTCAATAACCAGTGTGCAGAAAATTCAATTTTAGTACGATGTCCCTGCATGTCAAATAGCCTCTATTTTCTGGGAGTGGATTGTTCCGCTCCCAGATTTTTTATAGTAAATTTTGAAGTGCCATAGGATATGCACAATATAATACACATAAGAATTTTTATTTTTCGAAAAATGATAGGAAAAAGTTGTAAAAACATGGCGGAATATGGTATAATTCTAAATAATAGAGAAATATCCGATAAGAGGGGCGCGGGGTTAGCACGTTGGCGGTTGGGGCGGATCCGTGGAGATGCCGCCGAAGTTATTCGGTAAATTGGTATTGTTAGGCACCTCTGCCTCATCTGTCATTGGAAATATATTGCCCGGGGGGTCAGAGTATGATATATCCGGCTCATTTTCGCCGTGACGAGAACAGGTGTGTGCAGGAGGTGCAGACGGTTGAGGTCCACTGCAGAAACTGCGCGCGTCTTGCGGCGCAGGAAGCACCGCCCGGTATGGTGCAGACGGCCTACCTTTGCGGTCTACTTCATGACATGGGTAAGTATACCCTAGCCTTTGCCCGCTACATCGAGCAGGCGTCACGGGACGAGTCTGTGCGCCGGGGCAGCGTGAACCATACCTTTGCAGGCGCTCGTTTTGCACTCGAAAGATGGCACACCCCGCCCTCGGGGAGCCTCCGGGACTTGACCAGCGAACTCATCGCCTTTGCGGCCGGCTCTCATCACGGGCAGTTTGACTGTATCGATGAAGATGGAAAGGACGGGTATCAGCACCGGCAGACAGCGGCGGATATTGGCTACGGGGAAGCGAAAGCGGCCTTTTTATCCCGGTGTGCCACGGAAGCGGAGCTGGATACCTTATTTATGGCTGCGGTCGAAGAAATGGCGCAGGCCATGGAGCGATTCCGACCAATTGCAGGCACAGACGAAGAGATGCTGTTCCAGTATGCGATGCTAAGCCGACAGATCCTATCGGCCGTCATTGATGGCGACAGGCGAGACACGGCGGAATTCTGTTTGGGGATTTCTATTCCCCACCAGGTGAAAGAAGAAAGCGCTCTATGGCAGCGCTGTTTGCGGAAGGTGGAAAACCGCCTCCAATCGTTTACTGACGAGTCGGAAATCAATCGGGCCCGCCGGACGATTTCCGACCGCTGCAAAGCGGCGGCCAAGTGGGGCGCGGGCATTTACCGGCTGAATATCCCCACCGGGGGAGGGAAAACGCTGGCCGCCCTTCGCTATGCTTTGGCGACAGCCGCCGAACATGAAAAGCAGCGCATAATCTTCGTGATTCCGCTGCTTTCCATTTTGGATCAGAACGCGAAAGTCATACGCGAGTATCTGGACGATGACAAGCTTATCCTCGAGCATCATTCCAACGTGATACAGGAAAAGTCCGGTGATAAGCTGGATGAGAATGAACTGCTGATGGAGACGTGGGCGGCTCCCGTTGTGATCACCACATTGGTACAGCTGCTGAACACGCTGTTTTCCGGCAAGCCCTCCTGCATCCGCCGGATAGCGGCTTTGCGCGACAGCGTCATCGTGATCGATGAAGTGCAGTCCGTCCCCCGCACCATGCTGTCCCCATTCAATATGGCGCTGAACTATTTGAGCGCTTTCTGCGGAGCGACGATCCTGCTTTGTTCCGCCACACAGCCTTGCCTGGAGCAGACGGCGCATCCGCTCCTTTTGGCTCATCCGAGCGACCTGGTGGCTTATGACGCCGCTCTCTGGAAGGCCTTCCGACGAACAGAAATCTTTGACAGGCGCATCCCGGGGGGCTATTCCACGGAAGAACTGGCGGCGTTTGTTTCGTGCTGCGCCGACGAGCAGGGGAGCGTGCTGCTCATCTGCAACACCAAGGCCGAGGCGCTGGGGCTGTATCGACAGCTGCGGCTGCAGCCAGGAACGTTCCATCTTTCCACCGCCATGTGTATGGAACACCGCCTTCGGACACTGCAAGCCATTCATGCGGCGCTGCACGATCACGAAAGAGTGGTCTGTATTTCCACCCAGCTGGTCGAAGCCGGGGTCGATTTTTCCTTTGGCTGTGTGATTCGGATTTTGGCGGGGATGGACAATGTGGTGCAAGCGGCGGGCCGCTGCAACCGAAACGGCGAACATGCGGAGTGCGGGCCGGTATATCTAGTGAATTTGCGGGAGGAGCGTCTCAGCCGCCTGCCGGAAATTTGGCAGGCCCAAAAAGCGGCGGAATCGCTGCTGGCGGATTTTGCGGAAAATCCGGCGGCTTTTGAAGGAGAGTTGACTTCGGATACGGCCATACGTGCGTATTACCGCGCGCTGTACGCAGAGATGGACAATGGCGGACAGGACTATCCTCTGCCGGAGCTGGGGACAAGCCTGCTGGATTTGTTATCGGTCAACCGGGTGTTTCGCAGCCGCTGCCAGACGGCCGGCGCGTATATCCTGGGGCAGGCATTTCAGACAGCGGGAAAGCGGTTTCGCGTGTTTGAGGACAACACCACGGATGTGCTTGTCCCGTTTGGAGAGGGGGCCCAGCTTATTGCCGCTTTGTGTTCCGATAAAGCCAGATGGGATCTGGTCCATCGGGGGGAGCAGCTGAAAAAGGCGGGACGGTACACCGTTTGCCTGTACCAGTATCAGCTGGACAAGCTGCGGGAGAATGGCGGCGTGTATTCTCTGTGCGACGGCACGATTCTCGCCTTACAGCCGGAGTTTTACGCGGAGGAGACAGGGCTTTGCCTGGAAGGTGAAAACGAACAATTTTTGGAGGTGTGATATGGAACACAGAAATCAGGTGGAATTTGAGGTGACGGGCGCTTACGGCCTGTTTTCCGATCCGGTGATGCGCGTCGGCGGAGAGAAATGCTCCCTGCAGGTACCAACCTACGAGGCGCTGAAGGGCATCCTGGCCTCTGTCTACTGGAAGCCGACGCTGATTTGGTACATCGATGCGGTACGGATCATGCATCCCATTCAAACAGAGGTGAAGGGCATACGTCCCATTACCTACAATGGGAAAAACGACCTGTCTTTCTATACATATCTAAAGGATTGCCGCTATCAGGTGCGTGCGCATTTTGAATGGAATGAAAACCGCCCGGAGCTGGCTGGCGACCGCAACGAGCATAAGCACCACAACATTGCCAAACGTATGATCGAGCGGGGCGGCCGCCGGGACGTGTTTTTAGGCGCCCGGGAATGCCAAGGCTACGTGACGCCCTGCGTCTTTGGGGAGGGGGCCGGTTGCTATGACCAGACGCCCGAGCTGGCCTTTGGGCTGATGTATCACGGCATCACCTATGCGGACGAGGCTTACTCCGATGACACGCGCGGCCGGATGAGCGTACGCTTCTGGTATCCGGTCATGCGTCAGGGGGTGATTGCGTTTGACCGGCCCGAACAATGCCCCATTACCCGGCCGGTGCGGGAAATGGAATGCAAACCGTTCGGGGCTGCCTTGGAAAACTTTATAGGCGCAGAGGAATTTGGAAAGGAGGTCGAGTGAATGGGGCTGCTGCAAGCGGCATACCGCACCTATGAGACGCAGGCCGCGCGGGCGGGCGTGCCCTTCGCCGGAGAAAAGGAACCGCTGACCCCGTTGTCGCACATGATGGCCAACGCTCATATCGAGATAACCTTGAACATGGATGGCCATTTTCAGAGCGCCGTGCCGGTGCCAAAAGAGGATTGCAAGACCATCATTCCGGTTACTGTTGAATCGGCCAACCGGACGAGCAAGAACACGAAAGCCCATCCGCTGTGCGACCAGCTGCGGTATCTGGCGCCCTTTGGCGGTGAAAAATTTGCCGCCTATCTGGAACAGCTGAACCGCTGGACGGATTCCCCGTTCAGCCAACCCAAGCTCTGGGCGATCCGGCAGTATATCGCCGCGGGCTCCATTGTCCGCGATCTTGCCGCGGCCGGGGTTATCACGCTGGACGAGAACGGCAATCCGGGCAACGGAAAAATTGAGGGCATTCCTTTTGATAAATGTCTTGTCCGCTGGCGGGTGGTCCCGGCCCCGGAAGGAGAGTCGACCGCCTGTTGGCGGGACAAAGCGCTGTTCAGCAGTTTTTCCGCGTTTTATGCCCACGAGCGCGAGGGGGAGGAACAGGACCTGTGCATGATCACCGGCGCCGCCGATGTCGTCTGTGACATGCACCCCAAAGGGGTGCTGGCGTACAGCAACGGCGCGAAGCTCATCTCTTCCAACGACAGTAACGGCTTTACCTACCGCGGCCGCTTTACCCAGTCCAAAGAGGCGGTCAGCGTCGGCTATGACGCGTCGCAGAAGGCGCACAGCGCTCTGCGCTGGCTGACGGTCAACCATGGCGCCATCTTTGGAGGGCGCACCTTTCTATGCTGGAACCCGGAGGGGGCCAGCGTCCCGTCCTTCGCCGTTTTCGGATTTTCCAAACAGGAAAAGCAGGAAAAGAAGGATTTTGTCAGCTACCGCGATGCGTTGAAAAAAACCATAGGCGGCTATCGGCAGGCGCTTCGGCCGGAGGCGGATGTGGTGGTGGTGGCCCTGGACGCCGCCACCACCGGACGCCTGTCGGTGACCTACTACAATCAGCTCATGGCCTCTGATTTCTTAGCGCGTATCGAACGTTGGTATGAGACCTGCTGCTGGGACAGCCGCCGCTTTGGGGTGCAGGCTCCGCCGCTCAAGCGTATTGTCGACTGCGCGTTCGGCACCGAACGGACCCAATTTTTTGAGACGGACGGCCATGTTCTGCGCGAGCAGATACAACGGCTGCTGCCCTGCATTCTCGATGAAAGGCCGGTGCCGAAGGATATTGTGCGCGCTTTGGTAAACCGGGCCGGAACCCCCTTGGCGTATCAGGGCGCCAACCGGGAAACGCTGTTGGAGGTAACCTGCGCATTGGTGCGCAAAGACCGCCATGACGATAAAAAGGAGGAATGGAAATTGGCCCTTGACACATCCAGCACGAACCGCAGCTACCTGTTCGGCCGCCTTTTGGCCGTGGCCGAGCAGGTCGAGCGCGCCACCTACGATCGGGAGGAAAAACGGGATCCCAACGCCATTCGCATGCAGGCGGTATTCGCCCAGCGTCCCCTATACGCCTGGCGCATCATCGAAGAAAAGCTCAATCCCTACTATGCGCGGCTGAAACCAGGGCTGCGCGCTTACTTCAAAAACCTCGTGGGCGAAATTTTGGACAAGCTGCCCGAACCGGACGATCCCACGCTGCCCCAAAGGCTGGAGGACGTGTATCTGCTCGGCTATTACCAGCAGCGCACGGCACTGACCAGAAAAAAAGAAAACACTGTGACGGAGGAGAAGAATGATGAGTATTCTGAGCAACAAGATTGATTTCGCGGTTCTGGTATCGGTGACCATGGCCAACCCCAACGGCGACCCGCTCGACGGCAACCGCCCGCGCACCAGCTATTCCGGGTATGGAGAAATTTCCGACGTATGCATCAAGCGCAAGCTTCGCAACCGGATGCAGGATATGGGGCAGCGCATTTTTGTCCAGTCGGACGACCGCAGCGACGACGGCTGCAAGAGCCTCAGAGAGCGGGCCAATGCGGTGCTGGGGAAGACCAAGGACCGGGACGAATATGCCCGCATCGCCTGCGAGACCTGGATGGATGTGCGCAGCTTTGGTCAGGTGTTCGCTTTCAGCGCCTCCGATAAAAGCGGGGTTTCCGTGGGGGTGCGCGGCCCGGTATCCATCCATCAGGCGGTGAGCCTGTCCCCCGTAGAGGTCAAAAGCCTTCAAATTACCAAAAGTGTCAATGGCGAACCCGGCGAAAAGCGAAGCTCTGACACCATGGGCAGCAAGCATATAGTGCGTTTCGGCCTGTATCTCGTTAAAGGCTCGATCAATGTCCAGTTGGCCCAAAAGACTGGTTTCACAAATGAAGATGCCGGAATTGTCCGGGAATGCCTGCGCACCCTGTTCGAAAACGACGCCTCCTCGGCCCGGCCGGACGGCTCCATGGAGGTTTGCAGGCTCTATTGGTGGGAGCATAACTGTCCTTGCGGCCAGTATTCCTCTGCCAAGGTTCACCGCTCCTTACACGTGGCTTTGAAGACCGGTGTGGAGCAGCCGGATTCCTTTGAGGATTACGACGTGACATTGGATACGCTGCCCGGGCTTGCCTGCGAGATCATCGATGGAGTATAAAGAGGAGGATTTTCTCCAGTTATCCGGCATCCAGCATTTTAAGTTCTGCCGCAGGCAATGGGCACTCATCCATATTGAAAATCAGTGGGCCGAAAACTTTCGCACGGTGGACGGCGAAATCCTGCACAAAAACGCTCACGACAAGGGTTTTCGCGAAAGCCGGGGCGAGGTGCTCATCACCCGGGGAATGCATGTGTTCTCCGCCTCCATGGGGGTTTCCGGCGAATGCGATGTGCTGGAATTTCATCGGGACGAAACCGGCATTCCTCTTAAAGACCGGGAGGGGCTCTGGCGGCCGTATCCGGTAGAATACAAGCGGGGCGAACCCAATGAACGAAGCGGCGACACCCTGCAGCTTTGCGCGCAGGCCTTATGCCTGGAGGAAATGCTGTGCTGCGATATTCCGGAAGGCGCGCTGTATTATGGGGAGATCCGTCACCGAATGGTTGTATCCTTTACGCCGCAGCTGCGCGATCAAGTGCGGGTGATGTTTGAGGAGATGCATGCCCTTTATCAGCGGGGATATACGCCCAAGGGCAAACGAAGCCGTGCATGCAATGCCTGCTCTCTGAAGGATTTATGTCTGCCCGGCCTGATGCACACACGCCCGGTAGCGGATTATGTCAGAGAAAGCCTGGAGGATATCGGATGAAGCATCTGCTCAACACGCTTTTCATTACATCTGAGGATATTTACTTGTCGCTGGATGGCGAAAATGTGGTGGCTAACCGGGATAAGCAGGCGGTGGCTCGTTACCCCCTGCACACCCTGTTTGGCATTGTTTCTTTTTCTTATGCGGGGGCTTCTCCGGCATTAATGGGCGCCTGTGCGCAGCGGGGCGTCAGTTTATCCTTTTGCTCACCCGGCGGACGTTTTTTGGCGCGGATCTGCGGAGAGAGCAGCGGAAATGTGCTGCTTCGCAGGGCGCAGTACCGGGTGGCGGATGATGCAGAGCTTAGCTGTGCCGCCGCGCGTACGATGATTTTTGGAAAGCTGTACAATTCCCGCTGGAGTTTGGAACGGGCCCGGCGCGATCATGGTCTGCGGATAAATGACGAACGGCTTAAGTCTGCGTCCGCTCAACTGAAAAATTTGCTTCCGCAGGTTGCCTCGGCCGCTCATCTTGATCAGCTTCGGGGCTTGGAGGGCGTCGGCGCCGCGGCTTATTTCGATGTGCTGGATGAAATGATTCTGAACAATAAAAACGAGTTTTTCTTTCACGGCAGAAGCCGGCGGCCGCCTTTGGATGCGTTCAATGCTATGCTGTCTTTTGCCTACAGCCTGCTTGCCAACGATTGCGCGTCCGCATTGGAGAGCGTGGGGCTGGACGCCTATGTGGGGTTTTTACACCGCGATCGCCCGGGGAGAACATCCCTGGCCTTGGATCTCATGGAAGATCTCCGTCCCTGTATGGCGGATCGGTTTGTCTTAACGCTTGTTAATAACAGAGTCCTGGTGCCGGATGATTTTGAGACGCGCGAAAGCGGGGCTGTTTTCATGACAGACAACGCACGCAGAATTTTTCTGAAAGGCTGGCAGGAAAAGAAAAAGGAAACGCTGACGCATCCATACCTGGGAGAGAAGCTGCCATGGGGAATGGTTCCCTACATACAAGCTTTGCTGTTGGCGCGATATCTACGCGGCGACTTGGATGGGTATCCACCGTTTTTATGGAAGTGATGGGAGATGCTTGTTTTAATCACCTACGATGTCAACACAGAAGACGCCTCGGGACGCAAACGTCTGCGCCGAATTGCGAAGCAGTGTGTCAACTATGGCCAGAGGGTGCAATGTTCTGTTTTTGAATGCTTGCTGGATGCGGCCCAATGCCGGAGCTTGCAAGCAAAGCTCTGTGACATTATGGATAAAGAAAAAGACAGTTTGCGTTTTTATTATTTAGGGGATCGGTATGAGAAAAAGGTGGAGCATTTTGGCTGTAAGCAAAGCTATCGTCCCGAAGAGCCGCTGATTTTATGACGGTGCGAACAGGATGTGCACAGAAAAACGCAGGAGGTTCGCACCAGTTTTAAGCCTTATCTTTTCTTGGATTTAAGTCGAGAGCAAAGGAGGGAATGCTTTTAGGAAAATCTGCGTGCAGAATTTATGGTATATGGATAAATTCTCGCATAAAAAACATGCACTTTTGCTGTCGCTCCCCCCGCGGGGAGCGTGGATTGAAATAAGGGGGCATTTGCTACTGGTGCAAATTATCCCTCGTCGCTCCCCCCGCGGGGAGCGTGGATTGAAATGATTTCTATTGGCCAGCCTTGGCAAACATCGGAGAACGTCGCTCCCCCCGCGGGGAGCGTGGATTGAAATCCCGGGCATGGTATTGCCCGGGGTGCCGGCTGGAAAGTCGCTCCCCCCGCGGGGAGCGTGGATTGAAATGTAGAACACGGATACGTGCTGGGGCTGGCATGTGTCGTCGCTCCCCCCGCGGGGAGCGTGGATTGAAATATGTCATCTTATTCAACTTTGTGATACCTGACCTGGGTCGCTCCCCCCGCGGGGAGCGTGGATTGAAATACCTCTTCCGGGTCATCCGGACAAGGTTTTTCGGGTCGCTCCCCCCGCGGGGAGCGTGGATTGAAATCCTGGTTGCCTGTAAGGGAATAGGCACCAGTGTTGGTCGCTCCCCCCGCGGGGAGCGTGGATTGAAATCTGCCCATCTGGTACAGCCTCCTTCGCACTTTGAGTCGCTCCCCCCGCGGGGAGCGTGGATTGAAATTGTCGGCTGGTTATAGCAAACCAACGACACCTTACGTCGCTCCCCCCGCGGGGAGCGTGGATTGAAATGTCTTTCCAGCGCCAGGAGAGCCAAAAACGATAGTCAACGTCGCTCCCCCCGCGGGGAGCGTGGATTGAAATAAAACAGCAAAGCGAAGACGGCGAAAGAAATATCGCAGTCGCTCCCCCCGCGGGGAGCGTGGATTGAAATAAAAAAATCATGGAGGTAAAATATGGAAATCTGGGTCGCTCCCCCCGCGGGGAGCGTGGATTGAAATCTCGAGTTTATAATATTTTATCCGCGGTAATGTTGGTCGCTCCCCCCGCGGGGAGCGTGGATTGAAATAGAGAAAGTACCAAACTGAGATGTCCAATACAAGCTAGTCGCTCCCCCCGCGGGGAGCGTGGATTGAAATTGGCCGGGGTTGTTGTGGGGGATTACGACGGCATGTCGCTCCCCCCGCGGGGAGCGTGGATTGAAATGCTTTTCCTCGCGGGTTGCACGCCCACGAAAAGTTGGTCGCTCCCCCCGCGGGGAGCGTGGATTGAAATAAACGATCCAGAACCGGTGTCAGCCTGGCTGTTCAAGTCGCTCCCCCCGCGGGGAGCGTGGATTGAAATGCGGCCCTTCTCGCTTCCTTAAATCGTATCACTTTGTCGCTCCCCCCGCGGGGAGCGTGGATTGAAATACCGTAAAACTCCAGCGACGGATACGCGGAAATCCGGTCGCTCCCCCCCGCGGGGAGCGTGGATTGAAATGCGTCCAACCTTGTCCAGCTTTTTGACCGTGCTGAGTCGCTCCCCCCGCGGGGAGCGTGGATTGAAATTCCTATGCTTTTGGTGCTTACATCTCCCCTGCTCCGGTCGCTCCCCCCGCGGGGAGCGTGGATTGAAATATGGATGTACTTTCCGCACTAACGGAAAATGCGAAGTCGCTCCCCCCGCGGGGAGCGTGGATTGAAATACCGTAAAACTCCAGCGACGGATACGCGGAAATCCGGTCGCTCCCCCCCGCGGGGAGCGTGGATTGAAATTTTGCTTTTGGCCGCCTTGGTCATAGGGTGGAACGTCGCTCCCCCCGCGGGGAGCGTGGATTGAAATAAAGTTGGCGTTGTTCAGCAGATAACGGTACACCGCGTCGCTCCCCCCGCGGGGAGCGTGGATTTAAAATTTGCGCTTGACTTGGAGTGTACTCCAAGTGCTAAGCTAAAGATAACGTCGATGAGAAAAGAGGTTTTTAAGTTGGTATTCTCCGATACCATAAGGGACGCTGGCTTTGTTGCGGAGTTGTTGAGAACGGACCCAGAGTTCGTCGAGAGGTTTGGCAGCTTTTGCTTTTGATGAGGCAGCCCATCAGGGGAGCCTAGACGAACACACGCGATTCCATGTTATTTTGGCTGCGTTGCTTGGGTGTCAGGGAGTCGAGGCGTTTACGGAGATGCTGCCCGTCGCGCTACGCGTTGGCGTCACACCGGCGGAGATTAAGGAAATCGTCTACCAGGCCACCGCCTACTTAGGCTTCGGGCGGGTTTTCCCTTTTATGAGAGCTGTCAATGAAACGCTGACTGCGCAGGGGATCGCGTTGCCCTTGGAAGGAGCAGCCACCACGACGCGGGAGACCCGTCTCGAGGCGGGCGTGCAGGCCCAGGTGGATGTTTTCGGCGAAGGCATGCGGGATTTTTGGCGGTCCGGGGAAGAGGAAAGCCGTCACCTCAACCGGTGGCTGGCGGAGAACTGTTTCGGCGACTGGTATACCCGCAAGGGATTGGATCTCCGGCAGCGGGAACTGATCACCCTGTGCCTTCTCGCCGCCCAGGGCGGATGCGAGCCGCAGCTGACCAGCCACGCGGCCGCCAATCTGCGGCTGGGAAACGATAAACGGTTTCTTATCGACGCCATATCCCAGTGTCTGCCCTATATCGGTTATCCCCGCAGCCTGAACGCGCTTCGGTGCGTGAACGAGGCAGCGGGGAACCAATAAAACAGGAAAAGGAGATTCTAGAATGAACAGTTTTATTTATGACATTCCTACCAAGGTCTATTTCGGTGAACATCAGCTTAGCCATTTGGGCGAGGAGCTGGCCAAATACGGCAAGCGGGTACTGCTGACCTACGGAGGTGGTTCCATCAAAAAGTCCGGCTTATACGACGCGGTGGCGGCCGAGGTCAAGGCGGCGGGGCTCACCCTCTTCGAGCTTTCCGGCATCGAGCCGAATCCCCGTATCGATTCCGTGCGGGCCGGCGCGGCGCTCTGCAAAAAGGAACGCATCGACGTGCTGCTGGCGGTAGGCGGCGGCTCCACCATCGACGCGACGAAGTACATCGCCGCCGGGGCCTGCGTGGATTTTGACCCTTGGGATTTTTTTAGCAAATGGGCGCCCATCGAGAGGGCGCTCCCCATTGTGACGGTGCTGACCCTATCCGCCACCGGCTCGGAAATGGACACGGGCGGCGTCATCAGCAACCCCGAGACCCAGGATAAAATCGGCCGTCTCGCGCCGCCGTTGCTGCCCAAGGTTTCTTTCCTCGATCCCACCAACACCTATACGGTCAGTCCCTATCAAACGGCCTGCGGCGCAGCGGATATTATGAGCCACATTCTGGAGGTCTACTTCAACCTGGAGCCGGATCTGTATATGCTGGACTGCTTTATGGAGGGGCTGATGAAGACCGTCATCAAGTACACCCCCATCGCCCTGCGGGAGCCGGAAAACTATGAGGCGCGCGCCAACCTGATGTGGACTTCCAGCTGGGCCATCAACGGCTTTGTGAACGGCGGCAAGCAGCAGGCCTGGAGCTGCCATCCCATGGAGCACGAGCTGTCCGCTATCTACGACATCACACACGGTCTGGGACTGGCCATCCTGACGCCCCGTTGGCTGACCTATTGTTTGGACGAGACCACGGTTTCCAAGTATGTGCAGTTCGGCGTGGAGGTATTCGGCATCGACGCCGGACTGCCGCCCATGAACATCGCCAAGCAGGCCATCGATGAGCTCTCCGCGTTTCTTTTCGATACACTGGGACTGGCGCGCACCTTTACCGAGGTGGGCATTCGGGCGGAGGACTTCCCGGTGATGGCAAAGAAAGCCTGCGAGGACGGCGTCCTGGCCGGCTTCAAGCCTCTCCGGCAGAGCGATATTGAAAAAATCTTTACCATGTGCCTGTGAGGTACCGGTTTCTACGACAACGATTTACAAAAAGAGGGGGATAGGCTTGACCATTGCCGAAGTGAGCAGGCGGTATGCCATCAGCGCCGACACTCTGCGCTACTACGAGCGTATCGGCTTGATTCCGCCAGTGCCCCGGAACAAAAGCGGCATCCGTGACTATGATGAGGAGTCCTGCCGCTGGATTGAGCTAATGAAGTGCATGCGCGCCGCCGGCGTGGGGATCGAAGCGCTCATCGAGTATGTGGCGCTGTTCCAGCGGGGAGATGAGACGATAGATGCCCGCAAGGCCCTTTTAATCGAGCAGCGGAATCAGCTGATCGCCCGGATGGAGGACATGCAGGCCTCCCTGGAGCGGCTCAACGATAAGATCGATCGCTACGGCCAGGGGCTGCTGGTCAAGGAGCGGCAGCTTCGCCGTCCCAAGGAGGAAAGCGGCGAAGACAAAAAATCCGTTTAGAATAGGAGACGGTTACATGAGTAAAACCTTAGTGGCTTATTTTTCCGCGAGCGGGGAAACCGCCCGGCTGGCAAAGACCTTGGCACAGGCGGCTGGCGGAGACCTCTATGCGATCGTGCCAGAGCAGGCATACACATCCGCCGACCTCAACTGGAACGACAAACACAGTCGCTCCAGCCTCGAAATGAACGACCCCGCTTCCCGCCCGGCGATTGCGGGAAAGGTGCCGGACATGGGCGGCTACGACACCGTTTTTGTGGGCTTTCCCATCTGGTGGTATGTCGCCCCCACCATTGTAAAAACGTTTTTGGAAAGCTATGATTTTTCCGGTAAGACGGTGATTCCTTTTGCCACCTCCGGCGGCAGCGGCATGGGCCGGACAGTTGATGTGCTCAAAGGCGTTTGTCCCGTCGCCCGCTTTCTGCCCGGCAAAAGGTTGGACAGCGACGCTTCCGCGGAAGAAGTGACTGCTTGGGTAAAGAGCCTGGGGGTATAAGTCCTAATGGTTCTCTCACGTAAAAAGTAACGCCAACCGTCTGGTTGGCGTTACTTTTTTGTCTGATACACGGCACTAAGGCACGTTTATTTAATGATAACCGCGCTGTCCAGGCGCAGGCAGCGCCAGCTGCTTTTCGGGTTTTGCAGCCGCCAGAGGATTTGCTCGCCCATCATCTGGCCGATTTCGGTGGAATGGATATCCACGGTGGAACAGGAGGGGATGGACGCTATCAGTTCGGAGGTGTTGTCGAAGCCGGTGACCGCCACCTGATCATACAGCCGATACGGCGGTTCCTTTAGCTTGATGACATTGCTGGCGATATAGTCGTTTCCACAGACAAAGGCGGTCGGCAGCTTGGGCATGCTCTTGAGCTGCTCGTAGAACTCGTCCGTCGTATAGTATTCCTTGCCCCGAAAATCCGCGCCCTCGAGATTGAAGTGCAGGGTGATTTCCCCCGCACGGGTGAGAGGAGATTCCTGCATGGCCAGGTGATAACCCTGCCAGCGTTCAAAAAAGCTCTGACACGAATCCTTGTTGCCGGCAAAAGCGATGCGGGTATGCCCGGCTTCTATCAAGTGACGGGTCAGCTGGTAAGAAGCACCTAGGTTTTCCACCATAATCACATCGCACATTCGGTTGCAATGGAACAAGTCGGACGAGATGTCAAAGGTGACGAGGGGAATCCCCAGGGAGCTTATACTCTTATAATATTCGCTTTGAAACAGGCCGGCCATCACGATACCGTCGGGCGGGTTGTTCAAAAGCGCGCCGGGAGGCGACATGGTCTGTTCGTGTTCGAGACCTATGACAACAAAGCGCATGGTGCACCCGTGCTGGCTGAGCGTACGTTCAAGGTTTAAAATAATCGGCATCCAAAAAAAGTCGCTGATGGATTTTTGGTAGCAGACAAAAGCGATATCGTAGCGAAGTTCGGCCGTCGGCCGGGACTCAGTGGATTTGGAGACGGGCGTGTTTTCATCCGGCGGTCCTCCGGCATTGCCGAGGAGGGGATGGGTATACCCGAGCAGCCGCGCTTGCTCCAAGATGCGTTCCCGCGTTTTCTCCTTAACGCCTGGGATCCCATTGAACACTTTGGAGACGGTGTTGCGAGATAGATGCAGCTGCTCCGCTATGGTTTCTTGCGTTACTTTTTCCATGGAATCCTCCTCCGATCCAATTGCTGACCGCGTATGGGAGTGCTACCGCATGCCTTTCTGTGCTTATTATTTTACATTTTTTGTTCCTAAATGTCAATTGTGAGTTTTATGAATGCTTCGAGGAACGTCGATGTTCCAATGAGAGGACTGGAATTTTCTTTGAATTAAAAGTTTACATTTTTTACATTTTTAAAAAACAAAATGTAATATTAAAAGATTTATTGCAATTTTATTGACAAATTATCGAAATAAAAAGAAGTTATTCTAATTAAATTGAAAAAATAGGTTGACAAAATAGAAAAATGATGTAAAATTAATGTGTAAATCATCATCGCAAGCCAACGTGATGTAAAATTTAAGAGGGTGATAAGCTATATGTAAAGTTTCGCAACGCCTCATGTCAAACTATTTGCATAAAACAGGAAAGGGGTTTTGGGTGAAATGAAACGCATGCTAACCATGGCGGCCGCGGCGGCGGTATTGTGCACAACGCTGTGCGGGGGCTTGTCCCTGGGAGCGTCGGCTGCGGACGAACAGGCGCCGGCGCCGATGAAGCTGAGGCTGATGCAGGGCTTTAGCTATGAGGGGAAAGCGGTCGGCGACGACATCGGTGTTTCCGGTGAGTATAAGGTGCAAGTAAACGGCCCGGCGACGGCAAAATTGTCGGAATCCCTGGGGGCGCTCGGCGCGGCCAATGCGGCGACCTTTGATTCTGAAGAGCAGACCGGCTTCTCTGAAAGCAAAGAGACCAGCTTCGAGGTGTTTTATCAAGGCTCCAACGATTTGACGGGTCTGACCGGCTGGATGGCGTATGTAAAGATGCCGGTCAACAAATCCGCCGCTATACCGAACCTCGACGCCGCCAACCATCCCGGCAACCGGGAAGGGGAATACTACTCCCGCCTGTTCATCGGTCAATACGCTATCAAAGACGAGGCGATGGCGTGGCCGAATTTGGGGAGCGCGGACGTTCGGATCCTCGATAAAAACGGCACGGAATGGCAGACACTTAAGGCGAGCGAGGGATTTGTGGATCTGCCCAACGGCTTCGAGGGATACATAAAGGTCAAGCTCAGCGAGTTGGGCAATACAGCCGGCACCGACGGCGGGGGAGCCGCCATGACCGGTCGGTTTGAATCCACGACCTTCAAATACCGCAGCATGGGCGGCGAGGTGTGCGGCCCGGCGGTGGTCAACGCCATTTACGGCATCACCGAGGACAGCGACAGCGTCACCGCCTTGCTCGGCAGCGAGGAGACGCCGCGTTTTCTGACCAATGGAAAAACAGTGGACAAGGTGGACGACACCCTGCTGGACGCGGCTATGAAGGGCCGGGTTCTGCAAAGCTTCAACGCCTATGCCGAGGGCGCGGATCTGATGGAAAGCGGCGGCCTGAAAAGCTATTACCTGAAGGATCTCGACGCCACCATCGCGCCTCAGGTGGGAGGCATCGAGAAAAGCCCGTCGCTGAAGCTGGACGGCCCGACGCAGGGCGGCTTCCGGGACGGCGGCCCGTTTTATGAAATCTATTTTCCTAAGCATACGCAGGCAAAAGGCGTGAAGGGCATCATGTTCTATGTCAAATGCGCCGCCCCGCATAAGGAGGATACCGAACGCTCCCGTCTTCAGATGACGCTGTACAGCGAAGGCGACGGCGGAGTGAAATACACCAAGCTCGGCGACGGAAAAACCGTGAAAATCCTGGAAAAGGGCGCGAAAAAGTGGGCCACGGCGCCCAGTGCCGACGGCAACATTCTGGTTTTGCCTGCCAACTTTGAAGGTTATATCCTTTACGATCTAAAAGATATGACGGTGGCCCCCATCACAGAGGATCTGGAAAACAGGAGCCTGATTAGTGCCCATTTCGCTTTCCACGCGGTGGGCGGAGACGCGGGGGCGTGTTATCTCGACGCCATGTATGCCGTCACCGACATGGGGCAGAAGGACATCCTGATGAGCCTGAACGGCTGCGACGTGTATAATCTGGCCACCGGCGCCCCTGCCACTCGGGAGGATCTCCTGGAGAAGGGGCCGGAAATCGGCGAGGTGTTCGACGACATCCCCGAGGCTACTCTGGACAAAACCGTCCATGAGGTGGGCGAGGCGGATTTGACCGATACGAGCGTGAAGCTGAGCTGGGATGCGGTGGACGGCGCCGCGGCTTACCGGGTGGATGTTTTCCGCACCGAGGCGGCCAGCGACGGCATTTCCATCAAATACGTCTGCGCCGCGAGTCAGAAGACCACCGACACCTCGCTGACTGTCAGCGGCCTGTCCGCTTCCATGCGGTATTACGTTGTGGTCAGTGTATTGGACGCGTTTGACGGCGTGACGGACATCTTCGGCTATCAGCGATTTATGACTGCTGATTCTGCCGACCCGGTCCCCGCGCCGGATCCCGATTCCTCGGAAAGCGGGGGCGGGACGCCCTCTGACGGCGGAGATCCGATCCCGCCCACCGGCGTACCGGCGGCCGCCGGCGCTGTGACCTTGGCGGCCCTGGCTGCCGCGGCGGTCATCCTTCTTCGGAAAAAACAGGACCGATAGTAATTGGAGGAAACATGAAGCCTTACAGGAAATGGCTCGCCGGACTGACGTGCGCCGTGCTGCTGGCTTCCTGCGCTTCCGGATGCAGCCGGCCGGGAACCCCCGTGAGCGGGGGTTCATCGGCCGGCAGCGCCGCGGAGACGGAAGGAACGGCACAGACAACGGCCCCGTCCGCGCAGGAATCCGGCGCGGGCACCACGGCGGAAACCGACACGTCCGCGTCAGGTGGCACCAAAGCGACCACGGCCCGCCCGGCGCCGATCCCCACCAAAACGCTGAACGTCAGCCGGAAGCTGAAGGAGGGGAGCAGCGAGATGGATCGCTCCATGCTCGGCAACCCCGACCGCGGCTTCCGTTATGAAACCTATCTCAACGTTTCCAACCTCAACGATCCGGATCGCCACTGGAGCTCCCAGATGGATCCGACTTCCCGGCTCAAGGCGCAAATGGAAATGTACATGTCGGAAACGCCGCAGCTGGCGCAGATTTATTTTTACCTCTCCGGCTATAACAACACGCCCACCATCCCGGAATACGGGATGAAGCGGATGCAGGAATATTTCGACTATGCTCGCGAGCTGAAAATCCGGCTGCTGGTGCGTTTCGCCTATCAAAATGGCGGAGAGGGGCTGAACGAGGCGCCCGATTCGGTTATGTTCAGCCATATCAAGCAGTTAGGGCCCCTACTGGAAAAGAACAAGGATGTCATCCATGTCGTGCAGATGGGGTTCCTGGGCGCCTGGGCCGAGTGGCACAGCTATAAGATGGAGCACGACCGGGTGCGGCTCATCCGCGAGGTGGCGAACATGACGCCCAAGGGCATCTATCTGCAAATCCGCATACCGGAATACAAAAATTTGATTCCCAAAGCCGACCCCATCTTCAGCCGTCTAGGCTATCACAACGACAGCTTGTTCGGAACCGTCACCGGCAGCCAGGCGGGGCTTGGCACCGGCAATGTGGATGTCGGCAAGCCCGACTGGGATCAGGTGACCCGGGAGGCGGCGTACATCCCGATCGACGGGGAACTGTTCTGGGGCAAATGGTCGATCAACCAGGACGGCAACAGCGACGGCTTTCTGCTCGACGGCTTCAAGGTCATCGAGCAGCTCAGTCAGCACCGGTTCACGTCGCTGAGCATCAACCACAACTATCATGAGGACGGGTTTGAACACAAGTATTCCATGCAGTACTGGCAGGAGACGGCCATCACCGAGCAGTGGCTGAAAAACAACGGCATCTTCTACGCGCCCGGCTGGTTTAAGGACAGCGCGGGCCAGGCGGTTTCCCGCACCGTATTCGATTTCATCCGGGATTATCTCGGCTACCGGCTGGTGGGTACAGACTGGAAGGCCAGCGGCAAGCTGGAGAAAAAGGGCAGCGTCAAGGCGGAGCTGTCGCTGAACAACTACGGTTTCTCCGCCCCCTATAACCTGGAAAGCGGCTTCGCTATCCTGGACGAGAACAACAACCCGGTCAAAACCGTCAAGGCGGGCACGCCCACCGATTGGCACAGCCGCAACCCCACCAATTACAACGACGGGAAGCTGCTCACCCACAAGGTGACGGCAAACTGCCCCCTGCCTGACAAGGCAGGCCGGTATAAGCTGGCGTTTTATCTGAAAAACCCTCTGGGCGTCGGCGCGCAGCTGGCCAACGACATTCCGTTCGAGAACGGGTACAATATCCTGGAAACCATCGAAATCGGCTGACCCGGAGTGGATGCGTCCGGGCGGCAGCGAAAGGAAGAGTGTGCATGAGCAAACGAATAGTGGCGGCCCTGCTGTGCGGTCTGCTGGCAGTCGGCGGGCTGACGAGCTGTGGAGGCCAAAAGTCGCCGGTCGGCAGCGATCTCACCGCCTCCACGGGAGAAACCGGCCCCGTCCCCACGGGGGAGAACAGCGCGGTTTCCTCCGACGGCGATATCCTAGTGCCGGACGACACGCCGACCTCTCCCATCACGCAAAAACCGGAGGACGGGAAAACCAAGGCCACCCAGAAGGTGACCACCACCACGGCCAAGCCCATGACCTATACCAAGACCAAGCAGGACACCATGTTTGAAAGCGCCAGGGGCTCCTCCATCCTGCTGTTCTACGGCGGGAGCCTGTCCGACAACGAGAAAAAGGTGGCGGCGGAGTTCACCAAGCAATACGGCATCACCATCAAGTACGAGACGATGGGATGGGCGGAATACAACGCCAAAATCGCGCAGCGGGTTGCCGCGGGCAATCCGCCCGATTCGGCGGTCATGACCGACGCCTCTGCTCTGAATTTCATGTACGGCAACATCGCCCAGCCCCTGAACAAGTACATGGACACGGCGGATCCGTATTGGAACTGGAATCCCTCGATTCTCAAGCAGTATTCCATCGGGGACAAGATTTACGCGGTGCCCGATTACGGCATTAGCACGTTCTTCATTTATTACAACAAAACGCTGTTCCAGGAAAACGGCATCGAAGACCCTTACAAGCTTTATCAGCAGGGCAAATGGGATTTCGCCAAATTCCGGGAAACCGCCAAAAAAGCCACCCTGTATGAAAAGGACAACACCACCGTCAAGTGCTACGGCTTCGCCACCTGGTACCGCGAGCTGTTCGTGCTGGCCAACGGCGGCAACATCATCGCCCCTGACGGCAAAGGGCGGTATGTCTCGGCTGTGGACACCCCGAACGCTCTGGCGGGGCTTAACCTGCTTAAAGATCTGTGCAAGGACGGCTCCTGCGACGCGTCCATGGGCGGCTACACCGAATTCAAGTCCCGCAAGGTGGCCATGCTGGCAGAGCGGCCCTGGAACGCCATCGGGCAGTACGACTATTACAAAACCATGAAGGATGAAATCGGCGTCGTTCCGGTGCCCAAGGGCCCGAACGCCGACAAGGTATACGCTCCGAGCAACACCACCGCCTCCTATGTGCCGGCCAAATGCAAAAACCCGGTGGGCGGCATGGCCTGGAACTATTTCAGCCTGCGCCGTTCCATCGAGGGGGAGAAGCAGAACCATCCGGATGCGGTGGAATTCCGCCGGAAATCTATGTCTGACGAGCATAAGGCCATCATCGACGCTTATCTGAAAAACGCCACGCAGGTGACCTCCCGCTTGGATTCTCTCAGCGGCTGGAGCAACTACAGCGTGGAATTCTGGGGCGGACTTGTGTCCGAATTCAAGCCTGCGGAGGAAATGGCGGCTTCCATGAAGAGCATACTCGACAGTTCCATCATCCGCACTATCGGCAAATAAGAAAGGCGTGACCGCGATGGAAACCACCATTCTGTTTCATCCCATCACTAGCGAGGGAGACGAGGCCCTGCTGAAAAATCCGGATCGGGGCTTCCGGATGGAAACCTGGTGCAACGTGGGCAACCGGAAGGACGATAAGCAGCGGGAGCATGAGGATCCCGCCGACATGCTGCGGGAGCAGGCCGCGTTTTATGCGCCGGAATCCCCCCAGCTGGCTCAGGTCTATTTTTATCTGACCAACTACAAGACCGTCCCGGTGATCCCGGAAGTCGGCATGAACCGGATACAGCGGTATTTCGACACAGCCCGGGAGCTGGGGTTCAAGCTGCTGGTGCGCTTTGCCTATCAAGGAGATGGGGACGGCACCGGCGAGGCGGCGGACGACATTATGCTGGCGCATATGCGCCAGCTGAAGCCCCTGCTCGAGAAGAACCGGGCTCTCATCCATCTGGTGCAATCGGGTTTTCTGGGCGCCTGGGGCGAATGGCACAGCTACAAGATGGAGCACGACCGGCTCAGGCTGCTTCACGCCATCGGCGAGATGGCGCCCTCCGAACTCTTTTTGCAGATTCGCATACCTACATATAAAAACTTGTTGGATAAGGCCGATCCGCTCTACCGCCGCCTCGGCTTCAACATCGACAGCACCTTCGGCTATGTGGAACCGGAGCAGATGGGACGGGGCACCGACGGCGTGGACCCTGGCAAGCCCGACTGGATGCAGATCACCAGGGAGTCGCCCTATGTCCCGATTGACGGCGAACTGTTTTGGGGCACCTGGTCGCTCAATGAGCATTTCAACGACCGGGACGGCTTTATGATCGACGGGTATGGCGTTATCCGGGAGCTCAGCGAGCATCGCTTCAATTCCCTGAGTGTCCATCACAATTACCGGGAGCTGGGGCCGGAGAAGAAGCTCTCTATGCAGTACTGGAAGGAAGCCGCGCTGACGCCCGAGTGGCTGGACGCTCACGGCCTGCTGTACGCGCCGGGCTGGTTCCAAAAGGCGGACGGCGGCCCGGTCGAGCGCCAGGTGTTCGATTATACGCGGGACTATCTCGGCTATAAGCTGGAGCTGCGGCGGCTGACCCTGACGGGGGAGGCGGTATCCGGCGGCCGCATACACGCGCGGCTGGAACTGGTGAACTATGGCTTCTCGGTTCCGTTCGGTATGGAAGAAAGCGGCTTTGCCCTGCTGGACAGCGAGGGCGGGCTGATTTCCGAAACACCGGCAGGCGCCCCCCTGACCTGGCACAGCCGGAATCCCGAGGATTATGGCGACGCCCGCCTGCTGACCCATACGGTGGAAGCGTCTATCCCTCTGCCGGAGGCAAAAGGAACCTACACTCTGGCGTTTTATCTGCGCAATTCCATGGGAACCGGCGCCCGGATGGGCAACACCGAGCCGTTTGCACACGGCCGTACGCTTTTATGCGAGGTGCCGGTTATCTAATGTCTGCTGAACGCCCAATAAACGCGGCCGCAAGCGGCAGGATACAGTAAGCATTATCTAAATCCGGAAGAGGAGCGGGACGATGAAGCAGAGAACCATTGAGAAAAAGCGGGCGATTGCCGGCTGGGTGTTTATTGCCCCCTGGCTGTGCGGCATCGTGCTGTTCTTTATTCAGCCGCTTATCAGCCTCGTGCGGTATTCGGTGACGGATTTTCAGTTCATGCAGGAGCAGGGCTCCATGTTTGCACCCCTGGAGGGTGGTTGGTGGGAAAACTACCGCACCGCCTTCCAGGGCGACGCCCTGTTTCCGCAGAAGTTCACCGCCACGTTGCTGGATATGCTGTACCGTGTGCCGGTCATCCTGATATTCAGCCTGTTTGTGGCCATTGTCCTCAATCAGAAATTCAAAGGGCGCGGCTTCATGCGCCTGATATTTTTCCTGCCGGTGCTGGTCACCACGGGCGTCATTTCCTCCATCATCAAGACCAGCCTGACCACGGTGGTGGTAGGTGGCGATTCGGCCACCAACATCTTCAGCGCGGCCCTGCTGACCCGGCAGCTGCTGGACGCGGGGCTGCCCGAGGGATTGGTGAATACCGTAGGCGGCATGATCGCCAACGTGTCGGATTTGGTCTGGAGCAGCGGCGTGCAGATTCTGGTATTCCTCATGGGTCTGCTGACCATTCCGCAGAGCCACTACGAGGTGGCGCAGGTGGAGGGGGCCACCGGCTGGGAGGCGTTCTGGAAGGTGACCTTCCCAGCTGTCTCGCCTTACATATTGGTGGGCCTCGTCTATTCGGCCATCGACCATTTTATCGGGTACGACAATGCCGTGATGAAATACATCACGGACAACGCTTACAACAATTTCCGCTATTCCTATGCGGCGGCCATGTCCTGGATTTACTTCGGTGCTATTCTTTTGTGCCTGGCCGTTCTGGTGTTCATTACGTCGCGGTTTATCCGCTATGGGGGGGCGGACGACGCTCCCCGCCGGGAGAGGAGGGCCCGTCATGGTTAAGAACAAGCGGGCGTCCTACGCGAACGCCGATTCCTCGCCCCTGTATTATCTGGGGCGGGCGGTCTGGTCGGCGGTGCGTTTTTTCTTCCTCTTAGGTATGACCTTCGTCATTTTATATCCGCTTTTGTATATGCTCAGCATGTCGCTGCGCGCGGGGGCGGATATGTACGATATGTCGGTTGTCTGGCTCCCGAAGCATTTCACGCTCGATAATTTCCGTGTGGTGTTTGAGCAGCTCGGCTTCGGCACCGCCATGCTGAACACGATCGAAATCGCCCTGGGCTGCGCGGTGATACAGGTGTTTGTCTGCGCCCTGACGGGGTACGGCTTCGCCCGTTTTCCGTTCAAGGGCAGGGGGCTGCTGTTCCTGGTGGTAATTTTCACCATCGTGGTGCCGCCTCAGATGACCAACCTGCCGAATTACCTGCTGTTCCACGACTTCGACTTTTTCGGGATTGTCCAGGCCGCAACCGGCCGGGCCACAGAAATCAACCTGCTCGACCGGCGCTCCACCCTGTACCTGCTGGCTTTTCTGGGCCAGGGGATCCGCTCCGGGCTGTTCATCCTGATTTTCCGGCAGTATTTCCGCGGAGTGCCCATGGAGCTGGAACAGGCGGCCATGGTGGACGGCTGCGGCTTCGGGCGCACCTATTTCCGCATCATGCTGCCCAACGCCAAGGGGCCCATGCTTATCACGTTTTTGTTCACGCTGGTGTGGTATTGGAGCGATTTTTACACGTTATCCACCTATCTGAGCAACGTGCGCACCCTGTCGGTGAGTTTGGCGAGTCTGCGCGTTTCTCTGGAAACGGTGCTGTCGGTAGAGGCGTGGGATCCGTATAAAATCATCACGATGGAGCAGGCGGCCTGCATTGCAAGCATCGTGCCGCTGCTCGTGCTGTTCATCGTCCTCCAGCGGCAGTTCACCCGCAGCATCGAAACCACCGGCCTGGTCGGGTAAGAAGGAGACCGTTATGAGAAAAACCAAGCGTCTTTTTTGCTTCGTCGCCGGATTGGCCCTGCTGGGCGCGAGGCTTCCCGCCAGGGCGGCGGACGCCTCCCCGGCCAAGGAGCTGCGGGAAGGGGAAAGCGCCGTGTTTCAGACCGAGGCGCCGGAGGACGGGGCGTATGTGCTGGAAATCGACTACACGCCGGCAAAGGGCCGAACCGCCAGCCCCGAAGCGGATATCACCGTCGAGGGCGCTGGACGCTGGGCCCAGCATCTGGAGTTTCCCCGCACCTGGCGGGATATCCGTCCTGGAACCCGGTTTGCCACCGACTACCGCGGCAATGAGATGACCCCCGAGCAGGAGGAGGTCGCGCGGGAGCAGACCTTGACCGCCGGGTTTTCCGCCGCCCTCGGGCGGCAGGCGGTGCCGCTGACCAAGGGCAGCTACACCATCCGGCTGACGATGACGCGGGAGGCCATGCAGGTGCGGGCCGTCCGGCTGATTTGCCCGGAGCGGCGATCCTATGCCGCGTATCGGGAGGAAACGGCCGGACACCCCCAGACGGCGGACGAGTCCATTTCCGTCGAGGCCGAGCTGCCCGCCGCCAAATCCCATTCCTCCATCCTGCCCACCTACGACAGATCCTCTCCCGCCATCCAGCCGAACGCGCCGGACCGCATCCTGCTCAACCTCATTGGCGGGAGCAGCTATGCCCGCGCCGGCCAGTGGCTGGAATGGAGCATAGAGGTGAAAAAGGCGGGGTACTACAACCTATCCTTCCGGTACACGCAGGACAGCCTGCGCGGCCTCGGCGTGGGGCGGCGGATCCTTCTAGACGGCGCAGTGCCGTTCGAGGAATTCGAGCTTGTCCGCTTTCCTTATGCCGAATCCTTCGCCACCTTTACCCCCGCCGGGAAGGATGGTGCGCCGTTTCGGCTGTATTTGGAGGCAGGAGCGCACACCCTGCGCCTCGAGGTGAACGGCAGCCATCTGGAACAGAGCGCCCTGCGTCTCAAGGAACTGGTCAAGCAGGGAAACGACCTCTACCGTTCCATCGTCAGCGTTACCGGCGTATCCCCCGATCCGTACCGGGACTATTATCTCGACAAAGAACTGCCCGATCTGCTGCCTGGCCTTCGCAGTCTGCGGCAGGGGCTGGAAGAAACCGCCGAGGCGATCGATCGCTATTCCGACGGGACGGGCGGCAGCGAAACAGCGGTGCTTCAGGAGACCGTCCGGCTGCTGGACAGCTTCCTGGCGGCCCCCTATAAAATTCAAAACCGGCTGGACAGCTATAAGGCGCAGGTGGACGCGCTCGCCGAGCTGATGCTCCGCCTCGATCAGCAGCCGGTGACTCTCGATTATCTCACCCTGTCACCCGACGGGGAGGAGCCGGCCGCGGCCTCCGGCGGCTTCTGGCGCACGCTGACCTTCCGGCTGGAAGTGTTCCTGCGTTCCTTCTTGGACGACTATATTGTCAGCGGCGGGGAGGTAAGCGGGCAAAAGCCCCTGAAGGTTTGGATTAATACCGGGGATCTGCTGGTTTCCGGCGTGGCCTCCGGCCGGGATCAGATGCAGCTCATCAAACGGCTGTGCGACGATCGGTTCACCCGTGTTACCCACGTGCCGGTGGAGCTGTCCCTGGTCAGCACGGGGGACGTGCTGATGCAGGCGGTCATCGCGGGCAAAGGGCCGGACGCCGCGCTGTTTGTCCCCGAGCAGCTGGTGGCCAACCTGATGGTGCGCGGGGCTCTGGCCGATATGCGGGAGATGGACGGCTTTGCCGAGAGAGAAAAGGAGTTCTATCCGTCCGCGTTCGTGGCCTACCGCTTCGGCGATGGAATTTATGCGATGCCTGAAACGCAGAATTACAACATGCTGTTTTATCGCACCGATATTCTGCAGGACGAGGGGCTGCGTCCCCCTTCGACCTGGGACGATTTTTACGCCGTGCTCCAGAAGCTGCAGCAAAAGCAGCTGCAGGCGGGCATTCCCGAAAGTCAGGCCGTCTTTGAAATGCTGCTTATGCAGAACGGCGGAGCGGTGTACAACGAGGCGCTGACCGCCACCCGCCTGACCGAGCAGGCGGCCGTGGATGCTTTCACCCAGTGGACAGAGTTTTATATCAAGCATTCCCTGCCCCTGACCTTCGATTTCTTTAACCGGTTCCGCACGGGGGAGATGCCTATCGGCATCGCCGCCTACACGACATATAACCAGCTCACCGCCGCCGCACCGGAAATCGCCGGCCTGTGGGCCATGGCGCCGGTGCCGGGCGTGCAGAAGGACGGACAGATTATCCGCACGCAGAGCAGCACCATGAATGGCGCCGTTATCATCGAGGGGGCCGCGCAGAAGGAGAACGCCTATCGGTTTGTGAACTGGTGGACATCCGCGGACGCCCAAGCCGCTTTCGGGCAGCAGAGCGAGGTGCTTCTCGGCGCGTCCGCCCGGTACAACACGGCCAACCGGGAGGCCTTCGACCGGCTTGGCTGGACGTCCGGGGAGAAGGAAACCCTGACCGCCGCCTGGGAGCAGGCCTGGGACGTCGAGCAGACGGCCGCCACCTATTACGTCGGCCGCTGCCTGACCAACGCGTTCCGTCGGGTGGTTTACAGCTACGAAGCGCCGCGGGATGTGCTGTACCGCTACAACGCGGATATCGCCGGGGAGCTGGCGCGCAAGCAGCGCCAGCTCGACCGGCCGTGAGGGGAGGAGAGAGCATGGGTAAAGCAAAGGGGTTCTTGGGAAAATACGGCGCCAGCTATTTTCTCCTGTCCTTCTGGCTGATTCTGTTTTTGGTGTTTACGGTCATCCCCATCGCCATTTCGGTGGTGATGAGCTTTACCGATTTCGACATGGTGCGTCTGCCGCGATTCGTGGGGCTGCAGAATTACACAACCCTGTTTTTGGACGACGATATTTTCATCAAATCGCTGGGCAACACCCTGTTTTACGCGCTGGTCACGGGTCCGGCGGGCTACCTGCTGAGCTTCCTGGTGGCCTGGTTGCTCAGCGAGACCTCCCGGGGCGTGCGCGCGGTGCTGATGCTGATTTTTTACGCCCCGACCCTGGCGGGCAACGTCTATATGGTCTGGACGTACATATTCAGCGGCGACTCCTACGGCATGCTCAACAGCCTGCTGCTGCGTTTGGGGCTTATCGCCGACCCGATCCAGTGGCTCAATGACCCGGCGTACAACTCCATTGTGGTGATCGTGGTCATCCTCTGGATGAGCATGGGAGCCGGGTTCCTCTCCTTCGTCGCCGGGTTTCAGCAGCTTAATGTTTCCCTCTTTGAGGCGGGGGCCATCGACGGCGTGCGCAACCGGTGGCAGGAGCTGTGGCATATCACGCTGCCCCAGATGGTGCCGCAGCTGCTCATCGGCGCGGTGCTGTCCATCTCCAGCGCCTTTGCCGTCGGGTACCAGAACGCCCTGCTTACAGGCAACCCCAGCACCGATTATTCGACCCATACGGTGCTGCTGCACATGACCGACTACGGATACACCCGTTTTGAAATGGGCTATGCCTGCGCGGTGGCGGTGGTGCTGTTCGTCCTCATGGTGGGGACGTGGCTTGTCATCAACCGGGGACTGCGCCGCATGTCGTCGGAATAAAGGGAGTCGGCAGCATGGAAGAAAATTGTAAGCGCGCTTGGCAAGCGCCGCCCGCCGGCCGCCCGGAGGGCCGACTGTATGCGGCGGAAAAAGGGGGGATACGATGAATTATACGGCAAAGCTTTCCGCAAAGCGGGTTTCCCGCTCGGCTTGGGGGAATTTTCTGGTGGCGGTTTTCCTGCTGCTGCTGGGCGCCTTTACGATTCTTCCCATCTACTATTCCATCGTCAGTTCTCTGAAGCCGCTCAATGAGCTGTTTTTGTATCCGCCCCGCTTCTTTGTCTATCATCCGACCCTGCGGAACTTCTCGGCTCTCATCAAGCTGCAGGCCCAGTCGCCCGTACCCTTTGAGCGGTATCTGTTCAACAGCGTGTTTGTCGCGGCGATTTCCACCGCGGGGTATGTGCTGGTGGCCTCCATGGCGGCCTACCCGCTGGCCAAGCACCGGTTTCCCATGAAGAAGGTTATCGTGCAGCTGGTGGTGTTCGCCATCCTGTTCCGCCCGGAGGTGACCTCCATCCCGCAGTACATCATCATGGCAAAACTCCAGGTTATCGACACCTATTGGGCGCTGATACTGCCGGCCATGGGTACGTCCTTCGGCGTGTTCCTGCTGATGCAGTTCATGGAGGCGATACCGAACGAGATCATCGAATCCTGCCGCATCGACGGGGCGAAGGAGGTCACCCTGTTTTTCCGCCTGATTCTGCCCATGGTCAAGCCCGCCTGGCTGACGGTGGTGATTTTCACCTTTACCAGCGTGTGGAACACCAACGGGGTGCAATTTATTTACAGCGAGAGCCGGAAGATGCTGCCGGCCATGCTCTCCCAGCTCAGCGGTGCGGGCGTCGCGCGGGCGGGGGTGGCATCGGCGGTGGCGGTGCTGCTGTTGATTCCGCCGGTGGTGATTTTCCTGTTCAGCCAAAAATCGGTGGTGGAAACCATGGCGCATTCCGGACTTAAGGGATAAGGGGGGCTACCAGTTGAATAAGCACATAGGGCCCGCCGCCCTCTCCGTCTGTCTGGCGGCTCTGCTGTCCGGCCCATCCGCCCTGGCGCTGGAGATCGGGAAAAGCTACCAGTACAACCAGCAGGGGGAAGCGGTCTGCGCCCCAGCGGGTTACGTATGCCGTCGGGTGCTTTATGGGGAAGAGCTGGGCATCGGCTCCTTTAAGAATCCCCGGGATATGGCGGTGGACGAGCAGGAGCGCCTGTATATAGCCGACACCGGCAACAACCGGATCGTCGTGCTGCACCGCGATCTGACGCTGGACAGAATCATCGACGCCGTCGTCACACCGGACGGGGAAAAGCAGGCGCTTACCGGACCGGAAGGGCTGTGGACAGCGGGTGACCTGCTGTATATCGGCGACACCGGCGCCGGCCGGGTGGTGGCGGTGGACGCCGACGGCGTTATCCGCCGGACGCTGCTCAAGCCTCAGACCGATCTGCTGACCGACGACGCGGAATTCAAGCCCTCCAAGCTGGCGGTCAACGACACGGGAACGGTATACGTCGCGGCCTCCGGTATCTACCAGGGGCTGCTCCAATACGACGATACCGACGCGTTTCTGGGATTTTTCGGAGCGAACAAGATAGAGGTCACCGCCGGGGTGCTGATCCGGAACTTCTGGAAGAATCTGTTTTCCGACGAACAGCGCGAAGGCATGGTGCGCACCGTTCCCACCGAATATGCCAACGTTTTTATGGACGACCAAGGGATGATCTTCACCGTCACCGCCACGGTGAGCACCGGCCAGGTTCGGCAGCTCAACGCGGCGGGCGAGAACATCCGCAAATATCCCGGACAGGACGCTGGTTTTCTGCAAACCGGCTATGACCGGAGCAATTACGGCGACCAGGAGGTGGACTACCAGAAAGGGCTGACCATCGCGAGCCGCATGACGGACGTGCAGGTGGATGCGGACGGCATCCTGTCGGTGCTCGACAACCAGCGGGGACGCGTGTTCCAGTACGATAAGGAGCAGAACCCGCTGTGCATTTTCGGCGGCAGGGGCGAACAGCAGGGCTTTTTCAAAAACGCCACGGCGCTGGAAAAGCTGGGAAGCGAGTATCTGATTGCCGACGCGGATAAGAACAGCCTTACCGTATTTGCGCCGGTCCCCTATATGGAGACCGTGCGTCTGGCGCTTGCCGCCTATGACGCGGGCGATTATGAAAAGAGCGCGGCTCTGTGGGAAGAGACGCTTCGGCAGAACGGCAGCCTTACGGTCGCTTACCGCGGCGTCGGCCGGGCCCGGCTTCAGCAGGGACGCTATGACGAGGCCATGGCGTGCCTCGAAAACGGCGGCGACCGCTATTTTTATTCGCTGGCGGTGCAGCAGGTGCGCCGGCAGTTCACACGGGCCAACCTGTGGTGGCTTCTACCGGCGGCAGCCGCTGCCGTGGCCGCGTTTGTCTGGCTGGTGAAACGCATTAAACGAGCGATACTGCGCTCGGCGAAGAAGGAGGGACGGCGAACTTGAGCAATCTAATTCGATTTATGCGGGGTGTGCGCATTCAGGCGGCTCATTTCCAGCCAGAGCGCCTGCGATGGCGCAGCCTGGATAAAACCAAGCTGCTGGTGCCCTTCCGCCTGTTTTTCCATCCGGTGGAAACCATGAACGACATCAAGTTCGAGGGACGCGGCTCTCTGGCGCTGGCGAACCTGCTGGCTTTCCTGTATTTTGTCGGGCAGATGATGGCTTTTTCCATGACCGGCTATCTGTTCAACGCCCACGATATCCGGCAATTTAACTTGTTTCTAATCCTGGCACAGACGGTTGTGGTGCTGCTGCTCTGGGCGGTATGCAACTGGTCCTCCTGTACCCTGCTCGAGGGGGAGGGCACTTTCCGGCAGATTTGGATCGCCACCTGCTACTCCCTCATGCCTATGGTTCTCGGTCAGCTGCCCCTGCTGCTGGCCTCCCGGATCCTGAGCCTGTCGGAGTCCATGTTTCTGACTGCCGCCACGGCGGTTTTACAGGGCTGGTCGCTTCTGCTGCTGTTTTTGGGGATGATGGTCATGCACCAGTTCACCGTCGCGCGGACGGTAGGGTCGGTGCTGATAACGCTGGTGCTGCTGGCCGCGGTGGCGTTCCTGGCGCTGCTGTCTTTCTCGATTTTTCAGCAGCTGGTCGCTTTTATTGGCACCGTGGCCGCCGAGCTGGCGGGACGATAGGGGGCACGGAATGAAAAGACTCACAGCTTTGCTGACAGCCCTTCTGCTGGCGGTGCTCTTGGTGTCCGGCGCGGCTGAACCTGCCGATACGCCGGAACCGGAGAAAGCGGATCCCGCGGTGCAGGGGGAGGAGGTCACGGTGGCCGAGAGCGGTAATCTTCGCCTGTCGGTGAATTTGTCCACCTGTGCCGTCGCCCTCTGGAACGGAGCGGACGGCTCCCGCTGGGATACCAATCCCGTCGACCCGCAGGAGGACGCCTATACCGGCGGCGCGGTGCTCAACGACATTCGCTCTCAGCTGGTGGTCACCTATTACGACCATCAGAAAAATACCGCGACTATCGGCTCGTATCTGGCAAGCGTGCTGCGCCGCTCTTTCGAAATCCGCAAGATAGCGGACGGCGTGCGCGTCACCTATAATTTCTCCCGCGAGACGGAGCAATTCTCTATTCCGTTGGAATACCGCCTGCGGGACGGCGCGCTGGATATCCGTATCCCGGTGAAGGACATAAAGGAGCGGGGCGAGGCCCGCATCAGCGAGATCCAGGTGCTCCCCTATTTCCTGTGGGGCGGAAATGGGGAGGAGGGGTATCTTCTCATCCCCGACGGCAGCGGCGCGCTTATCGATTTCTCCGTCCCGCGCCCTCACGCGGCGCCTTACAAGCAGAAGGTGTACGGCAGGGATTTGGCTACCTCCTACTATTACGACGAGGGGGATAAGCAGGCCGCCCGGCTCCCCGTCTTCGGCGTCAGCCGCGGCGGCAGCGGGCTGCTGGCTGTCATCAGCGGGAACGAGAGCGCGGCCTATGTGGAGGCGAATCCCGTCGGCGCGGTTTCCTCCATGGCCAACGCCTTCGCATCGTTTACATACCGGCAGACCGATACCGCCCTTATTGCGGGAAAGGACTGGAATTACAACGAATACCCGGTGGTCAACGACCGGGCCGCGACGCGGGACTTTGTGCTATGCATTCTCCCACTCGAAGCCGGGCGCGCCGCTTATGGGGACATGGCGGCCCGGTACCGGGACTATCTCATCAAGGCCGGGGCGCTGACACCGCTGCGGGAGGACGAACGCCTGGACGGCGGGGTGGAGTTCTTCGGTAAAACCACCGAGCGCCGCTCCTTTCTGGGCATCCCGTACGATCATGCCGTAACGGCCACCAGCTTCGACGAGGCCGCCGCCATCTTGAACGAGCTGCAGGAGACGGGGAGCCGGCTGGGAGCGTTCCTCTACGGGTTCGGCAAGGGGGGCTACCCGGGAAAAGAAAGCTGGAACAGCGCCGTGGGGGGCCGGAAGGGCTATGACCGTCTGCTGGCCTCGCTGAAGGGAACAGGTGGCGTGATTTATGGGGTGCAGGAGTTCCTGTACGAAACCGATCCCGCTTTTCTGTGGCTGCGGCAGAAGAATTTTGCCCGCGCCCTGAACCGGGATTACCTGATGAAGACCGCGTATTCCCTAAGCACCTACGCCGCCGTCACGGAGGGCGGGGGCCGCTATGGCCTGACCGCCGCCGAGCTGACCAAACGTTTGGGACGATTCTTCGATAAAACACCCTCCCGCGGCGGGGCGGGGACGTCGCTCGGCAGCATTGGGACCGATTTATACAGCGATTACGCCGAAGGATCTTACACCGAGCGGCAGGCCATGCTGGAGAGCGTGCGCGCCACCCTGGAAAAGGAGGACGGCCGGGCTTTGGCAGCGGAGGGCGGGAACGCTTGGCTGCTTGGAACGGTGCGCACGTTGTATGAGATCCCCACCGTTTCCAGCCGGTTCGACTGCGCGGCGGAATCGGTGCCGTTTTACACGATGGCGCTGCATGGGTATGTGAATCTGGCGGCGGTTCCCTTCAACGCGGAGGAGGACGTGGAAACGGCCTTCCTGCAATGCCTGGAGGCGGGCGCGCTGCCGAACTTCCGCATCACGGCAAAGGACAATACCGTCCTCAAGGATACCGGCTACGCCTTTTTGTACAACACCGGCTATGCGGGGGTCGGCGAGAGGCTGGGGGAGATGCTGAAAGCCTCGGCCGCCCTGTATGACGGGCTGTTTGACCAGCCCATCACCGGCCATGTCCGCCGCGGCGATGTCGCCGTCACCACTTACGCGAACGGCGCGCGCATCGCCGTGAATTACGGGGCGGAACCGGCGGATGCGGACGGCGTGACCGTACCGGCCCGCGGGTTCATCCGGATAGAGGGAACAGGAGAGAGTGTATGAACGTACAGGTTATGAGCGAGAGCATCCTCGGCGTCCAAATCGTCGAGGAGAACAGAAGGGTGCCAGTTATCGGGGGGGACTCCCTGCCCGATATGCCGTGGCAGGAGCGGACTCCGGGGGACAAATCACCCTTGTGGCGGTATAGAGGAAACCCCATCATCAAACGGGACGCCCTGCCCGATTCCAATAGCATTTTCAACAGCGCCGCCGTTCCCTTCCGGGGCGGATTCGCCGGGGTGTTCCGTTGCGACAACACCCGCCGGGTGCCGTGGCTGCACGTCGGTTTCTCCCAGGACGGCATCCACTGGAACATTGAGCCCCGGCCCATCCGCTTTATCGACGGACCGGCGGATCTCGCGTTTGAATACGCCTACGATCCCCGGGTCTGCAAGCTGGAGGATCGGTATTACATCACCTGGTGCAACGGCTATGAAGATCTGCCCACCATTGGGATGGCCTGGACCGAGGATTTTCGGGTGTTCCATCAGATGGAGAACGCGTTTCTGCCATATAACCGCAACGGGGTGCTTTTTCCCCGCAAAATCGGCGGCAACTACGCCATGCTCAGCCGGCCGAGCGACAACGGACACACCGCGTTCGGCGATATTTTCTACAGCGAGAGCCCGGACATGGTCTATTGGGGGAAGCATCGGCGTGTGCTCGAGCCCCGGGAGTCCTGGGAGAAGCTGAAGGTAGGGGCCGGGCCGGTGCCCATTGAAACCGGCGAGGGCTGGCTGCTGATTTACCACGGGGTGCTTCGTTCCTGCAGCGGCTTTGTCTACAGCATCGGCGCCGCTCTGCTCGATCGGGAACAGCCGTGGAAAGTGCTTGGGCGCACCCGCTCTTTCCTGATGGCTCCCCGGGAGAATTACGAATGCGTTGGCGACGTGCCGAACGTGGTGTTTCCCTGCGCAGCCTTGTGCGACAAAGATACGGGCAGGCTGGCCATTTACTACGGCGCCGCCGACACGGTCACGGGCCTGGCGTTCAGCCGGGTAGACGACATCGTGGACGCGATCCGCGCAGACGGCTGAAGGAGGGATCGGTATGCTGAAAATCGGCGTGATTGGCTACGGCGGCCGGACGGGCGATCTCATCAAGGACGTGCTGCTGGAGCTGAAGCTGGATGTGGAGATTGTAGCTTTTACGGATTTGGACGAAGCTGCGGCTCGGGCCCGGATGTCTCATCCCCGTTTGCATCCCGAAACCATTCGGTATTACAAAACCGCGCGGGAGATGCTGGACAGCGAGGAGCTGGACGGATGCATGATCGGCACGCGGTGCAATACGCATACCTCTTATGCCGTGGAGGTGCTGCGCCGGAATATCCCGCTGTTTCTCGAAAAGCCGGTATCCACCACGATAGAGGATTTGCGCGCCTTGGCCGCCGCGGGCAAGGCGACCACGGCTCAGACGGTGGTCTCTTTCCCTCTGCGCACATCGGGCATCGTCCGGAAAGCCAAGGCTATTATCGACAGCGGGGAGATCGGCGAGATACAGCATGTCCAGGCGTATAACAACGTCCCATACGGCGGCTGTTATTACCATTCCTGGTACCGGGACGAAAGCGTCACCGGCGGGCTGTTCCTGCAGAAAGCGACCCACGATCTCGACTATATCCAGTACATACTGGGGCATCGGCCGGTGGAGCTCTGCGCCATGGAATCCAAGCAGATTTATAAAGGGGACAAACCGGCGGGGCTGCGCTGTCCCGACTGCCCCGAGGAGCGCACCTGCCCGGAAAGCGAGTGGTTCATGACCACCTACAAGGCGGATCATCCTCACGGCGATCTCTGCTGCTTTTCCACTGCCACCGGCAACCACGATTCGGCCAGCGTTCTCATCCGGTACGACACCGGGATGCATGTATGCTACAGCCAGAACTTTTTTGCCCGCAAAAACGCCCAGCTGCGCGGAGCGCGGTTCCTTGGCTACAAGGGCACGCTGGAATTTGATTGGTACACCGGGGAGCTGCTTGTGCATAAGCACGACGAGCCGGTGGATGTATGCTACAAGCTGGATTTGACCGCCTCCTCCCATTTCGGCGGGGATAAACAGCTGATGTTGAATTTCTGCGGCGTGATGGCGGGAACGGAAAACAGTGAGAGTCCGCTGGAGGACGGCATCGCCAGCGCGCTGCTCTGCCTGAAGGCCGCCGAGTCGGCTCGGGAGCATCGCTTTGCCGAGGTGCGGCTGGATGGATAGGATTTGCCTGCGCTGCGCCGACGCCGCACTGCTGGAACCCCTGGAGGAGGCGGCGCGGGAGCTGGGCCTGCCGCTGGATATGGACGGCCGGCCAGTATGGCTGGAGCCGGGAGGCAAGGGGCTTCGCATCGATCCCCGGGGAGACGCCGTCCAGGTGTGCTACGGCACCCGCGCCGCCGCCTTCCGCGCCCTGAGCCTGCTGCCCGAGACGCTGGAAAGACAGGACGTCTTCCTCCAGTCGCCCCGCTTTACCTTAAACGGCGTGCTGGTGGATGCCAGCCGAAACGCCGTACCGAAGCCGGAAACGCTGTACCAGCTGATTCGGCGGTGCGCGGCGATGGGACTCAACGCCCTGTTTTTGTATACGGAGGACACGATCGAGCTGCCCGATTATCCCTATTTTGGGTATATGCGGGGGGCCTATACGGCTCAGGAAATCCGGAAGCTGGACGACTACGCCGCCCGATTCGGAGTAGAGCTGATCCCCTGCATACAGACCTTGGCACATTTTACCGCCCCCATGCGGTGGCGGGCCTTCGACGAGCTGCGGGATATCGGGGATATCCTGCTGTTGGATGACGATAAAACCGATCGGTTTCTGGACGCTCTGATTGCGCGGGTGCGGGAGCTGTTTGGCTCCAGGCGTATCCATGTGGGACTGGATGAAGCCCATATGGCAGGGTTGGGGCGATACCTGGACAAACACGGCTGTCCCGATCGGGCCGACTTGCTGCTGCGGCATGTCGAGCGGGTGGACGCCATTTGCCGGCGGCACGGGTTTCGCCCCATGATGTGGAGCGATACCTTTTACCGGATAGGCGGGGGCGGCTATAAGGACGATGTCGTTACGCCGGACATACGCCGCCGCGTTCCGCCCGACATGCAGCTGGTGGCCTGGGACTACTATTCCGCGAAGCCGGAGGACTATGCCGCCACGCTGGAGAGTCACCAGCGGTTCGAGCGGGATATCCTGTTTGCCGGAGGGGCGTGGAAATGGCTGGGCTTTGCTCCGCATATCGGCCACAGCCTGGAGCGGAGCCGGACAGCGCTGACGGTCTGCGCGGCCCACGGCGTGAAGGAAGTGATCCTCACCGCCTGGGGGGACGACGGAGCCGAAGGATCCCTGTGGGGAATTCTGCCGGTCATGCAGCTGTTTGCCGAGGCGTCCTGGGAGCCGGCGGCGGACGAGAACCGTCTGGCGGCCCGCTTTGCGGCCTGTACCGGCCTGTGCTGGACGGATTTTCTCGCCATCGACCAGCTGCATCTGCGCCCGGGAGACGCGCCGGACACGCCGGGACCGGCCAACCCCGCCAAATATCTGCTGTATCAGGACGTGTTGCTGGGCCTGTTTGACACCCACGTGCCGGAGGAAAGGGACGCCCCGGTTTTTGCGGCGGCGGCGGACGCGATGCGGGCCGCTGCTCTACGGAATCCGCAGACGGCTCTGTTTGAGACGCTGGAGAAGCTGGCCGCCGTTCTGGCGTGTAAGGCGGATTTGGGGGTGCGGCTGCGCCGCGCTTATCAGGAGGGGGACAGGCAGGCGCTTTGCCGCCAGAGGGAGACTCTGCGCCGCCTGCCGGATTTGTGCGAGGCGCTGTACCGGGCGGTGTGCCGCCAGTGGGCAGCGGAAAATAAACCGTTTGGCCGGGAGGTGCTGGATATGCGTTTCGGCACGCTGGCCTTCCGTCTGCGGGCGGCGCTGGAAACGCTGGACGCCTATCTGGCGGGGGCCGCTGCTTCCATTCCAGAGTGGGAGATGACCCTGCTGCCGTACGATGCGCGGGAGGACAGCCGCGGCCTTCCCATAGAGGAGAGCGCCTGGCTAAAAATCGCGTCCGCCGGTGTTCTGCAAATTTAAGAGAGAGGGAGATGCCCTATGCGTTTTGTGCGAAAGTCGCGCGCCTTGGCGCTTTGCCTGCTGTTCCCGTTGACGGCCGCCGGCTGCTCCGGGGCGCCAAGTCCATCCTCGTCGGCCGCCGCGCCGACTGCCAGCGCGGTTTCCTCCGCCTGGTCATCCGCTCAGATGACCACAACCGCCGTAACAAGCGCTGTCACGACCTCCGGCAAGGCTTCCACCACCCAGGCATCCCCTGCGTCCGCCCGGAAAACGACGACCAGCCGGCATGCCGCATCCGCCACCAAGGCCGCGCTCGCGACCACAGGCAAGCAGTCAACCGATTCGGGGTTCCTGAACGCGGCGCTTTTTAACAAGGGGCGGGACGCTTACGGCGGTAAAAGCATCAATATTTTGGGGGACAGCATTTCTCACGGGGCCAATGCGCCCAATATCCCGGATCATTCCTATGTGGGGCTGCTCAAAAAAGCGGTCGCCAAAAAGTTCGGTGTCTATAATTATGGCTTTACCTCCCTGCTGTGTACCTTCGATAATCCCGACGGCACGTATCAGGAGCTGCACACCATCGATTTGGCGGCAGGCGAATGGGGGCATGGCGGCGGAGAAGGCGCCGCCGGGCATCTGGGGTTTGAGCTGTACCGTTCGCTGTCCGGCCAGGCCAAAATGACGGTGACGGTGGACCGTAACGCCACCGATGCGGGCCGGCATGTCAAGGGCCTGTACGTGTATTATGAAGCGGGACCGGCTCAGGGCTCCTTCCGTGTAGAGGCCGCCGGCCGGACGCTGGCGACAGTGGACTGCCGCCGGGACAAAACCGATACCTGTGCCCGATCCCCGTATATACCACTGCCCGCCAATCTGCCCGCTAAGGCGGAGATTCGCGTGGTGAGCAGCGGCGCGGCCCCCGTTGTCATCACGGGCTTTGGCTATGCCGAGGAGCCGAACGGGGTGACGGTGCAGAATTATTCCCGCAGCGGCTTGCAGCTCGTCGAGGTGGGCAACGATGTCATTCAATCGGTCTGCCGAGCCAATGTGGTGGTGCTCGCTTTGGGCTTCAACGACGCGGGGATGCAGGCGGATCACGCGGCCTTCCGCAATAAAATCAATCGGATCATCCGTTCCTGCGAGGCAAGCGGGGCGAAGCTGGCGGTAGTGGACACCCTGTGGACCTTCCAGGCGGAAAAAGAATTCTACCGTGCCGAGCTGAAACGTGCCGCCGACGAGCTGGGCGGCCTATACATATCCTTCACGGATTTGGCGGAACAGAACCCGGGCATGATTCAGGACGGGGCTCATCCCTCGGTGGCGGGGCATCGTCTGGTGGCCCGCCGAATCTGCGAGAAGCTGGGACTGCCTATGCCCGAATAACACAATAGGAGACGAGTATGAAACTGCAACGGTATGCCGATAACCCCATTCTGTCCGCCAATCCGGACAACGATTGGGAATCCCTTTGCGTCTGCAATCCGGCGGTCTGGTATGAAGACGGGATGTTCACCATGCTGTACCGTGCGGCGGGCGGCGACGAAGCCCACCGCATCCATTTGGGACTGGCGACCAGCGCCGACGGCTTTCATTTTGAGCGCCAAGACAGCCGGCCGGTTCTGTCTCCCACGCCGGGGAACTACGACGGCGGCTGTGTGGAGGATCCCCGGGTGGTCAAGCTGAACGGCACGTTTTATGTCACCTACGCCTGCCGGCCCTATCCGCCCGGCCGGTATTGGGAGTTTCCCCCCACCAACCAGCCTCTTTGTCCCGGCGTCGAGACCTGGGGATTCGAGGACAACCTGACTTTTACCGCCCTGGCGGCCACCCGGGATTTCCGTGCCTTTCGGAAGATGGGCCGGATGACCCGGGCGGGCATGGATGACCGGGATGTGCTGCTTTTCCCGGAGAAGGTGGGGGGCCGCTATGTCCGCCTGTCCCGCGGCAAGGAGTGGGTGGGAGAGGCATACGGGTGCCGGTATCCGTCCATCTGGCTGGCGTATTCCGATCAGCTGCTGGAATGGCCGGACGCGGCGGGCTGCCGCCTGCTGGCGGAGGCGCGGGAACCCTGGGAGGAAAAGCTGGGCGCCTGCGCGCCGCCCATCCGCACCGACAAGGGCTGGTTTATGCTCTATCACGCGGTGGACGCGCAGGGGATTTACCGCGTGGGGGCCATGGTGCTGGATCTGGAGCATCCGGAACGGGTGCTGGGCCGCACCCGTACACCGATTCTCGAGCCGGAAGAATTCTATGAAACCGACGGGTATTACAACGGCTGCGTCTTTCCCACCGGCAACGTGGTGAAAGGGGGGATTCTCTATGTCTATTACGGCGGCGCCGATCGCTATTGCTGCGCCGCCACAGCGGATTTTGATTCATTGCTGGAGGCTGTGCTGAAAAACGAATAAAGAGGAGAATGCGGAAATGAAATGGAGTCGAATCTTCGCGGCGGGCACTCTTCTGGTTTCCACGCTGTTTTCCATCCCGGTTCTGCCGGCGGGGGCCGTATCGACGGCGCCTGCCCCTATACAGCTGACCATGCTGCAGGATTTCTCCACCTATTCCACCGGTCAGGAGCTGAACGCTCCCGGCAACATTCCGGTTTCGCCGCCGTCGGCGGCCGCCGGCGCCCGGGCGGTAGATACCTTGGGCGCGCCCGGCGCGGCCCGGGCGGTATCCCTTTACGCGCAGAATGTGGGCGGTTACGCCACGGCGACCGATTTGTTCTATGAGGTGTTCTATCCGCAGAACACCTCCCTGCAGTCGCTGGAGGGCGTGATGGCGTATATCCGCCTGCCCAAGGGAAAGCCCGGCGACCGGTACAGCCTGTTTCATTTCAATCTCTATACCATAAAAAACAACACGCCGGCCTGGACCAACGCGGGGAACGCGCCGGTGCAATACCTGGGTGTGCGCGACACCGCTTGGCACACGGTAACTGCCTTTGACGGCCATATCAAGCTGCCCTATGGGTTTGAGGGCTATGTGAAGCTGCGCTTCGCTGACTTGCCCGCTGGAACGCAGGCGGCGCTTTCCGGTGCGCAGGCCATTAGCTCTACCTTCCGTTTCCGGGAGATCGGCGGCGCGCGGGGCTCCGCCGTCGTAAACGCCTTATACGGCATCACGGCGGACAGCGCCGCCGTGACTGCCCGGCTCGGCGGAACGGGCCGCGACGTGTATTTGGCCACTGGCCGGCCCGACGACGGCTTCAACATCCAGCCTCTGGCGAACGCCGGCGTGGCGGGAGCCCGGCAGGACTTCAGCGGCTTCGACCCGGGCGATGATGTCAAGGCGAGCGGGCTGTTCACCTCCACCAAGAGCGACGTGACAGCCCTGGCCGTGCCGGACATCAGCGGGCTGGACGACGGTCCGGCACTGGAAATCCAATCCCCCACGCTGTCCGGTTTCCGGGACACGGATCCTCAGTATGAGGTGTTTTTCTCTCAGGACACCCGTATGGACGGCACGCAGGGGCTGCTGCTTTATATCAAGTGCGGCGGCCCTCATCCGCAGGACGCTACTTCTAAGGTGTTCTTCAGTCTCTATTCCACCCGGGAAAACGAGGCGAATTTCACCAATCTCGGCAGTGGGACGGCCCAGGTGCTGCCCAAGGGCGGCGACGCCTGGAGCGAGGTGACGGCCAGCGAGGGCATCCTGACCCTGCCGGCGGGCTTCGAAGGCTATATCCTGGCGCCGCTGACGGAAATGCGGCAGGACTCTGTCGCCGGGCGCACGGACAACCGCTATGCCATCAGCGTCAGTTTCCGTTTTCTGGCACTGGGTGGCGCGGCGGGGAGCACGACGCTGGACGGCCTCTATCTCCTCTCCGGGATGGGAAACGATCCCAGGCTGCTGACCCTGAACGGCTGCGATGTGCAGGATTTATCGACAGGCGGACGGATTTCCGATCCGCTAAAGCTGACCATGCTGCAGGATTTTTCCTCTTATGAGGAAGGCGACAATCTGCGCGGCGCGGATAAGGTGGTCATCAGCCCGGAATCGGCCGCATCCGCCACCGCGACAGGGGCCAGGGGCCTGACCGCGCCTGGCTCAGAGGGCGCGGTGGTGCTGAATTCCACTGAACTGGGCGGATTCGCCACGGCCAACAATTTGATTTATGAGGTGTTTTCACCCCCCGATACCCAGATGAACGGGCTGGAAGGGGTCATGCTCTATATCCGGCTTCCCAAGGGGCGGCCCGGCGATCGGTACAGCCTGTTTCACTTCACGCTGTTTAGCTATAAAAACGAAACCCCCGCCTGGACTAACGCGGGAAATGCGCCGGTGCAGATATTGGCCCGCCGGTCGGATCGATGGCAGACCGTCACGGCATCCGACGGCAATATCCGTCTGCCCTACGGGTTTGAGGGCTATGTCAAGCTGCGATTTGTGGATCTGCCCGCCGATAAGCGGGCGGCGCTGTCCGGCGCGCGGCTTATCAGCACCTCTCTGCAATTTCGGGAAATCGGCGGCGATCGCGGCCCGGCGGTACTGCACGCCATTTACGGCGTCCAGCGGGATGGGAACGCGGCAGTGGCCTCTCTGCCCGGCAGCGGGAATCTGTATCTGAACGGCGGCGCTTCGGTGCGCGGCGCCTCGGCGGACGCGGCCGACGCCATACAGGCGGAGCCTCTTCTGCACTTCGACGGCTTCGCGTCAGGGGACGATGTGCTCGCCAGCGGCATGGCCGCTTTTACCAAAAGCGACGTGTCCGCGGCGGCGGTACCCGGGATCAGCGGGCAGGACAACGGGCCGGCTTTGTCCATCCAGTCCTCTACCCTGTCCGGCTTTCGCGATACCGATCCGCATTACGAGGTGTTTTACCGGGATAACGCCCGCTTGGACGGGATGACAGCCCTGCTGCTCTACGTCCGCTGCCCTCAGCCCTATCCGGGCGAAGCGGTGAGCCGGATGAAATTCAATCTCTATTCCACCAGGGGCTCCCAGGCGAACTTTACCCACCTGGGGAATGGCACGGCCCGCATCCTGCCGAAGGGCGGGACGAACTGGACGGACAGCGTGGCCAGCGAGGGTATCCTGTCTCTGCCCGCCGGGTTTGAGGGCTATATTCTCGCCCCATTTGCCGAAATGCGGCAGGATTCCATCGCAGGCCAAACCGCCGGGCGGGTCGCCGTCAGCACGACCTTCCAGTTTTCCGCTCTGGGAGGGGAAGCGGGCGGATTCCTCGTCGATTCCATCTGTGGCGTCCGGGCTTTTGGCAGCGGCGGCACGCAGCTGACGCTCGGCGGCGCACGGACGTTGGATATGACCTCCGGCATCCCTTACGATCCGGTCTCCGGGACGGTGCAGCGGGAGTTCGCGCCGTTCTGCGGAGAGGAGGACGCCCTGCTGCTGAAAAATCCGCAGCGGGGGTTCCGGATGGAAACCTTCGTCAACGTGGCCAATCTGGCGCAGGACTATCAGGTGTTGCAGCCCGATCCAACCATTCGCCTCAAGGACTGCATCGCCCAGTATGTGCCGGAATCCCCACAGCTGGCCCAGGTGTATTTTTATCTGACTGGCTATAAAAACACGCCGGTCATCCCGGACTACGGCATCCAGCGGATTCAGGCGTATTTCGATTATGCTCGGCAGGTACATGTGCAGCTGCTGGTGCGTTTCGCTTATCAGGCGGATATGAACGGCGTCGGCGAGGCGCCGCAGTCGGTGATGCTTAGCCATATGCGGCAGCTTCGGACGCTGCTGGAGGCTAACCGGGATATCATCCACGTGGTTCAGGCGGGGTTCTTGGGTGCCTGGGGCGAGTGGCACAGCTACAAACAGCCCCACGACCAGGTGGAACTGCTGCGGGGCCTAGAGGCGATGACGCCGGCCGGTCTGGCGATTCAGGTGCGGATTCCGGATTACAAGAATTTGATCCCGAAGACCGATCCGCTGTACAGCCGGCTGTCCTTTCATAACGACAGCGTGTTCGGCGAAGCGGCGGGCGGCACCGGGGGCGTGGATCCCGGCACCGCTCAGTGGCAGCAGTTCACCCGGGAGTCCCCTTACCAGCCGGTGGATGGCGAGCTATTCTGGGGCAGCTGGTCCTTGGATCCGAACGAGGGAGGCTATCTGATCGACGGCTATAAGGTCCTCAAGGAGCTCAGCGAGCATCATTTTACCTCTCTGAGCCTGCATCACAATTATCGGGAGGACGGCCCCTCGAAAAGGTATTCCATGCAAATCTGGAAGGAGAACCCGGTGACCGAGAGTTGGCTGCGCGCCAACGGGATTCTGTACGCGCCCGGCTGGTTCCGCAACGACGGGGGACAGACGGCGCAGCGCCAGGTATTTGACTTTGTGCGGGACTATCTGGGATATAAGCTGGAGGCATCGTCCCTGACGGTGACCGGCGGACGAAATCCGGGCGGGACGATGCAGGTCGGGCTGCAGCTAGCCAACTACGGGTTTTCCGTCCCCTTTAATATGGAGAGCGGCTTTGCCATTCTCGACGAGGAAAATCGCGTGGTGTCCACGGTTTCCGCCGGCACCCCGTCTGGGTGGCACAGCCGCAATCCGGCCGACTACACCGACGCAGCCCGGCTGACGCATACCATCTCGGGGAGGGTTTCCCTGCCGAATGAGCACGGCCGTTACCGGTTGGCCTTCTACCTGAAAGACACAGCCGGCAATCCCGCACGGCTAGGAAGCCGGATGCCATTTGCAGGCGGGTATCATATATTGGAGGAGCTGAGTATCTAGGCGGTATAAAGGCATAAGCTGCAACGGCACATAGCAAGGCCGGATGGACGTGGTAATCCCACACCCATCCGGCCTTGTTTGCTATTTTAATCCTTACATTGCGGTTCTCCCGCCGAGAGGTAAGCCATCTGTTTGTCAATCCGCTCCCGCAGCTGCCGGACAAAACGCGCGGGTCCCAGGACGCGCACCACCGGGCCAAAGCCCAGCAGGCGAATCAACACCTCCGTCTCGTCGTCCTTCTGGTACCAGAGCTTGACGAGACAAGCGTTGGTGTCCGCGTCGTACTCGCTTTGTTTTTCAAAGGAGGAGAATTCCACCATAAACCGTTCGATTCCGTTGCGCTCGTCCGTGACCAGAATTTGTAGCGGCTCGGCGCACCGCCGGCTCCGCCGCCAGGCTTCCACATCCAAAGGGCCGGCATACCGCTCCGGAGACGGTTCGATCTGCGTGATGCGGTTCAGGTTCAGGCTGAAATACCCGCGCAGCCTGCCGTGCCGCACCTTGGCGGCAAACACGCGGAATTTATCGTCCTTGGCGGAATACTCCAGCTGCAGGGGGATATACTGGCCGTTGTTCGGGCGGCCCTTCGGCGGCGTATACGCGATCGACAACGCCGCCCGCTCCCGCATGGCGGCGAGAATGGCCTGGAACCGCCGGCGATAGTCCTCGTCGGCATAGGGATCGCCGTCCAGATACCGGTCAAAGCAGAGAAAATCCTCCTGGCGGTACAGCGGTTCTACGTCCGCCAGTTCTTTGGAAAGATGCTGAAACGAATCGTCGGAGAGAAAAAGGCGGATGCGCGCGTCGGCCAGCAGCGCCTTGAGCCAGGAGGCCTCCAGAAGCGTCAGCGGCAGGGTGGGCGATGTGCGCAGCCGGCTGTCATACCGTCCATCCCGCGCGGTCAGCAGGGGCCAGGCGCCCTCGTCAAGCAGCTTGGGAATCAGCTGGAGTGTGCTCTCGCCGTAGCCGCGCTGCGATACCAGCGCCTCGATCTGTCTGCGATCCAGGGGCGCGGCCCGCAACACGGCGGCCACCACTTCGTAGTAACAGCCATATACCTCGGAAAACAGCTCCATTAGCCCTCACCCCCGTACATCTCTGCCAGCCGCCGGATATCGTCATGAAACCGCTGGATCGCCTCCTGACCGTCGCCCTCGAGCGCGACGATCCGCCCGATAAAGGTTTTGACCCAGTTCATCATCTCTCCCGTGTCGGAAACCTGCGTGGTATAGCGCCAACGGCCCGGGGCGATCGGTTCCACGGTTCCGCCACGTCCCTCCCGCCGCAGGCGCTGAAGAATATACGGCTCCCGTTCCTCGTCCACGGCCAGAATCATGGAAAACCGTTGCCGCCGGCTGCGGCCCGGAATGGCCGCTCCCCAGGATCCGGCGAGAAGCGGCTCGGCCAGCGTTTTGCAGGCCGCGTCCCCTTCCTCTCCCGGCAGAGGCGCCGCTTTCTTGATGTAATCCAGCCGAAAAGACGCGAAACGGCGCGCGTCCAGCCGCCGCGCCGCTAAATAGCGCCGCCCGGTCTGGACGCTGACCAGGATTTTGAGGGGGATCACCGTGCAGACGGTCTCCGCGCTGTTTCGGCCGCTGACGTTGGTAATTGTTAGCCGTTCGCCCCGCCGCATGGCCTGCAGGGCCGTGAGCAGAATCTGATCCTCAAGGGTATGGGCGATAAAATGATGCTTGAAGCGGAACGTGAGGTTTTCGCTTGGAAGGCGGCCCGCCAGGTACGCGCCGACGACGGCCAGCGGCGCGGTTTCTCCGAAAAAGGCCAGCAGTTCCGGCAGATTGGTTTGGTCGGGAAACAGGGTTTCCAGCGAACGGGACGCGCGTGTATAGCACAGCCTGCGGCCCTGCTTCTCCGTATGTAAAATTCCCAGCTGAGCATATTCCTTTAGCTTCCGGCGGACGGTGAGGGGCTCAAAAACCTGATCGTATGCCTCGAGCAGCTCGTCGGTGATCGCTTCCGCGTGCCGGGGCCGGCCGTCCGCCAGGAGATCGAGCAGAAAAAAGTGCAGGAGGATGTCGTTATCGGTGAAGCTTTTGGATTGCCAGGCCCGGTATAGGGGATTGCGGGACAGAGTCCCGGCGTCCAGGGATAAAAAGAGCGCTTTGCCGCCGGCGCGATATTCCCAGCGCAGGCTGTCGCCCAGCCAGCTTTCAATCCGCCGCCGCTCGTTGTCGTAGGTGCGGCCGCTTTTTCGGTCGAAATCCTCCCGGGTCTTAAAGCCGAAAATCAGAAAATCCCGCATATAATCGCGCACCGGCTCAAAGCGCTTGACAAGCTCGCTGTAGGCCATGTTCTCGCCTCCTCTGTCCTCAAGTTTACGACAAACCCATCTATCTCGCAACTTTTTTGATATGAAAAGTTTTCCAGAGGCGCGTATGATGGAAGCGTGAAAGGCGTGCACAAACGGTTCATAGAAAACATAAGGAGCGAGCACCATGCTGGAAATTACCGGCACCCACAACACCGCCAAGGTGTTTATCGATACAATTGATGAAACCGCGCGGGAACAGATCCGCACCATGTGCAGCCAGGACTATCTGGCGGATTCCCGCATCCGCATCATGCCCCATGCGGGCAAGGGCTGCACCATCGGCACCACCATGACTCTGCATGGCCGGGTGGCGCCCAATATGGTGGGGGTAGATATCGGCTGCGGCATGGAGGTCGCCGTTCTGGAGGAAAAGCAGCTGGATTTGGAGGCTCTCGATCGCTTGATTTACGCCGCCATTCCCGCCGGGATGGAGGTGCGCGGCCAGCCTCACCCCTATCTGGAGGAGATCGATCTCCGCGCGCTGCGCTGCTTCGGGGAAATCAACGAGCACCGCGCCCGTCACTCCATCGGCACGCTCGGCGGCGGCAACCACTTTATCGAGGTGGATCGGGATGATGAGGGCGTCCTGTATCTGGTCGTCCACTCGGGCAGCCGCCATCTGGGCACCGAGGTGGCGGAGTGGTACCAGCGGGAGGGCTATCGCGCCCTCTCCGGCGGCAGCCAGCGCCAGATCGAGGAGCTAATCGCCGCGCTGAAGTCGGCAGGGCGGTCCGAGGAGATCGAGGGCCGGATCCGGGAGATCAAAACCCGCCGGCCTGCCGGCGCGGTCGCGCCGGAGCTGGCCTATGTGGAGGGGGCGCTGTTTGACGACTATATCCACGATATGAAGCTGACCCAGCGCTTCGCCCTTCTCAACCGCAAGGCCATTGTGGATGAAATCGTCCGGGGCCTGGGTCTCACGGTGCGGGAAAACTTTACCACCATTCATAACTACATCGATACCGACGCCATGATTCTGCGCAAGGGCGCGGTTTCCGCCTGCCGAGGCGAACGCCTGATCATCCCCATCAATATGCGAGACGGCAGCCTGATTGGCATCGGGAAGGGCAACGAGGACTGGAACTGCTCCGCCCCTCACGGCGCGGGCCGGCTGATGAGCCGCCACGCCGCGGCGGCCGCCTTTACGGTGGAGGAGTTTCAGCGCGCCATGGAGGGCGTTTACACCACCTCTGTCGGCCGCGCCACCCTGGACGAATGCCCCATGGCCTATAAAGGGATGGAGGCCATTGTCGACAACATCGGCCCCACCGCGTCCATTGAAAAAATCATCCGCCCCATCTACAATTTCAAGGCGGGATAAGGGGGAAAATCATGCGGGATCGCATTTTGCATCAGCTGCAGCAGCTGGAAAAAACAGAAGGCATCACCATTCTGCACGCCGTCGAATCGGGCAGCCGCGCTTGGGGCTTTCCCTCGCCCGACAGCGATTACGATGTGCGTTTCATCTACATCCGGTCCTGTGAGGCCTACCTGAGGCTGGAAAAGCGCCGGGATGTGCTGGAGCTTCCCATCGACGAGGAGCTGGATATCAGCGGCTGGGATTTGGATAAGGCCCTGCGCCTGCTCCATGGATCCAACCCCACGCTCTTCGAATGGTGCCAGTCGCCCATCGCCTACAAAACCACGCCGCTGTTCCAGTCCTTCCTGCCCACGATACACGCCTATTTTGCCGACAAATCCGGGCTGTGGCATTATCTGAGCACCGCCGAGGGCAACTATCGGGAATATTTGAAAGGGGAGAGGGTGCGGGTCAAGAAGTATTTTTACGTCATCCGCCCCCTGCTGGCCTGCCGTTGGATTCTGGAGAACCATACGCCGCCGCCCATGCGCTTTACCGATCTGGCGGATACCCAGCTCGAGCCGGCGCTGCGTCCGGTCGTGCGGGAGCTGCTGCGGATAAAGATGGCCGCGCCGGAGGTGGAGGAGATGCCCCGGATCGACGCGCTCAATACCTTTATTGAAGACAATCTGCCCCGACTGCGCGCGCGAATCGAAGCGCTGCCGCGGGAAAACCCGCCGGACTGGGCGCCGCTCAACGCGTTGTTTCTGTCGGCAGTATACTCGGCTGGCAAACCAACCATCAAGGCCCGTTCATAAAAAGCACCCCGCGTTTCGCTCACAGGCTGAAACGCGGGGTGCTTTACTCTTTTATGGCGGCGTGCCGCTGCTCCAGACAGGCAAGCAGGGCGCTCAGCCCTTCTTCGGTCAAGGGGAATTCCTGCGGCTCGCCCGGTTCGGCCTTCTCGAAGCAGATATCCGTCGTCCATGTCCACAGGCACAGCGTCTCTCCCTCCGGCGCGACGCGGAATCGCAGGCCGTCCTGACTGCCTGTATAGACGTTATCGTTCATAAAAAAATCGAGATGGGTGCATTCAAACATCGCATTCAGGCCTTTCCGTCGGTTCTTTTCTTAAGGTGGGCGCTCGCTCTCCCAAAAATCGGAGGTTGTTCGTTCCTCCTTACCTTAAGTATAGCGAAAAAATGCGAAATGTGCAAGAAGGAATGAACGCTCCGCCCGTTGGACATACTAGAGCAAAATCGGCAATTGCCCATATCGCGGCAATCCGAATGGGAAGAAGGGGTGTCCATGGATTATCCGTCGATATGGCAGGAGTATAAAATGCCGCCGCTGCCGCCGGAGGCACTTCCAGAGCGGCTGGAGGGGAAAACCAGCGTGCTGATTATCGGCAGCGGCATGTGCGGCCTGCTGACCGCCTGCCGGCTGGTGGAAAAGGGCGTGACCGACATTTGTGTGGTGGACGCGGACGAGCTGTGCGCCGGCGCCACCTCGCATACCACCGCTAAAATTACCGCCCAGCACGAACTGATTTACGACAAGCTGCTGCGGGGACTGGGCCGGGAGAAAGCTTGGCTGTACGCGCATATCCATCAGGATGCGGTGGAGGAATACGCCGCTTTGGCCGGCCGTCTCGGCGCCGACTGCGAATTCCATCGCTGTTCCTCCGTGCTGTATGCCGCCCACAGCGATAACCGGCGCAAGCTGGAGCAGGAGCGGGACGCCTGCCTGCGCCTGGGGCTTCCGGTCGTCATGGAAAAGCAGACAGAGCTGCCCTTCGCCGTGGCGGGCAGTCTGTGGCTGGCGGATCAAGCCTGCTTCCACCCGCTGAAATTTGTCGGCAGCCTGCTTGTCTGGCTGGCGGAGCAGGGGGTACGCTTTTATCCGCACGCCGAGGCCCTGCACCCTAAGGACGGCTGGCGGGACGGGCTGGTGCATACCAGCCGGGGAGAGGTGAAGGCCGATACCGTGGTGGTGACCACCCGGTTCCCCTTCATGGATAAGCCCGGGTTCTATTTCGCCCGAATCTGGCAGGAGCGCTCCTATGTGCTGGCCCTCAAAAACGTGCCCGCCATGGAGCATATGTACTTGGGTGTGGACGAGCCCGCCTACTCCTTCCGCCCCTGGAGCCAGGGGATTCTGCTGGGCGGCGGAAGCCACAAAGCGGGTCACGAGGGCAAGCGGCGGCATTTTGAAGAGCTGGAGGCGGCCAGCGGCGTCTGGTATCCCCATCGGGAGACGGCGGCCCAGTGGTCGGCCCAGGACTGCATGACCCACGACGGGGTGCCGTATATCGGCCGATACCGCCAGGCGGAAGGGAGCCTTTCCTCCCGGGTGTTCGTGGCCACCGGCTTCAACAAATGGGGGATGAGCGGCAGCATGGTGGCGGCCAACCTGCTCAGCGACGATATTTTAAACCGGAGCAGCGACGCGGCGGAAGTCTTTTCCCCCTCCCGGTTCAATCCAGGGATGAAAGCCAAAAGCTTCCTGGTGGAGACCACCGACATGCTGGCCAATTTTATCGGCGGCTATGTGGAACTGGCGGCCGACACCACCGGCTCCCTGCCGCCCGGGGAGGGCCGCATCCTCACCGTGGACGGTAAACGGGTCGGCGCGTATAAGGACACCGACGGGACGGTGTACACGGTCAATCCCATCTGCAGCCATATGGGCTGCGTGCTGGAATGGAACCGGGACGAGAATTCCTGGGATTGCCCCTGTCACGGCTCCCGGTACGACTACACCGGCCGGCTGCTCAGCGGCCCGGCCATTCAGCCGCTGGAAACCAACGCGGCCGAATAGCGGTTTTCCAAAGCCGGCTGCATGGCACGCGGCTTTGCGGATATACTATGGTAGAAAATACAGAGAGGGGAATGCATCTTGGAGGTAACGGGACAGGAATACCGGCAGATGAACAAAAAGGTGGCGCCCAAGTCACCGGTTTTTACCAACTGCCTGAAAGCGTTTTTGATCGGCGGAGGCATCTGCACCCTGGCAGAGGTCATCGTGCAGCTGCTGCAGACCTATGCGGGCATGGAGCAGAAGGAGGCCCGGCTCGTCGGCTCCATCGCGCTGATCTTCCTGAGCATCCTGCTGACCGGTCTGAACGTCTACGATAATATCGCCAAACATGCGGGCGCGGGCACGCTGGTGCCCATCACCGGCTTCGCCAATGCCGTCGCGGCCCCGGCCATCGAATTCAAAACGGAGGGCCTCGTCCTGGGCCTGGCGGCCAAGATGTTCACCATCGCCGGGCCGGTGCTGGTGTACGGCATCACCACGTCCATCGCGTATGGGCTGATCCTGTATATTTTGTCGTTGTTTTAGGAGGGACCGTCATGCCGGAAAGAAAAGGCCAGTTCACCGTTACTCTGTCCAGCCGCCCTACCATTCTGGGCTATGCCTCCGTGGTGGGAAAAAAGGAGGGCGAGGGGCCGTTGGGCCGCTATTTTGACTATATATTTGAGGACACGACTCTGGGGGAGAAGACCTGGGAAAAGGCGGAGAGCGCGCTGCAGCGGGAGGCGTTCACCCGCGCACTGGACAAGGCGGGGATGTCCCCCTCCCAGGTCAATTATCTGTTCGCGGGCGATCTGCTGAACCAGAACGTCGCCTCCACCTTCGGGCTGCGGGAATACAATGTCCCGCTGTTCGGCCAGTTCGGGGCCTGCTCCACCATGGCGCAGACGCTCGGCATGTCGGCCATCTTTGTGGACAGCGGGGCGGCGGATGTCTGCTGCGCCGTGACCTCCTCCCACTTCTGTTCGGCAGAGCGGCAGTTCCGCTTCCCGCTGGAATATGGCGGGCAGCGCCCGCCTACATCCCAGTGGACGGCCACGGCCTCCGGCGCCGCGGTGGTGGGCATGGGCGGCAGCGGCGTGCACATCGCGGCGGTCTGCGGCGGAAGGGTGACCGACTTCGGCATCACCGACGCCAACAACATGGG
>ERZ856578.746-NODE-746-length-66154-cov-5.139867_pt1 | contig 66154 bp, 72 predicted proteins | sample MGYA00514384_ERZ856578 | MGnify/ENA primary metagenome ERZ856578 (study PRJEB29103, sample SAMN06111958) | human gut metagenome | biome: human gut; feature: ankylosing spondylitis patient; material: healthy_person | host: Homo sapiens | place: China:Hangzhou... | reverse complement strand
GCAGCGATACGGATGCCTATATTGCCGCTATCGCACGCGATACCGCAGGGACAGGGAAGTTCCTCGGCTCGACCAACGCGCTCGGCAGTCTGGCGGTCGATACTTTCACCAAGAACGCGTACCGCGACAATGTCGTGGAATATGTATTCACCGGACTGCGCAAGAATGAGGGGATTCGCTACCGGACATTCGAAGAGCGCTTCGGCAAAGAATTCTGGGATATCTACGGCGGTGTTTACGAAGCCTTTATGGAATATGTCAAAATCGGATGCGCAGAGGAGGATGGAGAGGGCTTACGCCTGACACTCCGGGGAATGAGCGTTTCCAACCGGATCATGGCGCTGTTCGTGTAATGGGGAGAAGAGCAAGGAGGAGACAGATAAATGGAAAAATACATCATGGCATTGGATCAGGGGACCACGAGCTCCCGCTGCATTCTTTACGACCGCAGAGGCAATATGGTCAGCGCTGCACAGAAGGAATTCACGCAGACTTATCCGCAGGCGGGCTGGGTCGAGCACGATGCGATGGAGATCTGGTCCACACAGATGGGGGTGGCGCAGGAGGCGCTGCTCAAGATCAACGGTACTTATGAAAATATCGAAGCCATCGGCATCACCAACCAGAGGGAGACGACGGTCGTCTGGGATAAGGAGACAGGGATTCCGATCTGCAATGCGATCGTGTGGCAGTGCCGCCGTACCGCGGCATACTGCGACGAGCTCAAGGCAGCCGGATACAGCGACAGGATTCGTGAGAAGACAGGGCTTCTGATCGACGCCTATTTCAGCGGCACGAAGCTGCGCTGGATTCTCGAAAACGTGCCGGGCGCCAGACAAAAAGCCGAGGCAGGCAGACTCCTTTTCGGCACCGTTGAAACCTGGCTGATCTGGAAGCTGACTGACGGCAAGGTACATGTGACCGATTACTCCAATGCGTCGCGCACGATGATGTTTAATATCAATACCCTGCAGTGGGACGACGAGCTTTTGCAGATTTTGGATATTCCGAAGTGTATGCTGCCGGAGCCGAAACCGTCCAGCTGCTTTTACGGTATGTCCGGAGAAAATCTCTTCGGCGGACAAATCCCGATCAGCGGGGCGGCGGGCGATCAACAGTCAGCGCTGTTCGGACAGACCTGCTTCCGGGAGGGCGAATGTAAAAATACGTACGGGACAGGCTGTTTCCTTTTGATGAATACCGGAGAGAAACCGGTCTTTTCCAACAACGGGCTGGTGACGACGATCGCCTGGGGACTGGACGGCAAGGTGAACTACGCGCTGGAGGGCTCGATCTTTGTGGCAGGCGCGGCGGTGCAGTGGCTGCGCGATGAACTGGATCTGATCGAAACCTCGCCGCAATCCGAGGCGATGGCGGCTTCGGTGCCGGACGCGAACGGCGTCTACGTGGTGCCTGCCTTTGTGGGACTCGGCGCACCGTATTGGGATCCATACGCGCGCGGTGCGGTGCTCGGTCTCACGCGTGGCGCGAACAAGAAGCATCTGGTGCGTGCAACGCTGGAGTCGATGGCTTATCAGACCAAAGACCTGATCGACGCGATGACCGAGGATCTGGGCGGCAGTCTGGCAGCGCTCAAGGTCGACGGCGGCGCGTCTGCGAACAATTTCCTGATGCAGTTCCAGTCTGACGTGCTGGGCTGCGAAGTCAAACGTCCGCAGTGCATCGAAACGACCTCGCTGGGTGCAGCGTATCTGGCAGGGCTTGCGACCGGCTACTGGAAGAGCAAGGAGGATGTCCTTGAGAATTGGCAGGTCGCGCGCGTGTTTACGCCGCAGATGCAGGAGGCGCAAAAGTCGAAGCTGCTGGCAGGCTGGAAGAAGGCTGTGGCATGCGTCAGAGGCTGGGCGAAGGACGAAGCATAAAGCATAAAGCAACGTCTCATATAACAGTCTAACAGAAAACGAAGATCATGATGAAAATAAGGGGAAAGCAGTATGGGTGAAACAACGAAGACAGGCGCAGCGCCGGGGGTCGGCGTCGGCGAAACAATCAAGCAACGGGATTACATGTTCGATACGTTCCGAGGACTTTTGATGTGGTCGATTCCGATCTCTCACTTTACGAGGGTCGCGGGTCATTTCAGTCGGGCCTCGCTGGGCGGCGTGGTTTATATTACCATTAACGTCTTTGTCATGCAGGCCTTTGTGTTCCTGTCCGGCTATTTTTCGAAGAAGCCGGACCGCTCAAAGGAAACCTCCTTCCACACGTTCATGTGGCCGTATCTTTTGGGAATTCCGTTCTTTTATTTTGTACGACAATACTTCTTCGGCAATGCGATCCTGCACTGGGATATTCCGCCGTTTGCGCTGTGGTATCTGTGGGCGCTGTTCTTCTACCGTTACTTTACCAAGGAATGGATGAAAATTCCGTACATACTGGAACTGAGTATCGTGGTCTATCTTTTGGCAGGACAGGTGCCGTTCTTTTCGGATCGCTTCGGTCTGGGACGTGTGGTTTCCTACTTCCCGTTCTTCGTGATGGCATTCTATTGTACGAGTGACCAGATCAAAAAGCTGCAGTGCCTCAAAAAGTGGCAGTGCTTGGTTTTGGGCGCGGTGCTGACGGGGATTTCGTGCTTGTTAGCCTTTTGCGTGCCGCAGCTGCCGGTCGGCTTTTATCTCCTGAAGAACCCGGCATGTGAACTGGGGATCACTTGGTATTGGGACATCATCGGCAGAGCTTTGATCCTTTTTCTGGCGTGGGGCTGGATCATTTTCATGCTGAATATTTTACCAAACAAGAAGAACTATTTGGCTTATGTGGGCATGAATACGATGCCGATCTACATTTTTCATCTGATTGTCCGATACGCGATCAAGTTCAACGGCATCGGGCTGGGCATAGTGCCTGTTAACAACTGGGTGGTATACTATGGCATGATTTTTGGATTGGCATCGCTTTGCGCAATCGTGTTTTCGACGAAGCCTGTCGTCAAGATCTATGATTTCGTCGTCGAAGGCACCTGGAAGATCTTCTGCTGGCTGCTCGCGCGCGGTGTCGATCTGTTGGGTCTGATACATAAGCCGGTCATGGCGATCAAGGACTGGACCCTGCGGACCATCGGCGGCCGCTAAGGTCGATCCGTACGGCGCCCCGCCTTTATTCTGCCGCGGGTCGCGCCATCGCATCCTCCAGATAGATGCGTCGTACATACAGCTGGCACGCGAAAGCGTTGCAGGCGTTCCAAAGGAGCAGGCGCGGGTCGCCTGCTTTTGTGTTTCGTTCCATGGTGGTCTGATGAAAGGCATGGCTGACGGCAGCCTCCGCGCAGTCGCAAAAATCATCGTAGGCGGCTTGCGGGTCGGAATGCCCTAAAGAGAGCCGGATCAGATAGCCGATTTCCTCAATGGTATATACGGGCTTCAGTACCGCAATCACGAACAGAGAGGCTAGGGTCAGCCGATCATATTTGCGGCGGACGGGCGGCTGGATAAAATGCAGTTTTACATAATTGTTGATCATCGTCTTTGTCAGAATCGTTCCGTCCTCTTTTCCCAAATAGGGGCCCAGCCATTCTTCCAGCAGCGCCAGTACCTGCTCCAGATACAGCGGCACAGACGGCAGCTGCTGCCAACGCGGAAGTTGAAAATCCGCCAGACTTTTCGCTTTGTTCATTTCTTGCATCTCCTCTCAGCTGATCGCTTCTTTGCGCATCTGTTATGTTCATTCTACACGATTCGGTTCGTTTTCACAACAAGAAAATGTAGTTATCGTAAAATATTTTATGGTTTTCATAACGATATATCGTTGTATGGACTTGACTTTTGCCCTTGCTTGCGTTAATATGGTTATCGAAACTATGTAACAAATAGTTGATAACCAAAACGATCTGTTTTGAAACTTGGTTTTCTTTCGCGCTGAAACGCGAACCGAAGGAAGCTGAAAGGAAGCTGACAAGAAAAATGACATCAAGACATAAAGGAGACTGTAAGTATCATGAAAATCGGAGAACTGAAAAGCGTTTTTTCGCCGGTACGCCACGAAAATCTGCGCGCGCTGCTGCGCTACAGCGCCGAAACCTTTGGGGAGGATGACGCGTTCATCATCAAGCAAAAAACAGGGAAAAATGTCTGCTACACGCATATTTCTTTCGCGGAATTTTATGACCGCGTCTCTTTGCTCGGTACAGCCATGATGCTGCGCGGTATGCAGGGAAAGCGTATCGCCATCATAGGCAAAAATCAAGAGGAGTGGCTGGAAAGCTATTTTGCAGCTTTGGGTGGTCTGGGAATCTGCGTACCGCTGGATAAGGGGCTGCCCTACGAGGAGCTGGAGACTTCTCTGGTCAGAAGCGAGGCGGAGGTTTTGATTTTCGATACAGAGCATCTGGCGGCAGTAGAGCAGCTGCGGGCTGCACAGACGACAAAGGTCAGCACGTTTATCTGCATGGACGCGTCGGCGGACTATGTGAGCGTGGCACAGCTGCGCAGCGAAGCGAAACAGGCAGGCGAGGCAGAACTGGCGCGGTATCAGGCGCTTCCCATCGACGCGAAAGCCTTAGCCCTTATCATCTTTACCTCCGGCACCACCTCCCTGGCGAAGGCCGTCATGCTGTCGCAGTACAATATTGTTGAAAACGTCTACGCACTGCAGTGCTGCGAAAATGTATACAGAGGCGATGTGAATATGGCGTTTCTCCCGTATCATCACACCTTCGGCGCGACCGGGCAGTTTGTCATGCTGGCGGCGGGTGCAGCAACCACCTACTGCGACGGTCTGAAATATCTGCAAAAAAATATCGTAGAATATCGGATCTCCGTCTTTTTCTGTGTGCCGCTGCTCATCGAAGCCATCTATAAACGCATCATGATGACGGTGAAAAAGGAGGGGCTCGAACGCAAGGTGCGCTTTGGACTGAAGCTTTCCGGTCTTCTCCTGCGATGCGGCATCGATATACGCCGCAAACTTTTCAAGCAGATCCTCGATCAGCTCGGCGGCAATCTGCGTCTGGTCATCAGCGGCGCTTCTGCCATCGACCCGGAGGCGATTGAAGGCTTCAACCGATTCGGTATTACCGCGGTGCAGGGTTACGGTATGACAGAGGCCTCGCCGGTGTTAGCTGCGGAAAATTTTCGCGAACGTCGTCCCGGCTCGATCGGCAAGGCGATTCCGGGCGTTACGCTGATGATCGATGAGCCGAACGAGGAAGGCGTCGGGGAGTTGATCGCGCGGGGACCGAACGTGATGTCCGGCTACTACGAAAACCCGGAGGAGACTGCAAAGGTACTGGCAGACGGCTGGCTGCACACCGGGGATCTGGCTTATGCCGACCGGGACGGCTATCTGTTCCTTTGCGGGCGCAAGAAGAATGTCATCGTTCTGAAGAACGGAAAGAACGTCTATCCGGAGGAGCTTGAGCAGCGCATCAGCAATCTGCCCTATGTGGAGGAAAACATGGTGTTCGGACAGCCGCGGCATGGCGAGGACACACAGGATTTGGCGATTTGCGCGAAGCTCGTTTATCAGCCGACATATATGGAGGAGATCCTCGGCTTGACCGAAACAGAAGCCATCGAGGCGCGGATCCGCGCGGATATCGACCGCCTCAACGAAGAACTGCCAAGCTATAAGCGCATCTATCGTCTGGTGATTACCGACCAACCGATGATCAAAACCACCACAGGCAAGGTAAAACGCTATGCGGAGACGAAAACGCTCTGACGGGAAACACTCTGACGGAAAAGCGCTCTGACGGGAAACACTTTGACGGAAAGAAAAACCGCTTGTACTGTATCCGAAAGTATAGTATGATGAAAAAAAGGAAATCCTTTTGAAAATCAACAAAAAGGGGGATATGGATGAGAAAGAGAAAACAAAAAGCGGTACGGTTTTTGTGCCTGTTGATGCTGGGCGCAGTGCTCAGCTGCATGGTCGGCTGCGCTGGAAAGGACGACAGTGAGACCGAACAGCCCGCGCTGGAAAGCGTGACCTATTCGAATCTGACGGATGCCGAGGCGCGTACCTTACTGTCCGGGCTTCTGGAAAAAAGCGGCGTGGCAGAGGCGCGCGTACAGGCACTTTTTGCGCGTGTTGATCAGTTTAACGCTGCAGTCAAGCCCGCGTGGCTGACTGACGGATTTGAAAGCGCCGCACCGACCGAAACGAAATACGATGTGTACGATATGCAGGACGCATGGACGGAAACACAGGGGAGTTTCGCCGGGTATAACTGCCGCATCACTGCATACAGCCTGCTCGGTGACTTTTTGGGTGCAGGCGCGGATCAGCCGCAGACGCAGGGAGAGGAGCTGCTTTTTATGGATCTGGAGACCATCGCGCAGGACCCGGCGGTTCTTTTTGATGGCAGCACCGCCGATTTCTGCGCTTTGTTCGCACCTGTCGAGGCGGCGGACAGCACCGAAACCGGGGCGCAGGTGCAGGCACTGCAGGAGGGCTGGGCTTCTCGCGGCGTGACCTTCGCGGACAGTGAGGCGCACTTGATTTCTGTCATTTTTCACGACAGATTTTCGGATACCGAAAACACGCTCTCTGTCGGACACGCGGGTGTTCTGCTGCCATCGGCGGACGGCACATTGTATTTTCTCGAAAAGGTAGCGTTTCAAGAGCCATACCGACTGTTAAAATTGCAGAACAGGACGGAGCTGAGTGATTACCTGATGGAAAAATACGATACCGCATGGGGGCAGGATACCGCGCGACCTTTCATCATGGAAAACGACGCTTTGCTGGACGGGTTCCGGCAGAATCCGCTGGAGTAGGACATGGACATGACGGAAAACACCTATCGCAAGGTTTCGCAGGATGAACTGGAATATGAGCGCAGAGAAGCCAGATTGAAATACCAGCTGCAGTACAACACCGAGATATCCGTGGCAAGAGAGCAAGGACTTGCACAGGGTCTCAAAAAAGGCGAAGCGCAAAAGCAGCGTGAGATTGCAAAGAATCTGAAAGCCCTCAATCTGACAAAGGAGCAGATTGCGGCGGCGACAGGGCTCTCCACTGCCGAAATTGAAAAGCTTTAGAGCGTATGGGCAAGCCGCAGACAGTATCGCGGCTATGCATGACGGATGTGCGCAGGGTCTGGCGCAGATGGAAGCGATGCGCAGGGCAGAGCCTTTTGTAGACGAGGGCTATCCGGACGTAAAAGAATACGCGCGATGCTTCTTCAAAAATGACTGCATGGTATGCAAAGTGAAATAACAGAAAATAAATTCGCACGAGGCAGTTGATACCAGTCAGCTGCCTCGTGCGTTTTGATTTGATCGATAACGATGCCGTAATCGTTTACAGTTTATTTAAAAAGTTTACCAACACGTTCGGGATGGATTCGCAGGCGGCTTGAATCGCGACTGCGCCGATATTCTGTGCGACCATCGGCATGCCGTAGACAACGCAGGACTCCTTGTTCTGCCCGATGGTGTAAGCGCCGGCCTTGCGCATTTCCAGCAGACCGTAAGCGCCGTCCTGTCCCATCCCGGTCAGGATGATACCGACAGCGTCCCCCTTGACGGTATTCGCAACAGAGCGGAACAGCACATCGACCGAAGGACAGTGTCCGTTGACCTTCTCCGCCTCGAAAAGATTGACGGTGTAGTGACCGCCAAGCTTGACGACCTTCATATGCCGATTGCCGCCCGGCGCGATCAATACGCGACCGCGTTTGATGACATCACCGTCGACAGCTTCTTTGACCTCCATCTTGCAGAGACGATTGAGCCTCTGGGCGTACATACCGGTGAAGCCCTCCGGCATGTGCTGCGTTACAACGATGCCCGGCGTATCAGCCGGAAGCTGCTGCAATACCTGCAGCGTAGCCTCGGTACCACCGGTCGAAGCACCGATGGCAATGACCAGCTGATCCATTTTGGTCTTGCTGCCTTTAATCTGCGCGCCGCTCGGCAGGATGATGCCCGGCGCGGCGCTGCGCGTTTGACGCGCGCCCGCAGACTGCCCGCTGTCGGACTGTGCAGACCCGGCGAAACGGGGATTTACACTGCTGCGAGAACCCGCAGCAGATATGCGGCTTGCTGCATTGCCAAAGCCTGCAGATGGGCGTCCGCCCGGCGCGGCTGGCTGCGGTGCAGCGTTCGCGTTACGCAGCGCGCGCGGCAGCTGTACCCTTGCTGTCGAGGCGCCGATGACCTTGTTGGCCAGATTGGTGATGAAAAATTTGGCGCTGTAGTTTCTGCTCATATCCGGTTTCTTTACGAAATCCACCGCACCGTTTGCGAGCGCGTCAAAGACGCTGACGTTGACGGAGGAGACCAGAATGACCGGAACCAGATAGGTTGGCAGCAGCTCCTTCAAAAACTCAATGCCGTTGGTCTTCGGCATTTCAATATCCATGGTGACCACATCGGGTCTGGCAGAAGGAATCTTGCGCATGGCGTCGGAGGCATTCATTGCATAACCGACGATCTCGATGCGCGGATTCTCAGCAGCCAGCCCTTCTGTGAGAAATTTTACAAATACAGACGAATCATCCACTACAAATACACGTACTTTATCATTAGCCATCTTCGGATTACTTCCTTTCTATATATCTATTGACTGCTTACTGCGTTTCGGATCGCATGCGCATACAGACACATGCGGCAGGCACATAACAAATCGGGTTGTGAAAAGATGTGCCGAAAGAACGTCCGAATGCATCGCTAAGCCTTGCGGTAAGCGGCAGGCATCAGATATTTGTACGGAGTAACGCTGCGATTTAAGCCTTCGGAATGTCCGATAAAAAGATATCCGCCCGGCACTGTCGCGTCATAGAAGCGCTGCACCAGTGCCTCTTTAGTAGGCTGATCGAAGTAGATCATGACGTTTCTGCAAAAGATAACGTCAAACTTCAGTTTGAAACGGATAGGATCCATCAGATTAAAAGTCTTAAAAATGACATTATTCTTGAGCGTGTCCGATACCTGGAACACTCCCGGTTCTGTCGTTTTCTTAAAGTATTTTTGTTTCCAGCCGGCAGGCAGCGCGCTGAGAGACTCTTCGTCGTACACGCCCTGCATGGCGGCCTTGAGCGCGTTCTGCGAGATATCGGTGGCCAGTACTCTGGTATCCCACTGCGGCACTTTCTTGCCGAAATACTCTTTCAAAATCATCGAGAGCGTATAAGGCTCCTGACCAAAGGAACATCCGGCACTCCAGATACTGAGCATCCTGTCTTTTTTTGTCTCTTCGAGATACGGCAGCACCGTATCGCGAAAATAGTCAAAATGATCGCCCTCTCTATAAAAATAGGTATAATTGGTCGTCAGTTTGTTGAGCATCAATTCGATCTCTTTCGGATCCTTTTTGGTCAGGATGTGATCGATATAGTCCTGAAAAGAATTGTAACCCATCGAAATCAGTGTATTGGAAAGACGCCCTACGATGAGCTGTCTTTTTTGCTCCAGATTGATTCCGTAATTACTCTTGATAAACGTTACCAGACGTTTAAAGTCCTGATCACTTAATTGCATCATATTGTGCTGCTTTGCCTCCTCATTACTGCTGTATCATTTGCTCACAATTCAGGAACAAAACGACGGTACCGTCCTCCAGGGAGGTCATCGAATTTGCAAGCTCCTGGTTATCATGCACCGGGATGGTTGTTGTCTTGGCAAGGTCGATATCCAGAACCTGAATGACCGCGTCCACCAGCACACCGATGGTGACATCTTCGATCTCCAGTACGATAATGCAGGAAGAAGCGGTTTCCTCGGCAGGCGGTTTCCCCATGCGCATACGCAGGTCGATGACCGGGATGACCATACCGCGGAGATTGATGATGCCCTTGATATAGCCCGGTACCATCGGGAGCGGACGAATCATGTAGGTCGAGATGATCTCAATAATCCGGTTCGTGCTGACACCGAAGGTAATGGTATCGGAAACAAAGGTTAAAAATCGTTCAATATTCTCGTTTTTGGAATCCTCGGAAACGATATCTTCCATATCTAAATCAGTTGCTGACATGTGTATCCTCCTAACTAAACTAATAATATCCGTGCGAAGCGGAGTAGATGTTGTTCATATCCAGAATAATGCTGATATTGCCGTCGCCCAGAATCGTACAGCCGGTAATGCCGTAATCCTTGATATGGAACTGCTGCAGATAGGACGGCAGCGGCTTGACCACGATCTGGTGCTCACCGAGCAGGCTGTCTACCAGCAGGCAGAACGAATGGTCGGTCGACTCAATCCAGATCAGAATACCCTCATCGATGGTAGTGCAGGCGTCCGGGATATTGTAAAGCTCTCCGGCTCTGATGACAGGATAGAAATCATCCATGCAGCGGATCATTTCATGACCGGATGGGTCCAGGATGATATCGTTCTCTGAGGCCTTAAAGGACTGCTTGATGTGCGCCAGCGGGATCGTGTACAGATAGCCGCCGATGGAAACCTCCATGCCGTCCACGATCGCCATGGTCAGCGGAATCTTCAGCGTTGTCGTACTGCCCTTGCCAAGCTCACTGGTGATGGTGACCGTACCGCCGATCGCCTCGACATTCTTTTTTACAACGTCCAGACCGACGCCGCGGCCGGAGTATTCGGTGATCTCAGGCGCAGTGGAGAAGCCCGGCATCATGAGCAGAGAAAGGATTTCCTTCTGGGTGTATTCCTCCTCCGGTTTGGTGAGAATGCCCTGACGTGCGGCTTTTTCCAGGATTGCCTGTGGATCCATACCTTTACCGTCATCAGAGATGGAAATGATAACCTCGCTGCCCGTATGCGTTGCAGAGAGGATCAGCTCGCCCTGCGGATCCTTGCCCGCAGCGATACGTTCCTCGGCGGTCTTTTCGATGCCGTGGTCCATAGAGTTGCGGACGATGTGCATAATCGGGTCGGAAATATTGTCAACGATGGTCTTGTCGACTTCGGTATTCTCGCCGATGATCGTCAGGCGTACGTCTTTGTTCAGGTGCTGTTTCATGTCGCGCACGATACGGTTCATCTTCTGGAATACACCGGATACCGAGACCATACGCAGCGACATGGAAATGTCCTGCAGATCGCTGTGGAGCTTGCGCAGCTGACGCGCAGACTTCATGAAATTATCCAGCTTCAGACCCTTGAGATCCGGGGAAGAGGTCACCATGGATTCTGTAATGACGATCTCACCGACCAGATTCATCAGCGCGTCGAGCTTGGACAGGTTAACGCTGATCAGATCCTGCTTGATCGCATGGTGCGGTGCAGCAGGCGATTTGCCGCCGGCAGCCTTCGGCTTCGGTTTCGGCGCCGCAGTCTCCTTTTTCGGTTCTGCAGCGGCAGCAGGCGCAGGCGCACCCTCCGGTGCGGACACCAGAAGATCTGCGTTGGATTCCTCCTGTTTGGAAGCAGGATTCTGGATCATTTCGTAGGAAGAAATGTTCTGTGCCTGATCGACCGCTTTGGAGGCAAGCTCCAAATCCTTCTCCGTCGGGAAGCCGAGATAAAAACCGTTTTCGATGATATCATTGGCGGTCTCCGGATTGGTCTCGATGTCGCTCGGATAGAAGAAAGGCTTCATATCCATCTCATGCAGCGTGTTGACCAGCATGAACGCGCGCAGATGCTCCATACCGCAGCCCTCGGTAAAGTACACGTGGAGCAGATATGGCATATCCGTTTCCGGCAGGGATGCCGGTGCAGCATCCGCAGGGGCAGAGCCTGCGCTGCCGGCTGCAGGTGCTGCCGCGCCGCCCGCTGCCGGAGCCTGCTTATCGGCGGCTGCGCCCTTGCCGGAGATCTCGTTCAAGAGTCCGTTGATCTCCGCAACGAAAGGTTCGATATTTGTATCCAGCGGTTCGCTGTTCTCGACCTTCTGCACCTCCTCGCGCAGCTTGTCGGTCGATTTGAACATCAGATTGAAAAGCGCCTTTTTATGGTTTTCATCCAGCGAGTCAATGCCGTTTTCGCGGATGTAGAAGAACAGATCCTCGATATGATGTGCGATCTCTGTAATAGAAGTAAATTCAAGCATGGCAGAAGAGCCCTTGATCGTGTGCATACTTCTAAAAATCTCGTTGACGTCATCCTGCGAGAGACTCTCATTTTTCTCCGCGTTGATCAGCAGCTCGTCCAGATCCATCAGCAGGGAATTCGTTTCAAACAGGTATGCGTCCAATAAGCTTTCTACAGAACTATCCATAGTGTTTACACCACCTTTATCTTAAAATATATTTTTGTTGCATCTTGTCGAAAACTATTGCAAAATGGGGGAAGAATGTGGTATTCTTATACCCGGAAACAGTTTTCCAATTTTATATATCGACCGAATAATATAAAAGTTAACAATTTATGACCAAATAATTGATGAAATTTTAAATATTTTTCAAAAATATCGTCTGACAGGAGAAACTATGTCGAATGTTTTAAGAATCACAACTTCAACCGTCGGCTATGACAGTCAGAATACGCCGCCGAAGTCCAATATGGTCACCAGACCCGATACAAAGGTGCAGGCGCCTGTCGTACCGGACCAGATCGTCCGTCCGGATGCACGCTCGGACTCCGCATCACAGAATCCGGATGCGGCGCTGAAATTCAAATTTCAGTCCAATTTCGAGGGCTTCATCGCACAGATGAAAGCGGGCGGCACTGCGATGGAGGACTTCGCACCGGCGCTGTTTGAACGACTCCAGAGTATGACAACTGCGAATCTGACGCAGGAGGGACTGCAGCAGCTCCAGCAGTTCATCAAAATGATTGAGATCGAACCCCAGAATATGGCAGCAGCACTGAAAGAACAAGTGGACAGCAGTCTGCTTTTCCAAGGGGCTTTTTTTGATTTACTGCGTCAGGTGATGAAGGAGAGCCGCAGCGTCGACCTGCAGGGCGGGATCTTGGAGTTCCTCAAGCGCTATGCCGACATGGCCGAGAGCGAGCATCTGCTCAATCAGATGTCACAGGTTCTGGAAAATCTCAAAGCCGGCATGCTGAGCAGCGGCAAGGAACGTCTCGAAGGTATGCAGGGGCAGATGCATTTTAACGGCAGTGCGGCGGATACGGCCGAGAACGCCGCGGTGCTCAAGGAAAAGATTCTGCCATTCCTCAATCAATATGTCACAGACACCAATGATCGCGGCCGCGTGCGTGAAAACTCCGCGCTGCTGGCGAATCTGACCGCAAGGTATGAGAACGGACAGATCGATCGCGTGATCGAAAAATTCCGCGAACTGATGGAATATCCGGCCATGCAGCAAAAATTCAAGGGCGTGTCTCCGGAAGAGGTGATGCACCTGCTGACCCTGACCGACTATGAAAAATCCATCGACAAAAACCGCTGGCTCAAGACGTTCGCCGCGCTGATTCGTGACGGCGTGGTCAAAGGCGCTGATCCGGAGCAGAAACAGGCATTTCGCAGTGCGATGTTTTCCAGTGTACTGAACGAAAGTGTCTACATGCCGGTCCTGCACACGCTAGTACCGATGAAGGTGGGCAATCGCCTGATGCTCGCGGAGATGTGGGTGGACCCGGACGATGAAAGCGGCGGTGCGGAGGCGGACGAACGCGAACGTACGGTGCGCGGTCTGATCAAATTCGACATCAGCGAGGTGGGATATTTTGACCTCTTTTTCCTGTATGCACCGGAGGGGAACAAGATTCGCATGCAGCTCAACTGCCCGGACGAGCTGGAGGCAGGCAAGGAAAAGATCGAAAACGGTGTCAGAAAGATCCTGAGCCGCAATGGCATCAAGGCGGAAGAATTGTATATCGGCAACAGCATCCGACCGATTCCGATTCAGGAGGCGTTCCCGAAGATTTTTGAAAGGAAGAACTCGATCAATGTCACGATTTAACGAAGTTTTGAACAAAAAAGCGGTCGCGATCTCCTACGATGAGCGCAAAAACGCCGCCCCTGTGATCGTCGCCTCCGGCATGGGCTATCTGGCGGAAAAGATGGTGGAGCTGGCGCAGGAATGCGGCGTGCCAATCTACGAGGACAACTCGCTTGCGACGGTGCTGACACAGCTCGAACTCGGTGCGGAGATTCCGAACGAGCTCTATCAGACCATCGTGGATATCTATGTGTACTTTCTGCATTACGGCGAGAACAAGACAATCGAACCGACGGCGGAGGCGGTGCAGGATGGGGTGGAATAGTTTGTGAATTCTTTGCAAAGTCTTAACGAAAACAAGGTGAAAATGTCGAAAAAGATTGACGATAGTCGAAAAAAATAGTATACTAAAGAGTAGACAAAAAGGGAGGAACGGACATGAACCGTATCTTTGGAAACAGCATGATGCTTTCGCAAAAATCGCTGGACTACCTCTGGAAAAAAGAATCTGTCACACTGACAAACATTGCAAACAGTGAGACGCCGGGCTATAAGGCGAAATACGTGACCTTTGAGGACACATACAGAAATAAGCTGCTTGCAGCATCCGGAAACAGCCGCGATGTCCGCAGCGCGATTGAGCGCTCCAGATGGACCGTAGAGGAATCCCGCACAGAATCCACGCGCGTGGACGGCAACAATGTGGTCGCGGATACCGAACAGGCAGAGCTTGCAAGAACGGCGCTACAGTATCAGTATGTGGTGCAGTCGCTGAACAACGACATTACGAGACTTTCTACGGTTATCAAGGGCTAGCGCAGACCGGAGGCGCAGCCTGCAGAACAGAAGCTGCGGGATAACAGACGCAGGATAAAATAAAAGCATGAGGAGAAACACCAGTGGGAAATGATTTTATCACACCGATCCAGCCGATGCAGTTCGGCAAAGAGAATGCGATCGGACAAACGACGAAAACCGACGCCGGAAGCAGCGTATTCCGCAGTATTTTTGAGGACGCTGTCAATGACGTCAAGACAACCCAGCAGGATTTAGAGGACAAACAGTATCTTCTTGCCACCGGGCAGATCGATGATGCACATACTATACCGATTGCGGCCGCGCAGGCCCAGCTTTCCATCGACCTTTTGGTGCAGCTGCGAAACAAGGCAATCGATGCATATAACGAGCTGATGCGGATCTCGCTGTAATATTTGCGAGACGGCGGGCAAACAAACGAACAGAACCAAAGGGGGGGGAACCCCCCTGCATAACGGACATACGAAGAGAAACACCCGAGGAGCCCGCAAAACGGGTTTTTGTGGTGTAAAAAATAAAAAACAGCAAGCAAAACTACGAAAATCAGATATGCAGATCCATCAATATCGCATATCCTCATTCAGATAAAGAAAAACAGACGAACAGGGAATATACAAATTGAAACAGATACAAGAACGAATCAAGGAACTGTTGACCAAGTTCAAAGCGTTTTGGGATAAATTCTCCAAAAAAACGCAAAAAATCATCATCATCGCAGCGGTCGCTGTTTTAATCGGCGCGGTTGCGCTTGCGGCAGCACTGAATCATAAGGATTATGTGGTGCTGTTTTCGGGTGTGACTGCGGACGAATCCACAGAGATTCTCTCTAAGCTCTCCGATCTGCAGATAGAGTATAAGCATGATGCAAACGGCGACATTCTGGTGCCGTCGGATGTGGCGGACACGACCAGAGCAACGCTCGCGCAGGAGGGCTATCCGAAAAGCGGCTTTACCTATGATGTATTCATCAATAACGCGGGCGGCATGACGACCGACGATGAAAACCAGACCTATAAGCTCTACGATCTGCAGAATCGTATCGGCGCGACGATCCGCTTGTTTGAGGGCGTCAAAGATGCCAAGGTGACGATCGCGTTGGGCAGCAAACAGAAATATGTACTGGACGAGAACGCCAGCAAACCGAGCGCTTCCGTTACGGTCATTACCAAGACCGGATACGAGCTGACACAGAAGCAGGCGCAGGGCATCCAGCGGCTCGTGTCGCACAGCGTACCGGATTTGGAGATGGAGGACGTCAGCGTCATCGATGAAACAGGGGTAGAGATTTCGACGAACGGCGAGACCGCGACCTCCGGCGATGTCGGCGAGGAAATCGCACACATCGTTGAAGGACAGATCACCAAAAAAGTCTGGAATGTGCTGGAGCCGTTCTACGGTGCGGATAATATCCGCATCAGCACCAACGTTACCATTGACATGGAAAAGGTTATTCGTGAGAGCATTACCTACACGACGCCGGAGAAGATCGACCTCAATGATAAGAGCGGCATCATCTCCCACGAAAAGACCGATACAGAAGCCTCCGGCGTCGGCGGCACCGCAGGCGGTGTGGTCGGTACGGAGGACAACAGCGATCTTTCGCAGTATGTGGCCAATGCGATCGGCAGTGATGACGGCTATTACAGCAATATCATAGACAGGGACTATCTGGTCAATCAGGTAAAAGAGCAGGGTGAGCTGGCATCCGGCGCAGTGAAGGACAAGACCGTTTCGGTATCCATCAATCAGGCTGCGCAGGATACGATCGACACCACCAGGCTGCGCGAGCTGATCGGCAATGCAGCCGGGATCGATGCGGCAGACTGGGTGGATAAGATATCCATCGTAGCGGCACCGTTCTATGACCCGAGTGCGGGTGCGGATCAACCGACATCGATTCTGGAATGGAAGTACTTCCCGTTCCTGGTCGCGGCAGCCGTCGCACTGATCCTGCTGCTGATTCTGATTCTGCTGCTTGCAAAAAGAGCAAAGAAGAAAAAAGCGCTGGCAGAAGGCGAAGGAGATGGCGGTGTGCTGGCCTCGCTGCAGAATGAGGAGGCGCTGGAAAATGAAAAGCAGGAGCTTCTCAATATGAAAAACGAACGGAGCAGAACACTCCGCGAAAATGTGCGCGATTTTGCGGATGCCAACCCTGAGATCGCTGCACATATGATCAAAGATTGGCTGCATGGAGGTGAAGGCGACAATGGCCAAGAGTAAAACGATCGGTCAAGAGCAAAAGGCTGCGGCGGTCGTTGTAGCGCTCGGTACCGAAAAAGCATCCAAGCTTTACAAATATCTGAGTGCGGAGGAAGTCGAAGCCCTTACGCTCGAGGTGGCGAAATTAGGTCATCTGCAGGCAGAGGATACCGAAAATATTCTGGATGATTTCTATAAGAATTGTCTGACCCAGAAGGTCGTGACCGACGGCGGCGTGGAATACGCCAGAGCCGTACTGGAAAAGGCCTATGGCGAGGACATGGCGGACGAACTCCTGCGCAAGATGTCCCGGTTCCTCAAGAACCGTACCTTCGACTTCCTGTCCAAGGTCGATACGAAGAACCTGTTCAACATCCTGCAGAACGAGCGCGCGCAGACAATCGCCATCGTGCTCTCGCACATGGAATCCGATAAGGCTGCCGACCTTTTGGCAGAGCTGCCGGACAAAAAGAGAATTCAGGTCGTCAGGAACATCGCTAAGATGGACGGCGCCTCGCCGGAAGCGATCAAAATCGTGGAAGCGCAGATCCGCAATCGTCTCGATAACATCCTGACCTCCGATAATGTACGGATCGGCGGTATCGATTATGTGGCTGATGTCATGAACCACATGGATCGCAGCAACGAGAAGTTCATTTTCGACGAGATCGGCAAGCGAGATGCCGAGCTGGCAGAAGACATCCGCAAGCGGATGTTTGTATTCGAAGATATCCTCGGCATGGACAACCGTTCGATTCAGCGCTTCATCCGCGACTGCGACACCAGAGATCTGGTCTATGCACTCAAGGGCGCCAACGAGGAGATCCGTACCTGTTTCTTCTCCAACATGTCGCAGCGTATGGCGGAATCTGTCAGATCCGATCTGGAGATCACAAACAACGTCAGACTGCGTGACGTCGAAGAGGCACAGAGCCGCATCGTAGGTATCATCCGCAGACTGGATGAAGCCGGTGAAATCGTCATCGGCAAGGGTGGAAAGGATGAGATCGTCGTATGATGAAATTATTGTATGACACCGAGGAAAGGAATGAGCGGGAGAATCCCGAACCCGCGCCGTTTCGCTGGAGCCGTCTGGAGATCGAGCAGCCTGCAGCACCGCAGGATGGGAGTGAGACAACAGGCGGCATCGAAAGCTTTCCTGTGAAGTCAGAGGCGGAGGAACGCCGGGACGCACTGGAAGAAGCGCTTGCGGAGAAACGCCGCGAAGCAGAAGAGCTGCTGGAGCAGAGTCGGTGTGAGGCCGAGGTGATTCGCGAGGAAGCCAGACGCAAGGGCTATGAAGAAGGCAAAAAAACAGGCTACGGCGTAGGGCTGAAGGAGGGCACAGAGGAAGGCCGCAATGAAGGCTATGTCGAATACCAGAAAAAAGCTGACGAACTGGAAACGCATTTCGCAGATTTTCTCAAGGAGGCAGAAAAAGCCAAACAGCGCATGCTGGAGGAGCACCTGCAGGATCTCAAGGAGATCGCACTGGCTATCGGCGAGAAAATCGTCCGGATCAGTCTGCGTACCAACAGCGATGTGGTCGAGCGTATGATTCTGGCATCCACCGAAAAGCTCAAAAAGAGCGCCTGGGCGAAGATTTACATCGATGACGCACAGGACAGTAAACGCATCCAAACGGACGCCAAGTTCCTGCAGGAGCTGAGCCACCTCTCCGACCACATCAAGATCGTGATGATGGACGGTATGGAGCCGGGCACCTGCATTATCGAGCGGCCGGATGAAATCATAGATATCAGCGTGGGAACACAGCTGGAAAACATCAGAGAAATTATGAATAACGCAAGGTTGTAAAGGAGTATGCCCCGTATGCTGAAGGAATTGCCCGAGCTGATCGCGAAGAGTCAGACGATCAATTACATAGGTAAAATCGAGAATGTCACCGGCATGGCGATGGAAGCGTCCGCAAACAACAGCAGGATCGGCGATCTGGTACTGATTTACAACGAAAAGCAGAAACGCGAGATTCCGGCAGAGGTTGTCGGTTTCCACGGTGACAAGGTGCAGCTCATGGCATATGAGAACCTCAGCGGCATCGGTTCCGGCAGCTTTGTCCGCAATACGGGCAAGCGCCTCAAGGTTCCGGTCGGCGAGTTCCTGCGGGGGCGCATCATCGACGCGCTCGGTCATCCGCTGGATAACAAAGGAGAAATCAGCGCAGACAAATACTACTATGTGGAGAATGAGACCGTCAACCCGCTGGACAGACCGCCCATCACAGAGCGATTGGAATTCGGCATCAAAGCCATCGATGGTCTGAACACCATCGGCAAGGGGCAGCGTATCGGCATCTTTGCAGGCAGCGGCGTGGGCAAGAGCACCCTGATGGGTATGATCGCCCGAAACGTGACTGCGGATATCAACGTGATCGCGCTGGTCGGCGAACGTGGCAGAGAGGTGCTGGAGTTTGCGGAGCGTGACCTCGGACCCGAGGGTATGAAGCGCTCGGTGCTGGTGGTTGCGACCTCTGACCAACCGGCGATGCTACGTATGAAATGCCCGATGGTCGCAACGACGATTGCAGAATATTTCAAGAATCAAGGCTATGATGTACTTTTGATGATGGACTCGCTCACGCGATTCGCGATGGCACACCGCGAGATCGGACTGGCAACGGGCGAACCGCCGGTTGCCAGAGGCTATACACCATCGATTTATGCGGAGTTCCCGAAGCTTCTGGAACGCTGCGGCAACTTTGCCACAGGTTCGATTACGGGGGTTTATACGGTACTGGTAGAGGGTGACGATACCAACGAGCCGATCTCCGACATGGTCCGCGGCATTCTGGACGGGCACATCGTGCTTTCCAGAAAACTCGCGAATGCGAACCATTTCCCGGCAATCGACATCAACGCCAGTATCTCCAGACTGATGGCGACCATCGCGGCGCCGGAGCACAAGAAGCTGGCCGGAGATCTGCGCGATCTGTACAGTCTGTATGTACAGAACGAGGATCTGATCTCCATCGGTGCATATAAGGCGGGCACGAATCATCGGCTCGACTATGCGATATCCAAGATCGACAAGATCAACACCTTCCTCAAGCAGAAGGTCGAAGAATCCTTCACCTTTGACGAAATCGTTGCGGAGCTGAAAAAAATATTTGAAGAATAAAACAGAAAAGACAAAGCAAAAAGAAAAAACCAAAGCAAAAACATCGAAGCACAAATCGAAGTAAGGTGAGACAAATTGAAAAAATTCAAATTTTCACTGGAAACCGTACTGAATTACAAAGAACAAAATGAAAACAACCTGCGCACCGAGCATGCAGCAGCGCTGCAGCGGGTCGCGCAGCAGGAAAAGAAGATACAGGAGATCAGAGATAAGGAGAAGCAGACACAGGATGCGCTGAACGAACAACGGAGCAGCGGCTTCAATGTCCTGCAGGTGCAGACCTTTGAACGGTATCTCAATTACCTCAAGGGCGAGCTCAAAAAAGAGCTGCAGACGCTGGACGTCCTCAAAAAGAAAGAGGAGGAACGGCGTGCGGCGCTGATCGCAGCCAGAACCGAAACCAAATCCATCAGCAAGCTGAAGGAGAAACGGCTCTCGGAGTACAAAAAACTGGAATCCAAGCTGGAAGAACAGGACATCGAGGAATTTATCAGCCGGAAAGAGAGTCTGGCACATTAAGCAGCCGCGGTCCGCAGGGCTGTCGGCATCCATGCAGACAAAAATGCGATAGTAACACCGCTTCGGCGGTTTGCTATATATCATCTTTCCAAGAAAGGAGGACAAGACGCTATGGAACAATTGATCATGCAGACCCAGCAGTCCGCAGATCTCAAACCAAAAGCTTCTGCAAAAAAGACGCAAAACAGCAGGGAGAAGCAGTCTGATTTCGGCAAAGCGCTGGAGGAACAGGCAGCCAGCTATGCACAGGCGAGCACCGCAGCAGGCACCAGCCAGCAGACCGCACAGGCGGAGCCGCAGGCTGAAACAGCCGCCGCGGGACTCACAGGCGTACAGGCGAACGGCGTCATCGGCACGATGACTCTGCAGGCATGGCTCACACCGCAGCAAGCTGCTCTGACACAGGAAGGACAGCAGGCACAGCTGCCGCAGCAGGCAGAGGTGCATAATCTGACTGACCGGATGCAGCCACAGACCGCACAGGCAGAACCGCTCGGCGCAATGACAGCGCAGACACTGCAGACTGCAGCGCAGACATCGGTAAAGACCGAAGAACTTGCAGCAAGCAAGCTTGCCAAGCCACAGGAAGCCGTACAGACGGACGTGCAGAACGTACAGACCGATCAGACCGCGCAGGAGGATCACACCGCGCTTGTCAAAGCTGTTTCCGATGCTGATGACACTGCAGCTCCGGCAGCCGCAAAGACTGACGACAAAGCAGCGCAGACAGACATTTCCGCTTTCAAGCCGCAGTACAGCGAGCAGCAGCTTGTGACACAGGCAGGCGATGCGGAGAACACAGCCAAGACGGCGGAGATGAAGCCGGAATATGCTGACATGCTCAAGGATATGATCGCCAAGCAGATCAGCAGCGGCAAGCAGGAGCTGGAAATCCAGCTGACACCGCGTTCTCTCGGAGAACTGACCGTCAAGGTTTCCTACCACGACGGCGCGGCAGCCGTTTCTATCATCTGTTCGGACAAGAAAGCCTTGCAGACGATGTCACAGAAGGCAGGCGAGCTCGGACTGATCCTTGAGAACAATCTGGGGACCAAGACCGCAGTTATCGTCGAGACCCGCGAGGAGCAGACACAGCTCTATCAGGACGGCAGAGGACAGCAGTCCTATCAGGAGCAGCAGAATTCCGAACAGCAGCAAAACAAAAAACAAAAGGAAACAGAAACAATCGATTTCCTGCAGCAGCTGCGGCTGGGGATCAGAAAGGAGAGTACATCCATATGGCAGTAGACAATACAGGCATCAGCACCTTACAGAATGTGACCGGAGCACAGACAGCGCTCTATGACAGAACCAATGTTTCTGCCTCATCCACAGAGCTGACGATGACAGACTTCTATCAGCTTTTGGCAGCGCAGCTGAAGTATCAGGATGCGGACAATCCGATGGATACCAGTCAGATGATGGCACAGATGGTGCAGACACAGATGATTACAGCTTTGACGCACATGACGACGGCAATCAGCGATCTGTCACTGGTCAACACCACCAGCTACGCAGTCTCCATGGTCGGCAAGGAGGTCACCATCGCGGAGGTTGATGAAAACGGAAAGTATACCGGCAAAGAAATCAAGGGAACGGTTACCGGCGTGGGGCTGGGAACGAACCCGACCGTCTTTGTGGACGGCAAGAGCTATGCCATCTCGCAGCTGATGAGCATCGGAGAGACCAAGAAAGCGGAAACCGCAAAGCCGGAGGGAGAAAAACCGGAAGGTTCTGAACCACCGAAAACCGATCAGAACACAGATGCGGCAGACAAGGCGGAAGCGTAGGTGCAGCCCATGGATCAGATCACAAGAGTATCGAACAACCTCAAGCTGCAGCTGGAGCATCAGATCGTCAAACCGCAGCAGAGCGCAGCGGCATCGAAGGGCTTCGCAGATGTGCTCAAAGGCGAGCTTGACAAGAACGACGGCGTCAAATTCTCAAAGCACGCGATGGAACGCATCCAGAGCCGCGGCGTGGATATGTCGCAGCAGACGCTCGAAAGCCTCAACCGGGCGGTCACCAAGGCAAGAGCCAAGGGCTGCAAAGATATCGCAGTCATCGGCGAGGCAAACGCTTTCATCGTCAGCGTGCAGAACAACACCGTCATCACGACAATGAACGCATTAGAAATGAGAGAAAATATTTTTACCAATATCGACAGCGCTGTGTTGTTATAAAAGCCGGACCGGAAACGGAAGCTTGCGCGCCCTGTGTGAAGGACGGGCGCGAAATATGCAGCAAAACCTGTTGGTATACAGAAAGGAAGTATCACAACCATGGTTAAATCAATGAATGCGGCAATCGCAGGTCTCAAATCCCATCAGACCAAGATGGACGTATTGAGTAACAATATTGCCAACGTCAACACCTGGGGCTTCAAATCCAGAACGACAAACTTTCAGGACGCCCTTTACAGCAATTCCATCAGCGGCTCCGCCGGTAAGATGGAAAACGGCAAGCTGGGCGGCATCAACACCTCGCAGATCGGCTACGGCAACACCGTCAGCTCGATCAGCACCAATTTTTCGACGGGAAGCAGACAATACACCGGAAACCCGCTGGACTGCATGATCGACGGTACGGCATTCTTCATCGTCGGACCGTTCAGGGGACAAGGCGGAAAGGCAACAGCTGTCGAAGTGGGAAAAATTGGGGAGTCAGGTCTGTTCCTTTCCCGCGTCGGCATCTTCCAGCCGGACAGCAACGGCTATCTGGTCGACAATACCGGTAACTATGTCTATGGCTTTGCGGCGAAGGTCGATGGGTCGTTTGATGTAACTGGAGGACTGGTTCCAATTCAAATTCCGATGGATAACACTGCAAACCCACCTGCAAGATACGCCATTCAAACTTGGACGATCGGTACGGACGGTACGGTGGTCGGTGTCGATGACAAGAACGTACCGCATACCATCGGTAAGATTGCGGTCGCTTCTGTCGAGAACCCGAGCGGTTTGGAGCAGAATAACGGTTACCTGTACAAGATTGGTGCGAATGCCGGAACGGTCAAGGGTATGGAAACGACCTCTGCGACCGGTACGATCCAGAGCAATTTCCTCGAGATGTCCAACGTAGATCTGGCTTCCGATATTGCGACCATGATCACCACCCAGAGAGGTTATCAAGCGAATACGAAGATTATTACCGTCACTGACGAGATGCTCGAGCAGCTGGTAAACATGAAGAGATAATTATCACGACTGACAGGGGGTGCCTGCTGTGTCCGGGCGCCCCACCATACAACAATATTATGATAGCATTGACAAAAATCAACGGCGAGATCATCGTGATCAATTCGAAACAGATCGAACACATCGATGTGATACCGGAGTCCAAGATCACCATGATGAACGGCAAGTATTACATCGTCAGAGAAAGTGTTGAGGAAATCATCCAAAAGGAAATCCAATTCAACAGACAAATTGCAGATGGCATAACGAAGGTAAAGCAATAAATAATCAGTTAGAAAATAAGTAGGATAGAAGGTAAGCAGGAAATGGATTTTACAACAATCATAGGTATCGTAGGCGGTTTCGGCGTTATCATCGCCGGCATTCTCAACGGAGGAGAGCTAGGAGACTTTATCGATGTCGGAAGTATCTTTATTACGATCGGCGGTACGCTGTTTGCGGTTACTGCCAGTTTCCCGATACGCCAGCTGAAGAACGTTCCAAAGCATTTGGTCAAAATGATACGCGTAGATCAGTACAACGTAGAGAGTCTGATCGATACGATTGTCGAATTTTCACAGACAGCCAGAGCAAACGGTCTGCTGGCGCTGGAGGAAAAAGCGAATGCCCTGGAGGACGAGTTCCTCAAAAAAGGCATCCTCTTTGTTGTGGACGCTATGGAAACAGAAAAAATCCGTACAGCGATGGAAGAAGAGCTGGACAATATGATTACCAGACATGATGCAGAGATCGCCATCTACGAAAGAGCAGCGTCCTATGCGCCGTCTTTCGGTATGATCGGTACCCTGGTCGGCTTGATCAATATGTTAAAAAACCTCAATCTGTCGGAGGGCGGCTCCGACGCAATCGGTGTCAATATGTCTACTGCACTGGTTACGACACTGTACGGTTGTATGCTTGCCAATCTGATCTTCAACCCAATCGCAACCAAGCTGCACATCCGCAGCGATGAGGAGACCTTCTACAAGCAGATGATCATTGAAGGGGTACTCGGCATTCAAGCCGGAGACAATCCGAAGATGCTGCGTGAAAAGCTGGCTTCCCTGATGCAGCAGAAGAAGCAGCAGAGCATCATCGGCGCGGAAGGCGGCGAAGGCGGCGAGGCACCGAAAGGAAAGAAAGAAAAGAAAAAAGGAAAGAAATAGACAGGATAGGATAGATAGTTTGAGCATCCTTTGAGAATATGAGGTAGCAGTTGTGAAAAAACGTGAGAAAAAAAAGGGGGAGACCGGTAACTGGATGGACACCTACGGGGATATGGTTACCTTGCTTCTGTGCTTTTTCGTCCTGATGTATTCCATATCTACGGTCGATACCGTCAAGTGGAGGAACTTTGTCAAAAGTATGAACCCAAACGCAGAGGATCAGGTCAGCCAGCTGGTGCTTGATACCGACGCCCCGCCGGACAGCGAGGATGTACCGGGCGGATCAGATTTAGACGAGAGCGCAGACAGAGAAAAGATCGACGAGGATTTTAACAGCCTCTATGAGGATCTGCAGGAAATGTCTAAGGAATCCGGCGGCGATATTCTGGTAACGGAGGGAGATGACTTCGTATTCATCATGTTCCGCGACCGGGTCATCTTTGAAGGAGACAGCTCCGTACTGCTCAAGGAGGGAGAAAAGGTTATCGACCACTTTGCAGAGACGATCAAGCCTTATAAGGAAGCCATCAAGGAGCTGCAGATCATGGGACATACCACGCAGGCGCTCCCGAATAAGAAAAACCCGATCGAGAGTGACCGTTCTCTGTCCGCAATGCGAAGCGCCAGAGTCGCGATTTATCTGCAAAGCGAGGGCGTGCTGGAGCCGTACAAGATCGTCAGCCTCGGCTACGGTCAGCACCATCCGATCGCCTCGTTCAAAACCGAAAAGGACCGTTCGCTGAACCGTCGTGTAGAGTTTATGATCAGCAAGACGGGCGGCAGCGTCAAGAGTCTGGAGGATTACTACAGCCAGATTTTCAGTTCAACGCTCAAATCGGAGAGCGAAAAGGCAGGCGGCACGAAGAAATCAAGTGACACCAAAAAGACAAACACCGATACGAAGAAATCAAGTGATGCCAAAAAGGCATCATAAGAGATACACAACCAGTCAGGATAAAATAAAAACAACGGAGTAATTATGGCAGAAGTATTATCGCAAAGTCAGATTGATATGCTGCTTTCGTCCATGCGCGCCGGAAATGACGGTCCGAAGGAGACGAAGGCAGATGAGAAACCTGAAGAACAATATAAAAAATACGACTTCTACAGCCCGAAAAAGTTTACCAACGATAAGCTGAAGCTGCTGAAAAGTATCTACGATACTTACTGCAGGATGACCAGCTCGCGGCTCAGCGGCGTGTTCCGCGCAAACTGCGAAATGAAGGTCATTACTGTCGAGGAGCAGCGTTATCACGAGTTCAACAATTCGATGGGCGACAATGACGTTATGGAGCTGCTTTATCTCAAGCTGCCGGATGACAGCAAAAATTTGCCGATGATGTTCCACATCTCGCAAAGTCTGGTCGTCAATATCGTGGACCGTATGCTCGGCGGCGAGGGCGACGAACAGGATCTGGACGCGGGCTATTCCTATACGGACATCGAACTGGCGCTCTATGAGAATATCATGCAGCACTATTCGGCGACCTTCAAGGACGCGTGGAAGAACTATATCAAGCTCGACATCGGTTCGACGCGGATCTTCGAGTCACCGAGCCTGTTCCAGGATATCAGTCTGGATGAAACGGTGGTCATTGTGATGCTGGAGATGGCGTTCCAGAATATCAAGGGATATATCAACTTCTGCATGCCGGGCAATCTGCTGATGAACATTTTCTCGCTGATCGAGAAGCGGCGTTCCAGCGAAAGCATGTACGACAACGTCCTGCCGGACAGCAAGGATATCATCATGGAAAAGATTCGTCAGTCCGCGCTGGATGTCCGGGTGGAGCTGGGCACTGCACAGCTGAGCTTCCGCGACATCTACAACCTCAAGGTCGACGATGTCATCGACTTCAGCAAGAACAAGGATTCCGATGTCATGGTCTATGTCGAGCAGCAGCCTTGGTTCAAGGGACAGCTTGGTGTGCATAACAGCAATGTAGCAGTCAAGCTGCACCAGCGGGTTACGGCAGAGGAGGATCTGACAGAGCTTCTCGGCGCAGATACCAGCCTGGAACACAATCATTTAGAGCGAGTCTGACAGTGCCGCACATGCACTGTTTGTATAGATTACTAAGAAAATAAGAAATCAATAAAAATAAGAAAGAGGTAATAAAATGGCGAAAATTATGGTAGTAGACGATGCAGCCTTTATGAGAATGATGGTAAAAAATGCTTTGGCTCAGGGAGGGTACACCGACGTCTGTGAGGCGTCTGACGGCGCAGAGGCAGTACAGATGTACGCCGAACAGAAACCACAATTGGTACTGATGGACATCACCATGCCGAACATGGACGGTCTGGAAGCGCTCAAAAAGATCCGTGAAAATGACGGTAATGCGCAGATCGTTATGTGTTCTGCCATGGGACAGGAGAGCATGGTCATCGACGCGATCAAGGCCGGCGCGAAGGATTTCATCGTAAAGCCGTTTAAGCCGGAAAGAATCTTGTCGACCGTAGACGGACTGATCGGTAAATAAGCAGGAAGGAGATACGAGGCCATGCCTTTTTTAAGCTCATTGAATATCAGCGCATCCGGTATGACGGCACAGCGCCTGCGTCTGGATGTTGCATCACAAAATATTTCCAATATGGAGACGACCCGTACCGATGCGGGTACGCCTTATCGGCGCAAGATGGTCGTGTTCCAGGAAAGTCCGCAGGATTTCCGCACCGCGCTGCGTCATGCTGAGAATCATATGCATGGGCAGAACAAGACCGGCGGTGTTGTTGTTACGGAGATCGCCGAGGACCCTTCCGATTTTGAAATGGTCTACGATCCCGAACATCCGGACGCTGACGCAAACGGGTATGTGGCGATGCCGAATGTCGACCTGGTCAAGGAAACGACGGATGCGATGGCAGCCACGCATGCCTATACGGCGAATATCACTGCCTTTAATGCCATCAAGCTGATGGCACAAAAAGCCCTCGAAATAGGGAAATAAGGCAAAGGGCGAAATCTAGCGGAAAGAGAGTTAAACTATGGGACAAGTAAAGTTAAGCGCAATGGAGATCGATGCGATCGGTGAGATCCTAAATATCAGCTTAGGCGCCTCGGCGACAGCGGTTTCCATCATGCTGGACGCAAGGGTGGATATTACAACACCCAAGGTCAGTGTGCAAGCCAGAGATGAATTTGAATTTTCCAACATCAAGCCTGCCATCTGTGTAGAGATTACCTATGTAGAGGGGCTTGAGGGTAAAAATATCATGCTGCTCAAGCGGCAGGACGTCAAAGCCATCATCGAAATGCTCATGGGCATGGATATCCCGGATGAGGAATTTGTCCTGGACGAGATGAATGTCAGCGCCATCTGCGAGGTGATGAACCAGATGATGGGCGCTTCGGCGACAGCCCTGTCCGAGCTTTTGGACATGCCGGTCAACATTTCGACGCCGAAGCCGCATGAGGTAGACAGCGTAGAAGAATTCAAAGAAGAATTCTTTGCAGACGAAGAAGAAATGGTCGTCATCCACTTCGACCTCAAGATCGAAGACAAGATGCAGAGTGAATTCCTCAACGTGATGCCGATCAAGCTGGCGAAGAAGCTCGTATCCGGGTTCCTTGCCGAAATGGGCGCGGTACCTGAGGAAGCCGTCCCGGCAGAGCAGCCTGCTCCGGCAGCAGAGATCGCAACCCAGCCTGCGGCGGCACCGATTGCGGAGTCTGCGCCTGCGGCAGCAGAAACTCCGGTAGCGCCTGCACCTGCACAAGCCGCGGAAACAGCGCCTGCACAGACCGCGCAGCCTGCTCCGGCACCGGTCGCATCGGTGCAGCCGGAACCGATGCCGCAGCCTGCAGCCGCTGCAGCACCGACACCGGCACAGCCTGCACAAGCCGTTCCGGCGCAGCCGATGCAGGCAGACCCTGCGCAGCCTGTGATGCCTGCGATGACAGCAGCACCTGTGCAGCAGACGCAGATGGATCCGGGCGTTGTCAACAATATGATGCAGATGATGGATATGATGCGGCAGTCTATGGATATGCAGCGGCAGATGATGCAGCAGCAGATCGAGCAGAGCCACGCACCGCGCAGGCTCAAGGTGCATGCCGCACCGCAGCCGAACCTCAATGGGCAGGAAGAGACCAATCCGGATGAAAATCTGGATCTGATCATGGATGTGCCGATGGAGGTATCTGTGGAGATCGGCAGAACACAAAAATACGTCAAGGATATTCTGGATCTCAATAAGGGCTCCCTCGTCGTACTCGACAAGCTGGCAGGTGATCAGGTCGATCTCTATGTCAACGGACAGTGCATCGCCAAGGGCGATGTCGTTGTCGTAGACGATAACTTCGGCATCCGCATTACCGAGATCCTGTAGCTGCAGACGTTTGAAAAGGAGATAACACAATGGGGGGATTCGAAAAAGTATTGACGGCTCTGGGCATCCTGCTGGTTCTGATCCTTGTTCTGTACCTTTCGTATATCTGCACCCGCTATGTGGGTAAAAGAGCGCGCGGCGTCGGTTTCGGCGGGAGCGCACAGCACATCAGAGTCCTGGAGCAGAGCAGATGCAGTCAGGACGCGTCAGTCGCGCTGCTGCAGGTGAGCGAACGCCTCTTTTTAGTCGGCGTGACGCCGCAGAACGTTTCGCTTCTGGCGGAGATCGATGACGACTCCTTATTACAGGATCTGTCGCAGCCGGAGGACGACAATCTGATGATGCCTTCGTTTCGGGATATGCTTTTGCGGATGAGAGATAGGAAATAACACATGGAGTTAGGGAATAGTTTAATCAGTATCAACGGAGAGCAAACGCCTACCTTAGAGATCTTGTTCATGCTCACCGTCCTGATGCTGCTGCCGTCCATCGTGGTGATGATGACGTCGTTTCTGCGCATTATCATCATTCTTTCCTTTACGAGGACGGCTATCGGCGTGCAGCAGACACCGCCGAATATTGTACTTGTGGGCATGGCAATCTTCCTTTCGCTGTTCATCATGAATCCGGTGATCCAGCAGATCGATACCGATGCGTACCAGCCCTATAAGGCAGGGGAGATGACGCAGGAGGAAGCGCTGGACAAGGCCGTAGTGCCGATGAAACAGTTCATGCTCAAGCAGACGGAGGTCAGTGCGCTGAACCTCTTTACAGACGCGGCTGACAGCGAACAGGTGGACAATCCGGAGGAGCTGTCCCTCGTCGTCATCGTACCGGCGTTTGTGACCAGTGAACTCAAGCGAGCCTTTACGGCGGGACTTTTACTTTATATTCCGTTCCTGTTGATCGACATCATCGTGTCGAGTACACTGATGTCGATGGGTATGATCATGCTGCCGCCCGCGACGATCGCGCTGCCGTTCAAACTGCTGCTGTTTGTCACAGTGAACGGCTGGGAGCTTTTGTTCGCATCAATTATCAATGGATTTTGACGGGGGTGAGTAAGACATGCTGACGACAGGACAAATCAGTGATATCATGTATCAGTTGTTTGTGTATTCTGTGCAGCTGGGCGGACCGATTCTGATCATCAGTATGGTCGTAGGCATCATCATTTCCATTCTGCAGGCAGCGACACAGATTCATGAGCAGACGCTCACATTCGTGCCGAAGCTGATCGTGATCGGCATCATCCTGCTCCTGACGGGCAGTACGATGCTCAAAACACTGCAGAACTTTACCGAAGAGATCTTCGCTCTGATCGCGGGTTAGGGGACGGAGCATGCTGTTTTTCTTAATTGCGATGCGCATGTTCGGATTTATCTTTCTCAATCCGATCTTAGGCAGGAGAAACATTCCTGCCATAGCCAAGACCGGGCTGGCGCTGGTGCTTGCAGTGCTGATTTATACTACGCAGAGCGCAGCCATGCAGGACTTTTCGGTTGATTCCTCACTGGAATTCGCGGTCCTTTTGCTCAAGGAGTTTGCAGTCGGCTACCTTTTGGGTTTCCTGCTGGAACTTCTAGATATGGTATTTACGTTTGCGGGCACGCTCATCGACTTCCAGATGGGTATTTCGATGGCGCAGGTCTATGACCCGCAGAACGGCGCACAGATCGCGCTGTCCGGTAAGATTTTGCAGATCTACTACACGCTGATCTTTTTTGCGGTAGACGGGCATCTGGCGCTGATGAAGATCCTGCTCGATGCAGGGCAGCTGCTGCCTTACGGCGAGGTCGCGATCTCGACGCATGCCGCGCAGCTGGCAATCGATATTTTTTATGATTGTGTCGTTCTGGCAGTCAAAATATCGTTTCCTATGATTGCCTTTGAATTTATTTTGGAAATCGTCGTTGGGGTATTGATGAAGGTCAATCCACAAGTCAATATATTTATCCTCAGCATACAGCTGAGGCTGCTGTGCGGGTTTATCCTGATGATCATTCTGATCGACCCGCTGAACAGCGTGATCGGAGATGTGATCTCGGACATGATGCGAGCCATGTCTCAGATGCTGAAGGTCGCAGGGGGATAGAGATGTGAGGTGAGATAGATGGCAGATTCCGGTTCCAAAACCGAGAAGGCCACGCCCAAAAAGCGAAGGGACCAACGAAAAGAAGGTAATGTGCTGCAAAGTAAGGACGTTGCGAGTCTGGTCACCTTTGCCGGCTCATTCTTCGCACTGAGTATTTTCCTAGAGGGCATGATCGTATCGATCGCGCAGTTTATGATCCGTTTCCTCGGCATTGCCGGGACGATGACGGACACGAGCAACGGCAATGTGCTCACGCTGAGCAGCCTGTTTGCGGTCACGCTTGCCAAATCGCTGCTGCCGTTCCTGCTGGTCTGCGTACTTCTGGGTATTCTCGGCAGCGGCATGCAGACGCGCTTCCTGTTTGCGACCAAAAATCTCAAGCCGAAGTTCAGTCGGCTCAACCCGCTGGAGGGCTTCAAGAAGCTGTTTTCCATGCAGAACATCGTAGAGCTGGTCAAGAGTATCCTGAAGCTGATCGTACTGATCGTGCTGACCTACAGCATGCTCAAGGCCGATATGGCGAGTACGGTCAAGACGATGCAGCTGGATATTGCCAAATCAGTTGCTTTTACCTTTTCGATGCTCAAGACGCTGATCATCCGCATCGTCATCGCGTTTGTGGCGATCGCCGCGCTGGACTATCTGTACCAGTGGTGGAGCTTTGAACGCAAGCTGCGCATGAGTAAACAGGAGATCAAGGAGGAATATAAACAGACGGAGGGAAATCCGGAGATCAAGGGCAGAATCAAAAATCTGCAGCAGCAGAGAGCGCGCATGCGTATGATGCAGGCAGTTCCCGATGCAGATGTGATCATCCGAAACCCGACGCATTTTGCGGTCGCGCTCAAATATGACATCGATCAGAACAGCGCACCGATCGTGCTTGCCAAGGGGCAGGACGAACTGGCACTGCGTATCATCGCAGTCGGAGAAGAGAGCAAGGTACCGGTCATCGAGAACAGACCGCTGGCGCGTGCCTTGTATGCAGAAACTGAAATCAACGGAGAAATTCCGCCCGCACACTATGGTGCTGTCGCGGAAATTCTGGTTTACATATACAAGCTGAACCAAAAAATGGAGTAAACATGAGGAATCTACTGACCAATAATGCAGTGACGCTCTTTGTCGTTGTCATTGTTTTGCTTTTGATCATACCGATGAGTCCGTTTATGCTGGACGTCATGATCATCATAAATATCGCAGTATCGTTAATGATCCTGATCATCAGCATGAATATCAAGGAAGCGCTGGATTTTTCCATCTTCCCGTCCCTGCTTCTGATTACGACCCTGTTTCGTCTGGGCATCAACGTGTCCTCGACGCGAAACATTCTGTCGCGCGGCGGGGAAGCCGGACAGGTCATCAAGTCCTTCGGCACCTTCGTACTGCAGGGCAATGTCGTAGTCGGTTTTGTTATTTTCTTCATTATCGTACTGGTGCAGTTCCTCGTCATCACCAAGGGCGCGGAGCGTGTTGCAGAGGTTGCAGCCAGATTTACGCTGGACGCGATGCCCGGTAAACAGATGGCGATTGACGCCGACCTGAGCTCGGGCCTTATCAATGAGGCGCAGGCAAGACAGCGCCGCGAAAAGATTCAAAGAGAAGCAGACTTTTACGGCGCGATGGATGGTGCGACCAAGATTGTCAAGGGCGATGCCATCATGTCCATCATCATCACGCTCATCAACCTCATCGGCGGCAGCGTCATCGGTATGCTGCAGGGCGGCATGGACTTCACGACTGTGCTGTCGGTCTATTCGATTGCGACTGTCGGTGACGGGCTGGTTTCGCAGATTCCGGCGCTGCTGATCTCAACGGCGACCGGCATGATCGTTACCCGCGCGGTATCGCAGGGCAGCCTCAACGACGATGTATCGGGACAATTCCTTGCACAGCCGCGTGCGATCATCTTCGCGGGCGTGGTGCTTGCGGTACTGATTCTGATACCGGGTATGCCGAAGTTCCAGCTTGCTGTACTGGCGATCGCCCTGATGCTGGTTGGTCTCAGACTGCAGAAAAAAATCGGCGAGGCAGCCGAAAAAGCGCGCCTTGCAGAGCTATCGGCAGCGCCGGAGGCAGCCAAGCCGGAGGCACAGTCCGAGGAGGACTACTATCGCGACATCAACAATGTGTACTCCATCATCGGTGTCGAGCCGATCGAGATGGAATTTGGATACAGCCTCATCCCGCTGGTCGATGAAAGCAGCGGCGGCAAGATGATCAACCGTATCGTGATTTTCCGGCGTCAGTATGCGCAGGAAATGGGCTTCGTCATTCCGTCGGTGCGTCTGCGCGACAGCTCCGGGCTGAACACCAACCAATATATCATCAAGGTCAAGGGCGAAGAAGTGGCAAGAGGCGAGATTCTCGTCGATCACTATCTGGCGCTGGAGCCTGAGGATGTGGCAGGCGAGATCGAGGGCATTGAAACCATCGAGCCTGCGTATGGAATTCCGAGTAAATGGATTTTGCCGGAAAACAAGGAAATGGCAGAAATTTATGGCTATACCGTCATCGACCCGCTTTCGGTCATGGTCACGCACTTATCCGAGACTGTGCGCCGCCACGCTTATGAGCTGCTCAATCGTGAGGAGGTCGTCAAGCTGGTCGAGAATGTCAAGCAGCATTCCGGCAAGCTGGTCGAGGAAGTGGTCCCGGGCATGGTTTCCTACGGCATGCTGCAGAAGATTCTGGTCAGTCTGCTGCAGGAGGGCATTCCGATCAAGGATATGGAAACAATTTTGGAGAGCATCTCCGATTCTGTCGCAAACGGTGCCGATATGACCAATATCGTAGAGAATATCCGTATGACGCTGAAGCGGACCATCACCAGCAAGTTCTGCCGCGGCGGACAGATGCGTGTTCTGACGCTGGATGCGGAGCTCGAAAAGATGATGGTGTCCAGTCTGACCAAGGGAGAGCAGGGCTATTATATGGCGCTTTCTCCGGAGCTCATGCAGAGCGTCCTGACACAGATCGGTGCAGCGGTCAAGAAGTTTGCGGATCTGGATCAGGAGCCGATTATTCTGACCAGCCAGGTCATTCGTGTGTATGTATACCGGCTGCTTGAACAGTTCTATCCGTCACTGTATGTGCTTTCTTTCCAGGAGATCGCGAATAACATACAGATTCAGGCAATCGGTAATATTACAGCAAAATAACGGAAAGGAGTGGATGTATGGATCTGAATACCAAGACAAATGAAGAGCTTTTGGCATTATACCGCGAGAGCGGAGATCTGGACATCAAGCAAGCGCTGACACTCCGTTATTTGTATATCGTCAAGGCGATCGCCGTACAGATGCGGGATGTGTATGTGGGCTTCACACAGATCGACGACATCATCAATGAGGGTGTGATCGTGCTGATGAAGGCGCTGGATAAATACGATTTTTCAAAAAATGCGAAATTTGAGACCTATGTTTCTTGGCGAATTCGTGGTATGATTATAGATATCGCGAGGAAACAGGACTGGGTCCCGCGCAATATCCGCAAGAACTGCAAGGACATCCGCGAAAAGACGATGGAGATCTACACGCGGACCGGAGCGTTACCCGCGCCGGAGGAAGTGGCTGTGACACTGGGTATGGACCAGAAGCAGTACAATGAGGCTGTCGAAAAGATGGGGCTGTTTTCGGTGCTTTCTCTGGACATGGTGCTGGAGGAGTCACAGGAAAAGCAGCGCGTTTCCGGTATTCAGTCCACCGATGTGGAGAACCAGCCGGAGGAGCAGTATCTGGAGAACGAGCTGAAGGAAACGCTCAAGGCGGGCATCCGCAGCCTGAAGGAAAAGGAACAAATGGTGCTGTCGCTCTACTACAGCGACGAGCTGACGATGAAGGAGATCGCCTCGGTGCTGGAAATCAGTGAGCCGCGCGTTTCACAGATCCACGCAAGCGCCATTCATAAATTGGAACAATATCTGCGCAAGCAGATGGCATAAATGGAATAAAAGGAAGGGATGAAACGATGTTTCAGGGATTTTACAATTTGACCTCCGGGATGCTGACGCAGACCAGAAAATTAAATGTCATCAGTAATAACATGGCGAATGTGACCACGCCGGGCTTCAAGAGCGACACGTTCACGCAGAGGAGCTTTCAGGACGAGCTGATGTATCGTACCGGCAATCTGTACAAGAACGATCCGCAGCCGATCGGCACGATGAACTGGAAGGTCGTCGCGGACGGCAATGTAACAAATTACAGCGGGGGCGGGTTTTCAACGACGGTAAGCCCGCTGGATACCTGCATCATCGGTGATGGCTTCTTTCAGGTGAAAACGGCAGACGGCATGGTTTACACGCGTGACGGTTCGTTTTCTCTGGACGATGAGGGGTATTTGTACCTGTCCGGTCTGGGGCGTGTGCAGGGAGAAAGCGGGGATATCAAGCTTTCGAGTGACCAGATCACCATCGATGCGGATGGCTCCATCGTGGATTCTGATCAGGGAACGATCGTAGGCAAGCTGAAGCTGGTGGATTTTGCGGATTATGCGGCACAATTGACCAAAGCACCGGGCAATGCGTTTACGGCAACGGGACAGACCCGGCAGGCGCAGGCATCGGTACGGCAGAACGCGCTGGAGGATTCCAATGTGGACGCGATCTCCGAGATGACGGATATGATGACCTCGCAGAGAGCACTCCAGAGCGCGGCGCAGGTGCTGTCCATGTATGACAAACTGGCCGCAAAGATCGTTGAGATCGGACCGGCTTAAACATAATCGCTTTTTTGGAAAGCTTTGAGAAAGAGAGGAAGGAGTGTAAAGCAGTATGAATGCTTCTTTTTATACAGCAGCCAGAGGCGCGATGACGCAGCAGGACAGAATGAATGTCATTTCCAACAATCTGGCCAACGTGAACACCATCGGTTTTAAGGCAAAAAATGCGGTCTTTTCAGATCTGATGCACTGTGTGATGCATGGACAGGAGAATGTGACACACGGTACCGGCGTCAAGCTGGAAAGAACGACGACGGACTTTACGTCCGGCGGTATGACGGCTGCAGCCGAGGGCGGATACAATTACTACATTGACGGTGACGGATTTTTCATGCTGAAGGATCAGATTACCGGAGAGATCAGTTATACCCGCGCGGGGAACTTTTCCTTGTCGGTCAAGGGCGATGAGATCAATCTCATCAACGACAACCGCAAACAGGTGCTGGACGAAAACAAAAATCCGATTCAGCTCAAGGACGGCAAGCTGTCAGCGAAGCCGGGAATTTTCAGTTTCCAAAACACTGAGGATATGCAGGCGGCAGGCTTCAGTGAATATACGCCGATTGCCAAAAATGGACAGCCGCAGCTCGCAGAGGGCGTTAGACTGGTCGAAAACTATCTGGAGCTTTCCAATGTAGATCTGGCACAGGAAATGTCGAATATGATCATCACCTCCAGAGCGTATTCTTACGCGCTCAAGATGGTGCAGACTTCGGATGAGGTGCAGCAGACGATCAATGGCCTGCGTTAAGCACAGGATCGTGTTAACGGACAGAACAGGCAAGTAGCAGGATGGAGGTAGAGGGATGAAAATCACACGCTACGAGGATATGGACAATTTATGTAAGGATATGATGAAGGAGATCGGCAGTATCGGAACCGGAAATGCTGCTACAGCGCTTTCCTCCATGCTGCAGACGGAAGTCCGCATGGAAGTACCGCGGGTCGAGCTGCTCGGGTTCACCGAGGCTGTGGACCACGTCGGCGATCCGGAGGATATGGTCTGCTGCGTGCTGGTCGAGATGCAGCAGGGGATCAACGGCATGATGCTTTTCCTGCTCAAACTGGATTTCATCAATGAGATCCTGAAACGGACGCTCGGCAAAGAGGTGCAGGATTACGGCGAGCTGGGAGAGCTGGAGCTTTCGGCGGTGACAGAGGTTGGCAATATCATTATTTCCAACTATGTGCTGTCAATGTCGAGTCTGGTCGGCGTGCAAATAGACCTTTCGGTGCCGGCGGTAGCCATCAACATGCTGGGCGGTATCCTTTCGGTACCGATGGCACAGATCGGGCATGTTTCGGACAAAATGTTTATGATTATGGGTAAGTGCAGCATCGGCGGACAACATATGGAGAGCAATGTTTTGCTGCTCCCGGATATTGAGTCACTCAACTTCCTCATGGATAGGCTGGTGCATCCATATGAATAGAGATATCAAAGTAGGAATCGGCGATATGAAAATCGCCAGACGAGAAGGCACGCTTATTACCTACGCGCTTGGCTCCTGTGTCGGCGTTACCTTTTACGATCCGATGATCAAGCTGGGGGCGCTGGTGCATGTACTGCTGCCGGACTCCGGCGGCAATGCGGCAGGTAATATCTTCAAGTTTGCGGATACCGGTATTCGCGAAACGCTGCGCAAGATGGAAGTGTTCGGCGGTGTGAGAAGCAGATACCAGTGCACGATCGCCGGCGGCGCCAAGATGTTCGAAATGAGCGCAGGCATCGGCAATATCGGTGAACGCAACGTCCAGATGGTATTGAAAGTGCTGGCGGAAGAGCACATCCGGGTCAAGGCAAAGGATGTCGGCGCCAACTACGCGAGGACGATGCTATTGAACGTGGAGACGGGGGGCGTCAAGGTTCGTACCTCCAATCGCCAAGAGATTATTTTGCTGCGATAGCCGGGAGAAATGCTGGAGATCGCAGAGGATAGATACAGAAACGCACGAACATCACGAATAGAAATGATAGAAAAAGGAGAAAACTGCCATGGCAAAAACAGAGATACTTTTGGAATCCGGAACCAATGAAATTGAGATTATGGTGTTTACCATCTACGGTGAGCTGTATGGAATCAACGTCGCAAAAGTGAAGGAAGTGATGAAATCGGATACCGTCAAGCCGATGCCGCATGCACACCCTGCGGTCGAAGGTATCTTCAAACCGCGTGACACTGTCATTACGGTGGTGGATCTGCCGTTCTATCTGACCGGAAATCCGACGCAGACCGGAGAGCGGGACATCTTTATTATCACCGGATTTAATAAGATGAACATCGCTTTCCACGTGGAGTCTGTGGTTGGCATCCAGAGAATTTCATGGAAAGACATCCAAAAGCCGGACAAAACGCTCAACAATGGTGAGGATGGCGTCGTAACCGGTATTGCGCAGTGCGCGAGCGGCATGGTGACGATTCTTGACTTTGAGGCGATCGTTGCGGAGATCGCGCCGGAGACCAGCATCAATTTAGACGAAATCAAAGCGCTCGGTCACAGAGACCGCAGAGACAGCAATATCGTGCTGGCAGAGGACTCCATCCTGCTGGCAAAGATGATCGAACAGGCGCTCACCAGTGCCGGCTATGTCAATCTGAAGCAGTTCAACAACGGGCAGGAGGCATGGAACTACCTCAAGAGCGTCAAGGACGAGCCGAATGTTTACGAGAAGGTCTCTCTGATCGTCACCGACATCGAAATGCCGGAGATGGACGGACACAGACTGACCAAGCTGGTTAAGACCGATCCGGTTTTGAAAGAAATTCCTTTGATCATTTTCTCCTCGCTGATCAGCCCGGAGATGGAAGAGAAAGGAAGACAACTTGGGGCGGACGAACAGTTATCCAAGCCGGAGATCGGGCATCTGGTGCATGTCATGGACGAGCTGCTCAATCGCGCGAAGAAATAAGGAGGACGCTGTGGCACAGACCATTGTATTGACAAATCAAAAAGGCGGAGTCGGTAAAACCACCACCTCCGCGGCGTTGGCTGCAGGCCTTGCCAAAAAAGAAAAAAGGGTGCTTGCCATCGACTTGGACCCGCAGGGCAATCTGGGATTCAGCTTCGGTCTGGATATTGAAAACGGCAACACCCTGTTTGAGGCACTCAAGGGTGATGTGCCGATTTATGATGCGATCCAGCGCAAGAGCGGGATCGACTTTATCCGCTCCAACATCCTGCTCAGCGGGGTCGCGGAGGTCGTCAAAAGCGAAAAGCGGGAGCTGCTGCTCAAGAATCTGCTGGCGCCGGTAGAGCGTTTCTACGACTATATCATCATTGACACCCCGCCGGCATTCAACGTGCTGACCTTAAACGGCTACAGCGCGGCGGACTATCTGATTATCCCGATGTCCGCGGAGATCCTGAGTCTGGTCGGCTTAACACAGCTTAGAGAGACCTATGAAACGATCCGCAAGACGGTCAACCCGGACCTCAAGGTCATGGGTATCCTGATGACGAGCTTTGACGGCCGCAGAGGGCTTTCATGGGAGGTCAAGGAAATGGCTGACGGCGTAGCCGCACAGCTGGGGACCAAAGTGTTTGATACCGTCATCCGCAGCAGTGTTGCGGTTGCCGAAGCGCCGGCCCATGGCGAAAACATCATCGAATATGCGCCGCGCTCTAACGCAGCAAGGGATTACAAAGCCTTTGTCGAAGAGGTGCTGCGTATGACCGAAGGAGACAGACGGAATGGCTAAAAAGACAAATAAGACCAATCACGTGCTGAACCTGCTCTCCGGGGCAGACGAGCAGGACGCAGAGGTCAAAAAAGCGACAGAAGAGACTGAGCCAAAGATACAGATTGTCAATCAGAACCAGGAGGATTCCATCGCTGCAGATGTGCAGCAGATGTTAGAAGAGGAACTCCTGCAGGAGGAACAGACCTTGCAGGCGCAGAGAGAAAAAGAAACAGAATGGCAGACAGAAGCAGCGGCAGCAGATGCCGCTGCCTCTGTCCCTGCCGCAGAGTCTGCATCCGCGGCTGTTTCCGATGCGGAGACTGCTGCTGTGCCTGCTGCGTCAGCCGCAGACCATGCGGAAACCGCCGCCCCGGCTGATACGTTGGCAGAGGCAGATCCGGACAGTGCGGAGACCGCCGCGCAGCCCACAGAACCGGAAAGTGCCGCGGGTGAAGCGGGCGTCTCTGCAGAGGCTGCTGCCGCGGAAACGGATACGACCCCCGCGGAGGCTGCTGCATCGGGAACAGATGCGAACACCGCGGCAGATGCTGCATCAGAAGTGGATAGGAATACCGCGGAGGCTGCCACTGCGCCTGCCGCGTCAGCCGCAGAGACAGCCCACGAAACACCGCTCTCTGACGTGGGGCAGCCGCAGGCTGCGCCTGCCGCTACCTCGCCGGAACCCGCTGCAGCGGAGCCGGAAGTGCCGTCTTATGCACTGCTCAACGTCATGGAACGGCTCGTGGACGACAAGCTGGACTACTACATGAAAAAGTTTGATGTCTGCACCTGTCCGCGCTGCCGCGTCGATGTCAAGGCGCTGGCGCTGTCACATATGGAAGCGAAATATGTTGTTCTGGACAAGAGCGGGATATCGGCATTTTTGAGTTTATACACCAACAAGTATGCAAGCGAAGTGATGTTCCACCTCGGCAAAGCCTGTATGCAGGTGCTCGAATCACCGAGACATTAGGTACATCGTGCAGCACATAGGATCACGCGCATGGAATAGAGAAAGAGGACAAAAGTGCGCATAACGAAATCAGAGATTTCTATGCGCACATGGCGCGCACCCATAAGCGCCGCTTCGTAAGGCGCTTTTATCGTTATGCCGGAACTATCGCATAGCAATATTTTCTACATGATCAAAAAAGCGCTTATCTTTTGATGAGAGCTGTCGATATATTGTATAAGGCAGAAAATCTATATTTTTTGAAATATTACGAAACAAATTTTTAAGAAGGGATGGTAACAACAATGGCATCAATTTCTTCAGTCAATAGCACCGGAAGCAGTTTGACTTCCAGTATCAGAGGCTTCGGCGGACTGGCAAGCGGTCTGGATCGCGATACGCTCATCGAGCAATTTACCGCCGGAACCAGAAGCAAGATTGCGCAGCAAAAGCAGAAACAGCAGAAGCTGCAGTGGACGCAGGAGGCGATCCGCGGTATTTCCGACAAGATCTATGACTTTTCCAGCAAGTTCACCTCGTTCTCTTCATCGAGCAATCTGACCTCCTCGAAGCTCTTTTCCAGAAGCCAGATCAGCGTCAACGGCGTGAATAGCAAATATGTATCGGCAACCGGATCAGCTGCATCCGCAGAGAATCTTTCCATCAATAGAGTGAAGCAGCTGGCGCGCAATGCGACGATGAATACCGGCGCCGTCTCTTCCAAGACACTGACCACTGCGAATTTGGGTCTCGGTCCGAATGGAGAGCTGGATACCAACAAGGAAATCAGCACCATCGCAGGCGACATGCTGTACGTCAAGTATGGAAATTCCACCTACGGTGTGACGATGACGGACGGCGGCAAGAATGCAGCCTCTGCAGTCAACATGATCAATGAGCAGCTCAAGACTGTTGAGATCAGCGGAGGCAAAAAGCTCTCTGATGTTATGAAAGCAACGGTGTCTGCTGATGGTAAGATCGGGTTTGAAGCGATCGATAACGCCAACGGCAACAGACTGGAGCTGGCAGGCGGTACCGGCGATATTCTCAAGGATCTCGGCTTTTTGAAAGAGGGAGAGAAGTTCGACGATCTGTCTGATACACAGAAAAATATTGCACAGACAGGCGGCTTGACGGCAGCCAATGCTGCGCAGGTCACCAAGGAAGAGAAATTATACAACCTTCTCTCAGAGAAAAAGCTCACCTTCTCCTACAATGGAACGAAGGGCGAGATCAAATTGGATAAATACGATGCAAGCACGACCTTGGATAAAGTGAAAAATGACTTGCAGACGAAGCTGGACGAGGCATTCGGCAAGGGCAGAATCCAAGTCGGTGACGAGAACGGCAGTCTATCCTTCAAGACCATGATACCGGGCGGTACGGAGGACAAGTCCTCGACGCTTTCCATTCTCTCCGGCGCGGGTCTCGTTGGCGAAGGCGGCGTCTTTGGCATCGCAGCAGGCGCTTCCAACCGCATCAATCTGTCCACAACAGTGGAGAAAGCAGGCTTTGCGAAATCCGCGGAATTTTCAAAGAGTCTCAAAGATGACGGAAGCTATTATCTCTCCATCAACGGCGTGGAGATTGAAGGCATCACCAAGGACAGCACCGTCAACGAGATCATGGAGAAAATCAACAACTCCAAGGCAGGCGTCAAGGTCTCCTATCAGTCCATCTCCGACCAGTTTGTCATCACCTCCACCGAGAACGGTGCGGCAGGCGAGATTAAATTCGATACGAATGCGGGTGGCAAACAGAATCTGGCAGAGTTGATGTTCGGCACACCGACAGAGGGCACGAATTACACGAAGGGGCAGGATGCGATTTTGAGTGTCAGCTATCCGGGCTCCAAGGATGAAATCGAAATTACCAGAGCGAGCAATTCCTTTGACTTAGATGGCATCAATGTGACGCTCAAGGGTACGTTCGGCTATGACGCGAGCGGTGCGAAAATTAGTGATACCGAGGCAGTCACATTCACCGGCAGTGTCGACAGTGAGAACACGACCAAGACCGTCAAGGAAATGATTGAGGCATTCAACGATATTTTGAAGCTGGTCAACACCGAGGTTTCTACGAAACCGAATCGCAAATACGCGCCGCTGACCGATGAGCAGAAGGAGGAACTGTCCGACAAGACCATCGAGAAATGGGAAGAGAAAGCAAAGGCCGGACTCCTGTTCGCCGACAGTGATCTGCGCATGATGGCAAATTCCATGAGAACGGTCATCAACGCTGCGGACAGATCCAAACTGTCGGAAATGGGTATTACCGTATCGGATAACTACAAGGATAACGGCAAGCTGGTATTCGACGAAGCGAAATTCAAAGCAGCGCTCGAAAAGGACCCGGAAGCAGTCAAAGAGGTCTTGAACCGATCGGCTACGGACTCCGGCGATACTTCGCAGGCGGGGCTTCTGACCAGAATCAGCTCGATCATGGATCGCTACGGCAAGACAACAGGCGCGACCAAGGGTGTACTGGTTGAGCGGGCAGGCTCTGTGCATGCACCGACTTCGATATTGAAAAACAGTCTTCAGAAGCAATTGGACAGCATCGACACCTATATCGACAAGCTGAATGATAAGCTGAAGACGGAGCAGGACAGATACATTTCCCAGTTCACCTCTCTGGAAACGCTGATCAATCAGATGAACAGCCAGAGCAGCTATTTAAGCTCGATGTTCTCCTATTAAGGTCAGCGGAAAAGTAAGAGGAACGGGGAACCGTAAGAAAGTGAGAACAATGCATGGCACATGGCTACGAGCAGTATAAATCACAATCCGTTATGACGATGACAGCAGGAGAAATGCTTCTCCTGCTGTATGACGAAATCAGCAAGCGTCTGGTGAGAGCGGAGCTGGCACTCAAAAAGGAAGATTTTGATCTTTTTGACGCATCCGTACAAAGATGTGTGGAAATCGTCAATTATTTGAAAGACACCTTGAATTTTAACTATGAAATCAGCTTTGAGCTGAACCGGATGTATGACTTTTTCCTGTATCAACTCAGCAGACTGTCGGCAGGACGCAATCCGCAGATTATCGAGGAGCTGCATCCATTGGTCAAGGACTTGCGTGACGCGTTTGCGGAAGCGTCGAAAATCGCGAAGTAATACAGGACTGCGAGGCGAAGATATGGCAAGGATACCGGAGGCGTACAAGCCCGTATATCGGGAGATTATGACGACACTCCAAAGGAAATACAATCATATGACGGAGGTCTGCCGCTTGACTGCCGAGATTGAGGGCGCACTGCAGCGGGATGACCGCGTCAGTACGCAAATGCTGATCGAGATGCGGCAGGTGGAAATCGAAGGGCTGCAGCAATCTGATAAAGCCCTGCAGCTGTTGATCGAGAGCACGCCGGAGGATATGCGACAGTGGCTGAACAAGGCTGTCAGCGGGACAGTTTCGCAGGATGAAGCGTACGATACCGAAGAGAACCTGATTTTGCGTGTTGCCGGGAATATCCGCGGCGAATGGGAAAAAACCATGCGGATCGACAGACATGTCAATCAAAGGCTTGCCGGCGCAGACTCCTTTTATCAAGGGCAGCCGGAGGCAAAGTAACGAATAGACGAATACTGAATCGACAGGATGCCGACGCGACCAGCAGCAAACATGCAGCTGTCGGGTCGGCTTTTTTTGACAGGTTAGCAAGAATGGAGAAGAAAGAAAAACAGATCGCATGCAGCGCGGTCACTGTGCTTTACGGCAAAGACTCTTTTGCACTGGAGGCGGTTTCTCTGGAGATCTGCAAAGGAGAATTTGTGTTTTTGACGGGCAGAAACGGCTCCGGCAAGTCGACACTTTTGAAGCTGATCAGCGCACAGCTTTTGCCGACCTCCGGCAGCGTATGGGTGAACGGTGTCTTTACCGACACCTTGACAGAGGAGACCCTGCCGTATTTCAGACGCAGGATGGGGATTTTGCAGGCAGATATTGATCTGCTCGAAGACAGAACTGTACTCGAAAATGTAGAATTTGCGATGATGGCTGTCGACCCGTTCCAAAAGGGCGTGCGTGCCAAAGCAGAAAAAGCCTTGAGCATTACCGGCGTACTGACGCAAAAAGATAAATTTCCGCGGGAGCTCTCCGGCGGCGAGAAGATGCGCGCCATGCTCGCGCGCTGTCTGGTGAACAATCCGGGCATTCTGATTCTGGATGAGCCGACCTCTTATCTGGACGCAGATGAGGCATGGGATCTGATGTGCCTGCTGCGGGACATCAATCAGCTGGGCGTTACCATTGTGGCAGCCTGCCATGACAGACAGCTGATCACGATCATGAAGCAGCGGGTGGTGACGATGGTGGCAGGCGTGATCACCGCAGACGAGGAACACATGATTTACGATATTCGCAAATCGGACATTTTTATGGAGAGAGAAGTCCGGCGGCAGCGCGCACTGCGCCTGAGCGAAAAAAATCAGCAATAAATCTGTGTCCGGTCGCAAGAAATTATGCTTTCTCCCTTAACATTTACGCAATTCGGGCGATATTTATGTATGAGGGAAATATCTCTATCGAAAGGGAAAAGGAGAGTGTTCTTATGAAGATATATACCGCGAAGTCCATGCCGCAGTTCGAGAGCAGCAGCTACCGGACAAAGACAGAGACGATCAAAAAAACAAGCGAACCGGGCTTTTCGCAGGACCGTATTACGATTGGTGCCGGCAGTGAAAATATGCAGGAGAAGGCAATCATCAGCCGCTGCACCGGCAAGCTGATCAACGAAGTGCGCATGAGCAGATCGGAAGAGAAGCTGGAGGCAATCAAACAGCAGGTCGCGGACGGCACCTATCGTCCGGATGCAGAGAAAATCGCAGCGAAGATCATGATGATCGGCTAAGCCTGCAGGCAGTATCTGCGTTTTGCAGGATGGGACAACAGGAAGGTAATTATAGTGGATAAATTAAAGGACATCATCAGACAAACGATCGAAGTGACGCAGCAGTTTGCGGAGCTGGAGCAGACAAAACTGGAGATCGCCGCCGCAGAGAATCTGACGGCGCTAGAGGACTGCATGCCGAAGGAGCAGACCCTGATCATGCGGATGAAGGGACTGGAGCAGGAGCGCGCAAGATGGATGACGCAAAACGGCAAGGAGGGTCTGACGTTTCGGGCGCTTTTGGAGCAGTGCGATGAGGCGCAGCGAAAGGAATTGCAGCCGCTTTACGATCAATTGAGCAGAGCACTGCTGACGCTGGAGGATATCAGCAAGAGTGTGCAGCAGATCATCAGAACCAATCTCTATGTAGTCAACCGCAAGCTGGAACAGCAGGGACAGGGCTACCACAAGGACGGCAGCGCCGAAACAGCGGCAGAGGGACATTTGACAGACAGCAAGGCTTAGGGAAACGAGCTTAGGAGGATAACACATGATTAGATCGACATTTGCAGGATTCAATACCGCACAGCTTGCGATGATGGCAAGCCAGCGAGGGCTGGACGTGACGGGACAGAACCTTTCCAATATCAATACCACAGGATATACCAGACAGAGACTGGATCTGCTCAGCTTGAATCCGGTCGGCAACAGCATCGGCAGCTCGGCTTTCGACGCCAAAGTCGGGCAAGGCGTGATGATGCGCGGCGTCAGCCAGATCAGAGACCCATTCTTGGATATTCAATACAGAGGCGAAATACCAAAGGTCGGTACCGTTAAGGCGAAGGACGATATCCTTGCGAGCATCGGCAATATCTTCGACGAATCGGACAGCGAGGCGATCCGTACCAGACTGAGCGCCATCGTGTCGCAGCTGACCAATCTGGCTACACCAGAGAACGCGGGCAGCGGCAGCGCGGATGCCCTGGTGCGTTCCGCTTGCGAGGTACTCCTCGACAGTCTGCATCAAAACGGCTCTGCCATCGCGAACGTACGGACCGAGCTGATCAATAAGATGAACCAGTCTGTCATGCCGCAGTTGGAAACCTATCTGGAAGAAATCAAAAATTTAAATATCTCGATCCGCAACAGCCAGATCCTTGGCAATCCGGCACTCGAGCTGCAGGACCAGAGAAACCAGATGCTCGACGAGCTGGCAGAATACATGCCGATCGAGGTGACCTACCATACCAAGGATATGGGTGGCGGCATCAAGGTCGATACGCTGGAAGTCAAGCTGAAGCTTAACGATGCAAACAACACGAAGATTACTTTGATCGATGACGATAAAAGAGGTGACTTCAAATTTGACGGCACAACCGGAAAAGGGAAGTTGACGGTAACCGCGGCTTATGACCGAACTGACCCGAATGCCCAAAAAACAGAAACAGACATCACTGACAAACTGAGCAACGGGATCCTGAAGGGCAATCTCGACATGCTCAACAAGTCCGAGACTTTCGATCACCCTGCCAGCGACACGAAGGGCATCGGCTATTACGAGCAGACTTTCAATATGTTCGTCAACGAGTTTGCGATGATGATGAATAAGCTGAACTCTGATGATCCAAAGGGTGCAATCAACAAGCCGCTCTTTACTACGACAGACGGCAAGACAGAGGGCTTTACCGCGACGAATATCAAACTGTCGGATAAATGGATCAACGGTGAGACCAAGATTACGCTCAGCAAGAAACAGGACGCGGGCAGTACCGACTACGAAAACGTACTGAAAATGATCAATGCACTGTCCAGCGATATGATTACCTTTAAGACACAGCCGAAAAAGGCGGACGGAACGGGTGCGATGGATATTGACGGAAAACCTATTGAAAAACAGATTTTCAAGGGCACGTTCTTTGAGTGCTACAACAATATTCAGAACACGCAGGCGCTGGAGAGACAGTCGACGACTTCTCTTCTCAAGAACCATCAGACTGTAGCCGATCAGGTTGCGGACGCTAGAGAGTCCGTATCCGGCGTCAACATGGATGAGGAAGTGATGGATTTGATGCGCTTTTCTCAGTCATATAACGCGGCATCCCGCTTGATGACAACGATGGACGAGCTGCTGGAACGGTTGATTACCAATACCGGCGTAGTGGGCAGATAAAATAGGAAGGAGATTGAGTTTATGCGTATTACAACCAGCATGATCATGCGAAATTACAGAAGCAATTTGAATAATACCATGGTAGATCAGGAGCGCGCGCGCAAACAGGTAGAGACCGGACGCAGATTCAGTGCTGCCTATGAAGATCCTGCTTCTGCTGCCAAGGGCGCGATTCTCGAGCAGAGATACGCCAGAAATGCCGATTATCTGAATTCTGCGCAGAACGCGCAGAAATGGCTCGACAGTCAGGAGGATGTGCTGAATCAGCTCAATACGATCTCGGTGAAAGTACGGGAGGATTATGCACCGTCGGCGATGACAGATACCGCCGGTGCTGCGGGTCGTAAGGCATATGCCTCCACCTTGCGGGAACTGCAAAAGAGCATGATCCACACATTAAACACCAAATATGGCGATGCTTATGTCATGGCAGGCTCGGACGGTAAGAATGCGCCGTTTGAGCTCAAAGACGATGGCTCGGTGACTTATCGCGGGAAGGACATTACGAAAGCCGGTACGGCTGTATTGAAAGAATTAGCGGATGACCATACCTATATTGATCTGGGCTTTGGTATGAGCATCGGCGCACAGGGGGTTTCTCCGTCCAGTGCCTTTGATACTGCGCTGCCGGGCATTTCTGCGGTCGGCTATGGCGAAAAGGACGGCATCAGTAATAATCTGATTGTCTTGATGGGAAATATGGCAGATTTGCTGGAGGCGGATAACTTCCAATCGGATAAGTTTGCGGATTACTGGACGCGCTTTTCTGAAAAAGCGTCGGAGCTGCAGGATCAGTTTACCAAGATCGGCGCCAAGGGCCAGCTTTTGACGGCGACTACCACCAAGCTCGAAAACGAAAAAGAGAATATCGAGATCCAATACAAGGATGCCATGGGCGTTGATTCCGCGAAAGCCATCACGGACTATTCTTATGCGCAGTATGTATACAATGCGGCATTGAAAGTCGGAACCAGCATTTTGTCCCCGTCCTTGCTGGACTTCATGAAATAATCAAGTGTTAAACGGTCTGAGACTGCGGGCGGCTCGCTGAGCGCAGAAAGGAAGCTGTGTGAGAGCTGCAAACGGGTCTTGGATTGAGATAAAAGAAAGAACTGTTGAAAGAGAGGAATGAGCAGATGGAACAGTTGATTGAAATTACCACAGTGCCAATTAAATATCAGCTTAAAGTGCAAAATGCATCGCTGAATTACAAGAGCAGCCTTGCGGAAGTAGAAATTACGAGAGATCAGGGCGAGATGAAGATCCGCAGCAAGCCGATCAAGCTCAGAATGGACACCTTCGATGCACGCAACTCCATTGCACCGACCACCAAAACCTCCATTACACAAGCTGCACAGAAAGGAACCCGTGTGGCGTATGAAGCAACCGCGAATTTTGCCAAGGAGGGACAATTGATGCTGAAAGCAAAGATCGGAGAAGGAAACGAAGTATTAAATCAGATCCTCGCAGAACGTGTTGCGCAGCCGACCGGAGATTTCCAGCTGGGATTCGTGCCGACGACCGGACCGAATATCCAATGGGAAGCACCGGAATTCAACATTGAATACGAAATGGACAAGCTGAATTTCAGCGCCAGAATCGGCAAGGGCGATTTTGAATTCATTCCGGGCAGCATTGAGCTGCAGATCGAGCAGATGCCGGATATCCGTATCGAATACATCGGCAAACCGCTCTATGTACCGCCGAGTGCAGCAGAACGCTTTGAAGGCAAGCAGATCGATGTACAGGCTTAGAAGGTCATAGGAGAAACAGAAATCATGACACAGGAAAATTACGAATACATTGAATTTCCCGATGGTCTGTTCGGCTTCGAACAAAATACAAAATTTGTACCGATCATGGTGGAGGAGGACAGCGATGCGGTTTTACTGCTGCAGAGCATGGAAAACGAGGAACTGTCCTTCGTCGTCATGAACCCGTTTATGCTGTGTGAAGACTACGACCCGATTCTTTCCGAGGAAGACTACGCCAAAATCGGAACGAAAAAACAGGAGGAACTGTCTTTCTACGTCATCTGTGTCGTCAAGGACGATCTGGATGCGTCGACGGTGAACCTCAAATGCCCAATCGTGGTCAATGTGGTGACCAGACAGGCCAGACAGGTCATTTTGGATACAAAAGAGTATAAACTTCGCCATTATCTGAAGGAATTCAAAAAAGAGGAGGCATAGGATGCTGCTTCTGAAAAGGAGAGCCGGGGAATCCTTGATTCTCGACGGCAAAATCAAGATCACAGTGGTGGCAAGCAGCGCCGAAGGTGTAAAGCTTGCCATCGATGCGCCGAGAACCGTATCTGTGCTGCGGGAGGAACTTGTAGAGGCGGCGACCGCCAACAGGGAAGCCACGATCAACAAGGATCAGGTGCAGCATCTGAAAGAAATCTTAAAGAAAAAGGAAGTCGAAGAGGCGTATGGCAGTGACAAGTAAAAAAACACAAAAGAAACGAAAGCCACCGGCAAAGAAAGTGCAGGGTGAGCTTGTTTTTGCGTTAGACATTGGTACGCGGAGCATCATCGGGATCGTCGGAAAAGTAGAGGACGATCTTTTTAAGGTGCTGGCGATCGAATCGGAGGAACACAGCAAGCGCTCCATGAAGGATGGTCAGATCGAGAATATCGAGCAGGTCGCACAGGTCGCACAGCGGGTCAAAAAGAGACTGGAGAGCAAGCTCCATGTCACGCTCAAAAAAGTCTGCATCGCAGCCGCCGGACGCGCACTTCGGACGCAGAAAGCGAGCTATGAAATGCAGCTGGAGCAGACAAGTCACATCGACGGCGAACTGATCGGCCGTCTGGAAATCGGCGCGGTCACTGCAGCGGAGGAGGCGTTTCATAAAGAGAGCAGCGCCGAGGATGAAGAACTCGGCAGAGGCTTCTTCCTTGTCGGTTATTCGGTCTTATCCTATTATTTAGATAATTTGAATATCTCCAGCCTGATGGATCACAAGGGCAAGACCTTAAAGGCAGAGGTCATTGCGACCTTCCTGCCGCGCGAAGTGGTTGACAGCCTGTACATGACCATGCAGAAATGCGGTCTGGAGGTCGTCAGCATGACGCTAGAGCCGATCGCAGCCATCAACGCGGCGATCCCAAAGGATCTGCGTCTTTTGAACTTAGCGCTGATCGACATCGGTGCAGGAACCTCCGATATTGCAGTCTGTCGTGACGGTGCAGTGACAGGTTACACGATGGCGACCGTTGCAGGCGATGAGATCACAGAAGTGCTGATGAAGCAGTTTCTGGTCGATTTTCAGACGGCAGAGCAGATCAAGATGCAGTATGCGGCGCAGGAGAGCTTAAGCTTTACCAATATCCTCGGTTTGGAGGAAACGGTGAGCCGGGCGCAGATCGAACAGCTGCTGACAGATCCGATCGGTCATCTTGCAGGTGAGATTGTCAAGCGTGTGACGGAGCTCAACAACGGCGCACCTTCGGCGGTATTTCTCGCGGGCGGCGGCAGCAAGCTGGCAGGCCTCAAAGAAGCGGTATCTGAAAAATTCAACATGGATGCAAAGCGTGTGGCGATCGCGGGCGGCAATTTCCGCCTCAGTGCGTTTTCCGACCAATATGATCTCAACAATCCGGAATACACGACACCGCTCGGCATCGCGGTATCGTCGGGTCTCAGGCTGCTGCAGGACAGTCTGCAGATCCTCCTGAACGGCAAGCCTGCCAAGATTTTTAAGAGCGGCACGCTGAAGGTCATCGATGTCCTGATGATGAACGGCTATGTCTACAGTCACATTCTGGGGCATTCCGGCAAATCGGTGACGGTGACGGTTGAGGGTGAAAAAAAGGTATTCTACGGAGAACGGGCGATTCCGGCGATTTTGAAACTGAACGGGGTCGATGCGTCAATCAGTGATACCGTACAAGTCGGCGACCGCGTGGACTTCAAGCCGGCGGTATCCGGACAGGATGCACAGCCGACCGCGGCAGAATGTTTGCCGGATGGGATCAGCACAGAGGACTGGGACATCTGCATCAACGGTGAGATCGCCGCACCGGAGACCGGCGTGAAAAACGGAGATGAGCTCTCTTTCCGCAAACGTGTGCGGATCGAGACAGCGCAGCCGCTGCAGACACAGCCGGAACCGGAAGCGGAAACCGCACCGACCGCACAGCCTGCGCTGACCATACAGTCTGTACAAGCGGAAGCGGCGCCGGTCATACAGTCCGCACAGCCGCACATGCCGGAAACGCCGACAGCATATGCAGCGCAAGGGCTTTCTCCGGAAACGCTGAGCGAAACGCAGCAGGCAGCGGTCCAAACGACCGGGGGTATGCAGGTGACATTGAACGACAAGCCGCTCACGCTGCCGCCGAAGGCCGGTGGAGAGCCGTACTATCTGATGGATCTGCTGGAGTTTTCGAATCTGGATTTTGACAATCTCAACGCTTCGGTCAGCCTGCGGGTCAACGGCGAAGAAAGCGGTTTCCTGCAGGAGATCAGGCATCACGATGTGATCGAAATCAAAAGTGATGAAAATCTTGCTGCAAGATAGGAACAGAAAGCAAGAATTCCCTTGAAATTTGTCGTAATTTGTGATATAAGTAATTTATGGTATAAAAGGAACATTACAAGTAAAGGAGAAAATAAAAATGTTTAACAAGGTGAAACTCAAGAAGTACTTAATCGGCATGTTTGCAGCCATCATTTTGATGTCGGCTGTCATTACAGTGGCAGGTGTCTTTGGTATCCTGCAACAGAAGAGCGGCATGAACACGCTCATTAACGAAGAACTGGCGGCTGATTCTGCAGTCAAGACGTGCAGAATCAAAGCAAACATTGCGGCACGTGATCTGAGAGAAATGCTGATCACAGAGGACCAGACGAAACGAGCAACCATGAAGGCGAATATTGAGGACTCACTGAATGCTATTCCAGAACAGATTTCACTTTTCAAAAAGACACATGGTGAAGAGGACGGTCTGGCAGCACAATATGAGACCGCTTTTAATGACTGGATCGAAATTGCCAATCGTGCATTGACTGCCATTGAAACCGGACATGAGAGACAGGCGCAGACGATTATTGTCAATGAATGTTCTCCGGCATTATCCAAGCTGGCAGATATCGTAAAGGAAATTGATGCAGCGACAAGCAAGGACGTTGAGGAAATGGAAGGCAAGATCGAAACGATGAACCGCATCTATCTGATCGTAATCCTCGCTGTGTTTGTGTTTGCTGTCATCTTCAGTATGAGTATGGCGCTGCAGGCAACGAAGAACATCACAGGTATCACAGCCAAAATCATGGATGCTGTTACAGCGCTTTCCAAGGGCGATCTCAAGACCCACATGGATTACAAGGGTGACAATGAATTCGGCGAACTGGCTGAAAAGATGAACTTCTCCTTTGCTGAATTAGATAGATACGTCAACGCCATCGACTTCGGCATGGGTGAATTCTCTAAGGGTAACTTCACCTGTGAATCTCCGATTCAGTTCCTCGGTGACTTTAAAAGTATCCAGGCTTCTATGGAACGCTTCCAGCAGAAGATGAACGATACGCTGGTTGATCTTGAAGTTGCGTCCTCACAGGTAAGCGCAGGCTCCAGCCAAGTTGCAGACGGTGCGCAGGCATTGGCGCAGGGTGCAACCGAGCAGGCCAGCAGCGTACAGGAATTATCCGCTACCATTGCTGACATTTCCGAACATATCTCCAATACGGCAGATTTCTCCAAGCAGGCAAACGAGTTAGGCGTACAGGCCGGCAGCGTTGTCGAAAGAAGTAAGGAAGAAATGTCTCACATGATTGATGCAATCCGCGACATCGCAACCGCATCTGAAAACATTCAGAAGATCATTAAGGCGATCGATGATATTGCATTCCAGACCAACATTCTCGCACTCAATGCAGCAGTTGAGGCAGCGCGTGCAGGCAACGCAGGCAAGGGCTTTGCGGTTGTTGCGGACGAAGTCAGAAACCTGGCGCAGAAGTCTGCAGAGGCAGCAAAGAATACGACCGAGCTGATCGAGAACTCCTTAGAGCATGTTGCTAAGGGCGAGAAGCTTGCGGAGAGCACTGGTGAAGCGTTCACAGAGGTTGCGAAATTCTCTGATGACATTCTGGCAATGGTTGCGAAGATCGCAGATGCTTCTCAGGAACAGGCACTGTCTATCTCCCAGATTTCTCAAGGTGTAGACCAGATTTCCTCCGTTGTACAGATGAACTCCGCTACTTCCGAACAGAGTGCGGCAGCCAGCGAAGAGCTCAGCGGACAGGCAGTATTCATGAAGTCCTTGATCGAACAGTTCCAGCTGAAAGAAAAGGACGGCAGCACCTATCAGCCTGAGAAACTGCCGGAACACAGCAGCGCAGCAAAAACTGCAGACGCAGCACCGGTAGGATCACAGTCCTACGATAAATACTAAATCGTATCAACGCAGAAAGCGCGGCCAAGATGCCGCAGCTGTGCGCTGAAACAAGCAGCTACAGAGAGTACCGTAAGCGATTGCGGTACTCTTTTTGCGATGATGCCGGGAAACAATTGTGCAGTGCTATTTCCTTCATAAAAAAAGTCTTGACTATCGTAAGCGTCAAACCATGCGCACATAGGGCATGAAAAAAGCAGTCGCATCGGCTAACAGTGTATGCGCCGACATGACTGCTTTGTGCTTGTCTGCGGTAGGGTATCTTTCGCCCATGTGAGAAATGCCTCCCATACCGGTTTTGCGTTCTCTCTGCGATAGACGCTGCGCGCTTCATAGTCAAAGCTGCTTCGTGTCACAGCCTCCGCTTCGGTGGGGAGGGGGCGGCAGCGTCGCGCGCTTCACGCGCGGATGCCGATGGAGAGCTTGACCAGATAGTTGTCGTAGCCTTCGGTGGATAAATCGTCCAAAATGACGTCCTCATAGAAACAATCGCCGAGCTGCAGGCTGTGCGCCTTGGCATAGGCGAGCAGCTTGCGGCAGTTGGCATGGATGTTTTCGTAGCCATGCGCATCGTAGAGCACCAGAAACGTGCCGCCGCTGTTCAGGGAGACCTGCTTGCTGTCGATCTCTGCTAATTCGGAGGGATGTACATAGGTATAGAATTCGGAATACTGATAGCCGTCCTCTGTAACGGAATCGCGCGGAATCGCGGCGCCGATCGGGTAGGCGCTGTATAGTCCCAGCGACTGGCAGAAAGCAAAATGCTTGCCCAATGCTTCGGCGACCGCACGTTCATCGTCCGCGCCCTTGTACGCAGTGGCAATAAAATATTCGTCCGGCGCTTCTTCTGTGACGATCTCGCCGACCGGCGCATGGATGCCCTCTTCGGTTTCCCGGATTTTTTTGTCGATATAGCCTTTCGCCCAGGTCAGCGCAGCGATGCGCTCGTCGATGGTCGCTTTTTTGGATTCCAGCAATGTAATCAGGGTTTCCGGCGAGCGATGGTCCATGTGCGCTTTGATTTCCTGTATACTGACACCCAGCTCCCGCAGCATGACAAGGATCGCGAAAGTTTCCGGCTGCGTATAGGAATAGTAGCGATAGCCGTTTTCCCCGGTCAGGTCCGGTTTGAAAATACCGCACTGGTCGTAGTAGAACAGGGTCTGTTTTTTGATTCCGAACAGCTTGGCGAACTCCCCGGTCGTGAAATAGGTTTTGTTTTTTTTCATAGCGCCTGCGCCTCCATCCTGCAATGATATGAAAAAATCATTATACCATAAGTTCTAAGCTTTGTCTGCGGCTTGCGGCTCGGCCCTTAAAGTGCCACGCGCTAAAGCGCTGCACTTTTTGGCGTGAGACCTGCCTCACTTCTGTCTTCGCCTTACGGCTCGCCCCTTAAAGTGCCACGCGCTGAAGCGCTGCACTTCTTGGCGTGAGACCTGCCTCGCTTCTGTCTTCGCCTTACGGCTCGCCACTCAGCGGGCTAGGGCTGCAAATCGCTGTGCAAGGACATTATAACGCCGCCGCGAAGCGGAATTAAGGCGTTTCAATGGTTCTTACCTTGCGGCAACGCCGTAAGGACGATCGATAGAACCATTATATCATACAGGGGGACCTTGGGAAACAGAATTCTAAAAAAAGGCGTGCGTGCAGGGGCAGTCCTATGCTATAATCGTAGCAGAAACCAAAACATAGAGCACAGAGTATAGAGTATAGAGTATAGAGTATAGAGGAAACAATATGAGATATTTAGAAATCGGTATTGAAACGCAGCGTGCGGGGATCGAGCTGATCCTTTCGGCGCTGATGAAGCTGGGCATTACGGACGCGGTGGTGGAGGACCCGGCGGACATCGACGACCTGCTCCAAAAAGAGAAGGGCTACGAATGGGACTACATCGACGACAGTGTGCTGGAGTTAAAGAACGAAACACCGCGGGTCACCGTCTATCTGAACGATGATGCGGCGGGGCGCCAGCAAGCAGAAGCTATCTGTGCAGCCATGCGTGCGCTTAAGGCACAGGCTGCAGGCGGAAGCTTCGGCAGTGGGCTTGATGTCGGCAGCCTCGAAACGAAGATCAGCAGCGAGGACGACAGCGCGTGGAAGGATAACTGGAAAGCGTATTTCAAACCAGCCAAGGTCAGCAAGACCATCGTTGTCAAGCCGACCTGGGAGGCATACGAAGCACAGGCGGATGAAAAGATCCTTGAGATCGATCCGGGCATGGCATTCGGTACCGGCACGCATGAAACGACGTCGCTGTGTATCCGGCTGATGGAGGACTATCTCGCACCCGGAGAAAAGGTTTTGGATGTCGGCTGCGGCTCCGGCATTCTTTCGATCGCAGGCGCGCTTCTGGGTGCATCGGAGGTACTCGGTGTAGAGATCGACCCGGACGCAGTCACCATTGCCAAAGAAAACATCGCGCTGAATCATGTCGACGGCGTTGCTTCGGCACAGTACGGTGATCTGACCAAGGGCATTGACTTTCAGGCGGATGTGATCGTGGCGAATCTGATGGCAGATCTGGTCGTGATGCTCAGCAAAGACGTGGCAAAGCATCTGCGACCGGGCGGCAGATATATATCCTCAGGAATCCTAGTCGAAAAAATGCCGGAAGTCGTCGACGCGATGCGGGCACTGGGCTTCGCGATCTTAGAAGTCAAGGAGGACGGCATGTGGTGCGCGATCGTCGCCAAACGCTGAGCGGCATCGATGCAGAAACCATGCGTCCGCGCGTGCGCTTGCATGGCAGCGGGAACAGGCATGAACAGAAGCAGAAGCGCGAAGAGAAGAGCGCAAACAGAGAAGGCGGAAATAGAAAAGCAGAAAATCGGACAAACGTGTGCATAACGAAACCTGCGATTTCTATGCAGACCTGTCGCTCACGCATGAGCGACGCCCCGTAAGGTGCTTTTGCCGTGATTCCGGAAATATCGCACAGCGATATTTCTTACATAATAAAAAAAGATAGGAAGCAGAAACGAATATGATTAAATTTTTTGTCGGAGAAGAGGCGGTCACAAGCAGCCGGATCTATCTGGAGGACGTGCAGGACATCAAGCATCTGACGCGTGTGCTGCGCGCTAAGGTTGGCGATGCGGTCACGATCGCGGACGGTACCGGCTGGGAATATGAAACCGAGATCGAGGAGATCTGCGAGACCTGCGTGACACTGCGCATTGTCGACAGGCAAAAAGACGCGACCGAACCGCAGACGCGCGTGACGCTGTTTCAAGGCGTACCAAAAGCGGCGAAGATGGAGACGGTCATTCAAAAGACGGTCGAATTGGGCGTGGATGCCATCGTTCCGGTGTTTACAGCGCGGACTGTGGTGGTCGAAAAGGGCAACTTTTCCAAGAAGCTGATGCGCTGGCAGAAGATCGCCGATGAGGCGGTCAAGCAGTGCAAACGCGGCAGAATCCCGCAGGTGGAGCCGCAGATCGATTTTGCCGAGATGTGCGGGCGGCTTGCGGACTATGATCTGGTCATCTGTCCTTACGAAAACGAGACGGGCAGGACGATCAAGGACTGTCTGCGGGCGGCTTGCGGACAAGACGTGCCGCGCAGGGTCGCGCTCATCATCGGTCCGGAGGGCGGCTTTGCGGATGCGGAGATCGCGGCGTTGCGCGCCCTGCCGCAGCCCGCGGAGATCGTCAGCCTCGGCAAGATCATTCTGCGCACCGAGACCGCAGGCATGGCAGCGCTGGCGATGATCATGTATGCATATGAGCTATAGCGCAGCAGATCTTTTGACGCGCATTGAGGCTTTTGCGCAGCAAAAAACCGACACTTCCCTGTGCAGGCACATCTGACTGCCCGCCGGGAGGGTCGGTTTCGATTTTTTTGTTTGCTGCGCCGCTTGTTTCGGGCTGCGATGCTGCGTGCACGCAGCGCTGCAGCTATTCCGCCTTTGCAGACTCCCTTTCAGCCTGACGTGCTTTGACGTATCGCTTGATGGCGGCAAAGGTCTCATCACTGATGTCATGCTCGATCTTGCACGCGTCCTCAGCGGCTACTTTGGGATCCACCCCGATGTGCGTCAGCACTGCGGAGAGGACTGTGTGGCGCTCGTAAATTTTCTCTGCAATTTCACGCCCGCTTGCGGTCAGATGCAGATGTCCGCCGTCATCTACGGTGATATAGCCGTTTTCCTTGAGCAGACCGACGGCTCTGCTGACGCTGGGCTTACTGAAACCCATGTATTCGCCGACGTCGATGGAGCGCACCGCGGACATCTCCTTCGACAGGACATAAATCGTCTCTAAATACATTTCGCCGGATGCTTGCAGTTTCATATACGAGCCTCCCTATTTGTCATCTTTTTGCCATTCCAGCATTTTGCGATAGGTGCTGCAGCCAAAAATGATGCCGACGATGAAGACCCCTGAGACGGCTGCGTTTCTCACGATTTTAGAAACGTCGACGTTCACACGCACTTCAACGGTATCACGATTTTTTTCTTTCCTTGTATTTTTTGCATGCTTTGCATTCTGCTTCATGTTAGATTCCCCCTTGGCTATCTTGGATTTTTACAGAAGTGTGCTTCTTTTATTCTAACAGAAAAGCAAGGAAAATAAAAGCATAAACTTTAGAGAATTTTGTGAACACCCGAGAAAATCTCATCAGTCCGCGTTTTCGGCAATTTTTGCAATGTCGAACTGCGGGGTGCGCAGATAGCGACCGAGCCCGAACAGGGAATCCGCATCGCCGCGCCGGAGCTCGGAGGTATGCTGGTAGGAGGTGAAGGATGCCCGGATGCCGACTGCTTTGAGAATGGGGTCAGCCGATTTGTCAGCCGGATAGGCGCCATAAGGCCAAGCAAAGACCTGCGGCGGCTTGCCGATCGCTGCCGCGATGGCGTCCTGATTCCTTTGCAGATCGTCAGTCAGCACGCGGGTATAGTCCTCGAGCGATTCGCCCGGCTTGCGGTCCGCGCCCTTGCGGCTCTTTTCGATATGGTGCAGGTCGTAGGTGTGGCTGGCAAATTCCACGAGACCGGACGCATTCATCAGCGCGATCTCGCCCCAGGAGAGGGTGCAGGAGGCCGGTACCCGGTAGATGTCATCGGAGCTGCGCGCGGACTCCGCACCGATCAGCGCAATCACCGCCTTGGCTTGATATTTTTGCAGCAGCGGGAAAGCGTAAGTGTAGTTGTTGCAGTAGCCATCGTCAAAGCTCAGAATGATCGGCTTTTGCGGCAGCCTGGCGCCGTTTACCGCGTAGGCGATCATCTGCGAGGGCAGGATGGTCGTGTAGCCGTTGTCCCGCAGCCACTTGAGGTCGCTTTCGAGACGCGCTGCCTTGATGAAATATTCGCTTTCTTCGGTGCTGCTGCCTGCAATACCATGATACATCAGGATCGGCAGTTTGATAGACTCCCGGCTGTCAGCAGGGAGGGGCACCGAAATCATCGGTGCAGTTTCACTGAAAACAGCGGCTGCAGCGGCAGGGGACGGCGTGCGCAGCACGATGACAGCCCGCTTGCAGGCCTGCGCATAGGACCAGAGCCCTGCAGCCAGCAGCAGAGCCAGAAATAGCAAAAGCAGATAATCGAGTTTCGTGATTTTCATAAGAGATCATACCTTTCTGCCATATGCGGCTGGTAATAATTTATGCGGTGGCGTGAAAAAAAGAAGTGCGAAGGCTTTGCGAAGCGCGGATTTTGTGTTAAAATAGCTTTGTATCTGCTTGTCAACTGAAGGTACAGATACAAGACAGCAAAAAGCAAGGAGGCCCGGATGAAGGCTGCATTTCATACATTGGGCTGCAAGGTCAACCAATACGAAACCGAGGCCATGAAGGAACAGTTTCGCAAAGCAGGTTACGAGATCACCGGCGAGGAGGACCCTGCAGACGTCTATATCATCAATACCTGTACGGTGACGAATCTTGCGGACCGCAAGTCGCGGCAGTATATCCGCCGCATGAAAAAACAGTGCCCGCAGGCTGTTGTCGCGGTGACCGGCTGCTATGCGCAGGTCAAACCGGAGGAGGTCGCGGCGCTGCCGGAGGTGGACATCGTCGCCGGAACCGGAGAAAAAAATCATCTGGTGCAGTACGTCAGTGAATATCTGGCGGACCATCAAAAACAGAAGCATATTTTAGCATACGATGCGCTGACCTCGTATCACGATCAGGGCATCATCACGTCGATGGATTCCCGCACCCGCGCCTATATCAAAATCCAGGAGGGCTGCAACCGATTCTGTTCGTATTGCCTGATTCCGTTTGCGCGCGGGCAGGTGCGCAGCCGCGACCCGCAGGAGATCGTGCTGGAGGCAGAGACGCTGCTTGCACATGGGTTCAGGGAGCTGGTGCTGACCGGCATCAATACGGCACTCTACGGTACCGAGGAGGCTTTCGCTTATCCGCTGACGGCTGCGGAGCAGGCGGCAGGGATGCATGGCATCGAGATCATCATCAGCAGGCTGAACGCTTTGGACGGAGACTTTCGTATCCGGCTCAGCTCGCTGGAGCCGACGGTGGTCAACGCGGATTATGTCAAGCGCCTGCTGCAATATGAAAAGCTTTGTCCGCATCTGCATCTTTCGATCCAGAGCGGCAGCGACGCGGTCCTGCAGGCGATGCATCGGCATTACAGCCGGGCGGATTATCTGGACATCGTGCGCGTCCTCAAGGCGCATGACCCGCATTACGGCATTACGACGGATATCATCTGCGGATTTCCGGGGGAGACCGATGCGGACTTTGCGGACAGCGTGCGCATCGTCAAGGAGGCGGGATTCCTCAAGGTGCATGCTTTCAAGTATTCCAAACGCGAGGGAACGGCGGCCTGTGAGATGAAAAATCAAGTGCCCGGCGAAGTGAAAAACGAGCGCGTGACAGCACTGATCGAAGCCGGAGAGCGCGCAGCAGAGATTTTCCTGGGTGAAAGCATCGGCGAGGTACGGACTGTGCTGTTTGAAGAGGCGGCGGACGAAGCAGGGCTCATCTGCGGCTATGCGGAGAATTACGTCAAGGTCTATGCCCGCGGCAGTGCTGCGGACTTCAATTGTTTCCAAAAAGTAAAGCTTTTGACATTATATCAAGACGGATTGAAAGGAGAAATTTTACCATGAGCGACTGTGTATTCTGCATGATTGCAGGCAAGGAAATTCCATCTAATATTGCATACGAGGATGACAAGATCATCGCTTTCCACGATCTGGACCCGCAGGCGCCGGTGCATGTGCTGGTGATCCCGAAAAAGCATATCACCTCGCTGGACGCGACGACAGACGAGGATCGCGAGCTGCTCGGCTATCTGCTGTGCAAGATCAAGGATATCGCGCGTGATCTCGGACTGGAGAACGGCTACCGCGTGGTTATCAACAACGGCGAGGACGCATTCCAGACCGTTAAACACCTGCATTTCCACGTGATCGGCAAGCAGGCAATGGGCTGGCCGCCGTTCCCGAAGCAGGAGTAATCAGTACAAAAAAGAAAATTTAGGAAAAATGAAAAAAACTGCGCCACTGCTGTGGAATTGTGGTAATATAGATGTATGATGAAATTTGACATGCACTGTCACACAAAGGCGGGCTCCATCGACGCAAGTGTCAGTGTAGAGAGATACATCGAGCTGCTCTCGGCTCAGGGATTCGATGGCATGCTGATCACCGACCACGACTCGTACAAGGGTTATCACAAATGGATGCGCAAAAACGGCAGATCCTTTTGGCCTATCGAGCAGATGGAGGAACAGCTGGAAAAGAAAATCGAGAAAACACTGGAAGAAACCTTTCATATCGTACCGACGAAACAGCAGACAGAGGAAGGAAGCGAACCGAAAAAGTTTTGTGTGCTGGCCGGTATCGAATATGACACCAAGGACGCGGGTCATTTCATCGTGATCATGCCGGATCATGTCAAGCTGCGGCTTCTGCAGATTCGGGGCATGTCCGCGGAGCGTCTGATTTATATCGTACATCGGTTCGGCGGTGTTCTGGGTCCGGCGCACCCGTTCGGGCAGCGCAGCTCGAGCGCGATGTTTTTCAAAAAGATCAAGAGCAAGCCGGAGCTCCTGCAGAAGGTGGACTTCGTCGAGGGCTTCAATACCTGCGAAAAGACGGAATCCAACCGTCTGGCGCAGCTGTTGGGTGAGAAGCTGGGCAAGCCTTGCACCGGAGGCTCTGACGCACATAACGAGGCTTATGTCGGCATGGCTTATACGTTGATCGACCGGGATATCACCTGCAATGATGATCTGATCGCGGCGATCCGTGAAGGGAAGCTTGTCGGCTGCGGCGGACAGGAGCGCGAACGCACGCGCAAGGCGGAGATGAAGGACGCGTTTTACAGTGTCTGGGGGTTCAAGGTATATAACCGCGGCTTAGGGGCGCTGTTCGCGCCGTACCGCAAATACCGTTTCAAAGAACTCGCGCATCTGGGGCATCTTCACACAAAATAGGATGTGAAGCAGAGTGCAAAACAGGACACGACAGGACATAGAAAGCTTTTCGCAGGAGACTGCGGCGAAACTTTCTTGCGAAACCTAGCGAAATCGCAAAGAAAAAACTTGCGCAATCCGTCCAAAAAGTGTATAATATCATCGGCATGACATTTGCGGTATTGCAAAGTCAAACATTCTGTTCATGGCTGAACTATTTCGCAAAAGTCAGGAGGTGAATTGGAACATGGCACAAGTAATCGTAAGAGAAAACGAAAGTTTAGAATCCGCTCTGAAGAGATTCAAGAGATCCTGCGCTAGAGATGGCGTGATGAGCGAACTGAGAAAAAGAGAACATTACGAAAAACCAAGCGTAAAGAGAAAGAAAAAATCTGAAGCCGCTAGAAAAAAGGCTAAGAAATACTAATCTATGCACAGTCATTTCTTGCCTGCGGTGAGAAAGCCGTATACGGTTTTCTAGAATCGAGGTGAATGATCAATGGCATTGAAAGAACAGTTGATGGCTGACTTCAAGGAGGCAATGAAGGCTCACGATGAGGTCGCCAAGAACACGATCAGTTTCGCGCGGGCGGCGATCAAGCAGTATGAGGTCGACCACCGGGAGGAGCTGGACGATGCAGGCATTGTTGCAATTTTATCCAAACAGGTAAAAATGAGAAAGGATGCCCTCGCTGATTTTGAAAAAGCCGGAAGAACAGATTTAGCCGAATCCTATCAGGCAGAAATCGACATTCTGAAAAGGTATCTGCCGGAGCAGCTCTCCGCAGAGAAACTGCGTGAAGTCGTTGCGAGCGCCGCAGCTGACCTGAATATTGAAGGCGGCATGCAGAACATGGGCAAGCTCATGGGCGCTGTGATGGGCAAAGTCAAAGGACTTGCCGACGGCGGCGACGTCAAAAAGGAAGTCGAAGTATTTCTAAAAAAATAATAGGAAATATAAAATCAAAGAGACCCGAAGCGTTCGGTAAAAATGCCGGACGAAGAGGGTCTTTTTTGTGTGCGAGCGCTGCGGGACAAAGAAAATTCGCTCGAACTGGTTGTCAAGTTCGTTAATTTGAATTATAATGTCCTTGTCACAGCGAGTGCAAAGCGGCAGCGCATGCAGAGCTGATGAAAGACAGATGTCCGAGCGAAGGCGATTTGCAGTCCTAGCCCGCTGATTGGCAAGCGTAAGCGAAGACAGAAGCGAGGCAGGCCTCACGCCAAGAAGTGCAGGGCTTCAGCGCGTGGCACTTTAAGGGGCAAGCCGTAAGGCGTAGACAGAGCCGCTCAGCGTCCGGACCAATACAGATAGCGAAATCTTGCAGAGAAGTCCGTCGCTTTTGGGCTACAGCAAGCTACTGTACTATATCAAAACAGCAGCTAAAGAGAACGGCGGCGATTTGAAAAGCGCCATCGATACATCGGTAAAACAATGTATGGAGGAGGGCTTGATCGAAGACTTTCTGCGAAAACACAGCCGGGAGGTGACAGGCATGCTTTTCAACGAAATTACAGTAGAAGAATTTGCGGAGATTCGCGCCCGCGAAGCCTACGAGGATGGCGAAAAAAGCGGCTTCACGAAAGGCGAGAAATCAGGTTTCACGAAAGGCGAAACTGTCGGACTTACGAAAGGTCGTAGCGAAGGCGCGGCGCTGGAAAAGCGTGAGATTGCGCGAAACCTCGTGCAGCTTGGCTTAGACCTCGCACAGATTCGCCAGGTAACCGGACTGACACTGGAGGAAATCGAAAAGCTATAGCGTGCATGCTTTGACGATTACCCAATACGCACGCGATAAACGAAATCTCAAAGCAAAACCACCACAGATCACTCTCGGTGGTTTTGTGCTGTATGACGGGCATGCCGTTCGTCTGTGGTGAAAGTCCACAAGGGGCGTAGTTGCCAGCGAACCCGAAAGCGACTTGCAAGGTTCACATCGTGAGGTGTGGGCGAGAAGAAGCAATAGCAAAATCGTAGCCTGACGAACAGAAACCTAATAATAAGGCTTGTATAGCGGATAAGTGGGCAGCATGCCACGAAATCCAAAAGGTAACCGTAACCTATGCAGGTAGATTAGGCAGGTAGACGAGGAAAGATCAGCGGCTTATCCCGTGAGACCTCATGGGGGAAAAAAGCCCTAGTAACAACGAACCATGAGGGGTACCCTCGCTGCGCTGGGGCAGACCCTCAGCAGAAGCCATAGTAGTGAGGAAGTCTCTGTAATGGAGACAGAGCGAAGGGCTGAACAATTCAAAAGTCAATAGGACTTAGGAATGTAAGTGCATAGGCATGACGAGAACCGAAGTACCAAAGTCGTAACGGAAGGAACGGTTCACAGGAGGTAAGGCTCATATGCACGAAAGCAGAGTAAGAAATGGAGACAAATCATGACAGAACTAATGGAGAAAATCTTATCCAGAGAAAACATGATGCAAGCCTACAAAAAGGTGAAAGCCAAAAATGGGGCAAGCGGAGTGGACGGAATCGGAACGGAAGAAATTCGAGAGTATCTGATAGAGAACTGGGAAGAGATTCGAGAGAAAATCAAGAAACGGAAGTACAAACCACAGCCTGTTTTAAGAGTGGAGATACCGAAGCCAAACGGGGGAACAAGAAACCTCGGCATACCGAGCGTGGTAGACCGCATCATTGAGCAGGCAATTGTGCAAGTGATTACGCCGATAGTAGAACCGTACTTTAGTGAGTACAGCTATGGCTTTCGACCGAAGAGGAGTGCACAGCAGGCAGTACTGAAATTGCTTGAGTATTTCAATGATGGATACCTGTATGTGGTAGACATCGACCTCGAAAAGTTCTTTGATAATGTACCACAGGACAAACTCATGAGCTTAGTGGGAAAAATCATACAAGACCCGGATACCGAATCGCTGATAGCAAAATATTTAAAAGCAGGCGTCATGGTAAAAGGAAAGTATGAAGAGACCACAAAAGGAACGCCGCAAGGCGGAAATCTATCTCCACTGCTGTCCAATATCATGCTGAATGAACTGGATAAGGAACTGGAAGCAAGGAACTTGCATTTTATCCGCTATGCAGACGACTGTGTAATCGTGGTGAAAAGCAGTGCGGCGGCGAGCAGGGTCATGCATACAGTCACAAACTGGATAGAGCGAAAGCTCGGGCTTAAGGTAAACGCTTCCAAGACAAAAGTAACAAAACCAAGTCACCTAAAATACTTAGGCTTTGGTTTTGTGAAAATGGGAGACAAATGGCAGGCAAGACCGCACGCAGATTCCCTTGCAAAGTTCAAAAGAACACTGAAAAGGCTGACAAGCCGTTCTTGGGGAATCAGTATGGACGAAAGAATCCAAAGGCTGAACTGGGTAATCCGAGGATGGATAAACTATTTTCGAATTGGGAAAATGAAAACAAACATGCAGAAGATAGACGAACGCCTGAGGACAAGAATGCGGATTGTTATCTGGAAACAGTGGAAAACAAGTGCAAAGAGATATTGGGGACTGCGAAAACTCGGTGCACCTGAATGGATGGCAAAGCAAAGCGTGGGCTTTGCAAACCATTACCAAGCAGCAGCCAAAACCACAGGACTTCATAAAATCTCAAAAGAAATCCTCGCAAAGCGAGGACTCGTTAGTTGTCTTGATTATTATTTGAATTGAACCGCCGGGTGCCGAACGGCATGCCCGGTGGTGTGAGAGGGGCTACGAGTTAGCCCCTACTCGATTCTCACTTTTCCTTGAGAATCGAGAGGAAATAGCATATAATTAGTATATGTTAACGTATACTAATTTCATACGATATACGAGAGAGGACAAGAATATGCAGAGGATGATTTTGTATCATGGAA
>ERZ856578.743-NODE-743-length-66508-cov-18.271123_pt1 | contig 66508 bp, 61 predicted proteins | sample MGYA00514384_ERZ856578 | MGnify/ENA primary metagenome ERZ856578 (study PRJEB29103, sample SAMN06111958) | human gut metagenome | biome: human gut; feature: ankylosing spondylitis patient; material: healthy_person | host: Homo sapiens | place: China:Hangzhou... | reverse complement strand
GGTAGAACCTACCTGACGGCGGCCTACCATAGCCATGTCATACTGGAAATAGTTATAGTTTGGTCCGCCAACATACGCTTTTACATGTCCGTTATGCGGATCCATTGACATAAAACCAGCACGGAGGAAGTGTTTGTAATAGCGGATAGAATCCATCGGAGTCATAATCGTATCCTTTTCACCCTCCCATGTGAATACCGACATTTCTTCGGGAGTATTGAAAGCTTTTTCTATTTCAGCATCCGACGCTCCGGACTTTTTCATGATACGATAGCGGTCAGATTGCTTCATGGTACGGGTAAGAATTTCATCTACCTGCTCCTGAGTAATTCTGTTGCTGTAAGGCGCCTTCTTGCGTCCTTTCTTCTCCTTAAAGAAGTAACCTTGCAATTCTTTCAGATGTTCTACTACCGCTTCTTCCGCATATTGTTGCATACGCGAATCGATAGTAGTATAAATTTTCAAACCATCAGTGTAAAGATTATATTTAGAACCGTCTTTCTTAGTGTTCTTTTCGCACCAGCCAAACAATGGATTGTTTTCCCAGTCAAGAGAATCCTCATAAAATTTCTGCATCTGCCAGCCGCGATACTCACTACGCACAGGTTTCTTGGCATTCAGCACACTGCGCAGATATTCACGAAAATATGTAGCTAACCCTTCTTTGTGGTCTACACGGGTATACTTCAGTGTCAGAGGAAGAGCTTGCAGAGAGTCGCACTCTTCGGCCGTGATATATCCTGCTTTGCGCATTTGGTCGAGCACCACATTACGCCGTCCGCGCGAACGCTCCTTAAAACGGACCGGATTGAAATAAGACGGATTTTTACACATACCAACCAGTGTGGCAGCTTCTTCTATTTTCAGTTCTTTAGGATCACATCCGAAATAGGTATTAGATGCAGTCTTGATGCCTACCGCATTATTCAGGAAGTCAAATTTATTGAGATACATAGTCAGTATCTCTTCTTTGGTGTAATAACGCTCCAGTTTTACAGCGATCACCCATTCTATAGGTTTCTGAAACAAACGTTCCATCACATTATCCGCACTGGGCGAGTAAAGCTGTTTAGACAATTGTTGCGTAATGGTACTACCGCCACCCGCATTTTTCTGGAACAGCAAACCACGCTTCACAATGGCGCGGAACAGAGCGATAGCATCAATTCCGGAATGCTCGGCAAAGCGTACATCTTCCGTTGCGATCAGCGCATTGATAATATTGGGAGACAAGTCATTGTAACCTACATAAACGCGATTTTCCTTACTAAACGAATAGGTACCGAGCACCTTCCCGTCTTCCGAGAAAATCTGTGTGGCAAACTTATAATTAGGATTTTCCAAGTCTTCAACAGGAGGCATATAACCTATCCAACCTTTGGCTATGGAGAAAAAAACAGTGGCACAAGCCAGTACTACGACGGCTAAAAATATCCAGAGGATTTTTATGATGTTCTTTATCATGCTTATTACTGTAAATTCACAAATTCAATAATATAGACAACCTGTAATAATAATAAGGCAAAGGTAAGGAATTATATTGGAACACTTGTATATTTTCTATAGAAAAACTCTTAAAATGCCACATCTTAGCAAACCAAATGCCACAGTTAGACAAGCCGAATGCCACACTTGATGTGTGTTCGAGTGTGGCATTTGGTTCACTGAGATGTGGCATTTGGCTTGCTTAAGTGTGGCATTTGAAAGGGCAAAATACGGCATTTCGACTGCGGAAAAGTGCGCATTTTCATGCTTTTTTTGGCGAAAAGTACACGAGCAAAGGTCTTTCCTCATGCACTTTTTGCCTAAAAAACGTCATTTTTCGCTTAGGATAAAAAGAGACAACAAGCTCATCTTTCGAATTTTAACCAAAATAAAATGCATTTTTTCTTTCTTATATATTCTTTATAACAACAACAGCAATAAAAGAAAAAGAAAGAACTGCTGCTGATGACGATGGCGATAATTTGTATTTCGAAAAAACTTCTAAATTTTCTCCTGCCTTTTTTCTGTACTCCGCATATTTTGTCTACCTTTACACTCTCGAAAAGAAACAAAATAACGAACGATATGGAAAACAGAAGTTTAGTCACCATCGCCGAGCATAGCAAGGAAAAAATCCTCTACATGATTGAGATGGCAAAACAGTTTGAAGCCCATCCCAACCGCACTTTGCTGGAAGGGAAAGTAGTTGCCACCCTTTTTTTCGAGCCATCCACCCGCACAAGACTCAGTTTTGAGACTGCAGCCAATCGCTTAGGAGCCCGTGTTATTGGTTTCAGCGACCCCAAAGCAACAAGTTCATCAAAGGGAGAGACCCTGAAAGACACCATCAAGATGGTGAGTAACTATGCCGATATCATCGTGATGCGGCACTACCTGGAAGGAGCCGCCCGCTATGCCAGTGAAGTAACCACCGTGCCTATCGTCAACGCCGGAGACGGAGCCAACCAGCACCCTTCGCAAACGATGCTCGACCTCTACTCCATCTACAAAACGCAAGGTACGCTGGAGAATCTGAACATTTTCCTTGTTGGCGACCTCAAATACGGCCGCACCGTGCATTCGTTGCTGATGGCAATGCGCCACTTCAATCCCACTTTCCATTTCATCGCCCCCGATGAGCTGAAAATGCCTGAAGAATATAAAATTTACTGCCGTAGCCATGGCATTAAATACGTGGAGCACACTGACTTCAGCGAGGAAATAATAGCCGATGCCGATATCCTCTACATGACCCGTGTACAGCGCGAACGCTTTACCGACCTCATGGAGTACGAACGGGTGAAAAACGTATATATACTGCGCAACAAAATGCTGGAACACACCCGCCCCAATCTGCGCATCCTGCATCCCCTGCCCCGCGTCAACGAAATTGCATACGATGTGGACGACAATCCAAAAGCCTATTACTTCCAACAGGCACAAAACGGTTTGTATGCCCGCGAGGCCATTCTCTGCGATGTATTAGGCATCACTCTGGATGATGTGAAAGAATGATATAGCAAGTTACAATTGAAGTTACATCAGAAAACTATGAGCGAAAAGAAACAAGAATTGCAGGTAGCCGCTTTAGAAAACGGCACTGTCATCGACCATATCCCCTCTGAAAATCTGTTCACCGTAGTCTCTTTACTGGGACTGGAACACATGAGCAACAATATCACCATCGGCTTCAATCTCAAAAGCAAAAAGCTGGGCACAAAAGGCATCATTAAAATTGCCGACAAGTTCTTCTGCGACGACGAGATTAACCGTATAGCCGTAGTGGCACCTAACGTGAAACTCAATATCATCCGCGATTACGAAGTAGTGGAGAAACGTGAAGTGAACTTGCCCGAAGAACTCCGCGGTATAGTGAAATGCGCCAATCCCAAGTGCATAACCAACAACGAACCCATGCCGACGTTATTCCACGTAGTGGATAAAGAGAACTGCGTAATCAGATGCCACTATTGCGAGAAGGAACAAAACAGAGAGGAAATAGAAATAATATGAAAGAAGACTGGAAAGCCGGAACAATGATTTATCCGCTTCCTGCCGTACTGGTGAGTTGCGGAAACACACCGGAAGAATATAACATACTGACAGTTGCATGGACGGGGACGATTTGTACGAACCCGCCCATGTGCTATATATCTGTACGCCCGGAACGGCATTCCTATGATATCCTGAAACGGAATATGGAGTTTGTCATCAACCTCACGACAAAGGACATGGCACGCGCCACGGATTGGTGCGGAGTACGTTCGGGCAAGGATTATAATAAATTTGAAGAGATGCGCCTGACACCGGGAAAAAGTACCGTAGTCAGTGCTCCGCTCATCGAAGAGTCTCCTTTGTGTATAGAATGCCGCGTGAAGGAAATTATGTCGCTCGGTTCGCACGATATGTTTATTGCCGATGTGGTAAATGTGCGTGCCGATAGGCGCAATCTGAATCCGGAAACCGGAAAGCTGGAACTGGCAGAAGCCAATCCGTTGGTTTATGTGCATGGAGGGTACTACGAACTGGGTGAAAAGATCGGTAAATTCGGCTGGTCTGTCGAGAAGAAGAAATAAAATGAACAATTAACGGTTAGCGGTAAGTGATGAACAAAGTTTTTAAATTCTTTATCCTGTGCCTTTTATTCTTTCCTGCCACCTTGCGGGGACAATCCCCTCTTGTGCCCGGCACGGCGGTCGAAGAACCTTTGAACAAACACCATCATGACCGTCCGGTAAACTTCGGTATAAAAGGCGGATTCACCTCTTCCCTATTCCTGGTATCCAATCTCACGTTGAACGGCAGCACTATAAGCGAGGTGCAGAACAACTACAAGATAGGTTATTTCGGCTCCGTCTTTATGCGGATTAATTTCGAACGTCATTTCCTGCAACCGGAAATATCCTACAACATCAACCGTTGCAACATTACCTTCGAAAAACCCACCGCAGATGACGCTCCTTTGGAAATGGCATCCATAACCTCGTCCATCCATAGCGTGGATATTCCCGTAATCTACGGGTATAATGTCATCAAGGAAGGGCCTTACAGCCTGGCTGTGTTCGGTGGCCCTAAATTCCGCTATATCTGGAACAAAAAGAGTGAAGTGACTTTTGAAAATTTCGACCAGCAGGAAATCAATGAAAAACTGCGGCCGCTGAATCTTAGTTTCACTCTTGGAGTAGCCGTCACCATCTCCCGTATTTTCTTTGATTTCCGTTATGATATAGGCTTGCACAACATTTCCCGCAAGGTGACCTATAACGACAGTGCAAACGGAGAAGATTCTCCAACCGACGGAATACGTTTCCACCGCCGGGACAATGTGCTCAGCTTTTCTTTTGGCGTCTTTTTTTAAGAGATAAAGGGAAAAAACTCTTTTTCTGTCAGTTTATTCATTTTTTTACTGTAAATTTGTGCGCTTAATAAGAGAACACAGATTTATCAAATTTATCTAAGTAAGCAAAATGAAAAGAGACGATTTAATTTTCGATATCATCGAAAAAGAACATCAACGTCAGCTCAAAGGCATTGAACTGATTGCATCAGAGAATTTTGTAAGTGACCAGGTTATGCAGGCAATGGGCTCCTGTCTTACTAACAAGTATGCAGAAGGCTATCCCGGCAAACGTTACTACGGAGGCTGTGAGGTGGTAGACCAGAGCGAACAGATTGCTATCGACCGCATAAAGGAAATTTTCGGTGCAGAATGGGCAAATGTCCAGCCCCACTCAGGTGCGCAGGCAAATGCGGCTGTATTTCTCGCCGTACTGAATCCGGGTGACAAATTCATGGGACTGAATCTGGCTCATGGCGGTCATCTTTCACATGGTTCTTTGGTAAACACTTCGGGTATCATATACACTCCTTGTGAGTATAATCTGAATAAAGAAACCGGTCGCGTAGATTATGACCAGATGGAAGAGGTAGCCTTGCGCGAAAAACCCAAAATGATTATCGGTGGCGGTTCGGCATATTCCCGCGAATGGGACTACAAGCGTATGCGCGAAATCGCAGACAAAGTAGGCGCCATCCTGATGATCGACATGGCTCATCCTGCCGGACTGATTGCAGCCGGATTACTGGAAAATCCTGTAAAATACGCTCACATCGTGACTTCTACCACACATAAGACTTTGCGTGGTCCCCGCGGTGGTATTATCCTGATAGGTAAAGACTTCCCCAACCCGTGGGGCAAGACAACTCCGAAAGGTGAGATCAAGATGATGTCACAACTGTTAGACTCAGCCGTATTCCCCGGTATTCAGGGTGGTCCGTTGGAACACGTCATTGCAGCAAAAGCTGTCGCTTTCGGCGAAATCCTGCAACCGGAATGGAAAGAATATGCAGCTCAGGTACAGAAAAATGCAGCTGTACTGGCACAAGCATTAATCGACCGTGGCTTTACTATCGTTTCGGGCGGTACGGACAATCACTCCATGCTGGTTGACCTCCGTAGCAAATATCCCGACCTCACCGGTAAAGTGGCCGAGAAAGCATTGGTATCTGCCGATATCACGGTAAACAAGAATATGGTTCCGTTCGACAGCCGTTCAGCATTCCAGACTTCCGGTATCCGTCTGGGTACTCCTGCCATCACCACTCGTGGCGCTAAGGAAGATTTGATGCTTGAAATCGCAGAGATGATCGAAACCGTTCTTTCGAATGTAGAAAATGAAGCGGTCATTGCCGAAGTTCGCGCACGCGTGAATAAGACAATGGAGAAATATCCGCTCTTCGCATAAAAATAGTAATTTGTAAATAGTAGTTTATTAATGCCGGTTTGTTTTTTCCGGCTGAAGTTATATATGTTTTCGTGAGAATACATATATAGTAGTTAATAATTAAATATGCTTAATCCGTAGTCTTTGTGATAAAGATTACGGATTGCTTTTTTTACGTATTGACTCTAAATTTGTTTTATTGAAAGGGTACTCCTGCAGGCATTTCCGTACTTTTGGCAACAAACAAAATTTATTACTCACTTTAAAAACTTTAATACTATGTCGGAAAATGCTGGAGTTGCCACAGGCAAGATCATGCTGAAAATTGTCGTTGCCCTTTTTAAAGGTGTATGGAATGTTCTTACTTTCGGATTCAAGACATACAAGAATCACCGGGATAAAAAAGATGCTGAAATGCGCGAGCAATTGAGGCAAGTGCAGGCAAATCAAAGTTCTACCAACCCTTAAAATCAAAGATGCTATGAGTGCTACGAACAAAAAACACATGCAAGGAGGAATGGACACCTCCTACAATAATGTAAATACAGACGACGAGAAAAACAAAAAAGCGGAAGAATTATTGTTTGACGCATGGGAAACCGCAGGTTATCACGGACAACCGGGAGAAGACTTCTATCCACGTACAGCCAGGGAAACCAAAAATATGGACGACCTGCTGACACAAGCGGAAGCTGCCGTGGAAGACACATCGGATACGGAACTGATGGACGCCATTGCCGAAACACGGGATGTAGTGGAATGGTCCAAACAACGGCACTGGACATTTGCGTGGTGGATTATTATCTGTGTGGCTATCATGGGATGCTATTATTTCTACCAGGCCGGCAGCGAAGGAGACTATGTGAAAAAGCAACAGGCTCTGACCGAAGACCAAGTGCAAACCCAACTCAACGAGGCCATGGCCCGTCAGGAGAAATATATGGATGATTACAAGAAGACGCTGGCGGTCGATACCATTTCGGAAGAAACGCGTACGTTATATAATAAGTATCTGGAAAGTGCAGCTCAGGAATTGGAAGAACTTCAGAAATATGACGTTAAAAGTTATAAGGAATATCTGGTAGGACGTGCCGATTCCGGAGTATGGCGTGAAAGATGGGAGGCTATCTGGTGTTTTATCTGGATTGCACTTTACATCTTCGCTTGTCGCCCGCGCGGATATATGATTACCAAACGCCGGCGTGAAGACAAGATGGCTACGGGGCTCAAGAAGATATTGTTTGGCATTGCCGGTGCTTTAGTTGGTGCGGCAGGTGCATTGTATGTCACGACGACCATTACGAAATGGAGTGACGGCAGTAAGACAAAAGATGATGACGGACTGATGATCTATGCCATGAAATTCGGTCTCATCGCATTGGCAGTCATCATCGTACTTTGGGCGGCACGTATCGTGATTGTGATTGCGACACTTTTGGGATTGCTGCGTAACTACGACTGGAAACAGTTGGCCAAAGACCCGAAAGCAATGTTGAATGATCTGAAATAAGTCCATTCTCTCTCTAACATAAAGTAACTGGTTGAATTTTTGTTTTCAGAAGCGCTATGTATGGGCAAATAATGATTCGCCCATACAAGCGCTGTTACAATACGTGTAGGGAAGAATCATTAATAATCAGCTCAATCCTTCTATATTTCCATCCACAATATCAATATGCATCGCCTGTGGCTCTTTAGGAAGTCCGGGCATACGGAGGATCTCTCCGGCAATGGCCACAATCATTTCAGCACCATTATTGATGACTATATCTTTAATGTGAAACTCGAAATTATTGACCGCACCATATATTTTCGGATCAGCCGAGAAAGAATATTGCGTTTTTGCAATGCAAACCGGATAATGCCCGATACCCATTTTCTCGATCAACTTGATGATTTTGCGCGAATGAATGCTGTAAGTCACCACACTGGCGCCATAAAGATTGCAAGCTATCTTCTCTATCTTCTGCTCTACACTGTCCCCCTCATTATAACTGAAGTTCAATGGTTCGGAAGGTTTATTCTCAATAGTATCCACTACCAGTTCAGCAAGTTCCACAGCTCCCTCTCCCCCATCTGCAAAAGCATTGTTGACGGCAAAGCCTACACCTAACTTTTCTTTGCAATGGCGTCGGATAGCTTCCACTTCTTCATCCGTATCCGTGGCAAAACGGTTGAAAGCAACAATTACCGTCTGACCGAACGAACGCAGATTGCGTATGTGTTTATCAAGATTTCCAAACCCTTGCTGCAATCCCTCCATATTAGGTTCTTTGATACGGTCGAGACTGACACCACCATGCATTTTCAAACCCTGGGCAGTGGCAACAATCACCGTCAGTTTGGGTTGCAGACCACTCTTACGGCATTTGATATTATAGAATTTCTCTGCACCAAGGTCAGCTCCGAAACCGGCTTCCGTCACCACATAATCCCCGAAAGTCATTGCCATCTTCGTAGCAAGAATGGAGTTACAACCGTGGGCAATGTTAGCGAATGGACCACCGTGAACAAAAGCAGCCGATCCTTCGGTGGTCTGAACCAAGTTCGGATTTATGGCATCTTTCAGCAAGACGGTAATAGCGCCGGCTACACCTAACTCTTTCACAGTGAACGGGCAACCATCAAAACGGAATCCCAGAATTATATTCTCAATCCGTCGTTTCAAGTCATCCACATCCGTTGCCAGACAAAGAATGGCCATAATCTCAGATGCCGGAGTGATATCGAAGCCCGATTCCTCTGTTATGCCGTTCGTGCTGGGGCCTAAACCTGTGACGATGCTACGCAAAGAACGGTCATTCACATCAAGCACGCGCCGCCAGATGATTTCTTTCAGCCCGAAGCCATCCGACTGATGTTGGTACAGATAATTGTCGAGCAATGCGGATATCATGTTGTGCGCTGATGTAATGGCATGGAAATCTCCCGTAAAATGCAGGTTTATCTTCTCCATAGGAAGCACCTGGGCATATCCGCCGCCTGCCGCACCGCCCTTCATTCCGAAACAAGGTCCCAGCGAGGGTTCACGCAAAGCCACAATGGCTTTCTTTCCAATCTTGTTCAGTCCCAATGTCAGACCGATGGAAACAGTCGTCTTACCTATACCTGCTTTGGTGGCCGTGATAGCCGTAACCAGTATCAGGTTGCTCTTTTTCACCTTTTCCTCATCAATCAGATGAGTAGGGATTTTAGCAATATACCGTCCGTAATTTTCTACTTCCTCACGTGGAATACCTACACTCTCGGCTACCTGCTTAATCTTTTTCAGCTCTATGCTGCGGGCTATTTCAATGTCTGATTTCATACAGAATATCTCTTTTTAGTAACAACTTCTTTTCATGAAACTGCAAAAGTACGAAAAAGAGTGCAGATAGCAAACATCTCTTACCTCACAGTCTTGCTCTCGGTCAAAATATATCCGTCCATCATCCGTATAATCCGTCCGGCTTCCCGGGCATTTTCCTCGGAGTGGGTAACCATGACAACTGTAGCCCCGTCCCGGTTCAGTTCTTTCAGGAGGCTCATCACTTCGTTGCCATTCGTCGAATCCAGATTTCCCGTAGGCTCATCGGCAAGGATAATGCGGGGATTGGTGACAATGGCACGGGCTATGGCAACACGCTGTTGCTGACCACCGGAAAGCTGTTGCGGATAATGCTCTGTGCGATGGGCTATCTGCATACGTTCCAAAGACTCATTGACACGCCTGACGCGTTCGCGGGCAGAAACTCCTGCATAAAGCAACGGAAGTTCCACATTCTCGAAAACCGTGAGTTCATCTATCAGGTTGAAACTCTGAAACACGAAACCGAGATTCCCATTACGCAAATCCGTACGGTTGTTTTCGGAATAGCGGGAAACTTCCCGGCCGAGAAACCAAAGTTCGCCGGAGGTGGGATTATCAAGTAAGCCTATCATATTCAGTAACGTCGATTTACCGCAACCGGAAGGTCCCATGATGGCGACAAACTCTCCCTGATTGATTTCCAGATTTACTTCATTCAGCGCGGTAGTCTGTACACTTTCCGTACGGAATATTTTGCTGAGGTTGACTGTCTTAATCATAATCGTATATTGTATTTTTTAATATTCATTTATTCATATCTCAAAGATTCCACCGGATTTTGCGAAGCTTTCCGCCAGGTCTGCCCAAGCACTGTAAGCAAAGTAATGCCTGCAATGACTGCTCCCGCCAAGACGAACAACCACCAGCTTATTGCAGTCTGATAGGCAAATTCACTGAGCCAACGGTGCATAAGGTAGTACCCGATGGGGCATGCCACGACAAAGGCAATCCCCACCCAACGCAAATATTCCAAACAGAACATCTGCACAATGCGATCGGAATGGGCGCCATTCACTTTCCGCACACCTATTTCTTTCGTCCGTTGCTCTGTGGAGAGAGTGACCAGGCCAAATACACCCAGCATAGCTATGACAATGGCGATGAAAGTGAAGAAAAGCAGCATCCGGCTTTGTTGTTGCTCTTTAGCATAATTCTTATTCAAAGCATCAGAGAAGAATTGATAATTGAATTCTTTCACGAAAAGATCATCACGCACCGCCCATTCTTCAAATTTAGCCTGAATATATTTCAACGTTTCCGGCTTGTGTTCCGAGGCTATTTTAATATACATAAAAACCAACGCTTCAGGGCTGTAATAGATGAAAGCCGGTTTCATTTTCTCACGCAACGACTGAAAGTTGAAGTCTTTTACTATGCCTACAATGCGATATTTGCTAACCCAACCCGATTCTTCATGAGAAATCTCCATACCTATCGGATTTGCCACTTTCATTGCTTTCCAGGCTGTTTCATTAATAACAACTGTTGATTCAACCGGGTCTATTTCATCTCCTTGTTTCCAATAGTCTTCAAAGTCCGAATTCATCAGTTCACCTTTCAGTAAATTCAATCCGAAAGTCTCTACAAAATTGCCGTCTGCCCATATTTCTACCATTTTCAATGAATCCGTTTTCCCGTCCATATCCGTCCAGGTAATTGATTTTCCATCCTTCGTTTCTTGATTCTCTTCTCCAAAACTTTCAATAGGCGACCCCATCGAAATACTTTTGATTGCGGGGTTTCTCAATAAATCCTGTTTAAAATCGGCTACATCATACCACAAACTGGTATAAATGGATACGATATTTTCCTTGTCAAGTCCCAGATCCCTGTTTTTCATGAAATGCAGTTGTTTCAAGACAATGGAAGTCATGAGCATCAACACCAAAGCTATAAAAAACTGTACACACACCAAGCTTTTGATCAGTCCGCCTTTCTTACCCGTTTTCCGCCCACCTTTGAAGGCAAGCAACGGATTGACGGAGGAAAGATAAAATGCCGGATAAGAACCCGCCAAACAACCTACTCCCAAAATACCAAATAAGATATAGAAAATCACATTCCAGTTCATACTCAATGTTAAGTCTGCTCCCATGGCTCGATTAAACAGGGGCAGCATAAGTTCGGTCAGTGCCAAAGCAAGCACCAAAGATATGAACGACTGAACCAGGCTTTCCGAAAGGAACTGTGTAACCAAGGTTTTCCTTTTAGCTCCCGTCACTTTACGTACGCCTATTTCTTTATAGCGGAGCGATGCCCGTGCAGTAGAGAGCGTCATAAAATTGAATGCCCCCATAAAGATCACTAAAATGGCTAATACCGCAAATAAGTAGATAGTGGCAACACTGCCGTGATTCTTTATATATGTATCGGGAAAGGTGGTGCGTAGATGAATATCCCGCACCGGTTGAAAGCGCAGCAATGCACGCTTGTCACTGAATTTTCTGAGAGCACGGCTCATTGTTTTTTGTTCCCCGCGATATAGTTTTCCATCGTCACCGGGCTTCATCTTTACATACACCTGCACCTCTCTCCGACTTTTATTCCAGTCCAAATTCATAATATAGAGGCCATACCCCTCCATCGGAAGAGCCACATCAAAGCGGATATGGCTCTTCACTGGAATCTTCACCACTGCAACGATATTATAGGTATCTTTAAAACCGGCCCCACTCCTGGTTACCTTTTGCCCAATAGCTGAAGCCCTTCCGAAAAGTTTGCGAGCCATTGATTCTTCCAGAACGATGTTATCAATGTTGTCATTTATGTGTTCCGGATTACCTTCCACTACCTGAAAAGGAAAAATGCTAAAGAAAGTAGAATCTACATGAACGGCATTGCCACTGATTTTTTTCTCAGCTTCCGCCTCCAATGTCATGTCTCCCCGATAAAGAATAGAAGTTGCGTCTTCAACCTGTGGAAAATCTGCTTTGAAAACCCCTACGAGCGAACGGGCTGTTCCCGGAGATTCTCTTATTTCCCCGCTTGCATCCCGGCTTACTTCTATCGTCCGGTAAATGCGGTCGGCAGCCGGGAAACAATCATCATACGTCAGTTCATTCACCACCCACAGGTATATGAGGAAGGCAGCCGTCATACCGAATACAAAGCCCAGCATATTAATGGAAGAGAACAGGAAACTCCTCTTTATCAACCGGAGTGCTACTTTTATATAGTGCTTTATCATATAATTAAATATTAAGAAGTGTTTTTATCATTCCACAGATATCAGTACTAACTCATCATCCGATACATTTTTCCTTTCCGGAAGGTTCGGCATATTTTCTTTTATCCATTTCCCGTTCACATAAGAAAGAAGGGTATTTCCAGCAACTAACTTAGGATAGAATGAAGTCTCCTGTTCGTTTCCGGCAGATATAGATGGATAATTCAAATCTTTACCCTCTTTTTCCGTAGGTAAAGAAAAGAACTCTTTAGAGGCTTTATCATATATCAAGGAGTAAAGGGAGACCTGTCTGTCTTTACGAGCATTGGAAGAATCAAAACCTTTAGTTATACGGATAAACAAAAAGCGATCCGTTTCGAGCCAGCTGGTCACAAAATAATCCTCATCCAGATTATTGGACAGGCTTCCGGTCACCTTTTTCCCGTCGGGACGACGAAGGGTACCAAAGTCCAGCTTGTAGGCAGCCCTCAGAGTAGATGCATCTTCTAAATAATAAACCGTATTGTCATAGGCCATACGGATATAAGTCCTGTTCCGATAAACATAGGTATTTCCTTTCTCTCCTGACCTGTATGTGCCTTTCGGAGTGTAATCAGAATCGCCTTCCGGAGCAAAACAACATAATGTATCTCCTTTGAGTCCCATGGTATAAAAGCATCCTGAATAGGCGGCATATTTAATGAACCCTTCCTTAAATCCATTAAAAAAACTGTCGAAACTCATTTTTTTATCCAAGGGGAGTTTGCTTGTCACATCATCAGGCGTCCAGGAAGCAGAGGCGGTAACCATAGCAGTAAACGGAAGAAATGCAACCTGGTTTCCAATTCCCTTATCAAGGGATAAATAGCAACAGCGAAGTTGGTCGGACGAAGCGTCATAATAAGTATGGGTAATCATTTGGTGAGGATTCAATGACATACTTCCGTTATGCTTTTTACATTCCACATTATTCTTGAACAACTGTTTGATGTGCTTAAAATCCTGACTTAATAGAAACAATCCTTGCAAGGCAGTCAACACATATTGGTTTCCAACCGGAGTTATTTCTCCAACTATATCTTGCACAAGCATGGCGTCCACTCCGGTAAAGTGAAACTGCATTTTACCAAAATCCTCTACTTTCACAGAACGTACATTCTTCAAAGCAGCCGGTACATTTAGAATGACAGCTCCATCTTTCTGTATTTTCGGCTTATATTTGATACCAGCCGGTGATATAAAGTCATCCGGAAATGCATTGACAGAAGCAGTTACCGCCTGAGGTGCGGCATCCTGATCCGTTGTTGTCCGCTCACTGAGTTCCTTCGCCGCTTCTTCCTTACTCATACCGGGATTTTTAGATCCGCAAGCTGTGCAGAGACCTATTAATGTTAGATAAAAGAGAGTTTTACTATGCATAATTTCACTTTATATTAAGATTCTTCTATGAAAGTTTCGCAAGAACTATACCGAAACTATATTTCACTATTTATCAAGTGTTTAATAAATCCCACACTACGTAAAATTGCACGATATCGTACACCAAATGCACGCTTCCGTACACTCCTTTCTCAGAAACTTTCTCTATCTTTGCATCTATTCAGGTACATGTCCGAACAGACTTGCCCGAAACTGCCGTTTGCGGTATAATAAATTAATCTTTCCGAGTATGATGAAACGAGGCCAAATACTGATTGTAGACGATAATGAAGATATTCTCTTCACCTTGAAAATGCTGTTACGCCCCATTGCGGAAAGCATTACGACCTTGAATGACCCGCGAGAGCTGTTGCCTCTCATCTCCCGTTCCCACTTTGATGCCATCTTGCTCGATATGAACTTCCGCCGGGATGCGGTCAGCGGGAAAGAAGGTTTCCACTGGCTGGAAGAGATACTGAAACTGGACGCAAAGGCGGTGGTCATTTTCATCACGGCTTATGCCGATACGGAAAAGGCGGTACAGGCCATCAAGCAAGGTGCCACCGACTTCATCGCCAAGCCCTGGCAAAACGAGAAACTGATAGCGACCGTATCTGCTGCCCTGCAACTCAGTTTCAGCCGAACGGAAGTAGAAACTCTGAAACAACAGAAAGAAACCTTGAAAGAGCAGGCGGAAGCTTTGACCCTTCCCACCGAACCGATACGCGTAATCGGTGAGTCAGCCGCTATGCAGGCTATTTTCCAAACGATAAAAAGGTTCTCCGATACTGATGCAAACCTATTGTTATTGGGTGAAAACGGAACAGGAAAAGATTTGCTGGCACGCTACGTGTACGAACAATCCCCTCGCAAAAACGAAGTGTATGTACCTATCGACTTAGGAAGTATTCCGGACACATTGTTTGAAAGTGAATTGTTCGGGTATGAGAAAGGCGCATTCACCGATGCCCGGAAGAACAAGCCGGGACGTGTGGAAATCGCATCAGGCGGTACGCTGTTTCTGAATGAAATCGGCAATCTGAGCCTTCCGCTTCAGGCAAAGTTACTCTCGGTTATCGAACAAAGAAGGAGTTCAAGGCTTGGTTCTACAACTTCTTATCCTGTAGATGTAAGATTGATTTGCGCCACAAATACAGATTTGTATAGTGCCATCGACAGCGGACAGTTCCGACAGGATTTGCTTTACCGTATCAATACGATTGAAATCCGTATTCCGCCTTTACGGGAACGTGGAAATGACTTGTTCCTATTGGCCGACTTTTTCCTGCAACGCTACCGGAAGAAGTATAAGAAGGAACTTCGGGGCATTTCCAAAGAAGCGCGCAAGATGTTGCAGCTTTACCGCTGGCCGGGTAATGTGCGTGAACTGGAACACGCCATCGAACGCGCCGTTATCCTCTCTACGGGTAATATGCTGGCTCCGGGCGATTTTATGTTGCGCACTCCCCAAGCATCCAATACCGTTTCTGAAAAAGACAAGTATAATCTGGAACGGCTGGAAAAAGATACAATAAATGAAGTTCTGAGGACATGCGGCGGCAATATTACGTTGGCTGCGGAAATGCTGGGAATCACGAGGACATCACTATACAGAAGGATCGAAAAGTTCGGATTATGAAAAGGCAGACTTGGATAAAGACCCCTCTTTGGCTCACAGTTGCGTTGCTGGTATGTTGTCTCATTTCAGCCTGGCTGGCTGTGCACGGCTTTTATTTTAGCCTGTTTGTGGCCCTCTGCCTCACAGCGTTCGTTGCTCACAGTATATATAGGTATATCCTACGTTCCGCCCGTGCCATGGCCCAGTTCATCTGGTCTGTGCGCTATTCGGAGTTTCTATCCTCTTCCACCTCCAATCCGAATACCACCCAACCCCTTCCCGAAGAATTACTGGCAGAGATGCAGGATGCACTTGAACATTATCGCAGTAATCTGCAAAAGAAAGAGAGCCAGTTGCAATACTTTCAAGCTCTTGCCAATCATATAGACATGGCAATCCTCGTCTACACTCCCGACGGGCAGATGGAATGGATTAATGAAGCGGCCAAACGCCTGATACATAGAGAACATCCGCGAACCGTGGATGACCTGGCGGATTTCCATCCGGATTTGCCCGCCAAACTGCACACACTGAAAGCGGGTGATCTTTCTGTCTGGCAAATAAAAGAGGAAGAGGAAACCGTGCAGCTTGCCCTTTCGGGCATGGAATTTATCATTCAGGGCCGGAAATTGTTAATTGCCGGAATGAAGAACATCCACTCTGCACTGGACAGTCGCGAAACGGAGGCGTGGCAAAAACTGATCCGTGTGCTGACGCATGAAATCATGAATTCCATCACTCCCATCATTTCGCTGACCGAACTGCTTACTAAATATGCCGATGGCCTGGAAGGTGACGAAGAAACCAAGACAGAAATAAAACAGATGCTGCAAACTATCGGCCGTCGGGGAAACGGACTGGTGCGCTTCATGAATAGCTACCGGGAGGTCTCCCACCTGCCGCAACCTTTACTGAAGCTTTACAGTGCAGAAGAATTGCTGGGGGAAGCGGTCCAACTGATGCAGAATGAAACAAGTGATCTGCATCTCTCTCTGCCTGCCGTTACACTGCGTTTCATTGCGGATAAGGAACAGATAGAGCAGGTCCTTATCAACCTGATACGGAATGCCCGCGAAAACGAAGCGACACAAATCACTCTTTCCGCGGGCATCACTCCAGGAAATCATCTTTTCCTGCGTGTTACTGATAATGGAACCGGTATCGAACCGGAAGTGCAGGAACGCATCTTCATTCCTTTCTTCACCACCAAACCGACCGGTTCGGGTATCGGCTTGACTATCTCCCGACAGATTATGCACCAACATCACGGAAGCATTGCAGTGCAGTCAAAGTTAAGAGAAGGAAGTACGTTTACGCTTCGGTTTCCGGTAGTTTGATACTTCCAGAAGCGGCGGTGTGTCAAAAACTCTGAAGAGCTAAATGATAGTGATTCTTACTTTTGACATACTCCCGGCTTTATTATGTACCAACTTATTTTTTTATGATTACTATAATGCTTTTTTATACAAATCCAGAATAATCTCCTTCGTCACTTCACGAGGATTACCCGGTGTGCAAACATCAGCAATGGCAGCAGTAGCCAGTTTATCGAGGTCACTTTCCTTGATGCCCAACTCGGAAAGATGTTGCGGTATGCCCACCCTTACCGACAGCGCCCTCACGGCATCTACGGCAGCACGGGCAGCTTCTTCCTTGCTCATACCTTCCTTATATACATTCATCGCTTTGGCAATCTCCATGTATTTATCGAGTGCGGCAGGTGCATTGAATTCCATGACGATGGGCAACAGCAACGCATTGGCCACACCATGAGGAATATCGAAAATAGCACCCAGCGGGTGCGCCATACCGTGAACAACTCCCAGACCTACATTTGAGAATGCCATTCCGGCAATATACTGCGCCACAGCCATACCGTTACGGGCTTCGGCATTGGTCGGCTCAAACACTGCCGTCTCCAGGTAACGAGTAATCATTTCGATAGCCTTAATCTCGAACATATCGCTCATTTCCCACGCTCCTTTGGTTATCAAGCCTTCAATGGCGTGCGTCAGTGCGTCCAATCCGGTAGAGGCGGTCAGTCCTTTAGGCAGAGTGTACATCAATTCGGCATCTACGATGGCGATTGCCGGAATGTCGTTCGGGTCTACACATACCATTTTCTTTTCATTCACCTCGTCGGTAATCACATAATTGATGGTTACCTCGGCAGCGGTTCCCGCAGTGGTGGGCAATGCAATGATGGGCACGGATTTCTTTTTAGTGGGTGCCACACCTTCCAGAGAGACCACGTCACTGAATTCGGGATTATTGGTGATGATACCGATAGCCTTTGATGTGTCGATGGAAGAGCCACCGCCAATAGCAAGTATGAAGTCGGCTCCGGATTCGGCAAATGCTTTCACACCCGCATTTACATTGCTCACCGTCGGATTGGGTTTAATGTCGCTGAATACGGTGTAAGGAATACCGGCTTTATCCAGTACGGACAGTACTTTGTCGGCCACACCGAATTTAATCAAATCTTTGTCGGTCGATACAAAAGCTTTTTTCAAGCCGAGACGTTTAATTTCCTGCGGGAGCACTTCGCGGGCACCCGGTCCGAAGTAGGATACTTCGTTCAAGACGAATCTGTTAATCATAATACGTTCATTTAAGTTCCGCACTTCTTTAGTGTTGATTTTGCGGAAGGTTGATACTTCATTTTGTTTCCGACAAAATTAGGAAATATACGGTAAGGAGAGGCAAAACATTCTGATTTTTATAGTATGCAGAATGCTTTTAGTAATGCTTAAAAAATAACTTGGTATATAAACGATAATTTAGCAACGTGTATTTTCTAAGCCTGTAAGGCTTTTATCTTATAGCCCAGGGCAACACCCTGGGTAATGGATGCTCCCACAATCTTACGCCCTGTAAGGGCAAAAGCCCATGTGTGCTGTGATGCCCTTACAGGGCGCAAAGAGAAATACATGGCAATCCCCCAGGGCGTTGCCTTGGGCTATAAGATAAAAGGCTTTCAGCCTACCAGGCACTATCACGTCAATTAGTATGCCGAAAGGAAACCTTGCTCCAGCGCTACGCTGGTAAATTGTCATTTGAATCTCGACGTGTCCACCTCTTCCCTCTTCTTCTCCTTATATCCTCCGAACTTATACGTAAACGATACGCCGAACTCCCGGAAGCAACTGTAATCATTCGTCACATTCTGCGTACCGAAACGGATGCGTGGTTTTATCTGTCCTGTCTCAAAGATGTCGTTGCAGTAGAGATTAAGAATCGCTTTTCCTTTGGCAAAACCATAACGCAGTGCAACGTTCACATAGCCCGATGAGGGTAAATCGTAAATGCCCTGAATGGCTTTGCTACGCGCCATCCCGGTCAGTGTAAGTTTCAGATCCGGCTTCTTTGATAGCGTGAAATTATTTGTCAGTACAGCAATACCATAACAGATATCACGATTAAAGGGGATGTCCCAGAAGTCATCATCCTTTTCATGATGCCACACACCAATCAAGGTTAAGCGTGAATTTAACCATTGCTTTATATCAAACGGAATAGATGCCTGTATTCCTGCCTTTTGTTGAAAATTAAAATTAAAATATTTATATATTTCCACCAGGCGTTCCTGAGATTGATAAAGAGTTTGGGCAGAGTAATCCTTGGTATGAGAAAACCAGGCACTGAAGATATATTTGCTTTTCAAAATATGTGTCAGTTGAAGCTGATATTCTTGTGCCGGTTTTAGAAACGGATTCCCATGAATCTCAGAATATCCGCCACCCAGATAAGAGATGGCATCCTGCACAGCCCAATAGTCAGGATAATCTTTATCACTGCTTAAAGCAAGTTGCCAGACCTGCCCCGGTGCAGGCACATAGCTAAGGTTGATGGTAGGATACCAGTCCCACTGATTCCATGCAGGCGTTTTGTAATGCTCCACTGCAAGCGAGGCATCCAGAGAAAGCTTATCGCCGAAACTCTTGTTAAATCCGGCATAGAAGTTCAAAGTCTGCTCACGGCGGCGGGATTGCATATCGCCGGGAATGCCTGCGCTTTTTCCTGTTTTCGCATCCGTATCGTAATAATACTGATAGCTATGGTCGATACTGGTGGTGTAGACGGCACCGTAGTTTAATCCCCATCCGTGTCCCAAATCATGCTCTTGGGCAAGAAAGAACTTCCAGCGGTTGATGCGCTGGCAATCTTCGGTAAAGAAAGCAAGTTCCTCACCTTGCATGACGCTGTGCAACAATTGGTCGGACGGCGAACGGTAATACGTCAGTTCGGCACCGGCTTTCAAGCCGAAAGGGGTACGGTAGTCCAGGCGCCCATTGTGCAGCCAGTCTCTGCTATTGCTGCGGGTGTTGGATTGCTGTGTACCGAAAATATCCATCAGACTATGATGAGTTGAATAATTTCCGTTATAGACAAAGCTCAACTGATGGTCTTTGGCAATATTATAATCCGCCCCTATACGGTAACTGTGGGTATGGGAACGGCTCCGGCCCACCTCATCGGTTGTTATGTGGTGGGTCGAACCGTCTGTCAGAGAATGCATTGACTCTTTGTCGGTCAGGCTATAACCCCTGCCGTGAGCATGCGAGTAAAGAAAATCTGCTGAGAATTTATTTCCGGTATATATCAGGCTGGCACGTTCGTTGAAGCCTTCATAATGTTTCTGTAGATATTTCCCATAAACTTCGCCCTGCCAGGAAGAGGGGCCTCCGGTGCTTTGCTTTAATGTGATGTTGATGAGCGCACCACGCACCTGATAGCGTGCCGGGGCATTATACATCACTTCCGCTTTCTCGATGCGGCTGGCGGGGATACTTTTCAATAAAGAATAGAGCTGCTCGGTAGTCATGGTCGTTACCTTGCCGTCCAGCACCACCGTCACACCTTGTCCGGCCAGCATCAGCCCGCCATCCATCTCGGTCACGCCCGGCAATTCTTTTACGGCATCATAGGCATTATCCACAGGAAGATTGCCGATAAGCCGGGGAAGGTCGTACACCAGTTTGCCGGGTTCCGCTTTCACGATGGGACGTTGCCCGGTAATCATGACTTCGGGAAGAGATTGATAAATGCTGTCCAGACGGGCATCAGTGGTGATAAGACTGTCGGCACTGAGCACCCGGTCATCATCTGCATTTGCGTTTTCCGGTCTTTCTTGTGCAGAGAGATTTGCACTCAGCACGCAAAGCACCAGGGGAAGAAAGTAATTACACCTCATGTTCATTCGTTTTAGATATGATTATACTCTATTTTACCTTAGAGATAACCGGATGTCCACCTCGGTTGACAGGCCCGTTGACCAAGGTGGACGGATCCGTTCGGCAAGGTTGACAGGCCTGTTCACCAAGGTGAACACCCGGTAATGCCTTGTTCCGGATCTGATTATCCCTATACCTTTTGCACAGAATGCATGGTGCAAAACCATTTGTTCCTATTGCAACCGGCACGGCAAAGAACGGGGAAATTTACCGGACTTCATGTTATCCCAAACTTATGTAGTCTTATTTACTGTTATCAGAACTGTTATTTAGTCTTATCGCCTATCTGTCTAACGGTTATCTTTCTTACCTTTGTTTCATTAAAATATAGAAATCACATGAAACTACCGTTCAAACTTATCGCCATACTGGTCGTTATCTCCCTGTTGGGCATCTTTTCCTATCAGGCATACTGGCTCACGGGCTTATATAATACAATGATGCATGAAATGGAAAAAAACATCCACGAGGCCATGCGCATGAGTGACTACAATGAAATGATGCTCCGCATAAAAAACATGCAGAAAGAAAACAAAAAACACGGAGCCGTAGAGGTATCTACAGGATACGATTCGGACACCGGAAAAACATTTGTCCGTAGCAGTACTACTATCAGCGAAGAAACCGGCCTCGATAACGATTCATTGATTCTGCATCTCCCCTCCTCCAAATATGACAGCATACCAGTGAGCCCTCCTCAGGTAAATCCGGAAACCGACAAAGATCCTCCTCAGGCCGCTTTACACAGCAATAGAGGACTGGACATGATGTTGCGCGACCAGAACAGTATGCTGGAACTCGTAAGTTTTATCCAAAAAGGAATACACTCGGGAGTAGACCTGTTTTCAGGTCCCGACGTATCTGCCTACGACAGCCTTTTGACGGCTCAGTTATTGGAATACGGTATAGATTTTCCCCATCGTCTGGAGTATTTCCGTACAGGTGCAACCATAGACTCCTCACAGGTATTCATTGACACGCTGGGGGTGATTCAATCTACGGGATACGTTCCGAGCAAGGAAGCTGTTCAATACAAATATACATTCAATATGAGTCACAGCGAAACTTACCGTCTTACGATGGAACCCATTAATATGCTTGTACTGAAACAAATGAGCGGCATCCTTGCCACCTCATTCGTAATCCTTATTATACTGAGTTTTTCCTTCTGGTTCCTGATCCGCACCATCCTGCGGCAAAAGACGCTCGAAGAGATGAAAAGCGACTTCACCAACAACATCACCCACGAACTGAAAACGCCCATTGCCGTGGCGTATGCCGCCAATGATGCACTGCTCAATTTTAATCTGGCGGAAGACAAGAAGCAACGGGAGAAATATCTGTGCATCTGCCAGGAACAACTGCAACGGCTGAGCGGATTGGTAGAACAAATACTCTCCATGAGTATGGAACGCCGCAAAACATTCCGCCTGCATCCTGAAAATTTCCATCTGCACGACCTGTTCCCTACACTTATCGAGCAGCATAAACTGAAAGCGGACAAGCCTGTGGAAATCATCCTCGACATCGAACCGGAAGATTTGACAATAACTGCCGACCGCACTCATTTCAGCAACATTCTGAGCAATCTGATAGATAATGCCATCAAATATTCTCCGGAGAAAGCCGAAATCGCCATCCGCTGCCGGAAGACGGAAACCGGACAAGTGGAAATCTCCGTCAGCGACCACGGGACAGGTATACCTGCGGACAAGCAGCCGCTCGTATTTGATAAGTTCTACCGCGTGCCGACAGGAAACGTACACAATACGAAAGGCTACGGCCTGGGACTTTTCTACGTGAAAACCATGGTAGAAAAACACAATGGCAACGTGACCGTGAAAAGCGAACCGGGTAAAGGGAGTACATTTACAATTAGAGTCTAAAATAACATTGCTTGTTATGAAAACCAATGAATATATGGATAAAATCAAAGTATTACTGGTTGAGGATGAACAAACCCTCGCCATGATTATCAAAGATACTCTGGAAGGTCAGAACTTCATCATCCATACCGCCAACGATGGTATAGAAGGTTTGCGCCTGTTTTTCGACCTGCGCCCCGACGTCCTGGTGGCCGATGTCATGATGCCCCGCATGGATGGCTTTGAAATGGTGCGCCGCATCCGCCAGACGGATAAACGGACGCCGGTACTCTTTCTCACCGCCCGTTCCGCCATCAACGATGTGGTGGAAGGATTTGAACTGGGTGCCAACGACTACCTGAAAAAACCATTTGGTATGCAGGAACTGATTGTACGCATCAAAGCGTTGGCAGGCAAAGCATTCAGCTTCAAGGAAGAACCTGAACAGGAAGAAACCCGTTTCGAAATAGGCGATTATCATTTCAACTCCATCACGCAAAAACTCTCGTATGCCGGAGCGGAAGAAGAACTCTCCCACCGCGAAGCCGAAATATTGAAACGCCTGTGCGAAAACCGTAACCAGGTGGTGAACACTCAAAATATCCTGCTCGACCTTTGGGGAGACGACAGTTTCTTCAACTCCCGCAGCCTGCACGTCTTCATCACCAAACTACGTCACAAACTCTCGAAGGACGGGCGTATCCGTATTGTCAATGTGCGGGGAATCGGATATAAACTTATCATAAACTGAAACTTACATACACATAACAACTTATGAAAAAACTATTCTTCTTACTGTTTCTCCTTTCCGTTTTCCTCCGCATTGCCGCACAAAACGAGCAGCCGAAGGACAGTACATTGCTGAACCGTTTCCCAACGGAAAACAAAGGGTTGCCACAAATAGCCCCGCCTACCACATCCGCCACCTTCAGCCGGGAAATGCCGGAAAACACTTCCATCGGTACTGACAGTGTAACTTTGAATGTACCTCCCCCGCCTACTTATATTCCCAACCTGCCATGGATGGATGTGAAGATGGGAAAAATGGTCAGCAGTTACGATCCATTTGTGATGGATTATGAACTCTATGATGCTTTTATGCTCTCCGGCAAAACTATGTTGAGCACATTCAGCACCTACGACACTTATCCCACTATGGGAACAATGATTCAGACAGGCGCCAACTTCATTTACCATCCCAACGAACGCTGGGAACTTAACAGCGGTATGTATACAGCCAAATACACCCTGCCATCACGTATGCACGGTTCCCAGTTCGACATCGGATTGAATGCCTCGGCGGCTTACCGTATCAACGATCATCTGCGTATCCGTCTGTTCGGACAGTACTCCGCTTTCGGACGACAGAACTCGTTCAACGGGTATATGAACCCGATGTATCCGCAAAGTTGTTTCGGTGCTGTTATGGAGTGGAAGATTAACGATGTGGTAGAAATACATGGCGGAGTAGAAAGAGTATATGATGCTACTAAAATGAAGTGGACAACAGTACCTATATTCCAGCCGGTCATCAATCTCAGAAAAAAGAAATAAGCTGATGCTTAAAAGATAACGGACTGCATCTTTGCGTGAAATGCAGCCCGTCATCTACCGGTCAGAGAGGAACAAAATTGCCAATACGTTTATGTCAATTACGTATACAATCAATTAACATTGCCAAAGATAGCAATAATTCTCAAACAACAGCACATCATATACAACTTTTCTTTTAATAATTGCTATATATTTCCGTATTTCATACTTATTTGCTATATTCGCCATTAAATAAAGACCATTTAATGATGAAACAAATAGGTTTAATCATACTTCTATGTTTCCTTACCATCCGGGTAAGTGCTCAGAATGAAATACCTGCCGACAGCATCCGCAACATAGATATGTCAGGCGTAAAAGATTTCGATGGGTTCCTTCTGGATATGAACCTGATGAAAATGGCGACACCTGAGATGCCTCAATTCAGCCTGGATATTCCTGATGCCAGCAAAGACTATAGTTTCATGTTCCGTATGGACCCGAACGTAACCTACTCACAGGGATATTCGAATATATTCAGTTTAGGCAGTTCCACCATATACAGTATGAACCCTTTCGGGCTGACAGGCTTCGGTTCATCTCCTCAGAATTTGCAGATGGGCAGCTTCCGGCTGAAGAACGGTATGCGCATCAACACGTATGGGGAATACAACAAGGACGGACGGAAAGTGCATAATCCTTCTGCCCTGCCGTGGGAACGGAATAACTTTAAAGGGGCTTTTGAATTGAAATCAGCCAACGGAGCATTCGGAATAAGAATTGAAGTGCAACAGGGAAAAAACGGACCTTATTAAAGACGATATACATATGGGAAAAAGAATATTAGTAGTAGGCGCTAATGGTTTCACAGGACGCCGGGTATTGAACGATTTGTCTCGCAATGACGAATATACCGTAACAGGTTGTTCCTTGCATGACGATATTGCTCCCGGCTCCGGAAATTATCACTTTATCAGTGCGGACATCTGCCAGATGGGAGAACAGGCTGCATTGTTCCGTGAAGTACGCCCTAACGTAGTTATCAATGCTTCCGCCCTTTCCGTACCCGATTATTGCGAAACGCATCGTGAAGAAGCGGAAATCATTAATATCACTGCCGTAGGTCAGTTGGCCTTCCGGTGCGAAGTATCCGGGGCACGTTTAATCCATCTTTCAACCGACTTCGTGTTCAGTGGAGATAGCGGTCGCCTCTATACGGAAGAGGATGCTCCCGCTCCGGTCAATTATTATGGAGTAACGAAGCTGAAAGGCGAAAAGCGGGTGGCTGAACTATGTACCAATTATGCCATTGCGCGTGTGGCCGTGGTGTATGGCGCCGCCCTGCCGGGACAACACGGAAATATATTGCAGTTAGTGGCGGACCGTTTGAGAAACAATGAAGAAATACGGGTAGTTTCCGACCAATGGCGCACGCCGACTTATGTGGGAGATGTATCGCAAGGAATAGAAAAGCTTATCGGGCTTCCCACAAGCGGCATTTATCATATCTGCGGCTCGGATTGCCTCACAATAGCGGATATCGCTTACCGGGTAGCAGATACACTGAATCTGGACTATTCGCTGATTTTGCCTGTCACCACCAAGCAAATGGAAGAAAAGACTCCCCGCCCCCGCTTTAGCGGAATGAGCATAGAGAAAGCACGCAATGAACTGGGATATCAGCCGCATACTCTTGAAGAGGGTATCAAGCTGATGTTCAATATTTAATAAGTGATTGACGATGAATAGTCAGCAGTTGGTAAATTTGTGTACTGGCTACTGACTATTCATCGTTAATCATTAAAACAACGTTTCCTTTATTCCACTTTCTTTCATATATTTCCGCACCATTTCCAAGAGCTCATCCCCGTATTTCTCTACTCCCTTCTTACCGAAATAAGGTATCCGGAGAAGGGCTGCTTTATCTTCCGGCAACAGATTCGTTATTCCCAGAATCGCTTTTTGCTGGATAACCGTATATACCGGCAGTCCTAATTGGGATGCTTCCGCGTTGCGCCATGCTACCAAACGCTTATACAATTCAGGATGCAGAATATCTGAAGGAACTTCCACGGTTGCCGTTTTCTTCCGTGAAGAGTTATTTCCCTCCTCTCCGGCTTTCTGTTTTCTTCTATCGGAAGAAGTGCCGGAACGTTTCTCACCCTTGCCTTTGGCCGATGCTGTATCATCAATGGAAAGGACGGCTTTCTGTTTCAGATACTCCCCTACATGAAAACCCTTGCTGATAACGAATTCTAATAAATCCGCTTTCAACAGAAACATATCATCCAGTTCTTCACTGGCGGTCTTCAGTTGTTTCTTCAACTCTTTGTTGTCGGTTTCCACAATTGTATTGCTTCTGATAGCATCCAGGGGAGCTAATTGTTCCTTGAAATATTCCGCTCCCAAGTGAATACGCTGTTGCAAACTGCTGTCTGTTGCATAGTCTTCCGCAGCATCTACTAAACGGGTATACTGAAGACTGAATTTCTGAGCAACTTTTGTCACCTTTTCATGGAAACGTTCTGTTTCCGATTTATACTCCGCCAATAGTTTCGGATAGAGTTTATACAGATGTTCGTCCACCAGTCGCACGAACCGCCTCAAAGCCTGTTCCAGTGGCAGGAAATCAAATAAGCCCGATAATAATTCCAGAAAATAAGATTGTTGCAGTCTACGATAGCGCGTTTCGTCAGGTTCATTTCTGCGTGCATCTTCCGTGAAAGCATCCACGGCACTGTCGCTGATTACGGCTCTTGCCGATAACGGTGCGCTCAACACCAGTCCCTCCAATGTCTTGCATCGGCTCAATGCCACATATGTCTGGCCATGTGCAAAGGATGCGCTGGCATCTATGATGGCACGTTCAAACGTCAACCCCTGGCTTTTATGGATTGTGATTGCCCATGCCAGTTTCAAAGGGAACTGTTTGAAAACTCCTTCTATATCTTCCGTGATTTCTTTCGTTTCTTCGTCCAACACATATTTGGCATTCGTCCATTCCTCTTCCTGCAACATAAAGGCTTCGTCACTTCCTTTACTTCGCACTTCAATGCCTGAAGCCGAAACGTTCACCACTTCGCCGATCATACCATTATAATAACGGTGTTCACCGGATGAATCGTTCTTCACAAACATAATCTGCGCACCTCGCTTCAATTCCAGCACTTCGTCCGTAGGATAGGAATATTCGGGGAATTTTCCATCTATCTGCGCCCGAAAGGTGAAAGAACGGCCGGGCAACTGTGCCAGTTCATATTCATTGATGCGCTGTGCCTGATAGTTATGGGTGGTCAGCTGAATGTATCCTTCCTCTTTTGCCGGTTTGAAGTTGGGAACATACCTCCGGTTCAGTTCTTCCAACAAGGCCTGGTCACAACGATTTTCTCTGATGCGGTTCAGCATATCCAAAAAATGGGTGTCACTTTGGCGGTACACTGTTTTCAGTTCGATGGTGCAGTATTCCGACTGCCGCAATGCCCGGCTGGAGAAAAAGTAAGGAGTATCATAATAGCGGTTCAGCATCTGCCATTCTTCGTCTTTTATCACCGGAGAAAGCTGCTGCAAGTCGCCAATCATCAACAATTGTACACCACCGAAGGGCTTACTCCGATCACGAAAGCGGCGCAACACATCGTCTATCGCATCCAGCAAGTCGGCACGTACCATACTGATTTCATCAATCACAAGCAAATCTATGCTCCGCATGATGTTGAGCTTATCTTTTCCGAAACGGAAACGGTATTGTGCTTTACCGTCGGCACTGAATGAAGTGTCGGGCACATAAGGGGCAAAAGGGAGTTGAAAAAAGGAATGTATAGTTACACCACCTGCATTAATAGCCGCAATACCCGTTGGGGCAAGAACTACCATACGCTTAGGGCTTCCGGCTTTTAACCGCCGCAGAAAAGTTGTTTTTCCGGTACCTGCTTTACCGGTCAGAAAAAGATGAGTGCCTGTATTTTCAATAAATTGCCACGCAAGTGACAATTCAGGATTCTGTTCCATTAGTTTATCAATGTTGGTTACGGAGGCGTAAAGGTAGTATAAATAAAACAGTAAAACCTTCGTTACAACATCTTTTTACAAGAATATTTTAATGACAGGCTACGAGCCACATAGCGCAGTGGCTCGTAGCCTGTCACTTACTTATTTCAGACTTCCGGCAATAATATCCAACAGTTCATTGGTAATTGCCTGTTGTCTGCTCTTATTATATTGCTTCGTCAAGTCCTGTATCAATTCATTGGCATTATCCGTTGCTGTCTGCATGGCAAGGGTACGGGCGGCATGTTCGGAAGCATTAGAGTCCTGAAGCACTGTGAAAAGCTTCTGGCTCAAAACTTTCGGCAATAAATCAGCAATCAACTGTCCCACGGATGGTTCCACAATATAGTCATTCTGGAAGCCCCGTTTCCCGGAACCCTCTATTGCAGCTGTCGTTTCCACTTTACTCAAGTCGATGGGAAGATACTCCTCATGCGTCAATATCTGCGAGCCCATCGATTTGAAGTGATGGTAAATCAGCTCCACACGGTCGATTTGCTTTTCCACAAACTCTTGCATCAGCAATGCGGCAAGTTCATACGCTTGCATATACGACGGCTTTTCCGCCATCTCCTGATAACTTCCCTGCGACGTATACCCCAGCTTTTTTACGGCCGCTTCCACCTTTTTTCCTACAGGATATATCAGGATATTGTCTTTGCCAAGCGATTTATATCCTTCCAGCGTTTCCCCAAGCATCTTCACCACATTCGCATTGAATGCGCCACACAGTGAGCTATTGGATGAGAAAACCACTATCGCCACCCTTGTCACTGGCCGCACATCAGTATAAGGCGACTCAAACGTAGCATCAGTAGACAAGAAGTTCGTCAGGATTTCATTCAGTTTCTGTTGATAGGGTAGCATATTCTCAATCCGTCCCTGTGCCTTATGCAATTTGGCGGACGCCACCATCTTCATCGCCGATGTAATCTGACGTGTACTCTTGACGGAGTTTATTCTGTTTTTTACTTCCTTTAAAGAACCCATCTACTTACCCCTCTCCTCCACATTTTATAAATATTGTTTTGACATCATATCCGCAGTCTCCTCTATCTTTTTACATACCTCATCATTGATGACACCACTCTTCAGCACATCAAGCACATCAGCGCGATGATTCATTTCAAGAGATTCAAGGAAACTACGCTCAAAGTCAGTCACTTTATCCAGCGGAACATTACGGAGCAAACCATGCGTACCACAATAAAGAATAGCAATCTGCTTCTCTACCGGCATCGGAGTATATTGCGGTTGAACCAGTAAACGGGTATTTTTCTGTCCTTTGTCAATGGTCAGCGCCGTTACAGGATCCATATCACCGCTGAACTTCGTGAAAGCCTCCAACTCCCGATACTGCGCCTGGTCTATCTTCAATGTACCTGCCACTTTCTTCATAGCCTTGATCTGGGCGTTACCACCCACACGGCTCACGGAGATACCTACATTGATAGCCGGACGGTTACCCTGGTTGAACAAGTCTGTATCGAGGAAAATCTGTCCGTCAGTGATTGATATCACGTTTGTCGGGATATAAGCAGATACGTCACCCGCCTGTGTCTCGATGATGGGCAATGCGGTCAACGAACCGCCACCTTTCACTTTTCCTTTCAGACTATCCGGCAAGTCGTTCATTTCGCGTGCCACTTCTTCCTGATTGATGATACGTGCCGCACGCTCCAACAAACGGGAGTGCAGATAGAAAATATCACCCGGATAGGCTTCACGTCCTGACGGACGGCGCAAGATTAATGATACCTCACGATAGGCTACGGCCTGCTTGGAAAGGTCATCATAAACCACCAACGCATGACGGCCGGTGTCACGGAAATACTCACCGATAGCCGCACCAGCAAACGGTGCATAATACTGCAACGCAGCCGGATCACCTGCCGTAGCGGCAACTACGATTGTATAATCCATCGCGCCATATTCACGCAGTGTGTTCACGATGGAAGCCACCGTAGAACCTTTCTGGCCAATAGCCACATAGATACAATATACCGGGTCACCTGCCTCGAAATTCGCACGCTGATTGATAATCGCATCAACGGCAATAGCCGTCTTTCCCGTCTGGCGGTCACCGATAATTAATTCACGCTGTCCGCGACCGATAGGTATCATGGCATCCACAGCCTTCAATCCCGTCTGCAACGGCTGATTTACGGGCTGACGATAGATTACACCCGGCGCTTTACGCTCCAAAGGCATCTCGCATAGTTCTCCGCCAATAAGTCCCTTGCCGTCCAACGGTGCTCCCAGCGGGTCGATTACACGTCCCAGCATACCCTCTCCCACCATTATGGAAGCGATGCGCTTGGTACGCTTAACGACATAGCCCTCTTTAATTTTATCCGTAGAACCCAACAACACGGCTCCCACGTTATCCTCTTCCAGGTTCATCACAATCGCCTTAACACCGTTGTCGAACTCCAACAGTTCGTTCGCTTCGGCGTTGCGCAGTCCATAGATACGCGCCACACCGTCACTGACCTGCAGCACTGTACCGATTTCGTCCAACTGCACACGAGTGTCGATTCCCTCTAATTGATGACGGAGAATATCGGAAACTTCGCTTACTTTTATATTTTCAGACATGATTCTATTTACGATTTAGTTATTTACAATTTACGATTGAGATTACCATCATTAAGTCCGATTCACTACTTACAATGTAGAGTAACTCTAATCGTAAATCACACTATTCTTCTGTTCTTATCAATGAACTGCTGTTTCACTCTTTTAAGTTGCGTGGCGATACTGGCATCCAGTCGGAAGTCGTTGATATCGAAGACGAAACCTCCCTCGATAGACGGATCTACTTCGGTCTGCAACTCCATACGGGCATGCAGCAAAGTAGAGGCACTGTCCCGAATACGCTCCCATACTTCCCGGCTCACAGGTACGGCTGTAATCAGCTTTCCTACACCGATATGCTTCAGCTTCCTGTATAAATCAAGGTAAGTCAGAGCGATGTACTGCAAATAGTACTCCCGCCTGTTTCTCAGCACAAGGGTGATGAAACGGGAGAATTCCCGGCTCACTTCCCCGTCGCCTACGGCAGCGGTACAAATCAGCGCTAATTTTTCCTTGATTTTCAGGATGGGGTTATCCAACGCATCACGCAAACCAGGATGCTTACGGAAACTACGTTCCAGCATACGCAACTCGTCATATACGCGGTCTTCCGCCCCCGTACCTTTTGCGTACTCTATCAACGCTTTGGCGTATCGCATCGAAACAATTCCTATATCCATTTCTTTGAAAATTAATAATTAAGGAACTAAAGAATGAAAAGAGCAGTGTATGCTCCATCCTTTCATTCTTTAACTCTTTCATTCTTTAATTGTTTCTTGAGGCCGCCAGCACTTCGTCCAGCATACGGTCTATCATCTCCATTTGTTCGTGCTCTTCATCCAGATTCTTGCGGATTACTTTTTCCGCAATATCCACTGAAAGCACAGCCACCTGACGACGAATATCGCGTATCGCCTCTTCCTTTTCTTGCTGTATCTGCTTTCTTATCTCGTCCAGCTCTTTCTGCGCGGCAACTTCCGCCTGCTTGCGTGCTTCGACGATTATCTTGTCACGCTCGTGCATCGCCTCCCGCAGGATGCGTCCTTGCTCCTTGTTGGCAGCGGCAACCAATGCATCACTCTCGGCTTTCAGCCTTTTGAGTTGCTCATTGGCTTCTTTCGCCACTTCCAGCGACTGGTCGATGTAGGTTCTGCGGCCCTCTACCATCTTGGTAATGACAGGGAAACCGTACTTCGCCAACACCACAAACACCACGCCGAACGACAAAAGCATCCAGAACAGCAGACCACTATCGGGTAATAACAATGACATAATTTCAACTATAAATTAATAATTATAAACTAAGGCAAGTATAAGCCTCTTATAGGAAGAACACCAACAGGCACACAACTACTGCCAACAGAGCAACACCCTCAATCAATGCGGCAGCGATAATCATATTCATACGAATGTCTCCTGATGCTTCCGGCTGACGGGCAATTGCTTCCATAGCGGAACCACCAATTCTACCGATACCCAAACCTGCGCCGATAACGGCCAATCCGGCACCCAGTGCAGCACCTAATTTACTTACTCCGACACCAGCCGCAGCAGCTTGCAATAATACAGATGATAGTAACATAACTTTCAGTTTTTAAATGGTTTATTATTAATTGTTATTTATTTCACTTTTACTTCCTTATGTTCTTCTTGCGCCAGTCCGATGAACACGGCAGACAACATGGTAAACACATAAGCCTGGATAAAGGCTACCAGTAACTCCAATGCGTTCATAAAGATGTTGAACAGCACGGATGCCACCGTAAGCGTACCATTGAGTGCAGGTCCCATACTGGCGGAGATAAAAATCAGACACGTCAGCACCAGCATGGCCATGTGCCCCGCCAGCATATTGGCAAAAAGACGGATCATCAAGGCGAACGGCTTGGTGAAGATGCCGAAAAATTCGATAAAGGGCATCATCGGCACAGGCACTTTCAACCACCAGGGCACATCCGGCCAAAAAATATCTTTCCAATACGTTTTTGTACCAAACAAGTTGACGGCTACAAAGGTAAAGAGTGCCAGCACCATCGTGATAGCGATATTACCCGTCACATTGGCACCACCCGGAAAGATAGGAATCAGCCCCATAATGTTGTTTATGAAGATGAAGAAAAACGCTGTCAGCAAATAGGGTGCAAACTTGCGATACTTCGGTCCTACACAACTCTTGATGATATCATCGTTCACCATCATTATAAACATCTCCATAAATCCGATGAAGCCTCCGGGTGCCGCACTGCCTTGCGGATGCTTGCGATACCATTGAGCCACCGCCAGAATAATAATAAGCAGCAATACACTGTTTATTAGCAACGACAGTGTCACTTTCGTTATAGAGATATCCCAGGGACGTATTTCGTTTCCGGCTGCGTCATGTTCCACCAGTTTACCCTCATACTTACTTCCGACCGGGGCAATGGAGAACCCTTCATAACTGCCTTCATTCTCTTCCAAGCGGGAAGAAAGGAAAGCATGCCAGCCAGTCTGTGAGCTATATACAATGATAGGCAACGGAATAGTAACGTGCGTCTTTCCCCATGTAGTGATATGCCACTCGTAAGCATCGCCAATATGTCCGAAGACGATCCCCTTCACATCCACCGTATTCTCTTTCTGTTCGGCGGCAGTGATGTCATCCCGTTTGGCTATGCTGTCAAGCTCTGCTTCAACACCTTGTGCGGTAGCAGGCAAGGCAGTCAGCAGCATTCCCAGCAGCAGGAATATTCCGGTCAATAGATTACGCATTTGTTTCATTTTTCTTTTCTTTTTTCTGTTTCTTCGTCACCTCATAAGTAAAAAAGAACCAAGTCTCATATATCAGATAGACTATATAGTAAATGATGAATGTCAGCAGGAACAATTTGGCTTCCTCCCGTACTGCCAAACAGTACACTACCAAGAGTATCACAGAGAGCAACATCTTCATCACTTTCATTGCCATATAAAGCAGCAACAACTTCTGCGGAGTGTGTTTCCGACATGCGTCGAACATTGATATCTCAAAAATCCCGAACAAGAAGAAGTATACCGGAATAAAAGGGTAACCTCCGAAATAGTGCCCGGGTAATATATAATGAAAAATTCCCGCTCCTGTCCACCCTGCAATGATTGACAGCAAGGTGATCTGATATAAGAAATTGCGCTTTGTTATGCTGATACTCATAGTATTATTCAAAATTAAGGATGAAAGAGTTAAAGAATGGAAGAGTAGCCAGGCGTCAGTCTACACAGGCAGACACTACTCCACCGCTCAACTCCACGAAACCTCCCTTGATGTCAAGGGTTTGTTCCTCACCTCCTTCCGGCACATACGTCACTTTGCCTTCACGGAGCGAAGACACAATGGGAGCATGTTGCGGCAAGATGGTAAAAGTTCCTATCGTACCGGGCAGCGTTACACTTTCCACTTCTCCATTATATATTTCCTTTTCAGGAGACACTATGCTCAAAGATAATTTCTTCATAGCCTCTTTCCCTCTTTTAATTTTTGATTTTTAATTTATTTCGCCTGTTCCAGTAACTTCTTACCTTTCTCTATCGCTTCTTCAATCGTACCTACGTTCAGAAAAGCGGGTTCGGGCAGATAGTCCACTTCGCCATCCAGAATCATCTTGAAACCTTTGATGGTATCTTCTATGGAAACCATCGTTCCCGGCACGCCCGTAAACTGTTCGGCAACGGCAAACGGCTGCGACAAGAAACGCTGCACACGACGTGCACGGTTCACCAGTGTACGGTCGGCATCCGAAAGTTCTTCCATACCGAGGATTGAAATAATGTCCTGCAACTCTTTGTTGCGCTGCAGAATTTGCTTCACGCGTTGCGCCACCTCATAATGTTCCTGTCCCACAATGTGCGGATCGAGGATACGAGAGGTAGACTCTAACGGGTCAACGGCAGGATAGATACCCAGCTCGGTTATCTTACGGCTCAATACAGTCGTAGCATCCAAGTGAGTAAAGGTAGTGGCCGGAGCCGGGTCGGTCAAGTCGTCAGCAGGCACATATACAGCCTGTACGGAAGTAATAGAACCGTTGCGGGTAGAAGTAATACGCTCCTGCATGGCACCCATTTCAGTGGCCAGTGTCGGTTGATAACCTACAGCCGAAGGCATACGCCCCAGCAAAGCGGAAACCTCGGAACCTGCCTGTGTGAAACGGAAAATATTGTCAATGAAGAACAGGATATCACGAGAACCACCCGTTTCGGCACCCTGGTCGCGGAAAGCTTCTGCCACCGTCAGACCGGACAACGCCACGGACTGACGTGCGCCGGGAGGCTCGTTCATCTGACCGAATATCAGGGACACCTGCGACTTTTCCACTTCGTTGTAGTCTACTTTGGATAAATCCCAGTTTCCTTCTTCCATACTTTTCCTGAATTCTTCACCATAGCGGATAACACCGGACTCAATCATTTCGCGCAGCAGGTCGTTACCTTCACGGGTACGCTCTCCTACTCCGGCAAAAACAGAGAAACCATGTTGTTTCTTGGCAATATTATTGATGAGTTCCTGAATGAGCACTGTTTTGCCCACACCTGCACCACCGAACAAACCAATCTTACCACCCTTGCTATATGGTTCCAGCAAGTCGATAACTTTGATACCTGTATAGAGTACCTCCTGTACGGTAGTCAAATCTTCAAACTTAGGGGGATCTCGGTGAATGGGATACGCACCGGCTCGGTCTAACTCTTTCATACCGTCGATGGAATCACCCACTACATTCAGCAACCGACCTTTAATCTGGTCGCCCACCGGCATTGTGATAGGGCCACCTGTAGGGTGCACTTTCATGCCTCTTTGCAAACCGTCCGTACTATCCATGGCTACGGTTCTCACCGTGTTTTCGCCGATGTGTTGTTGTACTTCAACGATTAATGTTTTTCCGTTTGGCCTTTTAATCTCCAGTGCGTCATGGATACTCGGAAGCATCAATTCGGCATCCGTACCCTCAAAATAAACGTCTACTACCGGTCCGATGACCTGAGAGATATGTCCGATAATTTGTGACATAAGCAATCTTTTTATATAATTTCTCTTTTTCTAAATTCAGCTGGTCGCGTTTCTGTCATTCCGCTGCTATGAGCTTAACACCTATTGATTAACTTTTGTTCAACTCCATCAAGCCTAATTTTTGCAGAATAGTTACATAAACAACTTTGCAAATGTAGAAACAAAATGTTTCAAGTTGTACTCCTATGAAACTTTTTTTCTATAAATTATACCCTTTTGAACTATTATTACTACAATCAGAACAAAAAATCAACATCCATTTAACGTTGCTTAAACATTCATCAACAGATAGAAACAGTGTTTTCCGGCATTGCGGCATGAACAAAACAGCATTTGATAAGTTACACCTTAAAGTATAAATTTAATGAAAAGATAAGATTATGAATTCAAATCAAAATCCATTCGCAGGCAACACCCCACAGGATGTAACACCGACCGTTTGTTGGACTTCAGTACAGCTATTACAGGAACTCTTTTCTTTGCACCGTCATATGATATGCTTGGGAAATAGGCATAAAAAAAGGCTATCTATCCCAGACAGCCAATCTTTTGTTAACCTTAAATCTAATACTATGAAAAACACATTGCAAAGGTACGGCTTTTCTTGATTTCTCCAAATTTTCGAGCCGTTCCCGGTCATTTTACAACAAGGTTTAATAGATATATCGACCTTGTTAACATTCTGACAATGAAAACATAAGTTTTCACCATAATATTAAACAGGAATTAAGATTTATGTCAAACAGAGAGGCTATAACCCCTCTGTTTGCATGTTAATACTATCTATTCGTAATCTGCTTTTGCATATAATGTGCATCTGTCCCATCATGATAATAATTCTTCCGGATACCCGCATATGCGAATCCATTCTTCTCATACAAACGAATAGCGGAAAGATTGGACATACTCACTTCCAAAGTGATTTTTTTCAGCTTCTCTTCATATGCCACATTCACACCCTGATCTATTAGCCACTGTCCCACCCCTTTTCCACGAAAATCAGGATGGACGGCAACCGAATAGATGCGCAAACTGCAAGCGCGTCTGTTAATCAACAGGCTGAGATACCCGGCTATTCTTCCCCGATATTCCACTATCAGGAAATGCCCTTGCGCACGAGTAATGAGATAAGCAAACTGACGTCGCGAAAAGCTATCCTGACGGAAGCAGATTTGCTCTATCTCCATGATTACCGGAATATCACTGGGGACAGCCGTACGGAATATAAATTCCTGTGCCATAATCAGAAACGTTTAACATCCAGCATGCGCCAGAAATGATTCAATAATCTGTAGTAAAGCTCATCACCCAAGATAGCATCTTCCAATCCATGGTCGATACTGGGATTATCATTTATCTCAATCACAACAGCCCGGTCGTTCACCATTTTCAAATCTACCCCATACAGTCCTTTACCGATAAAGGAAGCTGCACGCAATGCCGTATCCAATACTTTGCGCGGTACCTGATAGATAGGAATTGTCTCCACCAGCCCGCAACGGCTCCGTCCGGAAGCATAGTGGCAATAGATTTGCCAATGCCCCTTGGCCATATAGTACTTGCACGCGTATAAAGGTTCTCCATTCAGGATGCCTATACGCCAGTCAAAATCCGTCGGTGTAAATTCCTGTGCCAACAAAATGGAAGACTTGTCAAACAAAACTTTTAATGCTTCGTCCAGCTCCGCCTTATTATTGACTTTCTTCATGCCGATAGAAAAAGAACCGTCCGGTATTTTCAGGATAAAAGGAGTCCCAAGTTGTTCTGTAATCTCTTCGTATGAATTTAAGTTCGATTTGAACAGCAACATGGAAAGCGGTGCCGGAATCTTCTCTTTTTCAAATAATTCTTTCAGATAAACTTTATTGGTACAACGGATAATGGACTGCGGATCGTCAATAACCGCCAGCCCATTTTGCGTGGCCAGTTGCGAAAGACGGAATGTATAATGGTTTAGTGAAGTAGTGGTACGAATGAAAAGAGCATCGAACTCCATCAGGCGTGTGGCATCTTCTTCTGTAATCAACTCGGCATTGATATCCATCTTCTTGGCCAACTCAAGCAGTTTGTGAAGTGCCTTTTTATCACTTGGCGGGAATTTTTCTTCAGGATCATAGAGTACAGCCAGATTGTAACGGGCTGATTTTGATGTTTGGGGATTGCGCCATACTCTCCTGTTGAACAAGTCCAGCGCATTCGCAAAATAATCTTCCTCTTCACTGTTCATCGAACTCAGAGGCAGAAACTGAATGTTCTCTATCTGATTTCTATGACTCGTATTCAATGTAACCCTTAATAACGGTGCCGGATAATTCTCGAAAATGAAGCGGGCTATACGTTCCAATCCTTTCTCTTTACAGGTACCGAAGTAAACATTAAAATACCAGAAATCACCGGTAATGTTGTTTTTCTGCATCCATTGGTAGCAGAGCTTTTGAAGAGTACTATCCATGCGGATACCCGTGCCCGCTTCCACCTTATTAATAATATCTACTCCGGGAATGACTTTGTGCCCCCTCGTCTGGGCCAATAACGAGCAATAATAGCCTTCGGAGTTATAGCTATAATCATTGCTCAGGTTGATTACTAACTTACGATCCTTCCCTGGTGATTTGTACTTCAGGTAATCGGATACCGTTAAAATGCTGTTTGTTTTGGAATATGGCTTCCAATCATCCAGACTGTCTACAAGAATCAATACATTATTCATCTCATCTTTAAAAAAAGTGCCCGAAAGTAGTGAATTAAATGATATGAGACATCGCAGACCTGATAATTATTTTATGTGGCAAGGAAGCGATAAACAAAAGCCTCTCGACATTGTTTTTTATATCAACTAAAACTAAAGCAGACTTTATTATGAAAAAGTTTAAATTCAGTTTATTGGCGGGCTGGTTGCTGATAATATCAGCTTCTGTTTTTGCCGGTACCCCACCCGTAAAAGTACAGGAAGCCTTTAATAAAATGTATCCCAAAGTAACGAATACAGAGTGGCTCCGGAAAAATGACTACCACATTGCCGGGTTTGTTTCTGATAATCAGGAAAAGGACGTATGGTTCAGCAAAGATGCACAGTGGATAATGACGGAAACCAATGTCGAAAGTCTTGAGAAAATTCCTGCTCCCGTAGCCAAAGCATTTATGAAAAGTGAAACGCCACCTATACAAATCAGATACATAAAGATCATAACTTTCCCTAAAATGCCCACTGTCATTATCATTGATATAGAAGAAGAAAATTCAGATAGGGAAATCCAGTTGTTTTATGCCCCAGATGGTACATTATTAAAAAGTTACGATGTAACCGGTGGCAGCAGTGAAATATACCCCGAATTATTCGGATAAGAGGTGAAGTTCCCGCCAAATGCTAAAACAATACTATCAGGGTATGTGTTAATTATAAAAATAATTATAAATAACAAGACTATGAGTAGACGTTCACAGCTTGAGCATGAGGATAATAACGATTAACATTATGCTATGAAATGGGATAATCAACTGATAGACCATTTACAATGGTCGAATACAATCACCAACCGTGAAGGCAAAGAAACCGTGGCACGGGAAATTGCAGCAATGGCAACAAATGGTGACGTGATTGGAGCCGGTTCCGGTTCCACCGTTTATCTGACTTTATTTGCACTCGCAGAACGGATTCACCGGGAATCACTGTCTATAGAGGTAATCTCTGCTTCTAAGGAGATTTCTATGACTTGCATACAGTTGGGCATACCGCAAACCACGCTTTGGGATAAACGTCCGGACTGGACATTTGACGGAGCGGATGAGGTAGACCCCAACCGGAGTCTGATAAAAGGACGCGGTGGAGCCATGTTTAAAGAAAAACTTTTGATGAAGAGCAGCGGTAAAAGCTTCATCATTGTCGATAACAGTAAACTGGTCAAACAATTGGGCAGCCGTTTCCCAATACCTGTAGAAGTATTTCCGGAAGCATTGAATTTCGTAGAGAGTGAAATGCGAAGATTGGGAGCATCAGAGATTGCATTACGTCTTGCAGGTGGAAAAGACGGTCCTGTCCTGACAGAGAACGGCAACTTTATTTTCGATACCCGTTTCAGCTATATAGACCCAGCTCTGGAACAAAATCTGAAAGCAATCACCGGGGTGATTGAAAGCGGACTTTTTATAGGATACGACGTTGAAATAGTGGTAGCCAAATAAAAAGACTTAAGTCTTCTTGAATAAATCATTTCCTCTAAAGGTAAACAAAGCGGTACCTAAAAAGATAACAGCAGTAGCTGTGAAAGAACAGGAGAAATCAGGTGCAAATTATGTGGATTCTTAAAACTTATATCCGCGTAATTTGCGCCTGAAAATATATTTAAAGCTTCTTATCTTATATATTAGGAGTAGCTTAATATACTTCTACTTTCTCTGCAATACGCTTTGCCTTATTTCGCAATGCATCTAAATCCGAGTTCAGCGGTGCATAGCACAATACAACTCCCATACGGCGGTTGACGCGCGTTGTGGGTTTGCCAAAAATCCGAAGATAAGTATCTTCCTCTTTTGTTACTTCCTCAATACCCCGATAATCCGGACGCTCCTGGCTGGCAATAGTCGAAAGAATCACAGCACTTGCCCCTATACGTTCCTGCTTGATGTTTGGAATAGGCAGGCCGAGCACAGCACGCAGATGCAGTTCGAACTCATTCAGATTCTGTGTACCTGCCAAAGTCACCATACCTGTATCGTGCGGACGTGGAGACAGTTCCGAGAAATACACTCCATTCTCATGGCTCAGGAAAAATTCAACTCCCCAAAGGCCGGCCCCCGTCAAAGCACGCGTCACCTTCTCCGCCATTTCCTGTGCTTCCTTCAAATGGGCAGGATCAATGTGTGCAGGTTGGAAGCTCTCACGATAATCTCCCCCTTTCTGTACATGACCGATGGGCGGACAGAACAACGTAGGTCCATTTTTCTGCGTCACCGTAAGCAGAGTTATCTCGCTATCAAACTTAATAAATTCTTCAATAATCAATTCCTTTATATCACCACGACTCCCGTTGCAACCATATTCCCAGGCATGTTCCAGTTCGTCAGCACTCTTCACCAAAGACTGACCTTTGCCGGAAGAAGACATCAACGGCTTCACCACACAAGGAAAACCAACCTTTTCTGCGGCAGCTTTCAGTTCATCCAGAGATTTGGCATAGAAGTATTTGGCTGTTTTCAGTCCTAACTCCTGTGCGGCAAGGTCACGGATAGCTTTACGGTTCATGGTAAAGTTAACGGCACGAGCACTGGGCACCACCTGAATGCCCTCTTTTTCAAAATCGTAAAGGCGTTCCGTCCGAATGGCCTCTATTTCCGGTACAATGATGTCCGGTTGGTGCTTGCGTACTACACGTTCCAAAGCATCGCCATCCAGCATGCTGAACACTTCACATTCGTCAGCCACTTGCATGGCGGGCGCTCCGGCATACGAGTCACAGGCTATGATATATTGGCCTTTACGTTGGGCTGAAATCACGAATTCTTTGCCCAGTTCACCGGAACCTAACAATAAAATCTTCTTCATTTTTGCTATGTGTTTATATTAAGAAGCACAAAAGTACGTAAAAAAATAAGTAGCTCCCCCTTTAAATATTTAAAAAAACGGATGGATAGCTCATTTTTATCTGTATCTTTGTAGCATAAACAACAGAGTTTATTCTGAATTCTTCTTTGTGTATGCTTGCTTTTGCGATAATTCGCAAATTACTCCATCCCCAAAATGACCTCATAATCAGCTCTTTTGTCCAGAATTGGATTCAATTGCAAGTATGTTTATCGTTGCGATTCCATACGGCTATTAATCGATAGAAAACAAAATGCAGTGTTTTTTTAGCTGCATTAATATATAATAAATTAAGAATGGCAGTAAAAAGAGTAACATCAAGTAAAAGAGACAGAGAAAAAGCGAAACAGAGTAAACGAGAAGAAAAACAAAAAAGAAAGGAAGAACGCCTGAGCAGTGGTAGCCGCAGCTTTGAAGAGATGCTGGCTTATGTAGACGAAAACGGTGTCCTCCATTCTACGCCTGAAGGTGTGAAGCCTAAAGAAGAAGTGGATGCTTCTGAAATAGAGATATCAGTTCCTAAAAAGGGTGAAGAAGAAGAAATTTTGCCATTAAACGGACGTATTGAACATTTTAATGTATCAAGGGGTTATGGCTTTATAAAAGATGCGGGAAGCGGCGAAAAATACTTCTTCCACATCACGTCCGCTCCCGAAGGGATAACCGAAGGAGATAAAGTAACATTTGAAATTGAACGCGGTACGCGGGGTATGAACGCCGTGCGGATCTCAATCATTAATAAATAACAATTTTAACTTACAAAAAGAAATGAACATTTATGTTGCAAACTTAAGCTGGAACACAAACAGTGACAGCTTACAGGAATTATTTTCACAGTATGGCGAAGTAACTTCAGCCTACATTATTAACGACAGAGAGACGGGACGTTCACGCGGTTTCGGCTTCGTAGAAATGCCGAATGATGAAGACGGTCAAAAGGCTATCGACACTCTTAATGAAACAGAATTCGAAGGCAAAAACATTGCAGTAAGCGTGGCTCGCCCGAGAACAGAAAGACCTGCAGGCGGCAACCGTGGTGGTGGCTATGGCGGCGGCAACCGTGGTGGCGGTTACGGCGGTGGCAACCGTGGCGGTGGTTACGGCGGCGGCAACCGTGGCGGTGGCTATGGCGGCGGTGATCGCGGTGGAAGATATTAATCTTACAACTCAGCAAAGAAATGAAAACTGTTCGGGAATATTCCCGGGCAGTTTTTTTATACCCATATCACACCTATATATATCAATAATATCTATATTTGTATATTATGATAAGAACCAAACACATATTGCTGACTCTTTCATTGCTATTGTGCAATGTCTGCATCCACGCCGCAACAGTCGATTACTCCGTGCGTGGAAAGATTATCGACAAGCAGTCCCGCCAACCGGTAGCGTATGCTAATGTCGTAGTTGTAGGTATTCCCGGCAAGGGAGCATCAACCGATTCGCTCGGCATGTTCCGAATTGAGCAGGTACCACCGGGCATTTACCGCTTCGAAGCGACGCTGATAGGCTATAAAAGCGCAGTAACCCCCGAATACGTGGTTTCCGCCTCTACACCTTTCATCGAGATAGAGATGGAAGAAGATGAGAATATGCTGGCAGCAGTGGTAGTCACCCCCTCCCCTTTTCGGAAGACAGTGGAAAGTCCGGTAAGTATGCGTATCATAGGCTTGCAGGAGATTGAAAAGAGCCCGGGAGGAAATCGGGATATTTCACGTATTGTAAGGGCATACCCGGGAGTCTCCTTTTCACCCATCGGCTACAGAAACGATTTGATTGTACGCGGTGGCTCACCTTCCGAAAACCGCTTCTATATGGATGGGATAGAAATACCCAATATCAATCACTTCGCTACCCAGGGAGCGTCCGGCGGACCAGTCAGCATTGTCAATGCAGATTTAATACGTGAAATAAGTTTTTATACGGGGGCTTTCCCTGCTAATCGTTCCGGCGCAATGAGTTCGGTGCTCGATTTTCGTTTGAAAGACGGTAACCCGGATAAGCAGACATTTAAAGCCACGCTGGGAGCATCCGAAGTTTCTTTCAGCGGCAACGGACATCTGAGTGATAAAACAACCTATTTGTTCTCCCTGCGCCAATCTTACCTTCAATTACTGTTCAAAGCCTTGGGACTACCTTTCCTGCCCAACTTCATTGACGGACAATTCAAACTGAAGACAAAGCTCTCGGCTCACGATGAACTGACCATACTCGGATTAGTCGGTATTGATAAAATGAAACTGAATACTGATGAGAAGGGAGAAGATGCTGAATATATATTGAGTTATCTGCCCACTATTCATCAAGAGACATTTACTGTGGGAGCTTCATATCGCCATTATGCAGGAAAGCATGTGCAGACGCTGACGCTAAGTCATAATTATCTGAACAACCGCAATGTGAAGTATCTGAATAATGATGAATCTTACGAAGATAATCTGACCCTTCGCCTTCGTTCAGTAGAACAGAAAACCACCCTTCGTTTTGAGAACCAGACAAGATTGGGGCAATGGACATTGAAAGAAGGTGCGGAAATGAATTATTCCAATTATACCAACCGGACAAGACAGCGGATATTCGGCTACGCTACACTTTCCGATTATCAGACGGATTTAAACATATTCAGTTGGGGCGGCTTCTTTTCCACGGACTACACTACTGCCGATAAACGTTTCTCCGCTTCTGCCGGTATCCGTACGGATGGCAATAATTACAACCGTGAAATGAAAGAACTGTGGAAGCAGCTTTCTCCCCGCCTCTCCTTATCTTATGAATTGACAAAGCAATGGACCTTGAGTGGAAATGCAGGATTATATCATCAGCTTCCACCTTATACAGCATTGGGGTTCAAAGATAACGACGGACACTACATTAATAAGGATTTGAAATACATGCGGGTAATGGAAACCAGTCTCGGACTTGACTGGCATTTGCAAGATAGATTAATGATCTCGGCAGAAGGATTCTTCAAGCAATACGGACGTATGCCTCTTTCCCTGCGAGACAATATTCCCCTGGCATGCAAGGGAGATGATTATGGCACAGTAGGCAATGAAGCGCTTATTCCTATCGCCGAAGGACGCGCTTATGGCGTGGAAGCCATGTTACGTTGGCAGATACCGGGACGTTTCAACTTTGTATCTTCCCTCACAGTCTTCCGCAGCGAATATCGCAATGGAAATGGTGGCAGTGATGATAATATCCCCTCCGGAACCAAATACATCTCTTCTGCATGGGACAACCGTTTCATTCTTAACGTAAGCGGTACATATAATCTTCCGCGCCGTTGGAGTATCGGAGGAAAGTTGAGCTATATAGGCGGTGCTCCCTATACGCCTTATGATGAGGAAAAATCATCGTTAGTGGAAGCATGGAATGCACAAGGACGTCCATACTACGATTATTCAAAATACAATACAGAACGCTTGCCTAACTTTGCCCAACTCGATATACGTGTAGACAAGTCTTTCTATTTCCATCGCTGTATGGTTGGCTTTTATCTCGACTTACAGAATATAACCGGAAGTAAGCTGAAACAGCAGGATGTAATTATGAGTACGGGAGTCATTGAAAATCCATCTGCCCCCATTGAGGAGCAAAGGTATAAGATGAAAAAGTTGAAACAGGAAAGCGGAACGCTATTGCCGTCGATTGGGGTGACTGTGGAATTCTAGATTTATGATCACAACAGACAAGCCAATTTTATACCTTTCGGAAAACTAGCCCAAAGCTTTACGTTAATAATTATTTATTCCACAATCATTTTTTATATGTCTATTTTCTAACAGTTTCTACTTCAGTATCAATTTCCTTTTATAAAATTTCATCTGCTTTAAAACATTCAAAAATCGTCTCAACTTAATGCCGTACGTTTCAACAGCAAGTGCACGACTTCAGTTCAATGTCTGATTATATTTCAGACGTATTTTCAATGATACAGTTGCCATACAATTACACATTACATTAATATTACTTATAAACAAAGCACTACAATGATATAACTATCAATAAAGATGTAATTATTTTCTTAATGATTATGCCAAAGTAATCAAATAAGAAATGAAAGATTATTTTCCTTATCATCACTAATTTTCATTTTTGATTTTCAATGCCTTTAGTTTAAAAAAGATAGTCTCTTCAAAACATAACCCTAATTTAAAAAGCTTGTTCTTCAATTCATCATCAATATCATCAAGTTGATACAGAACACAAAGTTTGGTATTAACCGCAATACTTCTGAACACAAATAAAGTAAACTCCAACCGAAGAATATTTTTATGGAATTCCCCCCTCCCCTATTCAGAAACTGAAGCCAGAAGGTATTACCCTGTGAGAATCAAATTAGTTCAATAAAGAATTTCTCCATTAATTCTACTTCAATTGGAAATAAATTTTACCACTTTAATTATTACGCCTTTTACAGTATTAAAAAACAGATAGCAATCGATGTAAAAAGAAACCTGCTTTGCATATTTTACACGTAATTCATTCTTCCTCTTTAATACAAGCTTTTCATACATTTCATCTGCATTGTCAGCACCAACCACCTCATCAAGGTTGATAAATTCAATGCTACTAAAGTCTGTGATACCCGGACGAACCCTAAGAATCAACTTTTCTTCTCCCTCATACAAGTTTACATATTGAAGGAGTTCTGGACGAGGTCCTATAAAGCTCATAGTACCGCCCAAAATATTAAATAATTGAGGAAGCTCATCCAACTTTGTTTTGCGCAAAAAATTACCTACCTTAGTAATACGCGGATCATTAAAAGCTGTAGTACCACCGCCTATTTTATCTGCATCTTTTACCATCGAACGAAACTTGTAAATGTGAAATGGTTTATTTCCGTAACCACCTCTCAATGGAGCATAGATTACAGGAAAGCCACTCTCAAGAGCCACGAAGATGGCTATAATTAAATAAATCGGCCACAATATAAGTAGCAATAACAAAGCAAGCATAAAACCAATGATAGGTTTAATATTTCTATTATAAAAACTATTGTAATTCTCTTTATTCATATTTACATGGGTTAAGACAATTGTCATCAATAAGGCAATCCACTTATCTAAAACTTTTACCATTAATATAAGTTCAATTATATATCAATTCGTGATTCATTGTAAGACCATATTTTAATTAGAAGAATCATAATAGCGAAATAAGACACAAATCTTGTTTCCAAAATACCATCTAGGAAGAAATAACATACCATTATTGCAGCCACAATTGAACCAAATGACACAATATATTTTCTATGTATTCCTTTTATATGATTCTTAATGATAGAAAAGTATAATAATAATATAAGAATTGTTCCGATAATTCCAACACCTACTATTGAACTTACATACATGTTATGCGCAGCAAGACCGAAACCGCCATTTTCTTCTTTGAAATAATTATAGAACCCTTTACCAAAATAAAATATCGACATATCCTTAAGAGTCAAAGCCATATAATATCCCCATAATATTGTTCGACCACTCGTAACATCCATAAACTGACCATCACTATGTGCTTCTTCAAGAGTCATTGTTCGTCCTATTGTATTATCAAAAACTGTTATCGCCGGACCAAAATTAAGTAAATACAGACTATAGGATATAGCAAATAGCATTAAAACGCTAAGCACAAACTTAAAAGTCTGTTTTCCAAACGAATGCGTTATTAGTAAAACAAAAAATCCAACAGCGGATGATAACAAAAAACCTCGCGATCCTGTCATTAAACCAGACATGATTGCAAGTGTTATATACTTATAATTATTCTTAATCGGAAGTTTGTAGCAATAGATTATTAGTCCCATACATAACAAAATGCAGCATACGCCTCCCGTATAATTACAATCATCAAGCACCGCATGGAATCTTCCAATACCATTTTTTTCAAATGGGTATTGGAAAATCATACCCAATGTCATAAGAATACATCCAAAACGAAATATATCAATAAGACCAATGGCGCTAAAGTAAGAGATTCTTCTTATTATACTATTCCATGCGATTACAACAATAATTATCTGGCAAACTAAAGCAAAGTCATAAAAGTTACTAGATGTGACTCGCATGATAGAAATAAACAAAAGATATACTGAAACTATAATAGTATAGGGGGGAATATACAACCTCCAGCCATTACGCCCTATTATTATTTTGAAAAGAATAATCAGAAAAGAAAAGCCTAAAAAGTTTGAGCCAATTGATGATATAGTAAAAATCGCACAATTCGGCACCATCGCCATGATATATAAAAGAGCCTTTTCAATAGATGCATTTGCTATAAAAAAGAAGATCATTATGCATCCTATTATTTGCAAAGCGCCAATCTCTAATAGGGCACCTAATAATAAAAATACATATGAAATTACTAGCTTGAATTTGATATCTTTATTAGAAGTCATCTTTATTTTCTATCAACAATTTGGTTGTATAGTTGTAGATATTCTTGATATTTTACCTGTGCATCTAAGTTAAAGTCTGCGGCAATAACTAACTCTGCATTGTCAAGTACATTCTTGACAGAATCGTGAAGCGACTTCGAGTTTCGCTCTTTTGACACTTCTCCAAACTTCGAAATCCTAACTATTTCCTCACTTCCACCAGTTGCATATGTTACAACGGGTGTACCACATGCAATAGACTCAAGATTGGTTGTGGGATAAGTATCTTCAAGCGTAGGATTCACAAAAACATCAGCTATTGAATACCAATCACACAAAATCTGAACGTTCTCCGTTCTGTTTATGAAAAATACATTTTTATAATCGGCTTTAATAATTGATTTTTGGGGAATAGAACCAATTATTACAAAGTACCACTCAGGTTCTTTATCTGCAATTTTCAGAATATATTTAAGCCCTTTTCTCTCATTCCATGTAGCAGCAACTCCCAAAATGATGTGTTTAAAACCTTGGCTTAATATAGATTTTTTTTTCTCAATATCAACAGATGGTTTGAAAACAGAGATATCAACACCATTATTAATTACTCTAACATTGTATTTATTAAGAAAAGATTCCTTTACTTTTGATTGTAACCATTGTGATGGAGTGACAATAACCATATCATCAATGGAAGTGAAATACTTCTTCTTAAAATTATAATTTCTTTTACTACCATCATAGAATGAACTTGCAGGATATTCTTTCAATTGCTCACAATTATGGCAACCTATTTTCCATTTGTCGCATTGAACATAATCAAAATGAGCACAATGCCCTGTAATATGCCAACAGTCATGGAATGTCCATACTACTTTGATATTATTTTCTTTAATGTAATTAAACAACATTGGATAATTGATCCAATAACCATGTAAGTTATGTATATGAATAATATCTGGCTTAAAGTCTCTGAGCACTTTCAAAATTCTGCGAGTATTGACTTTACTATTGAGACCATGGTTGTCAAGCAAACGAGTTAGAATACCATCAATATAAAAATCAAATTTATTAAAACAACGAACTGTTGTTTTATCCTGCCTAACACAAGATTCACGTGCATATATAGAAATAACAGATATTCCATTATTCTCACAGATCTCTTTTAGTTTATCAACAATATGCCCTGTACTACCATTGCCACAAGCATTCAAATAAGCAATTTTCATCGTTTAGTATTGAATTAAAAGATTTTGAAAAATTTGTGACACATTATCAATATTATGATATTGCAATGCTCTTGCAACCCCATTTAAAGAAAAAAAGTCTCTCTTTTGTTTATTTGTTATTAATTCAAGAAGTGCATCATAAAGATCGGTTGATTCATAACAAACTTGGCTAAGATTATTATCAGTGAGATATCTCATTGATGCAATACTTAAAGGTCCATATGCAAACACAGGAACACCTGTCGAAAGATATTCTGGAATCTTGGTAGATAATGATAGGCGCGTTGAGTACACACTTCTCTCATCAAATGCCTCCACGTGAATTAGAATATCAGACAATAGCTGTAATCTCCTTACCTGTGATGCCGGAACAGCAGCTTTAAACTCTATAGTGGAGATACTGTCAAAAGCCTTTTTCATATTTACCTCAAGGATAGATCCCGAATATATATGCAACCTGCATGTGATTCCATTATCTTTTTCTATTTTGACAAGGCTTTCACCTATTTCCACCAAAGATCTCCATCGATTACTATGCAGATTCCCTAAATACGTCAGTACTATAGGATTGTGTAATTGGTCATTTTGACGTGGAGCTACAATTTTTACACTATTTACAAAAGCCCAACACTTTCGCTTGAAGAGTTCTTGATATTCTTCCGACATATAGTCGCATATAGTGAGTATATCCTTACTATATTCATGGATTCTTAATGCTAACTTCCATAGACATTTCCTTCTCAGATTATCTATACCTTTAATGTGACATTTCCAATAGAAAGCATCATCCATATAAAAAGGAACAATAGGCTTATTTACAATTCCATGAACATACAAGGCCACTCTATAAGCCAGACAATAGTCATTAGGAACAAATAATATTAAGTCTGGCTTTACTTCATTGGTTAACCAATTTTCAAGTTTTTGGGTTTTCCAATCAGCCACTTTCCAAAGATTGTCACGCACAAAACTAATAAAAGGAGATCTGTGATTACCAATCGTGTATAAATTATTTTCCGTACCAGACAACAACAGATCGGTAAAGCTCTGCACTTTATTACCAGCCTTCTTGATTCTGCATGTCATAGCAGACTTCAATATATCCTTGTCTGTTATACAGTAGTATTGAGAACAATAATTAAAACTAGGTGTATCATTTCTAAAATAAATCTGAGCTATTTTGTCTTTAGGCCATCCACTTAATAATGACACTAAAGTCTTACCTATATTGTTGCTTGTATCATATAAATTATGGCTAATGATAAGAAGCTTTGGATATATCTGTTCCTTCATTAATCTTTTATAAAGCATTTATAATTCTTTCAACAATGCTTTTTGCATCAATACCATACTGGTCTCTTAAGTATTTCTGATTTCCCACTCGAATGGAATATTCATCATTTAAACCTATTCGCAAAAGGCAAGCCTTTTTACCTTTCATTTCAGCCACAACCTCTGCTACTGCGCTTCCGAAACCACCAATAATATTATGCTCTTCGCATGTTACGATGAGGTTAAAACTACGAGCAACGTCCTCTATCACCTCTTTATCAATAGGCTTTATTGTAGGAAATGTATAGATAGCAGGATTGTACCCAGCAGCATTTAATTGCTCTTGAGCATCCTTCACTTCCTCAAAAATCGCCCCAGTTGAGAAAATTGCAATTTTTTCTCCATCATTCACCTTTACAGCTTTACCAATTTGGAAATTATTAATGTAATCATGAATACGCTTTTCTCCACCTCTTCCAAGTCGAAGATAAGCAGTACCAGAATACTTAGCTAATGCCTTAGTACATTCCTCAGCCTCAATCAAATCAGCTGGAGCCATTACGACAACATCTGGCAAAGCTCGAAGAATGGCAATGTCCTCAGTTGCCTGATGGCTCATACCAAGAGAACCATAAACAAAACCACCACCAACACACACAACCTTCACATTAGCCTTATGATATGCGCAATCATTGCGAATCTGTTCCAAACAACGAAGTGTCGGAAAATTACCAATTGAATATGTGAATACGTTTTTACCTTCGAGCGCCATACCTGCAGCAATACCAGTCATGTTCTGTTCCGCAATGCCCGCATTAGTGAACTGATCAGGGCACTGTTCCCAATAAGGTTTCAAAACGCCGAAACCAAGGTCTCCAGTAATGAGTTCTATATTCTTGTCTTCCTTTGCAATATCGACAAGGGTTCTAACAAATGTATCTCTCATTGTTGTTTTTCGTATATGCTAGTATTTTCTTTGATATAATGTTCACGACCAGCTGCACCTGGAGTAGCCTCTACTCTACGCATCTGCTCAGGATAAGTTGTTCCCCATGTATAGCTAAAAGTATGATCATTACCGATATCATCTTTATCAGTTGGCAATACAGGATTTTCAATACCATTTGGAGTATAAGGGTCTTCAACACCTACAGGCTTACTTTTATAAAGTTCGTTTACAGCTCCATCATACTCCCAACCTTTGTGAGGAAAACGATAATGCCAAAGGATATCATTCTGCATAAATGAAATTCCACAACCTTTTATGGTGTTAGCAATGATAATTGTTGGTTTATGGGCTGGCTCTTGCTCTAACTCCTTTACTTTTACAAAAGCAGCCTTTAGCATATTGTGATTGTTACCATCTATCTCAATAACGTTCCAGCCGAAAGCTTTCCATTTATCACCAAAATTTTCAATCTCAAGAGTATTTTCGTTAAAATCAAGGCTCTGCATATGATTATGATCAACAATAGCAACTACATTATTCACACGGAAATGATTAGCAAACAAAGCTGCTTCCCAAATAGAGCCTTCATTGCACTCACCATCACCAAGAACAACATAAACATGTTCCTTCTTGCCATTTTTCTTTAGAGCATAAGCCATACCAACCCCTGCTGAAAGACCATGCCCCAAAGAGCCTGTTGAAAAATCAACACCTGGAAGATGATGAGATACATGACCACTTAAGCGAGAACCATTTTGGTAATGTGTCTTCAACTCTTCGACAGGAAAGAATCCACTTTCTGCAAGTGCTGCATAGATACTTGCACCTGCATGACCTTTACTTAGAATAAAGCGGTCGCGTCCCTCCCACCTTGGTTCTAAGGAATTATAGTTAATCACATCAGAATAAAGAACAGCTATAATATCTGTTACAGACATAATGGCACCAATGTGTGAACCACCCGACAAATGGGTCATTTCCACAGCATGACGTCTGATAAGCCATGCCAACTGCTCGCTTGTCTTCTTCATTATTTTGAAATTTCATTTAATAATTTAATTTCTTTATCGGTAAGATTCCATCCTACCGCTTCACAATTGCCAAGTATCTGTGAAGGTCGTTTTGCACCAACCAATACAACAGAATCTTTCATGTAATCTAAAATATAGCGAATTGCAACCGCTGCAACAGAAACATTATGAGCTCTTGCTATTGGACGCATTGTGTCTACAATATCCAAATTCTTCATTAGCTTATCACCATGGAAGTTTACATAGATATCACAACTTCTGCGGTCATCACTACCAAACATAACATTGCGTTCATATTTATCTGTAAGGATACCTTGACCAAGACTACCCCATGTCAGAGGGTTGAGCTGAAGTAAATCAGCAATCTTATTCAGATCACTTTCAAACTTACGGCAAGCCAAAGAATATTCATCCTGACAATTCACAAACAAACCTTTATATGGAAGTAGTTCCTGTAAACCATCTTCGTGAATGTTTGAAAGGCCGAAGTATCTTACTTTCCCCTCTTCACGTAACTTCACGAGTGTATCCACAACATCTTCAATTGGAGTATTATCACGATAGTGAATAGTGTAAATATCCACATAATCTGTATCCAAGCGCTGCAGTGTATTTTCGAGCGCCACACGAATGTATGCAGGTGAATTATCATATGTTGATTTACCTCCACCAAAACGGACACCGAATTTTGATTCAATAATTACATCCTTGCGTTTCGCACCGAGACCTTTAGCCAAAGTCTTTTCAGATTGTCCTAAACCGTAAGTGTCAGCAGTATCAAAAAAGTTAACACCATTATCAACAGCTACATTAATAGCGTCTAAAAGTTCCTGCTCTTGAACATTCCCCCAACCATAACCACCCATCGGACATCCTCCCATACAAATACGGGAAACCTTAAGGTCGGAGTTTTTTAATAGTATATATTCCATATATATTTAACCTAACACTCTTCTCTTAAAAATAACACACATTTCTCCACTTAAAAATAAATTATAACATGCACTTATTAGAAATTTATAAGATTTTGTTATTTTATAATCCAATACATTTATAAAATAAAATATAAGATGGCGATCACGCTTAGAATATTCATATTTATTCAAACAAAGTTCATAACTTTCTCTTTGTTGTTTAAGATATTGTATTGACTGCATCTTTGTCGAAATTCCAATACCCTTATAATATCTAGATCCAACATAACGACAGTAATAACATTTTTCAGCAAAAATAAAAGGGAAATAATCAAATTGCGCTTCAGCCCAACAAACACCTTTTGATAAATCGATATTTGTATAATTATTCAATAATGCTTTTGACTTCAAAGAGGATCTGTTATACACTAAGCCTCGTGTTTTTAAACTAAATAAATCCTCATTTTCAACAACGACTTCTTGACTATACAAAAAAGTTTTTCCTTCTGGATCAATAGACTCCCAATCTGAAAGAATCAAACATGGAGTCTTAGAATCAATACGATTAATACTAATATATCTCTGGACACATTCAAACCAACCATCACACAAGATATCATCACCTGCGACTTCTATATAAAAATCTGCTTCACCTCTTAATATTATAGCTTGTTGAAGGTTTCCATAAATCCCCTTATTAAATTCATTACGATATATTTCTATTATATCAGGATATTTTTCCTTGTACGCATTTATTATCAGCCAATTATTGTCAGTCGAATGATCATCACAAATAATTATTTTATTTAAACCAAACACTTTCTGACATAATATAGATTCAAGACAACGTCCTATCACATTTTCCTGATTGTAAGTAACAACCAAAACATTAATTTTATTAACATTCATGAACAAATGAGTTATTTTATGATTTATTTTTTTCAAGCACCTCTGATACTAACCGCTTTATATAAATTAAAATTGTAAAGCGAAATACTCTAGCACCTAAAACATAAAGAAAAGCACTTATTAGTATCTGCAAAAAGAGGGTTAAATAAACGTTTAAATTTAGATAAGTAATAACGTAGGTAAGCATTCCAACCATAGAAGCTAAAACGAATGTAGGGAATATGTCCTGTAATTGATCAAGATATTTATAATTCAAATATTTCTTGTAGTAAAATCCGTTAATGAATAGCATAATAAAAGATACAAAAATAGAACTTCCAATCATCACTTCTATACTAATATTGTATGTAAGAATCAGAAAAAATAAAATCAGAATTTTCTGAATAGTACTTAAAAAGAGAGAAAGACCACTTTTACCTAAAGCATTCAAAGCATGTCTATGAGCAGAGAGTGGCCAGAAAAGGCATATAATAGCACCCAGCCTTAAATATGGTACACTTTCTATCCATTTGTCAGTTAATAATATCCTAATTATCGGTTCTGCCATAGCACACAAGCAAAGCATAAGAGGAGCACATATAAAAAAACTTGTTTTTATGGTTTTTCTTAATATACTCAAACCTGTACTCCAATCATTTTGGTACTTTGATAAACTACTAAATAAAACAGTAGTCATTGCACCGTCAATTTGTGTCATAACAAGGGAGGGTATTTGACTTCCCCTGTTAAAGTATGCTAAATCCGCTTTAGTATACTGTTTACCTATTATTATAGCTCTTACATTATTGAATACTGTATTCAATAACTCATTCAATAGTATATTGATACTAAATGTGGACATCTTACGAAAAGAAGCTTTTGAAAATATAAAAGAAGGTCTCCATGAAACTACCATCCACATTACAATAGAACATACAATATAATTTGCCAGAGTTGAATACACCAATGCCCAAGGTCCATAATCCAACAAAGCAAGCGTAATCCCTACGATACCTTGAATTGCTATACCACTCAGCCCAACAATAAAACTTTTGCGAAATTCCATATTTCGAATAATAATAGCTTGATGTATTGAATATAAAGCACCAATCAATAGAATTGCACTCTCAACCCTTAATAATGAAGATAGTATTGGAGTATTGTAAAAATTTGCAATAAGCGGTGATATAAAATATAAGAATATGTACAGAACAATAGATATAAATAAACCACTATAGAACATTGTTGAAAGATCCGATTTTGTCACTTCCTTCTTTTGAATAATAGCTGTACAAAAACCGGTATTTATAAACACTAATGCAATACTTGTAAAAACAGTAACAAGCGCTACTACTCCATAATCATCTGGTGTTAATATTCTAGCTAAGACAACAGACACGACAAAACTTATCAATTGCGTACCTATATTCTGTGCCATGCGCCATATAAAACCTGAAATAGTTTTTTCTTTTATTGAGCTCATAAAATGAATAACACAAATTGTTCATTAAAACTAGGCTTCCCTGATTTTTATCGGTATATTAAGATAGCATTGTTTAAAAAAAACAAGAATAAGTATCACAAATTTGTGTACTGTTTTATTTTATCTTCCATGAGAAAACAAATTATACAAGTGTTTTTTTATCTCTAAAGTGAGTCTTTTTGCACCTTGTTCATTCAAATGATCAGTATCCCCCATATCACTATCATTGAAGATAGGAGAATCATAGAAATCTAAAATCTTAGTTGAGTTTGGAAATTTTATATTAAAAAGTTTTTCAAATACCATTTCATCGCCTAATGCTTGTTTATAATCACTCCGAAATGGAGTAATCACAATAATTAGATGTTTCCTATCTCCATCTATAGCTTGGGATAATTTTTCCAACCACAAAAGTTGAGTTGGTTCACGTCGGTTTTCTCGCATATGAGTTTTTACTCTTTGAGCAGCACTAATATTTAAAAAATCTGTTTTTGTTTCATACCCCCAATATTCAGTATCCATTTCTATTTTAGAAGAATGTTCACACATGCTCTTTACATATCTCACCCTTTTTTTATCAAAATCTGTATTTTCTTGAGGTTGAATGTTGAAATAATAGTCATATACCACTTGTATATATCTCTCCACTGTTTTTGATAAATTCAAACCACAGGCAGAAATAGAGTAATATACGACTATTGTTTCCAAATTTGGCAAATCTTTGAGGTAATTAATATACATTTGATATGTAATGTATAAATCAGAACTTGTCAATCCTAAATTGAAAGCACCCTTAATGTAATCCGGATAAAATCCGTAATCCGCATTAGAACCTCTTAAGGCCAAAACTTTAATATCATTTCTGTGAAGATCCAAACTAACTTTCTTCTTTTTTACATAGTTTATAAAGGAGTCATTGACAATGTTCATCTGCTGATAATATCTTGTCAATTGAGATATTTCCTTATATAATTTTCCGCTACAACCTATTTTCTCTAATTCCCTCTTAATTATATTAAAAAACAAATATTTAAATTCTATAATCCGCATACAATCTGTTTTATTTTTACGCCCAAGAGTTGTATTAAAATTCATTTATAATATTAACAACCAAATACATTTCTTCTTCTGTCATTACTTGACTCATCGGAAGACTCAATTCTTCATTATGTACCTGTTCCGTTATCGGAAAGGAAAGACTATTCCATTCTTTATAACACTCTTGTTTATGAGGAGGAATCGGATAATGGATGATTGTCTGCACTCCGTTGTCAGCCAGATATTTCTGCAACTCGTCACGTTTCTTTGTCCGGATCGTAAATATATGGAATACATGAGCATCCCAGTCTTTCACTATTGGAGTAATGATATTCGGATTGGTTATATGTTCAATATAGTATTTAGCAATTTTCTTACGGATAGCCACGTCCTCATCCAGATGCTTCAACTTTACACCCAATACAACAGCCTGTATTTCATCCAAACGACTGTTACGACCACAATACTTAAACACATATTTCTTTTGAGAACCGTAGTTGGCTACCGCACGAACAAGTTTTGCAAGTTCTTCATCATTCGTGGTCACAGCACCCCCATCTCCGAATGCCCCCAAGTTCTTACCCGGATAAAAACTATGGCCGGCAGCATCTCCTAAAGAACCTGTTTTTCGTCCATTGAACTTGCAGCCGTGAGCCTGCGCATTGTCTTCTACAAGCTTTAGATCATATTTCTTACACAATTCACCTATCTTTTCCGTATAAGCGCATTGACCATACAGATGGACAATCAAGATCGCCCTAGTACGTTCCGTAATAGCGGCCTCTATTTTTGAATCATCTATCTGATAAGTTTCAATACTTGGCTCCACCAATACGGGTTTTAATCCATTTTCAGAGATTGCAAGAATAGAAGCTATATAAGTATTTGCTGGTACAATCACTTCATCACCAAGCTTCATTATCCCCATTTCCACGTATGCACGAAATATCCAAATCAAGGCATCCAAACCATTAGCACAGCCTATGGCATATTTCGTTCCTATATATCGGGCATAATCAGCCTCAAATCTTTCATTCTCTTTTCCTTGAAGATACCAACCGCTATCCACGACCCTATCTACGGCTTCATGAATTTCCTCAGCATACTTCTGAGTAATCTTCTGTAAATCCAAAAACTTTATCATAATAATTAGAATTTTAAAACAGTACCCGCCCAACTCAGACCAACCCCGAATCCGGCAATCATCACTTGCATATCTTTATGAATTATTTCATTTGTCAAACAGTCTTTCAAACCTATCAGTATAGTAGAAGAAACCGTATTGCCTGTTTCAGAAAGGTTTATATAATATTTTTCTTTAGGCAGTACACAGACCTTCCGTATAGTATTAAGCATGAACTTATTTGCCTGATGAAAGACAAAATAATCTATCTCCTCCTTTTTGATAGCATTTTTCTCAAGTACCTGCTTAAGCATCAAAGGAACAGCATCAAGAGTAAAATTAAAGATAGCACCTCCATTCATGTAAAGGTAGTCATCATAACGGAGATGCCCTTCATCATCTTCATCCGAATATCCAGTACACTCCCTATGACGAGAAGCCCCAGTCTTTACAATTAGGTTTTCCGCCCTACTGCCATCAGTTCCCATAACAAAATCTCCAATCTCAGCTATACCGTCAGAAGATATCAGACATGCAGCAGCTCCATCTCCAAATATGGAACGATTGCTTTTATCCTGAGGATGCAAATATTTATTATACGTTTCTGATGTCAACAAAAGAATGTTTTTTGCTATGCCTGCCAATACAAGACCCTTAGCCAAGGCGAGACCATAAACACAGCCTGAACACCCAAGATTGTAATCAAAAGCACCACTATTCTTAGAAATGCCCAAACGATCCTGAAGAACACAAGCCGTAGAAGGTAAAAAATAGTCAGGACTTTGAGTACAGAGCATGACAAAGTCTATGTCCTTAGGATTGACGTGATACTCTTCAAAAAGTTTTCTCGCCGCTTTCTCAGCCATATCACCTGCCGTTTCATTCGAAGCAGCAATATGGCGGAAATCAACTCCTACTTTGGAAGCTACTTTCTCCACACTCCACTCTGGAAATAGACTGACCAATTCATCATTGGTCATTATTCTTTCCGGCAAATAATAAGAAATCGCTTTTATATAAGCCTTCATACTTTCAAATTGTTAAAGTTCCTTCGCCCCCCCCTGTCAAATCAATACTACTGCCTGTCATCCAGGAAGAAGCATCAGACAAAAGATAAACAGCTAAATAAGCCACATCATCCGGAGTTCCATAACGTTTCAACGGATATTTTGATTGAGCCTGCTCCAATTCCTCCCTAGATATGCCGCCTTGCAATATCAAATCAGTCCAGACCATTGCCGGACAAATACTATTGACGCGTATCAGTCTTGGAGACAGTTCCAAGGCCAGACATTTAGCATAACTCAGGATTGCTCCTTTGGAAGCACTATATGCGGCATTTCCGATACTTGGAGCATCAGCTGCACGGGAAGCGACAAAGACGATAGAAGCTGCTCTGTTAATTTTCTTTTGTGACAACAATGCTGTCTGTAACAATATAGGAGCTTCTACATTAGGTTTAAAAACATACTGCAGATCATCTTGTGTTATTGACTTGCACAACACACGACTCCCCACACCGGCACATTGAACTATACCATCCAAATTAGAAATACTTCCAACAAGGTTATCAATGTCTTGTCGCACATTCAAATCGGCACAAATAATGGAATGCATCCCAGCAGACATCAAAGACAAGGTTTCTTCCAGCTTCTGACGCTTACGTCCTGTCAATACCACAGTAGCACCCATCTTAGAACATGTTATCGCAATCGCCCTTCCTATTCCGGAAGAAGCACCCGTGACAAGGATTGTCTTGCCTGAGAGAGAAAAAGGATTAAAATGCAACTCTTCCATTATTTAGAAAGCACAAGTTTATACAAGTCTTCCACAGTATCGCATGTACGAATTTCCTTACCTGTCACAACTTTATCAAACGAAGTCTTTACAAAAGCAATTATAGACATGGCAACCAAGGAACTCCACTCTTCCAATTCTCTGAAACGGGTATCCTTATCAAAGACAGAAGCGTCCGTTTCATCGAACTGCTCCGCAAAATTCATTATAAAATCATTCAATTCCATTATTTATTCTTTTAGGTTCAATAATTGAAGTATGTTCTCTTTAGAAGCCTGATAGTCGGATTTAGACAGGCGGAACAAATAATCCTGATCCGTTTCACCTATCATTTTAGCGCCCATCATTTTATGTATCTTTTGAACGTGACTATTGCCTTTCCTAACGTCAAACATATCATGTTGTAACCCTATACAGTCAAACATAATATCGCGCATAATCAGTAGGGTAGCAATGGAAGCTTCAACATCAGTGTCAGGTTTGCACAGCCAGCTTCCTCCCGTTCCGCAATCATCGTGGATATCGTAGATTCTGTTCAGACCAAACGGACCATCGGTATTAGTGTAAATGAAATAGTAGTCCAACCCTTTACGTTCCCTTTCCTTATAAGCTTTCATCCATTCAAGCTGTTTACTTAAATCATCGTCTGTCTGATGAAGGAATCTTGAGAGTTTTTTATCTGTACGCAAAGAGAGTATGAAAGGAGCATCCTGTTCCGTTACCAATCGTACTTTCACACCATAACGTTTCAACTCAAAATTCTTAGAGAGTATATTCATTTCTTGTATTCTATAAATGCATTATAATCTCTGATATAATCACCTTCATCATAACCATGAGAAGCAAGTACCAGACAAACCGCACCAGAAGAGAAGTCTTCAAGTTCTCTCCAAATGCCAGGTTTGACATAGAGACCTTGATAAGGGCGATTAAGGATAAAACTTCTTTTTATCTTACCATCATCAAGTGTCACACGAAAAGACCCGGAAGCAGCTATAATGAGCTGACTCAGTTCGCGATGGGCGTGTGAACCACGACTTTCACCTCCAGGCACATCATAGAGGTAATAAACTCGTTTAACATCAAATGGCAAGGTTTTGCCATTCTCAACAATTGTAAGGTTACCTTTGCGATCACTATGGTGCTTATCAAGCTCCACTATAGTGCAATCAAAAACATTATGTTCTACCACTTGATTTCAGATTTAAAAATTCTTCGTAATCACGTACATAATCTTCTGGATTATATTGAGTAGAAGCAAATTCAAGTGCAAGAGAATTTGTAGAGAAGTTCTCCATCTCACGCCACATTCCTTTAGGTATATAAAGACCATAATATGAACGATTAAGGGTAAATGTCTGTTTTTCTTTACCATCATCTACAATTACATCAAATGAACCAGATAAAGCTATGACAAATTCCTCTGTATCACGATATGCATGTCCACCACGGCATTCTCCCCCAGGGACATCATATATCCAATACGTACGTTTGATTTCAAAAGGAATTTGCGCATAATTTTGTACAAAAGACAAATTACCTCTCTTATCAAGGAACTTTGGCAATTCAATTATTACAGGCTTATCCATAAATATGAGTCTGTTAAATGATAATTATATTATAAAGTAAAAAAGACAACTCTATGGTTACGAAATAAAAATCCACTTATACTGTTATTAATTCTTTATTTTGCAATATTTTCAACACCTTTCAACTCATTCTGAATATATTCCAAAGAGGCAATCTTAGCCTTGGTTTCCTCAAGATTCAAACGCAGAGTATTGTCAGAATTGAATTCTGTCAACTCAACGCGTTTATGATTACCTTCAGTGAAATACTTATCATAATTTAATGTACGATTATCAGCAGGTACACGATAGAAATTCCCCATATCTTCAGCCTTGGAACACTCCTCATTAGTAAGTAACGTCTCATACATCTTCTCACCATGACGAATACCAATCACCTTGATATCCTCTTTCTTTCCTCCAAAAAGCTCGCAAACAGCTTCTGCCTGTGTCTGAATGATACAAGCCGGTGCCTTCTGAACAAGAATATCTCCATTTCGGCCATGCTCAAATGCAAAGAGTACAAGATCAACAGCCTCTTCGAGTGACATGATAAAACGAGTCATTTTAGGTTCGGTAAGTGTGATAGGGTTTCCCTGGCGAATTTGTTCAATCCACAACGGGATGACTGATCCACGTGAGCACATTACATTACCGTAACGGGTGCAGCAAATCTTAGTGTCACCAGAGTAGCGAGATTTTGCAACAGCAATTTTCTCCTCAATAGCTTTTGTGATACCCATGGCATTGATAGGATATGCGGCCTTGTCTGTAGAAAGGCAAATAACGCACTCAACGTGAGCGTCAATTGCTGCTTCAAGGACATTGTCAGTACCAATGACGTTAGTTTTAACGGCCTCCATAGGGAAGAACTCACAAGAAGGAACCTGCTTCAAAGCAGCAGCATGGAAGATGTAATCTACACCCTGTGTAGCGTATTTCAATGTTGACTTATTGCGAACATCTCCAATGTAAAACTTAATCTTGTTTGCTACTTCTGGCATCTTTGCCTGATATTCATGACGCATATCGTCCTGTTTCTTTTCATCTCGACTAAAGATACGAATTTCAGCAATATCAGTCTTCAAAAAGCGATTCAACACAGCATTTCCAAATGACCCAGTACCACCGGTAATCATGAGAACTTTATCTTTAAAAATTGACATACTATTTATTCTAAATTATTATTGTTCTGTTACGACAACTGGATCATAATAAGTGTCTGTACGATTAGGATTAAATACCTCGTTGCAGTACATTACTGTCACCAAATCTTTATTTCTACTTAAATTAACAATACTATGAGTATAACCTGGAAGCATATAGATTGCCTGCATCTTATCACCAGATACTTCATAACTCCATAACTCATCTGTACCTTCCTTGCGAAGTTGAATCAAACCATGACCTGCAACTACAATAAAAGTCTCCCATTTTGAATGATGCCAATGCAAACCTTTAGTTACCCCTGGTTTGGAAATATTTATTGAAACTTGGCCACAATTAAGGGTGTGAATGAGCTCTGTAAATGAGCCTCTCTGGTCAACGTTCATTTTGAGATTTACTATAGCTTTTTCTTTAGGCAGATAAGACAAATAGGTCGTCATCAATTTATAACGAAGAGAGTTTTGTGGTATTTCTGTTGCCATCTGGGACTGACCTTCTGAGGGATGCAAACAGGCAGCACATTCCTGGATAATATCCAAAATCTCACCAAGAGTGGCTTTATGCGTAATAGGAACACAACAATAGCGTCCATTGTCGGTAAGGACAGTTTCAATACCATCAAACTGACAATAATGTTCCTTACCTATAAGTGCACCAATCATTTCATCTACAAGATCATCAATGTAGACGAGTTCCATCTCTACACTACGATCATCAACCTGTATGGGAAAATCGTTAGCAATGTTGTTACAGAAGGTAGCAATGACACTATTGTAGTTGGGTCGGCACCACTTACCAAAAAGGTTTGGAAAACGATAAACCAAAACCTTGGCACCCACTTCATCACCATATTGGAACATAAGTTCTTCACCTGCCTTCTTACTTTTTCCATACTCGGAAGTACCAAAGCGACCTGCTAAGGTGGCTTGGATGGAACTACTGATCATAACAGGACAACTATTTTTATGCTTTTTGAGCATATTAAGTAATACGGTGGCAAATCCAAAGTTACCCTCCATAAACATCTTAGGATCTTTAGGACGGTTTACGCCTGCAAGGTTGAATACGAAATCGCAATCCTTGCACCACAAGTCAAGTTCTTCAAATGTGGAATCTATATCGTATTCATAAACCGCTTCTATCTTAACACCTTCATACCAACAAGCTTTGCCTTCACGTATATTATTAAGTTGCGAGCAAAGATTGTGTCCTACGAAACCTTTTGCTCCCGTAACCAATATCTTCATAGGTTTAGAATTTGCGCCATACCATTTTATTGACAATACCAACGTATGACTGGATTATTTTGACCACTTTTGTTGAAACATTTTCCTCTACATAGTCAGGCACAGGGATACCATGATTACCATCTTTGCAAAGTTCAACAGCTATATCAACCGCCTGAAGCAAAGACTTTTCGTCAATACCGGCAATAATGAAATTGGCCTTGTCAATTGCTTCAGGACGCTCGGTAGAAGTACGGATACATATAGCAGGAAACGGGTGACCGACACTTGTAAAAAAAGAAGATTCTTCAGGAAGTGTACCAGAATCGGAAACTACTGCAAAAGCGTTCATCTGAAGGCTATTGTAATCATGAAATCCGAGAGGTTCATGCTGTATAACGCGCTTATCGAGTTGAAATCCACTAGATACAAGACGATTACGTGAACGAGGATGACAACTATATAGTATTGGCATATCATATTTCTCAGCCATCTTATTGATAGCAGTAAAGAGTGATATAAAGTTCTTCTCCGTATCAATATTCTCTTCACGATGTGCCGAGAGAAGGATATATTTACCTTTTTCAAGCCCCAAACGTGAGTGTATATCTGAAGATTCTATCTCTGTTAAATTTTCACGGAGAACCTCTGCCATTGGAGAACCTGTAACATAGGTACGCTCTTTGGGAAGGCCACAATCTGCAAGATATCTACGGGCATGCTCGCTATATGCCATATTCACATCTGAAACGATATCAACGATTCGACGGTTAGTTTCCTCAGGTAAACATTCATCTTTACAGCGATTGCCAGCTTCCATATGGAAGATTGGAATATGAAGTCGTTTTGCTCCAATTACCGACAAACATGAGTTGGTATCACCAAGGACAAGAATTGCATCTGGTTTTGTCTGCACCATAAGTTTGTAGCTTGCATTAATTATATTGCCACAGGTAGAGCCAAGATCATCACCGACCGCATTCATATAAACCTCAGGTTTTTTAAGCTTAAGATCATGGAAGAAAATGCCATTCAAATTATAATCATAATTCTGACCTGTATGTGCAAGAATTACATTAAAATACTTACGAGTTTTGTTTATGACAGCTGCAAGACGAATAATTTCAGGGCGTGTGCCTACGATTATGAGCAACTTTAATTTATCGTTATCTTGAAAGTGAACACTAGAATAGTCAGTTTTTAAATGCATATATGATTATTTTATTGCTAATATTCGAATTTAACATTATTAACATCTGTTGTTCTTATATTATCTGATAGACGAAACTGAAGGAATCGCCCGTTATACTTGCAAGTAGCTAAATAGATACTTCAAAGCACTTCAGTAATAATGTATTTCTGAACCTCTCCTAATTAGATATCTACTTTTCATTCTTCAATATATTCCCACGGATAAGGATTATCCACTATATTCTGAAACTCCTTAATAGCTTCCTGTTGTTTAGAAGTAAGTGATGCTGACTCCCAAGAAGCTATGATCGCACGACCTTCATCAGCCAAAGGCTCATCAAACACCTCGCCATAGCAGGCAGTAAGCAAACGAAGTTTCAGCAACGAAGCAGGAAGAGCATCAAGGATATCCCAACAACGACCTAACACCTCCTGAACATGCCGCTGCTTCTCACCGTGATCAATGAATGAGGCACTATAACCCATTAGCAGTGCAAGACAGACGTTCGCCTGTTCTTCAATAGTAGAACCTTTGACATCAGAATTATACAAAGCAGTAGTCAGGCGATAAACTTCACCGTTGCGGCGGGACAAGTAATCGCTATAGATGGGGCTCCCGTCAACACCCAAATACATCAGCTCATGTGCTGCACGCTGAAGGGCAGCTGTTTCTTCAGAAAGAGACATAATTATTTTAATTTATGATTTCAGATTTGTGATTCATCAACTGTCAACGATCAATCATTGATTATCAACAGCCAATTATTTGATTACTTCGATAAGGTTCGGATGAATCGTAGCAAGGGCAACGGCAATAACACCTTGTATCTCAATAACCACACGGCGGTCACGAGCGCCTTTCACTTTCAAAAAGATACCTTCCTGACCCTCGAAGTCACCACCCTTGATACGGACTTTTGTACCTTTGGATAAATTCAGCTCATCAGGTTGGAAATACATGAGATGGTCATTGTAAGTACCGGCTACAGCAATAAAACGTTGCATTTCACTGTCGGAGATAATAATCTTCTGACCGCTACGGGTATCCGTAATGTATTGCAAATAGCTTACCTGTGATTTGATGCGCTTCACATCCGAAGGACGGGCATGAACAAAAAGCAGGTTGTGGACAACAGGAACCAGAGCACGGACTTTCTTACCTTTCTTTATGCTGATCTTGTATTGCATGGGGACGAAACAACCCAGATTTTCCTTTTCCAAAAGGCGCATGGCATCGGGTTCACGGCGGTAAGTGGCACGCATCGCATACCAGATTTCAGACTCTTTTTCTGTCTCTTTCTCCGTTTCCATTGATGATTTTGTTCAGAAAAGGGTGTTCCCTCGGGGCTTTGACACCCTTGCATACACCTGAGTTTCAATCATTTGCGAACACTTTATGTAAGATACGGCAAGCTTTGTGTTCCTCTTGCCAATTGATTTTCTGTAGCCGGTCATTACCTTTGTTATATTACAGGTAAATAGCTATTAAAGAATGGATTAAGAGCAATAATCGTCTTTTAATCGTTCGTTTTTTGTGCGCAACCTGAAGCCATATTTGCACTAAGATTCTTTCAACAAAAGGAAGAAGGAAAAAACACAATTTTATTTCCAGGATAACTC
>ERZ856578.742-NODE-742-length-66511-cov-12.458425_pt1 | contig 66511 bp, 67 predicted proteins | sample MGYA00514384_ERZ856578 | MGnify/ENA primary metagenome ERZ856578 (study PRJEB29103, sample SAMN06111958) | human gut metagenome | biome: human gut; feature: ankylosing spondylitis patient; material: healthy_person | host: Homo sapiens | place: China:Hangzhou... | reverse complement strand
GGGAAAAGACGCACACAGCGGATGAGCTCATAGGCGTGGGCATCATCCGCCATGCCGAGGACGCGGGCCCCATCCATGGGGAGTGTCCGGTAATGGGAAATCGCATCATTCAACGTAGAAAAACGTTTCACACCCCAGCCGGATCTTCCGGGGCGGAGATTGTCCACGGTGTAATAGGTCACGCTCATGCAAGTATCCTCCTCACTTCATTTTCATACCGCCCATTGTGGGGGCGCCCGTCTGTTCCTGTGTCATCAGTTCCTCCAGCTTTTCCCGCGCCCAGTCCGGTAGGTATTTTTCGTCCAGCACACCGATGAAATCCTCCCGGTTCCATCTGGCTGCTTCACCGTCCGAGAGGCAGGTGGCAAAGACTGCTCGACCACTGGAATGAGGCTCGCATCCAAAGCCGCTCCGAGCATACAGAAGTTGGTAATCCTGCCCCCAATACTGCTCCCGCAGTGCCTCTGGCGACAGCACCAGCACCTTGCCGGTATAGTCCTGCTCGGCGCGGTCACCAACGCAATGCTCCGCGCCAAAGAGATTTAACGCCTGCACTGCCTTGCGGTAGAAAGTGACGAAGCCATCCAGCACAGCCGGATGGCTTCGGACAACAAAATCGCTGTTGTGGTTGATGTCTTTGGGAATGCAGGCGCGCTCCGCCCACTGCTTGTTGGCATGGCCGAAGCGCCCGTCCCACTTGAGTTCGTGCAGGGTGTTGGCAAGCACCCACGCGGTGCGCTTGTAGCCGTATTCCTCCAGCACCGGCGTGATACAGTTCTTGTCCAGATGCATTCCGTCGAAGCTCCGGCGGATGGCGTCCTCGATGGCGTTGCGGCAGGCGATGTTCGCCTTGTGGCTCTCCCGCCAGAGGGAAAGCTCGTTCCGATCTCTCGCCTCGGCGGAGGAATAGGGGTAGAGATAGGTGTTATTCATCATGGTCCAGTTCCTCCTTCAAAAGCAGGAAGAGCCCGGACAACGAAACGCCCGCGCTTTTCAGCAGATCGCGGAAGTCATCATCCAAACTCTTCATCATTTCATATACATTTGTATCAGCGTCGGATCGCAGCACCAGCGTACCGTCCTTCACCGCGCATTCAAAATCGCCTTCCACCGGGTCGATGCCGGCCTCTGCCAGCATACACAGCGGCAGGACGTCCTGAAAACACTCCTTTTCCCAATGGCATCCATTGCACTCGTCATTTTCGGTGCCGTGGGCCAGAGCGCTGCTTTTTGCCAGTCGGAACAGGAGCTCCGCGTTGATCGCCGTCAGCAGCTGGAAGGTTTTCAGCGTTTGCGCGACAGACATTTTGTCCGGCAGCAGCAGCTGGAAGGTTTTCAGCGTTTGCGCGACAGACATTTTGTCCGGCAGCAGCAGTACACAGCCGTTTTCGGTATGGATCGCAAGATCGCTGGTCTCGGCAAGGCCGGAGAGCTGCAAAGCGGCGCGGGGAATGGTAAGGGTCTTGTTCGCGGGGTCATGGTTCAAATGGAATTTCATGTTGTTTGCCTCCTATTGTAATAAGTTTTGGTTAGAAGCCCTACATCCGGCTGGGCTTCCTTTCCGTCTTGGTGGATGATTTGGAATGTGGACCAGCTTCAGCTCCCACTCGCCCAGAGATTCGTCAAAGAGGTTCAGTTGCCGGGTCATATAAGGGCGGGGGTCATAGTTGGTGAGGATGAGCTCGCCAAAGGACGCGCCCTTTTTCTGAGACAGCGGGTTGCCGCGCTGGAAGGATAAAATGTACCAGTCTCTATAGAGCTTGCGGATGAAGGGGCAGTCATTGTAGGAGAGGACGACATAGCCCTTGCAGGCAGACAGCACCTGCCACAGCCGGACATGGAATTTACGGAAACGTCTGGTTTTTCCTACGATCCGATAGATCCGCTCCGTTTTGACATAGGGTGGATCGGCATAGATGAGACCGTCCTCCCGATCCCGCTCCCGAATGAGCTGCAAGGCGTTTTTGTTCTCCAGCGGCACGTCCTTCAGACGTGCGGACACCGGTGGAAACAGTTTCAAAAGGTTTTCGACATCCATGCCCTTGACGCCGAAGGAGGTGACCGTCGCGCTGAAGCTGCCCCGGATGGCGAGGTAATACGCCGCCGCCCGTTTTACATCGAACAGTGCCAGCCGCTCCTGAAAAATGGGGAGCAGCTCCCCGGCCTGTTCCTCTGTAAAACAGGAGCGGTCGCCCAGACACGCGATCTCCGCCTGCACATTTTGATAGTAGACCTCTTTGTGGGCGACAAAGTCGCGGTAATACTCGAAAAGTCTGCGGCTGTGGATGGGCAGGAATTTCAGCTCCCGCAGCAGAACGTTGGAGCACTCCTTGATGCAGGAATACAGGTTCACCAGCTCGGCATCCAAGTCATTATAGATGTCCAAGCGGCTTGGGTCCTGGGGCAGAGCCAGCAGCACCGCGCCGCTGCCGCCGAAGGGCTCCACATACTGCACCAGCTTCGCAGGGAAGGTTTGCAGGATGTAGGGCGCGATCTTCTCCTTGCCGCCGATCCACGGAAAGGGCGGCTTAGCCATGTCCGGCCTCCCCATGCTCCCGGAAGCGTTCCATAGACCGTTCCAGACCGCTGATGGCCGCCTCCAGTCCGGATGCCATCTGCTTCAGCTGGCGGATGGTGTCATAGACCTCGCCGGCATTGGTGGCATAGAAGTAGCCGCTGCGGTCACTGGCAATGGGGTGCTCCTTGCACCGCAGCCGGTTGACCTGCTTTCGCAGGCAAGTCCCACTGATATGGAGGGTCCGCTCCAGCTCCGTTCCGCTGGCGCGGTTCGCTTTTCCGAAACAAGAGCCTTCGAGATATGCAAGAATTTTTTCGTTTTGCATTGTGAATTCCTTTCCGGGGCTGTACTCCCGGAGGAAGGGACAATGCGCAAAAAAGAAGGGGCCGCTTTTCCCCCTCCGGGAATACGGCCCCTAAGTGTGATTGTTTTTCTGAATGTTCCGTTCTTACAGAACGGTAATCGCCCTGTATGCTCCTGTGAAACAAACGCCATCTCCCATATAATTTAAGAACGGATACCGTTCAAAAGGAGATTGCGTATGGATCAGGTCGCATTGGGTAAACGGATCAAGGCCGCTCGCGAGCGAGTCGGCATGACGCAGGAAGATCTTGCTGCCGCTGTGGATTATAGCGTGGATCATGTGAGCGTTGTAGAGCGGGGCGTGAAGCCGCCAAAGCTGGAAAAGCTGGTTGCCATTGCCAATGTGCTCAATGTTGGGACAGACGAGCTTCTTCAGGACAGCTTGAACGCGGCGACGATGCTCCGAGCCACGGAGCTCTCCGAGCGTTTGAAGACGCTCTCCCCGGATGGGCAGCGTAAGGTGATGAATGTGCTGGACGCATTGATCACCGAATTCCAGTAACAGTACAACAGAGGTTTGCTTTTTGCAGACCTCTGTTTTTTTCGACCGCGTTCGACATGTTTCCCGTAGACTCCTGTGGTATTGTAGTTCCACAAGAACGATAACCGTTCTAAAAGCAAGGAGTGAACAATATGAAACAAATGAATGTTCGTGCCGAAGCAGCTCTGCTGGAAGTAGCCCGCAGACACCATACCACGGTAGATGAGGTGCGCAGGGAGATCCGTCTGGCTATGGCGATGGCAATGTGTAACCCTGCCCCTGCCGCACGGAAAATCTGGAGGAAGATCCCCTGTGATGGAAACGTCCTCACGCCGGAGGATCTCATCACCTATGCCGCGATGCGATGCCGGGAAAGTGGGTACTGAAAATGTCTTGCCCGTTTTGCGGAGCAAGGTGGTGTTATTTCATTTTCATTTCCATTTTTTGTGTTTCCTGCATTGGTGTCAGCATGGGCTGATAGTCCGCACGGCGCAGCAGGCCGTAGGGTGAGAGGACAGCGTTGTCCTCCTTGATGAGGTCGCAGCCGTAGGTGTAGAGGTTCACATACGGGATCAGCCGAACGGCTTCTTCACGGTCCATGATGAAACAAAGCTGATCCAGCGCCGCTTCCTGCGGTGAACTGATCTCTGGCGTGAGGATGTAGTCCGCCAGATGCTCCGTTAGGAACAGGGCGGTTTCGATGTCCCGTACCTCGAACTGCTCCAGCAGGGCCTTCAGCTTTAGCACCTCGGATCTCGGAATGTCCTGCGCGGCCTTGGTGAAGGCGTTAAATTCCTCCAGTTCCATGGGCAGATCTGCGAAGACGGCGACGTTGGGCAGAATGCCGTCATAGTTGAGGACAACGGTGTTTTCCCAATTCAAGGTGCCGAACTGCTCCTGCGCCGCAGCCAGCGTTTCTTCTGACGCTGGTAGATCCAGCACCGCCGTGCGGTCGCCGCCGAAGTCAGGGCACAGGCCGAGGGTCAGCCGAAAGAGGTATTCCGGCTTTTCCGGCAGCGTCTTTTGAACGGGCGGCGCGGTGGTCAGTTCGCCATCCCGCAGTACATACAGACTGTCCACAAAAACGCCGTTTTCACTGCACCGCATCATTCTTCCGATGCCGGCGAAGTCCAGCATCTCGAATACCGCATCCGATATGCCCTCCAGTTCCGGCACAAAGTCATTTTCCGCGTAGAAGCGGCCAAGCTGGGCGTCATCCGCGGCATCCACCACATGATAGCAGTCGGTTTTTGCACTGACCGCCAGATCCCGCAGATCCTGCAGCGTGATGACGCCGCCGTTGGCGTTTACTTTTTTCTGCACATCCATAGAAAACAGCCCCTCAAAGGCGGCCTCCTGCACCTCGTCCAGCGCCGACAGCAGCGCGGCAAGGTCGTTCAGTTCGTTGAGGCTGATGTCCAACCCGTCCAAATGGGGCGAGAGATACTCAAAGGCATCGTAGTCTTCGATCTCCATGTATAGGATGTCATCTGTCTGAAGGCGTACCTTGTCCATGGCGTCCCACAGTTCCCACGGGGAGGCGGGCAAGTCCAGCTTGGCATACGCCTCGTTGTTGGGTACGTCTTCTTTCGCAAGATATACCTCGAATATCTTCTTACCCAAGGGTCATCCCTCCCATCTTCATCCCATTCTGCTCATGGAGTTTGGGGGCGAACAATTCCTGTTCCGTTTGGATGCTCCACTCGTCCGAGTTCCAAAAGTGGACATACAATTCACCGCCGTCATCCACGGAGATCTCCTGCTGCTCAAACCCCTCGCACCAGCCGTCAGAAGCCTGCCCGGTGATAAATTCCTTCAAAGTATCCATTTCGGTGTCCGACAATTTCCCGGCGACGCGGCACTCCGCCACGCCCCAGAGCTGCCGGTCACGTTCCTCTACGGTGAAGACGGCGGAGCGCACCTTGCGGTCAACGCTGTCGGCTTCATCATACCAATGCATGAGACCTCGCTCGGTTTCCTCCGGCATCCGGTTTTTCACCAGTGCCGCCGTGATCTGATCCTGATAGCCCCGCAGCTCACTGCCCTCCAGCAATGTGCTGCTATCGTCAAATTCGCCGTACTCGTTTCGCTCGTAGAGATCGGCGGTCAGGGGCATATACAGCTTGAGGCTGGTCAGCTTGGGCGGCAGCACCGTGAAGCTGTCCTCGCCGGGGGCGAGCGGCAGCGTGCGGCCATTGTCCCACTTCATAAAAATTTGCCCCTTATCGTCCACGAAGTCCACTTCGCCCTCCGTGCCGGGAAGAATGGGATGATAAGGGTCCTCCATCGAATTAAGCCGGATGCGGGTGCCGGGGGGATACTGCTCCTTGATAAAATTCACCATTTTTCTGTCCATCATTTTATTCCTCCCATTGTCATGCCCTGTTTGGGCGTTTTTTGATATTCCTCCAACTGGCGGGGATTCTCCTCGCCATAAAGGTCGAAGACGATATCGTCCACTGCCTTGCGGACGGCGGGATCATCGGTCAGCATCTCGTAACGGAAGCCTGTGGTGGGGCGGTACGGAAGATCCTCCCGTACACACTTGAGAAAGGCTTCGGCATCGGTAAACTCCTGCGCGTCGCCATTGGCATAGGACACGCGGCCAACCAGGGGCTTGTCCCGCGCCGTGTTCTGCCGCTGGACGGCCAAATCGTATACCGCGAGGTAGCCGTTATAATCGCCCGGAGAGGGGTTGCAGCGCAGACAGTATCGGTAGCGCTCCGTTTCCACGATGTAGCCATAGTTCTGTACATAGCCACCGTCGATTTTCCCGCCGTGGTCATAGCAAAAACGCTCCATCGCGAAGCGGCTTTTCAGCACATCTTCACGGAGCTTACCAACGATCTGCTGCAACTCCGCTTTGAACGCGGGGCTGTTCAGCTCCTCTGGGCCACGAGGCCACCATGTATGCCAGAACTCGTTGCCGCTGCGCCCGAAGTCCATGCGGACACAGCCGACAGCGCCAAGGCGCTTATTTTCTTCGGGGTGCTGGGCATAAAATAAGCCCGCCTCCTCCGGGCGGGCAGGTCGGATATGAAATTGTGTTGCATTTTTCAAGATTTTGGTCTCCTTTCGGTGTAGAATTTGGCTTTACACATTTTTGGGGGTGTGCTATGATGTGGCAAACAAATCGGGATTTTTGAGGAGATAGATATAAAATGACCTTCCAATTAGTTTGTATAGAACCAAAAGAATTAACGCAATACAAGTCTGATATGCAGGAAGCATTTCAGAAAGGTTTTGAAGATGCTTTCGGGAAAACAGATGCTGTTATTCTGCCTGAAAAGGACATTGACCAGTCGGTGAATGCGGAGGGTTCTGCTGTCTATAAAGCTGTTGTCGATGGAGAAATGGTGGGCGGTGCTGTTGTTATTATCAATGAGAGTACACAGCATAACCATCTTGACCTGCTTTTTGTAAAGAACGGAGTTCAGAGCAATGGTATCGGTAAGAAGATATGGTTTGAATTGGAACGAATATATCCGAACACGAAAGTATGGGAAACCTGTACGCCGTACTTTGATAAGCGCAACATTCATTTTTATGTGAATGTCTGCGGCTTTCATATTACAGAATTTTTTAATGAAAAACATCCTATGCCGGATACACCGGACGATTTTGTCGGTGATGGCAATGAGGGAATGTTTGCGTTTAAAAAGCAAATGCGTCTATGAAATTCCAGTCTGTCTGCCTATCAAGCGGCTTGATCCAAATGGGTCGAGCCGCTTTTGCTTACATCATCCTCTGTCCCTGCCGCCGCACCGGGAAGGGCGGGTCCAGGCACCGCAGCAAGCCAAACTCTGTTTTGTCACGCAGTCATTTCCCATGCAGTCCTGACCGTATTTCTCAAAATCCATACAGCCACGGCACAGATGTCTGCCTCGCATCCTGTCTGCTTACACTTCAGTTCTGCTTGAATGATCATCGCGAAAGCCCTCCCATCTCCATGCGGCTGCTCTGGCTGCCGTTCATCACTTCTTCCATGCGAAAAAAGCCTTTGTAGGCAACATAGCCCCGGTCGGTGAACATCCCGTCCTCCGCGTTCATGCGCTCCGCGCCGTACTTTTCATAGTCATAAAAAGCGTCGAGATTTTCGTCATACTCGAAGCGGCCGGACTGCTGGATCATGTACTTGCCGTACTCCTGCGGCGTATGCGCACCGGGAGCGAAGTCAAAGAGGTCGAGGTGTTCCGCAATGTTTTTGATCTGTGCCGCGTTCTCCGGCTTTGCCAGCATGACCACGGCCCCCAGCTTTTTCATGTCGCTATCGGAAAGACTATCCACGGCCTGTGCCAATGCGTTAAGGTCAGAAAGGTTTTCACACTCCATATCCAGCAGCACATCCACCTCGTTGGGGAGCTGGCTGTCCTCCAGCCGCAGGCGGACATCGGCGGGATCTGTGATGCCCCCGCGAAGAAGGGCGCGGTCGAGTTCCTCCCGCTCCATGGGGAGAAACAGCCATGTGATATGCTCCGTGTCCTCCGGCTCGTTTTTGGAGGTCACCGCAACGGTGATGGCGTTCGGCTCATAGTAGTAACAGGGGAAGAACCGACCATCGTAGATCTGCTCTAATTTCATACCGTTGTCATAGACCACGCCGTAGGGCGTGATCGTGCCGCCGCTTTCGATGAGACGTCTTGCCGTTTCCTCGCCGTCCAGCGCGTTCAGTTCATCCACGCTTGCGCTGCCGCCGTGCAGGTTCATGTAGTGGTCACGGCCAACGGCGTCGAGGTTGGAAAAGTCTGTAATGACCGTGGCTTGCTGGCAGCAGAAGGTCAGGTTGATGAGATCCTTCAGTTCGAACAACTCCAGCTTGTGGGCCATCGCCAGAAACTGTGCGGCCTCGCCGCTGTCGAAGCTTTCCAGCCGCTTGGCGAGGTAGTTCAACTCCTCCACATTGACCGTGAGCATTTCCGTGCGCTTGAGTACATCGTAGAAGCTGTCGATCTTCTCTACCTTGCAGTCCGTCTTGAGCGCGTCGCCAATCTCCAACGCCTCCAACAGCTCTATGCAATGCGCGTACTGGTCGTGGGGGATGGGGAACGGGATGGTCGCCACGCCGTATTCCGGGTGGTTGGGATTACCGAGAACCGCTTGAATCATCATTTGTGATTTCCTCCAATCCGTTGATTTTGTTCATTCTGGTCCGCAGACAGGTCCCGTCGGCGCCCCAGCAGAGAAAGCCGTGGCGGGGATAAGGGCAGCCGTCACATTCCGGGGAGCGGCTGCAAACAGGCTCCGGCAGCGGCTCCTGCTGAAAGCCGGGGAAGTGCGGAAGGATGAGCTTGAATTGAATCGTGCCGTAAATTTCCATCATCTTTTCCTCCTCGTTAAAATAAAAAGGCCGAGCAGAAATGCTCGGCCTGCGTGGATATTTATTTCATTGTCATGGTGCCCCGCTCCGGCGCGTCCCGCTGCCGCAGAGCGGCTTCCGGCAGTGATTTGCCGACCTGCTCCATCAGCTCCGCCAGATCCCGATCCCGTCCGCACGAAAGGGTTTCGTCCTGTTCGCGGACAAAAGCCAGTGCGCGGTAGATCTCTGCAAGCTGCTCCGGTTCAAAAAGGGCGTCTTTTGGAACAAGCCCGCCGCGGACGGTGAAGTCTCGCTTGGCGGCATCGTAGTCATCCTGAAAATAATGTCCGTGATGGACGCCTTTGCGGTCGAAGTCCCACTCCCAAGTCACGAATTGGACGCCCCGCTCGGTGGGGTGGGCCGCCAGCACTGCGTCACCAAAGTCCGCGAGGACGCGGTAGTCGCCATCCAGTCCGCTGGCTTTGAGCCGCGGTGTGGTTTCCAGAATCGCCATGTATTCCGAAGTCATTTTGACGGTGTCAATCACCGTCTGCAAAGCGTCCTGCGCCCGAATACTGTCCACGTTCTCTTGCCGGTACAACACGCTGCCCTTGCCGGAGATGCGGCAGAGACGCCCTTTTTCCCAGCAGACGGGCAGGTGGTGATCCTCAATCGGTTCTACCGTGAAACCGTTTTGCCGCAGCCGGGTGGCGGTTTCTTCAAGGTAACGGAGCTGCGCGGTTTCGTTCTGATCGTTCATTGTGAATTCCTCCTCGTAAGCAAAAAAATAAGCCGGAGCATCCTGAAATGCTCCGGCCGGGTGATGGATTAGGCAGAGATGCCCTTTTTGACGTTGGGAAATGAAAAAGGGCGCCTTTTTGATGGCTTCGACGAAACCAACAAACAGACGCCCGAAAGATCGTATGAAATTTTGAGGAAAGAACGCTCTAATTTGTGCCCGCAAAAAGGGCGCTTCTTTGAATTCTGCCCTTGAAATCGCAAAAGGGGGAGTTCAAATCTCCCCGGTTACCAAAATAACGCGAAAATATCTTTTTTTCTGAGTGCGGAATTTGAAATAAAAAAAGGCGGCAACCCTTTGGTATTCTAAGCGTTTCGCTTAAAATATCCGAATTGTTGCCACCTTATGGCGGAGAAGGAGGGATTCGAACCCTCGAGACCCTTTAGGAGCCTACATGATTTCCAATCATGCGCCCTCGACCAACTAGGCGACTTCTCCATAGCTGTGTCCAGCGCTTTTCCGCTATGCACTTGTTGTCTTGAACAGACAGCGATATTATTATAACAGAGACTTTAAAAAAGTCAAGCCCTTTTCTGCATTTCCCTTGAGAAATTTGCGCTTTTTGTCGGAACTCTTGCGGCGAGCGGCTTTGCGCCTGCCAAGAAAGCGACAGATTTTCCACAGCGGTGAGGAAGCGTGTGCGCAGGCCCCCCAAAAAGGGTGCTGCGCTATTGAAATCAAAAAGCTTCAGAACAGTTGTAAAGCTCTGAAAATAGACTCAGCAGAGAGAAAAGACTTTTTCTACACGCTGAAGCGGCATGGCAGAACGCCATGCCGCTTCATGATGCTTGAAAACTTACTTGTGGTCAACAGCGGACATGTGACGGATCAGCTCCACCATCTTGTTGGAGTAGCCGCACTCGTTGTCGTACCAGGAAACAACCTTCACAAAGGTGTCGGTCAGAGCGATACCGGCCTTCTTGTCGAAGATGGAGGTGCGGGAATCGCCCAGGAAGTCAGAGGAAACAACTTCCTCATCGGTGTAACCCAAAACACCCTTCAGCTCGCCCTCGGAAGCGTCTTTCATGGCCTTGCAGATATCCTCATAGGTGGCGGGCTTAGCCAGCTTGACGGTCAGGTCCACAACGGAAACGTCCAGAGTGGGAACACGCATGGACATACCGGTGAGCTTGCCGTTCAGCTCGGGGATGACCTTGCCGACAGCCTTGGCAGCGCCGGTGGAGGAGGGGATGATGTTGCCGGTAGCAGCACGGCCGCCGCGCCAATCCTTCAGGGAAGCGCCGTCCAGCAGCTTCTGAGTGGGAGTGACAGAGTGAACGGTGGTCATCAGGCCTTCCACGATGCCAAACTTGTCATTCAGGACCTTGGCAATGGGAGCCAGGCAGTTGGTGGTGCAGGAAGCGTTGGAGACGAAGGTCATGTCGCTGGTGTACTTATCCAGGTTGACGCCGCAGACGAACATGGGGGTGTCATCCTTGGAGGGAGCGCCCATGATGACGTGCTTGGCACCGGCGTCGATGTGGCCCTGGCAGAGCTCCTTGGTCAGGTGTTTGCCGGTGCACTCGCAGATGTACTCAGCACCCACGGAAGCCCAGGGAATGTCCTTGACCTCCATAGAGGTGAAGACGGGGTACTTCTTGCCGTTGACGATCAGACCGCCGTCATAAGCCTCGACAGTGCCGGGGAACTTGCCGTGAACAGAGTCATACTTGAGCATGTAAGCCATGTACTCGGGGTTCATGAAGGGATCGTTCAGAGCGACAACCTCAACATCGTCATGAGTCAGGGCAGCGCGGAAAGTGAGACGGCCGATGCGGCCAAAGCCATTGATACCAATCTTCGTGAGCATGGGAAAACTCCTTTCAATATTGAAAAAACTTTAAAAGATTAAAGAATCGTTTGCGCAAACGATTATTTCTTTGCTTTTACTATCTTATCATGGACGATAAAAAATGGCAATCAGCATTTTGCATAACATTCTGAGAGCATATTGGGCAAAATGGCGAGGATTTGGTTGGAATTTGATAAAAAAGCGAAAAAGTAGAAGAAAGGAGCCAAAAAAGACTTGACGTTATATGAAGCGGGGGCGTATACTGTAAAATGCAAATGATTACGCAAACGTAGAAAAATTGCGTAAAGAGGTGAACGATCATGAAGGTGACCATCAGCGATGTGGCAAGGTTGGCGGGTGTTTCCACCGCCACGGTTTCCCACACCATCAACTCGACCCGCTACGTCTCCGGCGAGACCAAGGAGAAGGTCTACCGGGCTATCGCGGAGCTGGGCTACACGCCGGACGCCTCGGCCAGAAGCTTCCGGACCGGAAAGAAAAAAACCATTGGATTTATCGTTCCGGATATTTCCAATAAGTTTTTCGCAACGATGATCGAATCCGTGGAGAATTATCTCTCTGCCCACGGATACCATCTGATCATTGCCAATACAAAGGAGAATCCGGAGCGGGAGGAGACCAATATCCGCCTGCTTTCCGCGGGACTGGTGGACGGGCTGCTCATCGCCAGCACCATGGAGGATTTCAGCCGGTTCGAGTCCCTGATCCCCGCCGGATTTCCGGTGGTGCTGGTGGACCGGACCTTTGACACAAAGCGGTTCCCGTCGGTGAGCGTGTCCAATTTCCAACCGATCTACCGCAGCGTCTGCCGTCTGGCGGGCAAGGGCGACAAGCGGATCGGCATGATCGGCGGCCTGCCCCGGCTGTCCTCGACCAAGGAGCGGATCGCTGCCTATCAGGAGGCGGTGGCGGACTGCGGCCTGCCTCAGGATGACCTGTTGATCCGCTACGGCAACTCTATGGAAAACAGCGCCCAGTCCTGTCTGGATGAGCTGCTGGAGCAGAAGTGTGACGCGCTGGTGGTGGCCCAGGGCCTGATGGCCTCGGAGACGGTGATCTACCTCCACAAGAAGGGCCTTAAGCTGGGAGAGGACATCGATCTGGTCACCTTCGTGGATTACGATTCGGATATCAACTATCTGTATTCAAAGCAGATGGACTGCATCATCCAGCCGGTGGAAAAGCTGGGCGAGACTGCCGGCGAACTGATCCTCCGGCGGATCGAAACGCCGGATGCCCCGGCCTTTGAACAGGTGCTGACCTCCACCTATCAGCCCTGCAGCATGTAATAAGAAAAATGTTTATGCCCCGTCCCGGATCATTCCGGGGCGGGGCTTCGTCTTGACAGGACCATACGGGTATGTTATGGTTGGAACGTCTCCGGAAAGTGTTTCTGACCGGCGACACCATGCCCGCATACCGTTCTGCCGGTGAGGATGCTCCGAACCGAAAGATGAGGAAGGACAAGATCGCTGTACATTTGTCATCCCCTCTGCTGAACGGCAGGGGGGATGTATTACTTTTTGAAAAGGAGAGACCGCTGTGGAAGCTGTGGAAACGCGGGTGGCCGTCATTGCCATCATTGTCCGGGAGGGCACGCAGGTCGCGGCACTGAATGACCTGCTGCACCAGTACGGACCGTATATCGTGGGCCGCATGGGCGTACCCTACCGGGAGAAGGGCGTGAACATCATCAGCGTGGCCATGGATGCCCCCGGCGATGTCATCTCCGCCCTGTCTGGAAAACTGGGCCGCTTGGAGGGTGTCACCGCCAAGACCGTCTATGCCCCGGCGGGGAGCGTATGAAAGGAAGAAAAACCATGAACTGGAAGAAAAAACTGTTGGCGCTGGGCCTGTCTCTGGCCCTGACCCTGTCCCTGACTGCCTGCGGCCAGAAGGCCGCCGAATCGGAGCAGCCGGAGGAACCTGCCCAAACGGAAGAACCGGCGGTCGAAGCGCCGGATGGTACAGAGGCAGACACTGCCCATTTCAGAATTGCCGCACTGAAAGGCCCGACTGCTATGGGCCTTGTGAAGCTGATGAAGGACAATGATGAAACGATCGGCGCCCTGCTGAGCTCTGCCAAACCCTACGAGGGTGAGGTGGGCAATCTTTACACCTTCACGCTGGCCGGCTCTGCCGACGAGGTGACCCCGGCCCTCATCAAGGGGGACCTGGACATGGCCTGCGTCCCCGCCAATCTGGCCGCCGTGCTGTACGGCAAGACCAACGGTGCCGTGGAGGTGTTGGCGGTGAACACCCTTGGTGTGCTGTATATCGTGGAAAACGGGGGAACGGTGCAGTCTATGGCGGACTTAAAGGGCCAGACCATCGTGGCCGCCGGTAAGGGCAGTACCCCGGAATACGCTCTGCGGTATCTGCTGACGGAAAACGGCATTGACCCGGACAAGGATGTGACCATCGACTGGAAGAGCGAGCACAGCGAGTGCGTGGCGGCGCTGGCCTCCGGGCAGGCGTCGATTGCCCTGCTGCCTCAGCCCTTTGTCACCGTGGCGCAAAACAAGATCGAGGGCCTGCGGATGGCCTTGGACCTGACGGCGGAGTGGGACAAGCTGGATAACGGCTCCGGCCTCATCACCGGTGTCATCGTGGCTCGGCGGGACGTGGTGGAGGCCAATCCCGGCGCGGTGGACAGCTTCCTCCAGGATTACGCCGCCAGCGTGGAGTGGGTCAACGCCAACAACGCGGACGCCGCCCAGCTGATCGCGGAGTACGGCATCATCGAGGCCGCCCCTGTGGCGGAAATGGCCCTGCCCTACTGCAACATCGTCTGTCTCACCGGCGGTGAGATGAAGGACAAGCTCTCCGGCTATCTGAAGGTGCTTTCCGAGGCGGAGCCTTCCTCCGTGGGCGGCACTTTGCCCGGGGATGATTTTTACTACGGCGGATAAAACCGAAAAATCCGCGCAGGCAGAGCTACACTTGGCCTATATCTGAATTTACGATAGAAAGGAGCGCCGCCTATGGACAGGAAAACAGACCTCCGCCTGTGGGCGGTGCTTTTCTGGCTGGCGGCCTGGCAGATCGCGGCCATGGCGCTGGCGGCGGTCTATCCCCACGGTGAGCTGCTGCTGGCGTCCCCGGTGAATGTGCTGCTGCGGCTGGGGCAGCTGGCCGTCACCGCCGCCTTCTGGCGGACGGTGGCCTGGTCCGCCATCCGGATCTTCGGCGGCTTTTTGATCTCCACGGTCCTGGCGGTGGTGCTGGCGGCTCTGGCGGCCTGGAAAACCTGGTTCCGGGAGCTGATGGCACCCTTAGTGGCGGGTATCAAGGCGGTGCCGGTGGCGTCCTTCATCATTCTGGCCCTGGTGTGGCTCAACAGCCAGAGTCTGTCCCTGTTCATCTCGGCGCTGATGGTGTTCCCGCCGGTGTACCTGAATGTGCTGGAGGGTATCTGCCGCACGGACCGTCGGCTTCTGGAAATGGCCCGGGTGTTCCGGGTCCCCCTTGGGCGGCGGCTCCGGGGCATCTATCTGCCGCAGGTGATGCCCCATTTCCGCACGGCGGTATCTTTGGGCCTGGGCCTTTGCTGGAAAGCCGGGGCAGCGGCGGAGATCATCGGCTTGCCCGCCGGGTCCATGGGAGAGCGGCTATACACCGCCAAGGTCTACTTCCAGACGGCAGATCTGTTTGCGTGGACCGTTACCATCGTGGCGGTGTCAGTGGCGTTTGAACGGCTGTTTTTGGCGCTGGTGGACCGACTGATGGGAAAGGCGGGGCTGTGATGGAAATCAAAAACCTATGCAAAGCCTACGGAGACCTTCCGGTGCTGGAAAACGTGTCTTTTACCGCCGGTGTGGGAGTCACGGCCCTGTGGGGTCCGTCAGGCGTGGGAAAGACCACCCTGCTGCGGATCCTGTTGGGTCTGGAAAAGCCAGACAGCGGCGAACTGATGGGAACGGCCGTCCGTTGGAGCGCCGTTTTTCAGGAGGACCGCCTGTTAGAGGGACTGGACGCCTTGGGAAATCTCCGGTTTGCGCTGGGGACGGACTACGAGGAAGCGAAAGCGGCGGCCATGCTCACGGCGCTGGGCCTGACCTGGGAGACGGGCAAGCCGGTGCGAGAGTGGTCCGGCGGCATGAAGCGCCGCTTGGCTTTGGCCCGGGCGTTGCTGGCAGTATCAGACGCCGTGGCGCTGGACGAGCCGTTCACAGGGCTGGATGAGGAAAATCGCCGGAGAGCAGTGCTGTGCGTCGCTGCGGCGGCGGAAACCAAGCCGGTGATTTTGGTGACCCATGACCGGACGGAGCTGAACCTCCTGCGGGCGAATATTGTAAATCTATAAGTAAGAAACCCGCCGCTGACTTTTGTCAGCGGCGGGTTTTTGCTGGATTCAATTTCCAAAACCGTTTTGCTTGAGGTGGCGGCGCATATCGGCAAGGGCCCACACCAGACTGGCGCCCAGTGCGATCCCAAGGGCATAAAGAGCGGTCTGGCGGGCAAAGTCCGCCGACAGATCCATGTCCTGCTGAACGGCATAGTACATGGCGTAATAGAGGGGCCGCCCCGGCACCAGCGGGATCAGCAGCGCGGGGATCAGAAACAGCGTGGCGGGCGCACCCATAAACCAAGCCAGAAACTCCGCATACAACGCGGCAAAGGCGGCGGCGGTCAGGGTGGGGAGCAGGATACCGGACCAGATCGAGGCGGCCGCCAGATAGACGCCGCAGGTCAGCAGACCCCCCAGAGAAGCGGCGAACATATACCGCCGACGCAGGTGGAACACCAGACAAAAACCCAGCGCCCCGGTAAAAGATGTGAGAAGCTGCACGATCACAGTCCGATCCCTCCCATCAGTAAAAAGGCGCTCATGAAGCCCATAGCCAGCGCCCCGGCCCACAGCAGCGTTTCGATGAGCCGCATGGCGCCGGAGATCGGGGAGCCTACCATGGTGTCCCGGACGGCGTTGGTCATGGCCAGACCGGGAATCAGCAGCATGATGTCGCCGATCAGGATTTTGTCGGCGTGGAGCTCCGGCAGGAAAAAGGCGCACAGGGTAATGCTGATGCCAACGGCCAGAGCAGAAAGCAGATTGAATACCAAGCGGTTGGGGCACTGAGGGCCAAAATGCCGCTGGAGGCGGCAGATCACCAAGCCAAACAGGGCAGCCACCAGACCGTCCGTCATGGAGCCGCCGAAAAACAGGGCGCAGCTTCCTGCGGCCAGTGCGCTGCCCAGGTAGACCAGCAGCGGCTTGGGGGCCACAGCCGTGATCTGGGCTACTTCCCGACGCAGCTCATCCAGCGGAATAGGATCGGCGCAGCACCGGCGGCTCAGATCGTTCAGAGCTTCCAGAACGGTGAAATCCGTGCCGCCGGGAGTCAGGATCCGGCGGGTCTGGGTGATGTCCCTCCCGCTGGGCAGTGTCATGGTTACCACGATGCTGGAGGTGATGACAAAGGCATTCATCCGAACAGCCCCGTAGGCCGTGCCCATACGGGTAAGAGTGTCCTCCACCCGGTTTACCTCTGCCCCTACGGCCAGAAGCGCTTCCGCAATGTCCATGAGACAGTGCAGCAGGACCTCCGGCTGCGCCGGGACAGGGATCTTATCTGCGTTCACGTCACTTAAAAGCCGAAGAGCATAGAGCGGTCAATGTCAGCCAGACTGTGAGCGCCGCACATGGCCATGGTGTCCGCAAGCTCTGCCTGAAGCTTGTCCACATAGGCCTGCACGCCCTCCTGAGCGCCGCCGTAGACCGCGGTGACGAAGGGGCGGGCGATGAGCACCGCATCGGCACCCAGGGCCAGAGCCTTGAACACATCCATGCCGGAGCGGATGCCGCCGTCCACAAAGACCTTCATCTTGCCGCCCACAGCGTCCACAATGGCGGGCAGGACCTCAGCAGTGGCGGGGCACTGATCCAGCACACGGCCGCCGTGGTTGGAGACGATGATACCAGCGGCACCGGCTTCCAGGGCCTTTCCCGCACCCTTCACCGTCATGATGCCCTTGAGGATAAAGGGCTTGCCTGCCATGGCAGCGATGTCCTTGAGCTGATCCACGGTCTTGCTGCCGGCGGGGGGAGTCATCCCCTTCAGGAAAGGCAGACCGGCGGCGTCAATGTCCATGGCGATGGCGCAGGGATCAGCGGCCTTCACCAGATCCATCTTCTGCCGGATGGTGTCCAGATTCCAGGGCTTCACAGTGGGAACACCGCAGCCGCCGTTGGCTTTCAGGGCATCCGCAGCGCCTTCCATGACGGCGGGATTGGTGCCGTCACCGGTGAAGGCGAGGATACCGGCTTTGGCGCAGCCCTCCACCAGTACATTGTTATAGCGCAGATCGTCATATTTGTCGCTGTAATGCATAGCCACGGCACCAACGGGGCCGGCCATTACGGGGATCGTCAGCTTGTGGCCGAAGAAATCATAAGAGGTGTCCACATCACCGTTTTCGCAGATGGTGTCCATATTGACGCACAGCTCCTGCCATTTCTGGTAGTTGCGGATGGCACCGGTGCCCAGACCCTTGGCACCGGGACCGGGGACCGTGTTTTTGCAGGCGAGGCCGTTGCACACAGGGCAGGCGTGGCATTTGCCCATGCAGGTCCGGGCCTGCTCCAAAACTTCCTGATAAGTCATTGCAGTTTCCTCCTGAATCGTATAGCTTTGTAAAAATCCCGTTAAAGATCAAACATATTCCCGATTGGCCTCATTTTACAGCAGGCGGCAGAAAAATACAAGTCGGTAAAATGTTGAGACCGGCGGAACTTTTTGGCGGGAATTTCGTCTATATAAGTAGAAGAGCGGCACGACCGCTGAAAAAGGAGGAGGCGCCATGAAAAGAAGGTTATTTGTCTGTTTTCTTGCACTGACCATGCTCCTGAGTCTGACTGCCTGCGGAGCCAGCAGCAAAACTGCGGCTTCCGTTGATTCCAGCGCCAACGACCACCCTGCGGAAAGCCCCGCCGTGACAGAGGAGAAGGGATATTTCGACGCTGACACCAACGGCTATGATGACGAGGGCCGGGACAGCGGCGGAGGTGTTCTGGAAAACCAGAAGATCATCTACACCGGGGACATCAATCTGGAGACCACGGAGTTTGACGAGGCCGTCAAGGCGCTGGCAGCACTGGCGGAGGTCAAGGGCGGCTATCTGGAGAGCAGCACCGTAGGCGGCGGGAGCCGGGGCTACCGATGGGCGGATTATACCGTCCGGGTGCCCTCCGCTCAGTTTCAGAGCTTTCTGGATCAGGCTGGGGAGCTTGCCCATGTGACGTGGCGGAACACCAATTTGGAAAATATCACAGAGACCTATTATGACACGGCGGGCCGCCTGAAGACCCAGCAGATCAAGCTGGAGCGGCTGCAAAAGCTGCTGTCCCAGGCGGAAAACATGGAGGACATCATCACCATTGAGTCCGCCATTTCCGAAACAGAGTGGAATATCGAGGACCTTTCCGGCACCCTGCGGCACTATGACGCGCTGGTGGACTTCGCCACCATCAACGTCCATGTGTCGGAGGTCTATAAGTATTCCGACACGGAGGAACTGCCGGAGAATTTCGGAGATCGCCTGAGCAGCGCTATGAGCCGGGGCTGGCATTCCTTTGTGAACGGCATGGAGGACTTCGCCGTGGCGCTGGCGTACAGCTGGATGTGGCTGATCCTGTGGGCGGTCATCATCGCAGCGGCGGTGGTCATCTTGCGGAAGATCCGGCGGCGGAGCGGAATGAAAAAACCGCTGTTCAAGAAGAAAAACGATGTAAAACCGGATGACAAGTCCGGTGATACCTGATAGACTAAAGGCAGCGGGGGACCGCTGCCTGAGACTGCCGATAAAGTAGTAAATTCTCCGCGACGGTAAGGTAGGGCAGCCGTTAGCGGCTATGCCGCTCTACGGATGCCGCATACCCCTTGCGGGTAAAGGGTGTGCGCGGGAAACCCAAGAAGGGGAAACGGGCGAAGCGCCGCCAGCGGCGGATAAAGCGAGCCTGTTTCGAGGAAGGCCCCCGGTTTTCGGGGGCAAAGCACACGGAAACCGGCTGGGCCGACGGTGTATTCCTGCACCATGCGGGGAGAAAAGACTTTTTCGACACGCTGAGGCAGCGGGAGACCGCTGCCTTTTCTGATATTTTAGGAGGGATCGTTATGAAGCTGACCTGGCTGGGACACGCCTGTTTTCTTTTGGAGGAGGACGGCTATCGCATTGTATTAGACCCGTATACCGGCGTGGCGGGGTATCCGCCTTTGCACATACAGGCCCACGCCGTTTTTTGCAGCCACGGCCATTTTGACCATCACGCCACAGACTGTGTGGAGCTGCTGCCAGAGCGGGAAAGCCCGTTTACGGTCCGGGAGGTAGAGACCTTTCATGATGACCGGGGCGGCGCGCTGCGGGGGACCAACACGGTCCGAATTTTTACAGCCGGCGGCCTGTCTGTGGCCCATCTGGGCGATCTGGGGCACCAGCTGACGGCGGAGCAGGCGGCGGCCATCGGCCCGGTGGACGCCGTGCTGGTGCCGGTCGGGGGTGTTTACACAGTGGATGCCGCCGGAGCAAAGGCGGTGTGCGATGCGCTGCATCCTCGCTGCGTGGTGCCCATGCACTACCACCACGCGCCCTACGGCCTGACGGAGGTGGACAGCGTGGAGCTGTTTCTGGAGCTGTGGCCCGCAGAGGCGGTCCACCACCTGCAAGGAGCGGCGTTTGAGCTGACCGAGCAGACTGCCGGGGTCATGGTTCCTTCGTTTTGAAGAATAGCTCTTGACAAAACCATGAATACTATGTAATATAGTTTTGAAAACTATATTACACGGCAATGAGGTGATCGTATGGTACAGAACAGACAGGTGACCCTGTTAGGGGATTCCATCTTGAAGGGAATTCAGGTAGATCTGGGTGACCGGCGCTATCGTACTCATAATGAGATCAATGTGGAGGCACTGGAATCGGAATTTCAGCTTTCCATTCATAATGACGCGCACTTTGGAGCCACGGTCCGCAAGGGCAGCCGCTTGCTGGACCGGATGCTGGCCCGGAAACTGCCCTGCGACATGATGGTGATGGACTTCGGCGGCAATGACTGCGACTTCCGTTGGAAGGAGATCGCGGAGGACCCCACGGGGGACCATCAGCCCAACGTGCCGCTGCCAGAATTTGTGGAGCTGTACCGGGAGATGATCCGGCGGGTACGGAGCCACGGTATCCGGCCCATCCTTACCAACCTGCCGCCGCTGGACAGCGAGCGCTTTTTCAACTGGTGGTGCGGAGATCTGGATAAAGAGGCTGTGATGCGCTGGCTGGGAGACGTGGGCAACATCTACGTCTGGCAGGAGCGGTATTCCCGTGCGGTGGAGCGTCTGGCCCGGGAGGAAAATGTGCCGCTGGTGGATGTCCGTGGAGCCTTTTTGGACTACGGCCATCTGGAGCAGACCCTCTGCGCCGATGGTACCCACCCCAACACCGTCGGTCAGGGCTTGATCACAAAGGCGTTTCAGGATTTTGGCCGGGGGCTGCGGCTGGCCGGTCAGACCGTCTGACAGAAGGACAAAAATACGGGTCGGTTTTGAAAACCGACCCGTATTTTTTACAGCTTTTTGAAGATGTGGATGCGGAAGGATGCCTGACAGTCCAGATTTTCCAACGCTTCCATCCGCTCTACGCCCGCCTTGGGGGTTTTCCAGCAGTAGGGCGTCATACGGAAGAGGGATTGGATATCCGCCTGATTTGCCAGATGGAGGGTGAAGTCCACCGGAACGATGGCCTCATAGGTGAAGCCCTCGTAGGGAGTTTCTTTTTCCTCGTTGGGGTAGGGCGCATCGTAGAGGACCCGCTTCAGCTCCCACAGATGGTCGGCGCCGGGTACCACATAGAGAAAATGGCCTCCGGGCTTCAGGACCCGGCGGAATTCGTCAATGGCCAGGGGGGAGAAGCAGTCCAGCAGCAGGTCTGCCGTTTCATCCGCAAAGGGAAGATGATAGCAGGAGGCCACTGCGAATTCCACCTGCTTTTCCCGTTTGGCGGCCAGCCGGAGGATAGATTTGGAGATGTCGATACCGGCTATAGCGGGCGTTTTCCCGGCGGCAGTCAGGGCTGCCCGGATGCCGGCAGTGTAGTACCCCTCTCCGCAGCCGGCATCCAAAATCACCGGATGCTCGCCCACAAGCGGCAAAATCCGGCTACAAAGTGTATTTAAAAGCGGCGCATAATACTTTTTGGATAGGAAATCCCGGCGAGCTGCCGACATAGCCTTGTCATCGCCGGGATCGGCGGAGTGCTTCTGATTGGGGGGCAGCAGATAGGTGTAGCCCTCCTTGGCGATGTCATAGCTGTGTCGGTCAGCGCAGCGGTAGACCCGTTCCTCCCGGTCCAGCGGACCGCCGCAGACAGGACAGCGGAACAGAGATTTCATACGATCCCTCCTATGCGTTCAGATCTTGGGTCACGTCATGGATCCACTTGCCGCTGCGGATCCGGTGCAGGCCGAAGGGAACCTTCAAAGCGGATTCCGTGGCCATGATGAAGCAGAAGATGGCGATGGGAGCGTGGAGTACCAGCCCCAGCAGCACCAGCAGCGGCAGGGTGAAGCACCACAGGGGGAGAATGTCGATCAGCATGGCGATCCGCACATCGCCGCCTCCCCGGAGAACGCCCACGATGCCGGTGGTGGCAAAGGCGTGGAGCGGGGCAGAGATGGAGTAGCAGATCATCATGGTCACGCAGAGAGACGCTGAGGCGGCGGTCATGGAGAACAGAGGCAGCACGTGGGGCTTCAGCACGAGCCAGAACAGCAGCTGCTCCGCTATTGCGACACCAAAGCCGGTGCAAAAGGCCACAAAGGTCAGGGCCTGACCAATGGGATAGGCGTTTTTGCCGCCCATGCCAACCTCCTTGCCGACGATCACGGCGGCTGCCGCTGCCACGCCGAAGATGGCTACCGTCACCATCTTGTCGATGTTGCCTGCCACGGTATAGGCGGAGATCAGGTCTGTGCTGCCCGCCATGTGGCCCATGATGACGGTGTAGAGTGAGGTGCCGGTACCCCAGAGAGTCTCGTTCAGCAGCACCGGCGTGGAGAATTTCACAAAGCTGCGGAAGGTGGCCTTGCCGGGCCGGAGAATACAGGCGGGCATCAGGGGCATCTGCTTGCAGCGCAGGGCGTAGACAAGGGAAATGACAAATTCCACCACACGGGAGGAGAAGGTGGCGATGGCGGCGCCGGTGATCCCCAGTGCGGGCAGACCCAGCTTGCCGAAGATCAGGATGTAGTTGCCTACGGTGTTGCAGACGGTGGAAATGGCGAATACCGTCATGCCGAAGCGGGGATTCTCAATGCTCTGCTGCATACCGATGTAGATGGAGGAGAGGGAGTTGAGAATATAGGAGAAGCCCACGATGCGGATGTAGGAGGTGCCCAACTCCACCAGACGGGCATTGTCGGTAATGAGCATCAGCACCTGTCGGGGGAACAGCCCCATGGTCAGAGCGCAGAGGGTGGAAATGCCTCCTGCCACAAAGAAGCCGATACCCATGACCCGGTTGATGGATTCCCGATCTCCCCGACCCCAGAACTGGCTGATGAGCACGCGGGAGCCGCTTTGCAGACCGAAAACGATGAGCTGGATGATGTAGATGGGTACATTGGCCACGGTGACGGCGGACATCTGCTCCTGACCGACCAGACCCACCATGAAGGTGTCCATGAAGCCAAGAGAGGTGGTGATGAGGTTCTGAAGGACCACTGGCAGAGCCAGTGTTAAGACCCGGCGGTAGAAGCCGGGCTCCCGGCGAAGATAGCTGAAATTCATAAAATGAAATTCCTTATTCAGAATAATAAATGGAATCCATGTTTTGTCAGGGCGTGTACCTGACAAAACATACTTTGCGGTTCACAAGTGTGCGAGCATAGCGAGCTCTCCAGAGGGGCGTCTCTTGCAGCTTTGCGGCAATTCACCTTCTGCATAGCAGTGAACCGTGTGAGGAATTCTCAAGGGGGAGTCTGCTCCCCTTGATATTTTATAGCTTTATAGCATGGGCATCCGGTGATCGTGATGATTCCGGAGGGCCTCCGCACAGGCGTCGATCTCGGCGAAGGTGGTCTCGGGGCCGAAGCTCAGCCGGATGACACCGGCAGCCACCCGCTTAGGCAGGCCCAGAGCCGACACGACCTGACTGGACTTGCCGTGATGACAGGCGGAGCCTGCGGATACGCAGATCCCCTGACTGCCAAGATCGTTTACCACGTTCTGGCTGGGCCAGCCCGCCATGGAGACGGACAGGACATGGGGGGCCTTGCCGTCCCCGATAATCTGGAGGTCCGGAATGGCCGTCAGCTTTTCCACGGCGTAGGCCTTGACCTCTGCCATGTGCCGGAGCTTGTCCTCCAGATGATCCCAGCGGAGCTCCACCGCCTTGGCAAAGCCTGCGATCTGGGCAGTGGCCTCCGTGCCGGAGCGCAGGCCCATTTCCTGACCGCCGCCGGGCAGCAAGGGCCGGGGATTCCGAACCCGGGGGCCGATATAAAGAGCGCCGATGCCCTTGGGGGCGCCGACCTTGTGACCGGAGATGGCGATGAAGTCCGCTCCCAGAGCTTTGGCAGAGAAGGGGACCTTCAAAAAGCCTTGGACCGCGTCGGTGTGGAGCAGGGTTTTTTCGTTGACGGCCTTCAAACCCTTGGCGATGTCTGCAATGGGATAGATGCTGCCCAGCTCGTTGTTCACCATCATCACGGACACCAGCGCCGTGTCCGGCTGCACCGCCGCCAGAACGGATTCGGCGGAAATGTTGCCGTTTTGATCCGGCAGGATGGTCGTGATCTCCCAGCCCTCCTGCTCCAGCTGCTGGCAGCAGTTGAGGACGGCGTGGTGTTCCACGGCGGTGGTGACGATGTGGCGGCCCACATGGCGGTTCTGCCAGCAGGCGGCCCGGATGGCCCAGTTGTCACCCTCGGTGCCGCAGGAGGTAAAGAAAAGCTGGTTTGCTTCGCAGCCTACGGCTTTGGCGATCACAGCCCGCCAATCCTCCACGCTGCGGCGCATTTCCTGTCCGAAGGGATATTGTGCGTTGGGGTTGGCGTACTGTTCTGTCAGCACGGTGTACATGGCGTCCGCCACAGCCTTGGGGACCGGCGTGGTGGCGGCGTGGTCCAGATAGATCATAAAAAATCCTCCTCTTGCCCTATTTCGAAAATAAACGTATAATGGGAGGGAAATCACGGGAATCCCCCCGGAAATCTCTTTCAATAGCGTAATTATTTATTATATAAGAACGATTCTGAAAACGCAAGGAGAACCTATGAAAGTTGCCATTTACACCCTTGGCTGCAAGGTAAATCAATATGAGACGCAGGCTATGGAGCAGACCCTCCGGGCAAAAGGACATCAGGTGGTGGAATTTTCCGACGAGGCCGACGCCTATGTGGTGAATACCTGCTCCGTTACCGCCGTCAGCGACCAGAAGTCCCGGCAGGTGATCCACCGGGTACAGAAGCAGCATCCGGCGGCGGTGGTGGCAGTGTGCGGCTGCTATCCCCAGACCCATCCGGAGGATGTGCGGAAGCTGGGGGCGGATCTCATCGCCGGTACCGGTGACCGGGAGGGGTTCATTTCCCTGCTTGAGGAGGCTGCCGCCGGAAAGAAAAATCTGGAGGCCATTGACAAGTCCTTTGAGCGGCGGGTGTTTGAGGTGCTGCCTGCCGGCGGCATGGAGGGCCGCACCCGCGCCATGCTGAAAATCGAGGACGGCTGCGTGAACTTCTGCACCTACTGTATCATCCCCTACGCCCGGGGACCGGTGCGCTCCCTTTCGCTGGAACAGGCGGTGGAGCAGACGCGGCAGCTGGCAGCGGAGGGCTACCGGGAGATCGTGCTGACAGGCATCGAAATCTCCTCCTGGGGCCATGACTTCAAAAACGGCCAAAGCCTTATCGACCTGCTGGAGGCCCTGTCCGCCGCAGCGCCGGAGGTGCGCCTGCGGCTGGGCAGTCTGGAGCCCCGCACTGTGACGGAGGACTTCTGCCGCCGGGCGGCGGCGCTGCCGAACTTGTGCCCCCAGTTCCACCTGTCTATGCAGAGCGGGTGCGATGCCACCTTGAAGCGGATGAATCGGAAGTACGATACCGCCCGGTATCTGGAATCCGTGGAACTGCTGAACCGCTGGTTTGACCGCCCCGCCGTTACCACGGACCTCATCACCGGCTTCCCGGAGGAAACAGAGGAGGAGTTCGCTCAGACCTTAGACTTCATCCGGAAGTGCCGCTTTGCCCAGATGCACATTTTTCCCTACTCCATCCGTCCCGGCACCCCGGCGGCCAAGATGGAACAGGTACCCAAGGCTGTCAAGGAGGAGCGGGCCCGCCGGGCGGCGGCGGTAGCGGAGGAAATGCACAGGAGCTATTTGGAGGGCTGCGTGGGCCGGACGTATCCGGTGCTGTTTGAGCAGCCGAAAAACGGGAAATTCTTCGGCCACGCCCCGAACTATATGGAAGTTTTGGTGGACGGTGCGGAGCTGCATAATGCACTGCGGACCGTGCGGATCACCGATGTGGACGGCGAGGCCCTGTTGGGAGAAATCGTGGAACAGGAGGCAGAAACATGAGGATCGGCAGTCACTTTTTCGCCTATCTCTCCCGGATGCGCTTCATCCAGCGCTGGGCGCTGATGCGGAACACAGCCCCGGAAAACGTGCAGGAGCACAGCCATCAGGTGGCGGTGCTGGCCCACGCCCTGGCGGTGATCCGCAACGAAAAATTCGGCGGCCATGCGGACGCCGGAGCGGTGGCGGTGGCGGCGCTGTATCATGACGCCAGCGAGATTCTGACCGGCGATATGCCTACGCCCATCAAGTATGACAACCCTGCCATCCGCAAAGCCTACAAGGAGGTGGAAGCGGTGGCGGAGGAAAAGCTGCTGCATATGCTGCCGGAGGAATTTCAGCCGGTGTACGCCCCCATCCTCACGGTGACGGACCCGGAGACGGAGCGGCTGGTGAAGGCGGCGGACAAGCTGTCCGCCTACATCAAATGCGTGGAGGAATTGAAGGCCGGGAACAGTGAGTTCCGGGACGCCGCCGTACAGACCCGCGCGGCGCTGGAGGAATACGAGCTGCCGGAGGTGACGTATTTTCTGGAGACCTTCATGCCCAGCTTTTCTCTCACGCTGGACCAGTTGAAATAGCGGGAAAGCTGGCGGAACGGCCCCGTGGAGGCGAATTCTGTGAAGATAACGATCGATTTCGGACATCCGTATTTTGAGGAGAACGTCTTATTGGGGCTCACACCGGATGACCTGAATTGCTTTTACGGGGACGCAAGTGAAGTAGACCGGCTCAACCTGTTCTTCGTTTTGGAGGCGTCACTGCATAGGTTTCAAGGGAAAGAACGCATGAAAACCGCTGCCTACTGTGCGTTTTTGATGGCGTATTATCTTTTTATCGCATTGACGCCGCCCGCGTCTTTTGAGCTTGCAGAGTTCTATATAGACAGGGCGCTGGAGTGGGATGAAACCCCGGAGTATCGCCAGTGGAAAGCGATCATAGATGAGGGAAATTGACGAATCTGAATCGTCAGACGGAACGATGGTGCCCCCTCGTGCACGGTATCCGGCTATGTTCCGCAAAACCGCAAAAAAGCCAAGCCGCATTCGCGGCTTGGCTTTTTTGCCGGTTATATGGAACTGCTTTCTTATTTCTTGGGCGGTTCCCGCCACTTTTCGGCGGGGACGCGCCGCTGCTTCAGCCGATGGACCGTGAGCTGCCGCAGCAGGGCGTACAGTACGCTGCACAGGGGAATAAACACCAGCATTCCCAGAATGCCCATGAGACTGCCGCCCACCGTCACGGCTGCCAGCACCCAGATGGAGGGCAGTCCCACGGAAGAGCCCACCACATGGGGATAGATGAGGTTGCCCTCGATCTGTTGGAGCACCAGAAACAGGACAATGAACCACAGCGCCTGCCAGGGATCGTTCACCAGCATCAAAAGCGCACCCACGGCGCAGCCGATGAACGCCCCTACAATGGGGATCAGGGCGGTCAGTGCGATCAGAACGCCCACCAGCAGCGCGTAGGGGAAATGGAGCAGGGTCATGGATACAAAAAACATGGTGCCAAGGATCACGGCCTCCAGACATTGACCGGAGAGAAAGCTGGAAAAGGTTCGCTCACTGAGCCGCAGAATATTCAGAAGCTGATCCGCGGCGGCTTCCGGCAGAAAGGCATAGCAAAGCTGACGGCCCTGCCGGGCCAGCTTTTCCTTTTGCAGCAGGATGTACAGAGAAAAGATCAGGCCGATGAAAAAGGTAGTGACGCCGCTGACGATGCCGCTGACCAGTCCACCGCCGGAGATCAGAAGGCCCTTGCCCCAGTTCTGGACCAGCCCCACGGCTTTCTGAGAAAGACCGGCCCAGTCGATAGACAGCCCTTCGATCTGGTTTGCCAGAAGGGGCAGGTATTCCTGAAAGCGGGCGGCGCTTTCCTGCAAGCGCTCAAAGGCTTCCGGTACCTGCGCCGCGATGGAGGTGACAGCGTCCCTCACGCCGGGGACGATCACCATTCCCGCCAGCGCCAGCACTGCGGATACTGCCGCAACGGTGAGCAGCAGCGCCAGCGGGCGGCGGAGCTTATTGGCCTTTTTTGCATGGGGAAACAGGCAGCGCTCCAGCGCCCGCATGGGGACATTGAGAATAAAGGCGATGGCACAGCCCAGCAGCAGCGGGGACAGAATGCCCAGCAGCCACCCGGCGGCGCCTGCCACCACATCCAGATGCAGCAGCGCCGCGGCGAAGGCAATGCCGCCGCAGACAACGCCCAACAGGGCTTTCACGGTCTGCTTGTTGAATTCCATATGTCAGGTTCCTTTCGTTGAATCAGACACCAGCCGGGTTTCCTTCCACTTGCCGCTCCGGAAACGGATCGTAAACAGCGCGCCCCGGAGACATTCGTCGCAGGCCATGGCGATCCAGATGCCCACAAGACCCCAGTTCAGCGCGTGTCCCAGCAGCCAGCTTCCGCCTACGGCCACAATCCACATGCTGAAAATGCCCACGCCCACAGGGTACCAGACATCTCCGGCGGTGGTGAGGCAGCGGGTCATGACGATATTGATGGACCGCCCGATCTCCAGACCGAACTCTACATAAAGGATCTGCCGGCCCAGCGCGTGGATCACAGGATCATCGGTGAAGATGCTGTAAATAGGATCGCAGAAAATGAGGATCAGCAGTGTCAGCAGCTCGGAGGCAGCCAGCGCGATGCGGATGGTGGACCAGACACGGCCGCTGACCTCGTCCAGCTTCCGGCCGCCGATCATATAGCCCAGAATGATCTGGGTGGCCTGCCCCACGGCGATGGAGTACACATAGGCCACGTTGGCCAGCATACTGCCATAGACCTTGGCGCTGACCACCGCCGCACCCATCAGATTGATGAAGCGGAGGATGAAGGTTTGGGACACGTTGTAGGACAGGGCCTCCGTACCGGAGGGCAGGGCGATGCCCAGCAGGGCGCGGAAGGTCTTTGCGGGGAAGGGGCGCAGATATTGCAGGGAAAAACGGACGGTGCATTTGCGTTTCAGAGTGATGCAGGCCAGCGTCAGGCCCACAGCCTTGGAGATCACGGTGGATACGGCGGCGCCAGCCACGCCCATTTGCGGGAAGCCGAAGAAGCCGTTGATCAGAATGGCGTTGCCTGCCACATTCAGAAGGTTCATGGAAACGGAGAGCGCCACTACCTCTTTCAGCAGGGTGTAGCTCCGCAGAACGGCGCAGAGCTGGATATACAGCCCCTGAAGCAGTACCGTACCGCCTACGATGCGGGTGTAAAGGCAGGCACCGTCAAAGGCGTCCTCCGGCGTCCGCAGGAGCTGAAAGACCAATTCCGGCTCTAAAAGCAAAAACAGGCCCACCAGAAAGCTGAATACGGCGCTGACCGTAACGGCCACGGTGACGATCTCGCTGCATTCCTCACCGACCCGGCCTGCGCCGATGTGCTGGGTCAGGAGAATGGTGGCGGCGGTGCTCATGGTGGTGAGCACGATGATGACCACGTTCATCACCTGATTGCCGTTGCCGATGGCGGCCACGGCGGCGGGGCCGAAGTGGGAGATCATGAATTGGTCCATATTGCCCACCAGAAGCTGCAAGAGAAGCTCTGCGAAGATGGGCAGCGAGAGGTGAAAGACCCGTCGGGTTTGAGGTGAAAACTGCAATGTCATATAAATAGCTCCTTGCTTGAGAAGTAATCGTTTAATATCGGAGCAAGTATATGCGTACAACGGTTTGGTTGCAAGCGGCAAAGCGCCGAAAGAAGTGTGAAATTCCGGGCTTCTTTCAGCGTTTTCCCTATTTTTGACGCAAATCAGTCCTCGCGGTACCGGTCTGCCTGATGACAGTATTCCCGGGCGGATTCCCGGTTGCTCTCGATCTCGGCCTCCGTCAGGGGACGGACCACCTTGGCGGGGCTGCCCAGGATCATGGAGCCGGCGGGAGCGTCCATTTTGCCGGTGACCAGTGCCCCGGCGCCTACGATGCAGTTATCGCCGATCTTTGCGCCGTTGAGAACGGTGGCGCCCATGCCGATGAGCACGTTGTCGCCCACGGTGCAGCCGTGGACAATGGCCCCGTGGCCGATGGTGCAGCCGGAACCGACCGTGGTCTCCTCGTGCAGCACTGCGCAGTCCTGAACGTTGGTGTTGTCGCCCACTTTGATGGCACCGTCATCTCCGCGGAGGACGGCATTGTACCACACGTTGACATTCTTTCCCAGGGTCACGTCTCCCACGATGGCGGCACCGGGACAGACAAAAACGGATTCGTCAAATTTCGGTTTTGCGATCATATAATTCTCTCTTTCTTGTTAGGTCTGCCGCATCAGATGGCAAAGTTTCCGTTGATAAAGACGGGGATCTCCCGGCCGTCATGGGTGGTACCCACGATGGAGAGGTCGGCGGTGCCAACCATGAAGTCCACATGGGTCAGCGAATAGTTCAGGCCGTGGGCCTGCACCTCCTCCCGGGTCATTGACTCGCCGCCTTCAATGCACTCGGGATATGCCTCGCCGAAGGCCAGATGGCAGGAAGCGTTTTCGTCAAACAGGGTGTTGTAGAACAGAATCTTCTGATTGGAAATGGGGCTGTCATAGGGGACCAGAGCCACTTCTCCGAAGTAGCTGGCGCCCTCGTCTACACTGATGGCGGCTTTCAGGAATTCCTCACCCTTTTCGGCGTGGGCTTCCACGATCTTGCCGTCCCGGATGATGAAGTAGAACTTGTCGATGATGTTGCCGCTGTCCACCAGAGGCATGGCGGAATAGACCACGCCGTTGATGCCGGTTTTCAGAGGGGCGGTGAAAATCTCCTCCGTAGGCATATTGGCCACGAACTCCACGCCGTTTTTCATCACGGAGTTGCCGGCGGCCCAGAGATGGTCCTCCGGCAGTTGGATGGTGAGGTCAGTGCCCAGAGAATTGGTGTAGTGGAGATACTTGAAGTGATACTTGTTCAGCAGGTCCTTCCGGCGGCCCAGGGTATCCAGATGCTGACGCCAGGCGGAAACGGCGGTGCCGTCTCCCTGAATGCGGACGGAGCGGAGAATGGCATCCCACAGCTTTTCCATGGCCTGATCCTCCGGCAGCTCCGGGAATACGGTGGCGGCCCAGGAGGGAATGGGCACCGAGGCGATGCACCAAGGGAAGCCGTTGCTCATCTGGAGCCGGTCAAAGGTCTTGCGGAGCACGGAACCGGATTTCTGAGACCGGACCAGCCGGTCGGGGTCCACGCCCTTCAGCGTTTCCGGATCGCTGGCGGCAATGGCCAGATAGGCGGCTCCCATTTCCGCATAGCTGGTGAAAAACTTTTCGCGCCACTCCGGCGTGTCATCAAAAACGGAGGCGTCCGCCCGGAGGAACTTCTGCCGACTAAGATAGTCGTCACTCCAGTTCATGATGACCTCCCGGCAGCCTGCGTCATAGGCCGCGTCAGCACACAGCCGGGCGAAGGAGGCGCACTCCACCGGCGATGAAATGATGAGAGTCTGGCCCTTTTGAACATTCAGGCCTACTTCAATCAGTAATTTTGCATATTCCTGCAATTTTGTATCCATAAAACAGCTTCCTTTCCCGCAGCGAGGCCGCGGCTGAGATTTGACAGGCGATTTATGTCTTGGGTATGTTGACGTCCTGCTCCAGACGGTCCTTCCGCATACTGATGAGAACACCGTTCATCTCCGCACCCAGAATCAATGTGAATGCCGAGAGGTTCAGCCAGATCAGCACCACAATGACGGCGCCGATGGAGCCATAGAGCACAGAGTAGTGGGAGAAGTGGTTGACGTAGTAGGAATAGAGCCAGCTGAACGCCATCCACGCTGCCAGAGAGAACAGAACGCCGGGACAGATATTTTTCAGGGGTTGGATGGTATCCTGGGCCAGGGCGTAGAGCAGAAACAGTGCCAGAAAGCTGACGGCCCCGGCTACGGGGAACCGCAGCGTTACCCACAGCTTCGCCAGAAATTCCGGCAGGTGAAAATGCTCCACGGTGTACCACAGCGCCCGCTCTCCGAAGGTCATCAGAGACAAGGTCAGGGCGATGGTGACAATGAGGGTCACGGTATAGAGCAGCACCTTGATCCATTGGGTGATAAAGCCCTTGGGCGGGCCTAAATGGTAGGCTGTCCGCACGGCGGCCATCAGAGAGTTGGTGGCCCGCATGGGGAAGTAGATGGAAAAGACCAGACCGAATACCATGAGTTGGGGGCTGGGATTGTCGGTGACGTAAGTGAAGTACATCCGGAGCAGGTCCACCACTTCCTCCGGCAGAAAATCAGAGAGGACGGTCATCATGCCGGTGATGTTCAGATCCAGCAGACCCAGCAGGGCGCTGATGAAAATGAGGAAGGGAAAGATCATGAACAGCAGGTAAAAGGCCAGCGCCGCACTCTGCATGGCCACATTATGCCGCCCGCAGCGATGGGCCATCAGTACACAGAAGCGGAGAAATCGGTTTTTCGGCAGGGTGTTGTCCCACATAGCAGTGTCTCCCTCCGGGAAGATTTTACTCCCACTTGGCCCAGACGTCCGGGCAGTAGCCCACAGTGGCTTCCTTGCCATTGCGGACGATGGGGGTGTTGAACAGCTCTGGATATTCAAGCAGCTTTTCCTCTTGGGCGTCCGGGGTGATATAGGCCATGTAAAGCTCCTCGTACGCCCGGCATTTTGTATTCACCAGCGCCTTAAAGCCAACTTTTTGCTTGACGGATTGGTACTCCCGGGGAGATAATCCCTTTGAGGGAACGTCGATATACTGATATTTGATACGGCGCTCCTTGAACCAGCGCTCCGCCTTCTTCGTATCGAAGGATTTGGAGGAGCCGAAGATCTGAATGTTCATAGATAACTTCCTTATTATACAGACTGGAGGGGTAGTTTTATGACGGATGCGGTCAGAACATTAAAGGAATGGACCGACGCGGCCCGGAAAATCGTCTTTTTCGGCGGAGCCGGAGTGTCCACGGAGTCCGGGATCCCGGATTTCCGCAGCACCGGCGGATTGTACCATCAGGAGTGGAAATACCCTCCGGAGACTATTTTAAGCCATACGTTTTATAAAAGCAATCCCGAAGAATTTTTCCGCTTTTACCGGGCGAAAATGCTTTGCCCTGACGCAAAGCCCAACGCCGCCCACAAAAAGCTGGCGGAATGGGAGCGGGAGGGGAAGCTGCTGGCAGTGGTGACCCAGAACATCGACGGACTTCATCAGGCCGCTGGCAGCAAACAGGTCTATGAGCTGCACGGCAGCGTACACAGGAATTACTGCGAAAAATGTGGAAAATTCTACGATCTGGATCACATCCTCCACACCACAGGAGTTCCCCGGTGCGATTGCGGCGGCGTCATCAAGCCGGACGTGGTGCTCTATGAGGAGGCCCTGAATGACCGGATCATCGACGGCGCGGTGAACGCTATCGCGCAGGCGGATCTGCTGATCGTGGGCGGCACCTCCCTGAATGTGTGGCCTGCGGCGGGACTTATCAACTATTTCCGTGGGGACCGGCTGGCCCTCATCAACAAATCCCCGGTGGCCCGGGATCTGGCGGCTGGGCTGGTCATTACGGACCCCATTGGCGAGGTTTTGTCCCAGCTTTGAGGCCCTGTTTTTCCGGGCGGTTTTGCCGCCCGGAAAATTTTTTTAGAAAAACCGCAAATTCTGGTTGACATTATGGATACGAATGGCTATAATAATCAAGCAGTCTTTTTTAGGCGGTATTTGTTTGCGGCTGTGCTGGAACTGGTAGACAGGCCAGCTTGAGGTGCTGGTGTCGATTCGACGTGTGGGTTCAAGTCCCGTCAGCCGCACCAGTTTTCTCTCCGGAAAGATTGCTTATGCGCGCGAGTGGTGGAATTGGCAGACTCGCTAGATTCAGGTTCTAGTGTCCGTTACGGACGTGCGGGTTCAAGTCCCGCCTCGCGCACCAGAAAGCCCCATCGGAGGCAACTCCGATGGGCACCCTTCGGGGATTAACTTCATATTGATACGCGCGAGTGGTGGAATTGGCAGACTCGCTAGATTCAGGTTCTAGTGTCCGTTACGGACGTGCGGGTTCAAGTCCCGCCTCGCGCACCAAACAAGAGCATCACTGTAAAGTGATGCTCTTTTGTTCTTAGGCCGGATAGGAGGCGAAATCATGACAAAGGACGAGCTGCGGGAAAAGGCCAACGATCTGCCCTTACAGCCCGGCGTCTATCTGATGATGGACAAGACCGGGAAGGTCATCTATGTGGGCAAGGCGAAAAAACTGAAAAACCGGGTGAGCCAGTATTTTCAGGACAGCGCGGCCCACAGTGTCAAGACCCGGCAGATGGTCAGTCAGGTAGATCATTTCGACACAATCTTCGTCACCAGTGAATTTGAGGCGCTGGTGCTGGAAAACTCCCTCATCAAGCGGCATATGCCCCGGTACAACATCCTGCTGAAGGATGACAAGGGCTATCCGCTGGTGCGCCTCAGCCGGGGGCGGTATCCGAAATTCACTCTGGTGAATCGACCCGCCAATGACGGCGCGAAGTACTTCGGTCCCTTTGGCGGGCGGTACGAGACCCGTCAGGCAGTGGATGCGGTATGTCAGGCTTTGCGCCTGCCCACCTGCCGCCGACAGTTTCCGCGGGACATCGGCGCGGAGCGGCCCTGCCTGAATTTCCACATGGGCCGGTGCGACGGGTTCTGCCGCCCGGAGATGCCGGAGGCGGAATATGACCGCCGGATGGAGCAGGCGGCCCAGTTGTTGGAGGGACGCTCCAAGCAGCTCCTCCGGGACATGACCGCCGAGATGGAAGCGGAGGCGGAGGCCCTGCGGTTTGAGCAGGCGGCCCAGCTGAGAGACCGTATCCAAGCCATCAGCGCCCTGAGCAAAAAGCAGACCGTCATCGCGGGACTGTGCGCCGATACGGACGTGTGGGGCGTGTTCCGGGGGGCGGGCAAGAGCGGCTATGCCGTTCTTCACATGGAAAACGGCGATCTGGTGGGCCGGGAGACGGAACTGCTGACCGCGCCTATGGAGGAATCGGCGGCGGAGCTGCTGGCGGCGGTCACGGCCCAGTATTATCTGCCGCGGGCCATTCTGCCCCATGAGATCTTGCTTTGCGTGGACACGGGGGACTGCGAGGAACTGTCCGAGGCCCTGACCCAGCGGGCGGGGCATAAGGTCTGGGTCCATGTGCCCCAGCGGGGAGAGAAGTCCACACTGGCGGATATGGCGGTCCGCAACGCACAGGAGGAGGTCCGGCGGGCCACCACCGCCGAGGAAAAAACAGCGTATACGCTGGAAGCCCTGCAAAAAATGCTGAACCTGCCCCAGCCGCCCAGACGGATGGAGTCTTTCGATATTTCCAACACCGGCGCCAGCGACATTGTGGCGTCCATGGTGGTCTATCAGGGGGCGAAGCCTTTGAAATCCGCCTATCGCCGGTTTCAGATCAAGGAGCTGACTGGTGGCCATCCCGATGACTACGGCTCCATGCGGGAGGTCCTGCGGCGGCGGCTGCAAAGGGCGGCGGACGAGGACGAAAAGTTCCTGCCCTTGCCGGATGTGTTTTTGATCGACGGCGGCGTGACCCATGCCGACGCCGTCCGGGAGGTGGCGGAGCAATTCGACTGCACGGTGCCCATCTTCGGCATGGTGAAGGATGACCGCCACCGCACCCGGGCGCTGGTCACCCCGGAGGGGCGGGAGATCGGCATTGTGAATGATCAAGCGGTGTTTTCACTCATCGGCCAGATCCAGGAGGAGACCCACCGTTTCGCCATCACCTATCACCACCAGCACCATACCAAGAGCGCCATGCGCTCCGCACTGGACGGCGTTCCCGGTCTGGGACCCAAGCGGCAGGCGGAGCTGCGGAAGCATTTCGGCACGGTGAAGGCCATCCGGGAGGCGGACGAGACGGCACTGGCGGCGGTGCTGCCGCAAAATGTGGCCCATACCCTTTGGATCAGACTCCATGAAAAGGAATCCACTTAAAAAAACGTCCTGCTGCCCCACGGGGCAGCGGGGCGTTTCCGCCATCGGGCGTATCCACCCCGCCTGTCGCCTGTTTTCGCAAGATTTCAGTAGAAATACCATTGTGTATTTGCCGGTAAACTGATATAATAAAAAAACCTATCGGATGAATTTCATGATTTCTGAGGGACAGGCCAGCCTGCCCCATCGGAGAATGAGGTAAGGAATGAGCAATAAGAAACTCTCCCGCCTGTTGGAGCCGAATTTAAAATTTTATTTCGCCGTTATGTTGCTGTTCGCCGTGGCGGCCATCCCTGTCAACTGGCAGCTGGCCTTGGCTGAGGGAACGCTGACCGTTCTGCTGTACTTCTATTTCCGACAGAGCAATCAGAAGCGGCGGCAGGGCGTTTTGCAGTACATCGACTCTGTCACCGGCAGCGTGGACACCGCCAGCAAGTCCACCCTCATCAACTCCCCTCTGCCCACGCTGGTGTTCCGGCCGGATACGGGGGAGATCATCTGGAGCAACGAGAGCTTTTTGCAGCTGGCCGGCGTCCGGGAGCATCTCTTTGAGATGCGGCTTTCCGAGGCCGTACCGGATTTCCAGGTCCAGTGGCTGCTGAGCGGAAAGCAGGAAAGCCCGGAGCGGGTGGAACTGAACAATCACCGTTTCCGGGTCTACGGCAGTCTGGTGCGCTCCCGGAACCGCACCGGCGTGCAGAGCCTGGTGGCCACCACCTACTGGGTGGAGACTACGGAGGCTGATCATCTGAGAGAGGTCTACGAGGCCAGCCGCCCGGTGGCGGCGATCCTGATGCTGGATAACTACGAGGATCTGATGAAGGCCTGCGAGGATACCCAGCGCAGCGCGGTTCTGGCACAGATCGATGAAAAATTGCAGATCTGGGCCAACGCGGGCCAGGGTATCCTGCTGAAAACGGACCGGAATCATTACCTGTTCCTGTTTGAAGAACAGTATTTCCAGCATTTTGTAGATGAAAAGTTCTCCATTCTGGACACTGTCCGGGCGATCCGCGTGGCGGAGAATATCCACCCAACCCTGTCCATCGGCATCGGTAAGGATTCTCCCAGCATCCCGGAGCTGTATAAAAACGCCAAGCTCTCGCTGGAAATGGCACTGAGCCGGGGCGGCGATCAGGCGGTGGTGCGGAATCAGGTGGACTTCGCCTTCTACGGCGGCCGCACCAAGGCCACGGAGAAGCGGACCAAAGTGAAATCCCGCGTGATGGCCAACGCCTTCCGGGAGCTGATCGCAGACGCGGGAGAGGTCTACATCATGGGCCACTCCTTTGCGGATATGGACGCTGTGGGCGCTGCCGCGGGTATCTGCTGCGCCGCCCGGAAGCGGGGAAAGCAGGCCCGGATCGTCATTGACCGGGAGCACACCGCGGCCGAGACCCTGATCGCCCGGCTGGACGCACTGCCGGAGTACAGCGGTGTGTTCCTTACCCCTGCTGAGGCATTTTTGCAGATGCGGGCCGACACGCTTCTGGTGGTGGTGGATACCAACCGTCCGGACATGGTGGAAAATCCACAGCTTTTGGAATCCTGCAACCGGGTGGCGGTCATTGATCATCACCGCCGGGCAGCGACTTATATCGAAAACGCTGCCTTCAACTTCCACGAGCCTTACGCCTCGTCCGCCAGCGAACTGGTGACGGAGCTGCTGCAATATCTGGTGGAGCCTACCGACCTTCTGCGGGAGGAAGCAGGGGCGCTGCTGGCAGGTATCGTGCTGGATACCAAGCATTTCACCCAGCGGACCGGCGGCCGCACCTTTGAGGCGGCGGCCTTCCTGCGGCGTTCCGGCGCGGATACGGCGGAGGTCCAGCGGCTGTTCCAAGGCGATTTGAAGGATATGGTCACGAAATATGACATCATCCGCCGCGCGGAGATGTACCGGAGCAACATCGCGGTCTCCGTGGTGGAGGAGTCGGGCGTGGACCGCGTTGCGGCAGCTCAGGCGGCGGACGATCTGCTGACCCTGAAGGGCGTTCAGGCTTCCTTCGTGATCTACGCCGCCGAGGGAGCGGTGCTGATGTCAGCCCGGTCTCTGGGCGAGATCAACGTGCAGGTGATTCTGGAGGCCTTGGGCGGCGGCGGCAACTCTACCACCGCAGGCGCACGGATCGAGGACACGGACCCGGAGAGTGTCCGTCAGCAGTTGATCGGGGTCCTGGACGCGTATTTTGAAAAGTGAGGCAGCCTATGAAGGCGTTTTTGAAGGCGTATGCGGTCTGCCTGATCCTGATGGAGGTATTTATCTTCTTTGGTGGGTGGATGCTGTTTGATCTCAGAGGTACCGGCATCTATCGGGCAGGCGCTGTGATCGCACTGATTCTGGCGATTGCTGTCTGCGCGTGGAGCAGTATGGCACAAAAGGTCGAAGCGCTGGAAGTGGAGCTTCAGGAATTGAAAAAGCAAATTCATTCAGAACATTCGGAAAGTGAGGATATATAACATGAAAGTGATTTTACAGCAGGACGTGAAGGGTCAGGGCAAGAAGGGCGAGATGATCGAGGTTTCCGAGGGCTACGGCCGGAACTTCCTTCTGCCCAGAAAGCTGGCGGTGCCTGCCACGGCGGACGCCATCAACACCATGAACCTGAAAGAGAAGGCCCGCAAGGCCGAGGAAGCCCGGCTGAAGGCTGAGGCGCAGGAGATCGCCGGGAAGCTCCAGAACTGCCCCGTGAAGCTCAGCGCCAAGGCCGGCAACGGCGGCAAGCTGTTCGGCGCCGTGACCAACAAGGAGATCTCCGAGGGCCTGAAGGCCCAGTACGGCGTGGATATTCCCAAGCAGAAGATCGTGCTGGATGAGCCGATCAAGGCCTACGGCAGCTATCAGGTGAAGGCCAAGCTGGGCTTTGAGGTCAGCGGTACCGTGTACGTCACCGTCTGCGAGGAGAAGTAAGACTAATTCAAGGGGGATCAGGATACACCGTCGCGGCAATACGATTTGCAGTCTCTATGATAAGACTGCAAATCGTGCCGCATCCTCGAAACAGCCTTGCTTATTCCGCCACTGGCGGCGCTGCGGCGGTTTCCCCTTGAGTAAACCCTGCACCAGTGAGATCCGCTCACTGGTGAACGCTGCCCAAGGCAGCTGAGTCAATGTGTTTTTGTCAGGTACAGAAGGTGAATTGCCCCGCAGGGGCAAGAGAGGCTCCCCTGGGGGACGCCCTGACAAAAATGATTGCATGTCTGAATGTCTAACTTGCGCTTCCGGAGAAGCGGGAAGGAGAGTTCCATGGCTAACGAAGATCTTCTGCTGCGGCAGATGCCCCATTCGTTGGAAGGCGAGCAGGCCGTTTTAGGTTCCATGCTCATCGACGAGGGCTGCGTCAAGGACGTGATGGATAAGCTGGTGCCCTCGGACTTCTACCTGCGGCAGAACCGGGAGATTTTTGAGACCATCTACACCATGTTCACCTACGCCCGGCCTATTGACGGCATCACCGTCTGCGAGGAGATGCAAAAGGCCGGGACTTATGACGAAAATACCACCCGCTCCTATCTGGCGCAGCTCATGGAGATCACCCCCACCAGCGCCAACGTGATGGAGTATGTGGCCATCGTTCGGGATAAGGCGTTGCTGCGGGGCGTTGCTCAGGCGGCGGGGGAGATCACGGTGCTGGTGCAGGAGGGCATCGGAGAAGCCGCTGCCATTCTGGAAGCTGCCGAGCAGAAGATCTACGCCGTCCGCCGCGGCCAGAGTGCGCAGGATATGGTGCCTCTGCGGATGGTGCTGCCGGATGTGCTGGACCGGCTCAACGAGATGAGCGAGAGCGAAAGCCGACTTCCGGGCCTGTCCACCGGCTTGTCCGCTGTGGACCGGAAGATCAGCGGCCTGAATAAATCGGACCTGATCCTGCTGGCGGCCCGTCCCGGTATGGGCAAAACCTCCTTTGCACTGAACGTAGCACTGAATGTGGCGAAGTCTGAGAAAAAGACCGTGGCCATGTTTTCACTGGAAATGTCCCGGGAGCAGCTGGCGACCCGGCTTCTCAGCTCCGAGGCCTGTGTGGAGAACACCCGGCTTGTTACCGGCTCTCTGCGGGAGACGGACTGGGAGAAGATCGCCGCCGCTGCCGGCGTATTGAATAGAGTGGATATCCGTATTGACGATAACCCCATGCTGAGCGTGGCGGATATGAACGCCAAATGCCGCCGGATCGACAGCTTGGGCCTGGTAGTCATCGACTATCTGCAGTTGATGACCTCCGCATCCGGTGGACGCAGCGGCGAGAACCGTCAGCAGGTGGTCAGCGAAATGTCCCGTATGCTGAAGGTCATGGCCAAGGAACTGAATGTGCCGGTGATCTGTCTGAGCCAGTTGTCCCGTGCTAACGAGAAGCGGGACGATAAACGGCCCATGCTGTCGGACCTCCGTGAATCCGGCGCCATCGAGCAGGATGCCGACATCGTAATGTTCCTGTACCGTGACGATTACTATAACGAGGATTCCGAAAAGCGGAATATTGCCGAGTGTATCGTAGCGAAAAACCGTCACGGCGAGACCGGCAAGGTGGAGCTGCGGTGGATGCCGGAGTACACCACCTTTGCCACGCTGGAAAACCGCTATGATGAGGATGACTGATCCTCTGACGGCGGTGGAACTGCCGGAGGGCGGCGCACTGTGCGCCGTGTCCGGCGGACTGGACTCCATGTGCCTGCTGGAAATGACGGTCCGGCAGGGACAGAAGCAGGGACGGCGGGTAGCCGCCGCCCATTTCAATCACCAGCTCCGGGGGGCGGAGGCGGACCGGGACGAGGCCTTCGTCCGGGACTGGTGCGCCGCCCGTGAAATTCCTTTTTTCGCGGGCCGGGGCGATGTCCGGGTCTTTGCGGAGGAAACCGGGCGCACCGTTGAGGAAGCCGCCCGGCAGCTGCGCTATAAATTTTTGGAGGAGACCCGGCGGCGGGAGGGCTTTGGCTGCATTCTGACCGCTCACCACGCCGATGACAGCGCAGAGACTATGCTTTTAAATCTGCTGCGGGGCACGGGCCTGAAAGGGTTGACCGGGATCCCAGAAAAGCGGGACTGTATCCTGCGTCCGCTGCTGGGTGCGACCCGGGCGGAGCTGGCGGCCTACGCCGCAGAACACCGCATCCCCTTTGTGGAGGATTCCACCAATGGGACGGACGATGCGGCCCGGAACATGCTGCGCCATCAGGTGCTCCCGGTTTTGAAGAAGCTGAATCCCAGAGTTGTGGAGAACATGAGCCGCACGGCATCGCTGCTGGCGGCGGATGAAGCGGCTCTGGACGCTGCGTGTCGAAAACTGCTGGCCCAATGCGCCGTGACCCCAAACGTTTCCGGGACAGTTCCTCTTGCCATGCTGCAAGACGCGCCGGAGGCCCTGCGGGGACGGCTGGTGCTGGCGGTGCTGGCGGCGGTGGCTGGCCATGAAAAGGACTTGACCGCCGCTCATATCCGGGCGGTTTTGACGTTGGACCGGGGCCAGCTTTCCATGCCCTACGGCGTCACGGTCCTCCGGGAGCCGGCGGCGCTGCGCTTTTTCAAGGCGGCGTCTGCGCCGGCGGTGCAGGCCGTTACCGTGGGAGAGATCGTCACATTCGGTCAGTGGCAGGTTAGTCTGGCAGAGTCGGCCGGTGAGGGTGTTCTCATTTCCATCTCGGAGACCGCCGACCTGACTGTGACGGCCTGGGACTCCAAGGACCGACTGAACGGCCGCACTGTCAAGCGCCTGTGCGGAGAACGGGGAATTTCCCCACAGGAGCGGGACCGGCTTCCGGTCCTGCGGGTGAACGGCATCGCGGCGGCGGTGCCGGGGCTGCCTATCCAGGAAAATTTCGCGCCGGACCGATATGAGCGGGCGGTGCGGGTGATATTTTTAAAAGTGACAGAGGAGAACAACAATGAATAGTGAGATGGAGAAAGACATTCTCAAGGTTCTGGTAACGGAAGAGGAGCTAAAGACCCGAATCGCGGAGTTGGGTGAGGAACTGTACAAGCGGTATGAGGGACACCGCCCCCTGTTTCTGGGGGTGCTGAAGGGCTCCTTCATTTTCATGGCTGATTTGATGCGGGCTTCCCAGCTGATGTGCGACGTGGAGTTCATCGCCGTCAGCTCTTACCAGAACGGCACCGTGTCCAGCGGCCGGGTGCAGATCACCCATGATCTCCAGCAGGACATCACGGGCCGGGAGATCGTCATTGTGGAGGATATTCTGGACTCCGGCAATACTCTGGCCTTCCTGAAAAGCTATCTGATGGCAAAGGGCACCAAGAGCATCTCTATCGTGACGCTGCTGGATAAGCCCTCCCGCCGGGAAAAGGCGGTGGAAGCGGATCTGTCCGGCTTTGTGGTGCCGGACGAATTCGTGGTGGGCTACGGTCTGGATTATGCCCAGCTTTACCGGAATCTGCCTTACATCGGTGTGCTGAAGCCCGCCGTTTACGAAAACACCTGAGCGTGACCGGCGCTTCCCGGCAGGTGCGGGAACCGCCGCAGCCGCCTGTATGCGGCGATAATACAGAAAGGGGGGATCCCCCGTATGGTAAAAAGAAGACCCGGCATCAGCATTCTGCCGCTGATGCTGATCGTGATTTTATGTGTCAGCTGGCTGACCCAGCTCAATCAGCGGGATGAGATGACCTATGATGAGATGGTGCAGCTTTTTGAGCAGCAGAAGGTGGAGGCCTTCCGCTTTACGGATTCCAGTACGCTGATGCTGCAGGTCAAGGGCAGCGACCAGCCGATCCGCTGCCGGATCCATGACTATACCCTCTTTTACAGCGATCTCAACGATCTGGTAAAGGAGCAGAAAGCAGCAGGGATCATCAAATCTTACAGCTATCCCCCTCCGGAGGGGACTGACTGGCTGGGGATCATGCTCCCCTATCTGATGATGGCGCTGATGTTCGGCGGTATGTGGTACCTCATGAGCGTCCGGGCACAGGGAGGCATGGGGCCGGACCGGATGGCAAAGTTTGGCTCCGCACAGATCCGTGGTCTCAGCGAAAAGGATAAGCAGGTCACCTTTGCCGATGTGGCGGGAGCCGACGAGGAAAAGGAGGAGCTCCGGGAGATCGTGGAGTTCCTAAAAAATCCAAAGAAGTATATCGATCTGGGCGCCCGAATCCCCAAGGGCGTGCTGCTGGTGGGCCCTCCGGGTACCGGCAAGACGCTGCTTGCCAAGGCGGTGGCCGGCGAGGCCGGCGTGGGCTTCCTGTCCATTTCCGGTTCCGACTTTGTGGAACTGTATGTGGGCGTAGGCGCCAGCCGTGTCCGGGACCTGTTTGAGCAGGCGAAAAAGCAGTCCCCCGCCATTGTGTTCATTGACGAGATCGACGCCGTGGGCCGCCAGCGCGGCACCGGTCTGGGCGGCGGTCATGACGAACGTGAGCAGACCTTGAACCAGCTTTTGGTAGAGATGGACGGCTTTGCCGCCAACGAGGGCGTGGTGGTCCTGGCCGCCACCAACCGGGCGGATGTGCTGGACCCCGCATTGCTGCGGCCCGGACGGTTTGACCGGCAGGTGTATGTAGGTCTGCCGGACATCAAGGGCCGGGAGGAGATCCTGAAGGTCCACGCCAAGGGGAAACCCCTTGCGGAGGACGTGAGCCTCCGTAAGCTGGCTCAAGGCACTGCGGGCTTTACCGGCGCGGATCTGGAGAACCTCATCAACGAGGGCGCGCTGCTGGCAGCCCGGAAGGATCAGCACTTCATCACCATGCAGGATCTGAAGGATGCGGAGATCAAGGTCATCGCCGGTCCGGAGAAAAAGAGCCGGGTGATCCCCCAGCACGAGCGGGAACTGACAGCCTATCACGAGGCGGGCCATGCGGTGGTCATGCACATGCTGCCGGGACAGGACCCGGTGAGCCAGATCACTATTGTCCCCAGAGGTATGGCCGGCGGTATGACCATTTCCCTGCCGGAGGAGGACCGCTCTTACCTTTCCAAGCACTACATGGAGGATCAGATCGTGGGTCTGCTGGGCGGCCGTGTGGCTGAGAAGCTGTGTCTCAACGATATTTCCACCGGCGCCAGCAACGACATCCAGCGTGCCACCGCCATTGCCCGGAAGATGGTGACGGTATATGGCATGAGCGAGCGGCTGGGAACCGTGTCCTTTGACAGCGGCAATGACGAGGTGTTCATCGGACGCACCATGGGACACAGCCGGGGCTATTCCGAGGCTGTGGCCGCCCAGATCGATCAGGAGGTCAAGGATCTGGTGGACGGCGCCTACCGCCGCTGCCAGGATATTCTGGAAGCGCAGCGGGATAAGTTGGAGCAGGTGGCCCAGTACCTGCTGGAGCACGAGACTATGGAGCGGGATGCCTTCCTGACGGTGTTCGGAGAGAAAACCCATGAACAGCCGGAGGACGTTCAGACTGCGGACGCCGAGGATCAAGACTAAAGTACACGCCGGGGGAGCTATGCTCCCCTGGCGTTCAGCGTGGCGAAAATATTTTCGCCACACTGCTCTTATTTTCAGAACTTTATTAAAGTCCTGAAAATATTTGATTTCAATGATGCGGGACACCCTTCTTGGGTTTCCCGCACACACCCTTTACCCGCAAGGGGTATGCAGCATCCGTAAAGCGGCAGAGCCGCTAACGGCTGCCCTACCTTACCGTCACGGAGGATCTACCACTTTATCGATAGTTTCACACGCCGGAGGAGCATAGCTCCCCCGGCGTTGCATTTTAGGCGGACTTCGTGTATACTGGTAACAATTTCTGAAACCGAGACGGGCTTGGAAAAGCCTTTGCAAAAAGGAGCGTTTATGTACTATGTGATTTTCGGCCTGCTGGGGGCGGCGCTGCTGGGCGCCGATCAGTGGGTCAAGGCCTGGGTCATGGGCCATTTGCAGATGGGGGAGACCACTTCTTTGTTTCCGGGATTTCTGGAACTGATGCGGGTCCACAACTACGGCGCGGCGTGGTCCAGCTTTGCCGGGCAGAAGTGGCTGCTGCTGGGTGTCACCGGCGTCATTTTGGCGGTGGTACTGTGGGTGCTGGCTCGGAAGATCGTCCGGCACCCGCTGGGGATCTGCGCCTGCTGCCTGATCCTCTCAGGCGGCATCGGCAATATCATCGACCGGTTCCGGCTGGGCTATGTGGTGGATATGCTCCGCTTCCAGTTCTGGCCCAGCTATCCCACGTTCAACGTGGCGGATGTGTGCATCGTGTCCGGGGCTATTCTGGGCGCGATCTACTATGTGTTACTCTATGAAAAGCATGACAGGAGGAAAACGGATGGAGCCTCTGATCCTGCAAACGGCCAGTGAGGACGCCGGAAAACGGCTGGACGCATGGCTGGCAGAGCAAACGGAGCTGACCCGCTCCGCCGTTCAAAAGCTGATGGAGGAGGGCCGGGTGACGGCGGCGGGAAAACCCCTCGCTAAAAACACCCGGCTGACCGGCGGGGAAACGGTGTCTGTGGAACTGCCGGAGCCGGAGGCGGTGGACATCGTGCCTCAGAATATCCCGCTGGACGTGGTGTACGAGGACGAGGACGTCATCGTGGTGAACAAACCGAAGGGCCTGGTAGTCCACCCCGCACCGGGACACCCGGACGGGACACTGGTGAACGCCCTGCTGTATCACTGCGGGGACAGTCTTTCCGGGATCAACGGAGAACTGCGGCCCGGCATCGTCCACCGCATTGACCGGGACACCTCCGGTCTCATCATCGCCGCAAAAAACGACTTCGCCCATGTGAAACTGGCGGAGCAGCTTCAGGATCACACGCTGGCCCGGACCTACCGCTGCATCGTCACCGGCAATCTTCGGGAGGATACCGGGACGGTGAACGCTCCCATCGGCCGCTGTCCGACAGACCGGAAGAAAATGGCTGTGGTGGCCGGCGGACGGAACGCCGTGACCCATTGGACGGTGCTGGAGCGCTATCCCGGTGTGAATTATGTAGAGTGCCGTCTGGAAACGGGCCGCACCCACCAGATCCGGGTGCACATGGCCTACATCGGCCATCCGATTTTGGGAGATACCGTATACGGCAACAAAAAACCGGTCCCCGGTTTGCAGGGACAGTGCCTTCACGCTGTAGGGCTGAAATTTATCCATCCCCGCACGGGAGAATTGGTGGAGCTGACCTGCGGTCTGCCGGAGGAATTTGAAAAGCAGCTGAAAAAATACCGGAATATGGCATAAGCAAGGGGCCTCGCTGAAAGCGAGGCCCCTGAGACTGTCGATAAAGTGGTAAATTCTCCGCGACGGTAAGGTAGGGCAGCCGTTAGCGGCTCTGCCGCTTTACGGATGCTGCATACCCCTTGCGGGTAAAGGGTGTGCGCGGGAAACCCAAGAAGGGTGTCCTGCGCCATTGAAATCCTAAGTTTTCAGAACTTTTATAAAGTTCTAAAAACTGGCTCAGCGGGGAGAAAAGACTTTTTCGACACGCTGAGGGGCCTCGCTGAAAGCGAGGCCCCTCTTTTGTTCCGTATGATTTTTCGTGTTGTTTCGCAAATCAGGAATGGACGGCGGCGATCCGGTCTGCGATATAGGGCTGGACCGCCTCGTAGGGAATTTCCAGTGCGGCGGCCAGCTCGCCGAACAGAAGCTGCTCTGCCTGCTTGAGATAGCGCTCGTCCACCATGCCGAGGCGGCGGTTCTGGGATTCTGCCTGACGGCGCTTGGCGTGAATGGACATGGCGAGCTCCACCAGACTGCGGCAGTTATGCTGCCGGAGACTGGCCTGATACTGCTGGGTCAGCGCCTGGGTGGTGGAAGCCCGACAGGCAGCGGGATGCAGAGTGGGAATTTCACTGATAAGATCTTCCGCCTCCTGCCGGGAGATAATGGGCCGCATGGACACCTTGTCATTGTCTACCGGGGTATAGATCAAACCGCCCTGATAGATGGGTTTAAGCTGATAGTAAAGCCGCTCCTGACGGGTGCTGCCCACCCGCTCCTGCCGCCGGTCAATGGAAAGCACCCGACAGACGCCGGTGGTGCCATAGACCAGCAGATCTCCTGCCTGAAACACGGGAAGTGCCTCCTTTCCAAAAACTGCAAAGATTTCAGATTCATAACCATTCTAACATTATTTTGGCAGAAATATCAGGGAATATACGAAAAAAGTAAAAAATCTCTGTTTTTCTGAAAAGAAGGCGCTCTTTTTTGTGGAAAATATAGGGATTTAGCGCATGATATACACATGGACAGGGAAAAAGCGCCCGAAAGTGAGAACTTTCAGACGCTTTTTTTACAAATGGGAAACCAAATCACGCACGATCCGGGCGGTCATGCCCCAGATGGCGTGGCCCCCGTAGAGCCACACCGGGACCTCTACCTTGCCGCAGTTCCAAGGGTAATCCCGGGGAATCCCAACCGCTTCATAGGGGAAAGACTCCGGGACACGGGGGATCAGGTCATAGGCGCATGGCTGGGGCAGGGTGGTCCTGAAAAATTCCACCGGCACAGTGAACACCTCCGCTACCTCAGCGGGGGCGGGACGCAGGGTGGCGAGACCGGCAGGGGAGACCAGCCCCGGCAGCGGCCGCAGAAGAAAGCCCCGCTGATTGCAGATAAAGTCCCCTTGGCCCAGAAGCCGGATCTCGGCGCGGGGAATGGATAATTCCTCCTCCGTCTCCCGGAGGGCGCAGTCTGCCGGGGCCTCTCCCGGTTCCATCTGCCCGCCGGGAAAGCAGGTCTCTCCGCTCTGACTGACCCCGGCAGACCGGACCTCAAACAGCAGGTGCAGTCCATTCGGACGCTCTACCAGAGGACACAAAACAGCATATTCGTGCCGGGCTTCCAGCAGCGTGGGAACATGATCGCCGTAAAACCGGCGCAGATTTGTCAGTTCTTCTCTCATAGCAGCATCGTCAAAGCCCGCTGACAGTTGGTGATGTCCACCGTCGGCCGGCTGGGTTCGTACTCTCCGTCCAGGGACCAGGGCAGATCCTCGTCCGTTTCCACATGAAGGGCCGACACATGGCGGAAGATGAGACCGCCGCTGTTATACTGCTGATTCAGCAAGGCCCAGATCAGATTTTGCAGCTCCGCTGCATTTTGGGGATGGGGCACCAGCAGCAGCTCAAAGAGGCCGTCATCCAGAATGACCTCCTCCCGCTCCAGCTTCATCATACCGGCGATGGAGGTGGAGTTGGCAACGGCACCGAACAGGTATTCACCGTCCAGCGTCTCTCCATCAGCGGTGATGCGGACCTTATAGGGGCGCAGCGTATCCAGATCCCGGAGGCTTTCCAGCAGATAGCCGAAGTGGCCCAGAGCATTTTTCACATCCTGAGAGGCGGTGTAGGATGTCCGGGTGAAGGCTCCGAAGGAGGCTACATATACGAAAATACGCTCACCGAAGCGGCCGATGTCAAGTTGACGGCGCTGACCACGGACGATGGCCTCCGCCGCCTGAACGGGATCTGAGGGGATCTCCAGGCTGGCGGCAAAATCATTGGTGCTCCCCTGAGGCAGATAACCCACCGCCGGGGGAGTTTTCAGCGTTTGGATGCCGGAGATGACCTCGTTGAGGGTGCCGTCGCCGCCCACGGCCACCACAGTGTCATAATCTCCGCCCTCTTGGGCGGCAATGCGGGCTGCGTCCCCGGCGGCGGTGGTGCGGCGGATACGGAGCAGATATCCGGCATCGCACAGGGCGGCAGCCGCGTCATATAACGGCCCCCGGGGCTTGCTGCGTCCCGCCCGGGGATTGACGATCATCAGGAGCTTCTTTTGGGGTTCCATGTCCATGCCTCCGAAAATGATTATAAATGTTAACAGACGGTTAAAGTAGTATAGCATGGGGAATTGAGGATTGCAATTCCCCCGGGCGACGTGTAGAATAAAGTTTATATAAAGGTTTCGGGAGAAGTCTGCCGCAGGCGGGCGGACCCTGTCGGCAGGAGGCGGTTGGATGAAGAAAAAAGACAGCGCGGTGCGGTGGGGACTTGCCCTCTTTTTGACCGTGGGCGCGATCCTGCTTTTTTACGATACCCTCTTTGGCCGCCGGGTACTGCCATCCTTCGGCGGTCAACTGCTGAAAGCACTGCAGCCGGTTCTGATCGGCGCGGTACTGGCGTACCTGCTGGCGCCGGTCATCGACTTTATTGAAAACCTGTTTTTTCCGGAACAGATGAAAAAGGCCCACGCAGAGGGGCGCATGACCTCCCGGAGCGCCCGGGCCGTCAGTCTGGTGGTGACCTGGGCCATCATCGGCCTGCTCTGCTATCTGCTGGGCCATGTGCTGATCCCGCAGCTGTATCGGAGCGTGGTGCAGTTGGTTTCCAGCGTGGAAGGCTACTATAATACCATCAGCGGCTGGGTGGAGCATCTGCTGGAGAGCAACCCCACCGTGGAGGTTTGGGTAGCCGACCAGATGGATAAGTTCTACGAGTCCGCAACGGAGTGGCTGAAAAATCAGGTCTTTACCCGGACGCAGATGCTGATGATCGCCGTCTCCGGCGGTGTGCTCAGTACGCTGGTGTTTTTGAAGAACCTGCTGGTGGGCATGATCGTCTCCGTTTACTTCATGGCTACCAAGGAGCGCTGCGCCGCCCATGCCCGAAAGCTGGCTTACAGCCTGTTTTCCGAGGAGGCGGTCTATTGGGTCTTTCGGGGCAGCGCCAAGGTCGATCGCATCTTTTCCGGCTTTGTCCGGGGCAAACTGCTGGATTCCCTCATCATCGGCGTACTGTGCTTCATCGGCTGCTCGCTGCTGGATATGCCGTATACGCCGCTGGTGTCCGTTTTTGTGGGCGTCACCAATGTCATTCCTTTCTTCGGCCCCTTCCTGGGGGCGATCCCCAGCTTCTTCCTGATTTTGTTGGTCGATCCCATTCAGTCTTTGTATTTCCTGCTGTTCGTGTTGGCCCTTCAGCAGCTGGACGGCAACGTGATCGGCCCCAAGATCCTGGGAGAGAGCACGGGCCTTTCCAGCCTGTGGGTCATCATTGCCATTCTGGTGGGCGGCAGCTTTTTCGGTGTGGCGGGTATGTTTTTCGGCGTGCCGGTATGCGCCTGCCTGTACAGTCTGGTGGCGTTTCTGGTGGACCGGCGTCTGGCGGAAAAGGATCTCCCCGTGGAAACGGAGCATTACACCGCTCCGCTGCCGGAGCAGGAAACCGAGCCTGAAAAACCGGAGAAAACGTCGGAAAACTTGTAAAAAAGGCTTGCAATCAGCCGCAGTATCCTGTACAATACAGCCTTGCGGACATATCGTTAGAAAAATAACAAACGATGTGTCCCAGGGCTGTTTTTGCGGATTGGCCACCGCATATTCCCTCATGGATTTTCAGTACCCGTAAGGGACTGGGAATTTGCGGAACGGAGAAAAACCGCTCCGCGAATACACTGACTCCCCGGAGCAGTGATATAAAAAGGAGAATTGCATATGAAGAAGAGAATCCTGACGCTTTTGGCGGCGGTCTGCCTCCTGAGCGCCGTACTCAGCGGATGCGGAGGCGGCAGCCAGAACGAGATGACCGGAACTACGGACCAGAGCACCGCGAACACCCAGACGGAAGGCCCCGCGGCCCGCGCTGCGGCCGGCGAGCTGAACGTGGGCATCGCCCAGGACCTGGACAGCAGTCTTGACCCTCACAAAACCGTGAAGGCAGGAACTCGTGAGGTTATGTTCAACGTATTTGAAGGACTTTTGAAGCCCGACGCCAGCGGCAACCTGAATCCCGCTGTGGCAGAGAGCTATACCGTTTCCGAAGACCATCTGCTGTATACCTTTAAGCTCCGCGCCGGTGTGAAGTTCCACAACGGTCAGGAGGTGACGCCGGAGGACGTGATTTGGTCCTACCAGCGCTGCGGCGATGCCAATGCCCCGGCAGACATCATCCAGGTGGCGGCTTTTGCCAACGTGGAGATGTATCAGGAGGGGGATGACACCGTCTGCTTCCAGCTTCAGGAGCCCAATAATGAGTTTACTTCTTACCTGACCACCGCTGTGCTGCCCAAGGACTACACGGAGCAGGATACCGCCCCCGTGGGCACCGGTCCGTTCAAGTTCGTTTCCCGGACAGCTCAGGAGTCCGTGGTGCTGGAGCGGTTTGATGATTACTGGGGCGAGAAGCCCGACCTGACCAAGGTCACCTATAAGATCATTGAGAATGCCGACAGCATCCTTCTCAGCCTCCAGAGCGGCGCTGTGGATGTATTTGCCCATCTGACCACCAACCAGATCCAGCAGCTTGGCGACGGCTTCCATGTGGAGGAAGGCACCATGAATCTGGTGCAGGCCCTGTACCTCAACAACGCCGAGAAGCCCTTTGACGATGTGCGGGTGCGGCAGGCTCTCTGCTACGCCATTGACCGTCAGCAGATCCTGGATCTGGCCTTCGACGGTTACGGCACCCTGCTGGGCTCCAGCATGTACCCCGCTTTCAGCAAGTATTTTGACGACGAGCTGACCAACTACTATACTTACAACACCGAAAAGGCCAAGGAACTGCTGACGGAGGCCGGTTATCCCAACGGCTTCGACATGACCATCACCGTCCCCAGCAACTACCAGTCTCACATGGATACCGCACAGGTCATCGTGGAGCAGCTGAAGGCTGTGGGCATCAATGCCACCATTCAGCCCGTCACTTGGGAGAGCTGGGTGCAGGACACCTATTCCAACCGGCAGTTCCAGTCCACTGTGGTGGGCGTGGATGCTTCCAACATGACCGCACGGGCCATGCTGGAGCGGTTCGTCTCTACCGCCAGCCGCGACTTTATCAACTACAACAACGCGGACTATGACGCTCTGTTCGCCCAGGCTCAGGCCTGCTATGACGATGGGGAGCAGACCGCCCTTTACAGAGCAATGGAAAAGAACCTGGCGGAAAACGCTGCCAACGTCTATATTCAGGACATGGCAGACTTCGTGGCAGTGCGGGATGGTCTTGAGGGCCCCTCCTTCTACCCCATCTATGTTCTGGATCTTTCCACTATCCACTATACGAAATAAGTGATGAACAGCGGACGTTTTGACGCCGCTGACCCGGAAGGGAGATGACAGTCATGCGATACACGGCGCGGAAAATTCTGACGCTGCTTGTCACCATGCTCGTCGTCTCCCTTCTGACGTTCGCGGCTTTTGATATGATCTCCGGAGACCCCGCCGCCACCTTGCTGGGGACGCAGGCTACGCCGGAAAAGGTGGAGGCCCTCCGGACGGAAATGGGATTGAACCGCCCCATGCTGGTGCGGTACGGGGAATGGCTGGCCGGTTTCTTCACCGGAAATCTGGGCGTTTCCTTCCAGTACCGCCAGCCGGTGCAGGCGCTGTTAGGCCCGAAAATGCTGGTGACGCTGTGCTTGAGCCTGGTGAGCTTTGTGCTGATCGTTGTGGTATCGCTGCCCTTGGGATTGTTGTCTGCCAACGGAAAGCTGGACGGGCTCCACACGTTCCTGAATCAGTTCTGTATGGCAGTACCGCCGTTCTTTACCGGTATCCTCATTTCCTGGTGCTTCGGCATTTTCCTTCGGGTGTTTGTCCCCGGTGACTTTCCGGGATTGGACCGGAACCTCGGCAAGTCTCTGGTGTACTTATTCTTTGCCGCCGTGTCCATTGCCATTCCCCGGGTGGCTATGACGGTGCGGATGCTGCGCAGCACGGTCATCAGCGAAATGAACAAGCCCTATGTCCGCACGGCCATTGCCCGTGGCAATGACCGGCGGCAGGTATTGTGGGGCCATGTGCTGAAAAACTCTCTGGTGCCCACCGTCACCTTCCTGGGGCAGACTATGGCGGAGATCGTAGCGGGCAGCATCGTGGTGGAGCAGGTGTTCTCTGTTCCTGGACTGGGGCGAATGCTGGTGGCCTCCATTTCCAGTCAGGACTACCCTGTGGTGGAGGCCATCGTGGTGATCCTGGCCTTCTGGGTGGTGCTTTCCGGCACTCTGGCGGATCTGGTCAATCGCTGCATCGACCCCCGGATGGGAGGGATCGGCAAATGAAAAAGAGAAATCCTTATCTGACCGTGGGACTGGTGATGACCGGCATCCTGACGGCTCTGATCGTTCTCGGCTTTTTCTGGACGCCCTATGACCCCAACGCCATGGCAGCGGGGCCGAAGCTGACGGGGCCGTCTCTGGCCCACCTGATGGGAACGGACAGCTTTGGCCGGGATATTTTCAGCCGGGTGCTGAAAGGCGCCGGGACCACCTACGGGATCGCGCTGTGTACTGTGGCCGTGGGCGCGGTGTGCGGCACGGTGCTGGGCGCCGTTACCGGCTATTTCGGCGGCATTGTGGACGATGTGCTGATGCGCCTTGGCGATGTGCTGACGGCATTTCCCAGTATTCTGCTGGCACTGGTGGTCATCAGCTTGCTTGGCCCCGGCAAGACGCGGAATGTGATCCTCGCTCTGGGCCTGGTGTTCATCCCCAGCTTTGCCCGGATGGCCCGTGGTACCTACGCCGGGCTGCGGGAGGTCAACTATGTAAAAAGCGCCCGGCTCATGGGGGCATCCAGCAGCCGCATCCTGTGGCGGCATATCCTGCCTAATACTTGGAGCGTGCTGTTGCCGGCGCTGACCATCGGCTTCAACAACGCTGTGCTGGCGGAGGCATCCATGAGCTATCTCTGCATCGGCGTGACGCCACCGGACGCCTCTCTTGGCTATATGCTCTCGGAGAGTCAGGGCATGTTCATGAGCGCGCCCTGGTACGCGCTGGGAACGGGCCTGACCCTTGTGTGGATGGTGTTCGGCGTGGGACTGATCGGCGAAGGACTGCAGCGCCGGGGCGGAGGTGAGGTCTGATGCTGGAAATTCAGAATTTGCATGTGAAATTTCATAACCGGGACCGGGAAGCGGTCAGTGGTGTGAGCCTGACCATTCAGGACGGTGAAATTCTGGGTCTGGTGGGCGAATCCGGCTCCGGAAAATCCGTCACCGCCATGAGCGTGGCGGGTCTGCTGCCCCGGAAGCGGTGCGACTATACCGGCCGCATCCTGCTGGACGGGCAGGAACTGCTCCACGCGGACCGGTCCGTTTTGCGGGAGATTCAGGGAGCGGAGATCGGCGTGGTGTTTCAGGAGCCCCAAAGCTGCATGGACCCCCTGATGAAAATTGGGCCTCAGGTGGAGGAGACCCTGCGGATACACACCCAGATGCCGAAAGAGGAGCGCCACCAGCGGGCGCTGGCGGCAATGGCGGCGGCGGAGCTGCCGGACCCGGAGGGGATCTGCGACAAATACCCCCACGAGCTTTCCGGCGGTATGCTCCAGCGGGCTATGATCGCGGCGGCTATCGTGAACCGGCCCAAGCTGCTGCTGCTGGACGAGCCTACCACGGCGCTGGATGTGACCATTCAGGCCCAAATTCTGGAAATGCTGAAAAAACTGAACCGGGAGAGCGGCGTGTCCATGCTGTTCATCTCCCATAATCTGAACGTGGTACGGAAGCTGTGCCGCCGGGTGGCGGTGATGCAGCGGGGCGTTCTGGTGGAGGAGGGAGATACCGATCAGGTATTCTACCATCCTCAGCACCCCTACACCCAAAAGCTCATCGACGCCATCCCCACCCGGAACCGAAAGGAGGAGCGGCCATGACGGATGAATTGGTACTCTCCCTTCAACATGTTACCGCCGGATATCGGGAAGGCGGCGTGCTGGGCCGCAAGTACTTTCACGAGGTGCTCCACGATGTTTCCTTCGATGTGCACCGGGGTGAAATTTTAGGATTAGTAGGCGAGTCCGGCACCGGAAAATCCACGCTGGCCAAGACCATCTTGGGCATGGTGCGGCCGGAGGCCGGACAGGTCATCCACTATACGAAACGGCCTCAGATGATCTTTCAGGACCCGTACAGCTCTCTGAACCCGGCGTATCCGGTGGAGTGGCTGTTAGAGGAGCCGCTGCGGATCTACGGAAAGTATGACGGCCCGGAGCGCAAGCGCCGGGTCCGGGAGATGCTGGAACGGGTGGAGCTGCCGGAGGAAGTGTTGAAAGCGAAGCCATCGGGGCTTTCCGGCGGACAGCGGCAGCGGGTGTCCATAGCCGTGGCCCTGATCCAGCGGCCCCGCTTCCTCATTGCTGACGAGCCGGTCAGCGCCCTGGACGTGACCATCCAAGCCCAGATTTTGAAACTGCTGCGGGAACTGCGGGATGAACTGGACCTCAGCTACCTGTTCATCTCCCACGATCTGAACGTGGTCTACCAGCTTTGCGACACGGCCCTTGTGATGAAGCAGGGGCGCATTGTGGAGCAGGGGACGGTGGACGAGCTGTTCGATCATCCCAAGGACCCGTACACCAAGCAATTGTTGGCGGCGGTGGAATAACCGCATAGCCGAACAACTGGATATAAGGACAGCAGGCGGTTCCGCCTGCTGTTTCCAAATCCTGAGCTTGAAAAATGACAGATGAGGCATTGCTATGAGCTTCTGGAAAAAATATCGAAAACTGCATGTCTGGCTGGCTGTCGATCTGGCGGTGTTGGGCCTGTATCTGGCTCTGCGGCAGAACCGGCAGCTGATGAACAGCTTTGCGGATCACGTCACCACACCGCTGAAGGCGGCGTTGGGGAGGCTGTGCGCGCTTACCAGCCTGTCCATCATGGAAATCCTGTATGCTCTGGCGGCGGTGGGGGCTGTGGCATATACCGTCTGGTCAGTGATCGCCGTGGTGAAGGCCAGGGGTCACCGGGGACGGCGGGTATACAGCGCCCTTTTGGGAGCGGCGGACGGTATTTTGACAGTTTACGTCCTGTTCTGCCTCATGTGGGGCGTGAACTACTGGACAGACAGCTTTCAGGACCGCTCCGGCATCACAGCTCAGCCAGTGGCTGCGGAAGATCTGAAAAACGTGACCGCCTATTTCGCGGAACGGCTGTCCGAAACGGCGGACACGGTGCCACGGGACGAAAACGGCGTGTACGCGGTGCCGAAAGAGCAAATCCTTTCAGAGAGCCGGTCTGTCTACGGCGGCGTGACGGAGCTGTTCCCCTTTCTGGAATTTCCGGATACCGGGGTCAAGGCGGTACGCTGCTCCCGGATCATGAGCGTCATGGGCTTTACCGGGGTGTATTTTGCCTGTGTGGGGGAGTCCAATGTAAATGTGGACAGCCCCGCCTGCCTGCTGCCCTCCACCATCGCCCACGAGCTGGCCCACCAGCGGGGCGTCGCGTGGGAGCAGGAGTGCAACTTCTTGGGCGTGTTGGCCTCTGTCACCAGCGGGATGCCGGACTACATATATTCCGGCTGGCTGCTGGGATTCATCCACCTTGGCAACGCCTTGTACGAAACAGCCCCGGAGGCTTACTGGGCCATTCGGGGTACCCTTCCGGCAGCGGTGGAGGCAGACCTCCGGGACAACAGCGCCTATTGGGATCAGTTCCGGGACAACGTGGTGGAAAAGGTATCCGACACAGTGTATGACGCCGCGCTGAAATCCTACGGTGACGCCAACGGCATGAAGTCTTACAGCATGGTGGTGGAGCTGCTGGTGGCGTATTATAAGGATCTGGTATAAAACTTCATGCATGAACAGCGCACCACGAACATGCACAGATGCCAGTGCATGAAGTTTTCGCGCATCATTTCCGGTTGCCCCGCAGGGGCGAGGAAATGGCGCATTTCTTAATTTTGCTATGCTTTTGTATAACAAAAAGGACTTCCGCATTGCTGCGGAAGTCCTTTTTTGAATCATTGGGGCAGTTCGTTTTCCTTGGGCCAGGGGTGCAGCGAATAAGACTGCTCCGGGGTCATGGCAAAATACTGCTTTGTGCCGGTGTTCCCCTGATCCCCCCAGGTGGCGTCGATGTGGACGGTCTCACCGTCCAGTGTGGCCACGGTCCAGATGTGGGTGGCGTTGGGGAGAGCGTAGCAGTCGATGCCCTCCAGCTTCAAAAGCAGATTGTAAGCGCCGGTATACCCGTCGCAGACGGCCTTGCCGTTATGAAACAGGCTGTAGGGCAGGTGGCTGACGGAGGCGTTGTCCCCGGCGTCATCGTAGGTGCAGTTGGCGGCGATCCACTGGTAATAGGCCCAGGCGATCTCCCGCTGGGTGGAGGCGGGGGTAATGGTCCCCTGCTGCCACAGCGCGTCATGGACGGCGATGGCGGCGGTCAGCGCTTCTGAACGGTATTCCTCGGTACGGTCGCCGGCGATGGAACTGAATTTCAGGATCATGGTTCCGGCGGCGTTATAGGAGCAGGAGGCGTTGTTATAGCCTTGCTCGCAGTACCGCTTGACCGCCAGCAGGGCATTGTTCAGAGTTTCCTGAGCACTGGAAACGGTAAAGCCCTGATCGTATTTCAGGGACAGGGTGTTTTCCCCCTGAGAGAGCATATAGCGGACGGCCTGGTCATAGTCCGCCGCAGTCTCTGGGGCGGCTATGTAGGTCCCCGCCGTGACCAGATCCTCGTAGGCGGCCCCCTCGGCGCTGTAAAGCTCCGGCAGGTGCCAGTCCGGCGTCAGCCGAAGGGAGGGATCCACCATCCGGGTCAGCATGGCCGCGGCGGCCCCTCTGGTGATGGGAGAATCCGGCAGAAAGGAGCCAGTCTCGTCGCTGCCCACGCTGATCCCGCAGCGGTAAAGCTTGAGGATATCATCATAATAAGGCGTGTATTCCGTCACGTCGGTGATCCGGCGGCGGCTGGCGTAGGCCTGAGTGATGAGGGAATCGTTGACCGGGGGCAGTACTGTTTCCGGCAGGAGATTTGCCAGCACATGGGCCATCTGGGCTCGGGCAGCCACATCGGCGAGCTGCTCGTCCAGAGCCTTGTCTAAAACGCCCTCCGCCTGTAAGTACCAGAGATAGGGGGCGTAGACCCGCTGGGCGTCCTTCAATCCAATGGCGGCGGCAGTGAAGGCGGCGGGACCGGCCTCCGGGTCCCCGGTGCGGTACAGGCTGCGGATGCGCCCGGCGAAGATCACCGACTGTCCCACGGTCATAGGCACCGTCAGGCCGTAAGTGCCGTCGGCCTGACCGACAGACAGACCGTATTCGTACAGGGCGGCTACATTTTCATAGAAGGTATGGTCCTCCGGCAGATCGGAGAACTGGCCGGCATAGGTTTTGCCGCGGACAAAGTTGTCCGCGCTGTTCTCCTTGGCCAGAGCGGGAACGCTCATCAGAGACAGTGCCAGCAGCAGGGACAGCGCTTGCTTTTTCATGGAGTGTCACTCCTTTCCGGAAGTCAGGACGGAAGATGCAGATCCTCCGCGGTCCGATCCTCCACATAGGGGTTGAGATAGGTATTCACCAGAGTCAGAGTTTCGTCCGGGATCAGATAAATATACGGAGATCTCCACTCATTAGGCAGGGTGGAGAAGTCGATCTTGTCCACGCCCATTTTCAAAACCTCTGTGCCCAGCCAGGCCAGATTGCCCACGGACAGGTCGGTGTCTACATACTGGTTGAAAATTTTGGCGTAATCGTCGATTTTTGTCAGGATATTGCTGGCGGTGAGCATTTTCTTCGCCACGGCCTTCAAAAACTTCTGCTGGGTCTGCATCCGGCCCAAGTCCTCGCTGCCGTAGCCGGTGCCATCGTTGTTGTGGCGGAAGCGGACCACCCGCATGGCGTCGGCACCGTTGAGGTATTGAACACCTTTTTTAAAATGGATGCTGAGGTTCTGAATGGGATCGTCATAGTCCATGTTGATGGGCACATCGAAATTCACGCCGCCGATGGCCTCCACCAACGCCTCAAAGCCGGTCAGATCCACGGAAACGGTGTAGTCCACCGGGATGCCCAACTGGTCGGACACCACCTCTGCCAGCTTGGTCATGCCGCCCTTGCCGAAGGCGGCGTTGATCTTGTGGGATTTTCCATCCCACACGGCCTTGGAGTCACGGGGGATGCTGACGCCGTAGACGTAGCCGTTCACAGTGTCCACAGCTACCAGAATGTTGGTGTCGCTGTTGCCGTTGCCGTCGTCAGAGCCGGAGACCAGAATGGTGTAGAAGCCGCCCTTGCGCTCCAGATGGGACCGCAGGGCCTCCTGGGCCGCCTGCTCCTCCTCGGATAGCTGGGGATCTCCCGTGGAGGAGGGCTGAGACGGCAGTTCATCCACCTTTTGTTCCGGGGCTTTCAGGAAAAATGCCTTCACCGCCACGCAGGCAGTGAGCAGGATCAGGACGATGATCAAAAAGACTTGCAGGGTGCGGGGCTGTTGCCGCTGACGGCGGCGGGCTCCTCTGGACATATGAAATGACGCTCCTTTATACGCGGCGGGGGCCGCTTCTCTTTTTCGACAGATTTACATAATATTCTATAAGGATACGGCACAAATTACAAGGGGTTCCGGGAAATTTCCAGTTTATTCACAAATAGCCTGTCCGGAAAATGCTGGTCTACGGAAATCGACGTTTCTTAAAGGCTGCGGGGGACCCTCCGAAGGTCCCCCGCAGCCTGCTATTCGCTTCCGGCGCTGTTCGCCAGCCTTTTCAGCAGGCACCGGATCTCGTCCAGCTGCCGGGTCTGCTGGGAAAGGGCGCAACTGATATAATGAAGCTCTGCTGCCAGTCCCTCCGGCGCGGGATGGACCGCTACCGGGTGGGGCCATCGGCGCATGACGGGCTGAACTGCCGGAGCGGCGGGCAGTTCCGGGACAGCGTTTGACTTTTGGGGGCCGCTTTGGCGGCGGCAGCCGCCGGGATCACGTACAGCCATGGGACTTCCTCCTTCTATGTACCCTTGTATTTTTTTCGGGTGGCGATGCCGCCCCGGATGTGCCGCTGGGCCTTGTTCACGTCCAGCACCTCCTTGACCTGCAAGTACAGCGCCCGGTTAAAAAGGGGCAGCCGTTCTGAAATGTCCTTGTGGACCGTGGATTTGCTGATGCCGAATTTGGCAGCGGCGGCGCGGACCGTGGTCCGGTTCTCTATGATGTAAAGAGCAAGGCGCTCCGCCCGCTCCTCCATATTTCCCTTCAAAGCACAACACTCCCCGCCTTTTGTTGCTTTATCCTATGCGGCCCAAAACAGGCTTATGCAAGGGGAAAATTGGCCGCTCCCCATGAAAAAATATTGGAGAATCAAAAAAACCGTGATAGAATAACCATAACGATCTTATTGCAAAAGGAGTGTTGACCATGAATGAGGTTTTAAAGGTTCTGAAAGAGCGCCGCAGTATCCGTGCATTCCGCCCGGAGCCGCTGAAAAAGGAGGATCTGGACGCCATTGTGGAGGCCGGTCTTTACGCGCCCTCTGCCAAGAATCTCCAGAGCACCAAGCTGGTGGTGGTACGGGACGCCGCCGTGCTTGCCAGATTGGAACGGCTGAACAGCCGGATTTTAGGCACACCGGAGGGAACACCCTTCTACGGTGCGCCGGAGGCCATTGTGGTGCTGTCCGACAGCGAGTATCCCAACTGGCTCCAGGACGGCTCTCTGGTAATGGGTAACCTGATGAACGCTGCTGCCGCATTGGGCGTCGGCTCCTGCTGGATTAACCGGGCCATGGAGACCTTTGAGCTGCCGGAGGGCAAGGCTTTGCTGGCGGAGTGGGGTCTGGGCGAAAACTGGAAGGGCGTCGGCAACTGCATTTTAGGCTATACGGATCAGGCTGTCCTGGGGGACAAGGCCCGGAAAGAGGACCGCGTTCTGTATGTGTGAGGAGGGCGGACTATGAATGAAGCGATCCGGCAGGTGACCCACGTTCAGAACATCCGCTATGACAAGGCTGAGGAGCGGCTGTACATCATCGACCAGACGCTGCTGCCCAACGAGGAAAAAGAGATCGAGCTGCGCACCGTGGAGGAGATGATCGAGGCCATCAAAATGCTCCGCATCCGGGGCGCGCCGGCCATCGGCATCTGCGCGGGCTACTGCATGTACGCGCTGTCCAGGGACATTGACGCCAAGGACAACGAGACCTTTTACCGGAAATTGCAGATCGACGGCGAACTGCTGGGGGCGGCCCGGCCCACGGCGGTGAACCTCCGCTGGGCGGTGGGGGAGATGCTGGATGCCGCCAAGGCCCACTTGAAGGATGACCGGGCGGAATTGCTGGAGGCCCTGTACCGCAAGGCAGTGGACATCCACGAGGACGACATCGCCAAATGCACCGCCATCTCCGAATACGGTCTGAGCCTGCTGAAGGACGGCGACGGCGTTCTGACCCACTGCAATGCCGGTCCGCTGGCCACCTCCCGGTACGGCACCGGACAGGGACCCTTCCTGCTGGCGGCGGAGCGGGGCATCCACATCCGCGTGTTTGCCGACGAGACCCGCCCCCTTTTACAAGGGGCGCGGCTCACCAGCTATGAGCTGCAGCGGGCGGGGGTGGACGTGACCCTCATCTGTGACAACATGGCGTCCATGGTGATGAAAAACGGCTGGGTGCAGGCCTGCTTCGTGGGCTGTGACCGCATCGCCGCCAACGGCGACTTCGCCAACAAGATCGGCACCAGCGGCGTGGCCATCCTAGCCAAGCACTACGGCATCCCCGTGTATACGCTGGGGCCCACCTCTACCATCGACATGAACTGTCCCGACGGGGCGCACATCCCCATCGAACTGCGGGACGGCGACGAGATCAAGAATCTCTGGTACGAAAAGCCCATGGCCTTGCCGGAGGTGAAGTGCTTCAACCCATCCTTCGATGTGACGGACCATGAGCTGCTCACCGGCATCGTGACGGAGAAGGGCATCTGCTACCCGCCCTTCAACGAGAGTCTTGCGGCGCTGTTCAAGGACAAAAAATAAGGAGGATCTGATATGGCTATTTTAGAATCTCCCTCTGCCTGCATCGCAGCGGAGGAGGGCGTCATCGCCAAGGCGGTACTGATGCCCGGCGACCCTCTGCGGGCGAAATTCGTAGCGGAGCACTATCTGGAAAACCCGGTGTGCTTCAATACCGTGCGGAATATGCTGGGCTATACCGGCACCTATAAGGGTCGGAAGCTGTCCGTCATGGGTCACGGCATGGGTGTTCCCTCCGCGGGACTGTACGCCCACGAGCTGTATAACTTCTACGGCGTGGACACCATCATCCGCATCGGCTCCGCCGGGGGCATCGGAGAGGATGTGAAGGTGCGGGACGTGGTGCTGGCTATGGGCGCCTCCACCAATTCCCACTTTGCCGACCAGTACCGGTTCCCCGGCCAGCTTTGCGCCACGGCGGACTACGGCCTTTTGAAGGACGCTGTCGCAGCGGCGGAACGGCTGGGCGTCCGGGCGGACGTGGGACAGGTGTTCACCTCCGACCAGTTCTATAATGACAATCCGGAGGCCAACGCCACCTACCGGAAGTTCGGTATTCTGGCGGTGGAGATGGAGACCGCCGGTATTTACTGGACGGCTCAGCGCTTCGGCAAGCGGGCGCTGTCTATCCTTACCATTTCTGACCATATTTTTACCGGCGAAGCCCTGAGCGCTCAGGAGCGGCAGGACTCCTTCCATGAGATGATGGAGATCGCCCTGGAGACCGCGTGGAACGCGGCGGAATAAGAGAGAAAGGCATCATACATGTATCGCACAGTGATTTTTGATCTGGACGGCACGCTGCTGGATACCATCGGGGATCTGGCGGCCGCCGCCAACGCCGTCTGCCGGGAAAACGGCTGGCCGGAGTACACCGTACAGGCCGTCGAGGGCATGGTGGGTCACGGCATCCCCAATCTGGTGAGCCGGTTCTCCCCGGCGGAGGCGCAGGAGCCGCAGACGCTGGAACGGACCCTTGCGCAGTTCAACCGGGTTTACGGTGCTCACAATATGGAGCTGACCGCGCCCTATGCCGGGATGCCGGAGCTGCTGAAAAAGCTGAAAGCCGCCGGAGTGCAGCTGGCGGTCTGCTCCAACAAGGCGGACGAATTCAGTCAGGTGATCGTAGCTCACTACTTCCCTGGTATTTTTGAGGTGATCCGGGGGAATCTCCCCGGCACACCGGTGAAGCCGGACCCCGGCGTGGCCCGCGGGATTCTGGAAAAGCTGAACGCCCGGCCGGAGGAGACGCTGATGGTGGGAGACAGCGATGTGGACATCCGCACCGGACACAACGCAGGCTTGAAGGCCTGCGGCGTGACGTGGGGCTTCCGCAGCCGGGAAAATCTGGTAAACGCGGGCGCGGATTTTCTGGCAGATACCCCGGCGGAACTGGAAAAACTCCTGATGAACTGAAAACTAAGGCGGTCCCTTTGTGGGGCCGCCTTAGTTTTTACTGTTTAGAAAAGTTGCTGGAGAGGACTGAATGCACTCAAAAGTGCATAAAATGGAGCAGCGGAACGATGGGAAAACGGTTAACAAAAAAAGCTTCAATCGCTATCGATAGAGCGATAACCAATTATAGAAAAAAAGCATTAACAATCCGTTCACAATTATGGTATACTTGACGATAGAGGAGAGAGGCAATCCCACTTTAATTGTGTAAAAACACAATAAGCAGTCCCAAGAACCTATCAACAAGCTTTGGAAGAAAAAAGGAGGAACCCTATATGGGCAATACCCTGAACAACAAGAAAGCGAATGGTTTCGCGCTGCTCCCGTTCCTGGTATTCATCGTTGTCTACATGGGTGCCGGTCTGGTTTACCAGTCCAAGGGCGTCGACATGGCATTCTATCAGTTCCCCTCTGTTACCGCAATGTTCCTGGCCGTTCTGGTGGCCTTCATTATGTTCAAGGGCAGCATCAACGAAAAGTTTGATACCTTCGCCAAGGGCGCTGCCAACGTGGACGTTCTGACCATGCTGATCATCTACATCCTGGCCGGCGCGTTCGCCACCGTGGCCGCTGAGATGGGCGGCCGCGATGCTACCGTTAACCTGGGCCTGAGCCTCGTTCCTGTTCAGTTCCTGGCCGCTGGCCTGTTCGTCATCGCTGCTTTCATGGGCACCGCTACCGGTACTTCCATGGGCACCATCTCCGCCATCACTCCCATCGCTGTGGGCGTTGCGGAAAAGGGTGGCCTGAACATGATGGTTGTTCTGGGCGCAGTTATCGGCGGCGCTATGTTCGGTGATAACCTGTCCATGATCTCCGATACCACCATCGCCGCTACCCGCAGCCAGCACTGCGAGATGCGTGATAAGTTCCGCGTGAACTTCCTCACCGCTCTGCCTGCCGCTCTGGTCACCATCGTAGTGCTGCTGATCGTGGGCCGTCCCGAGACCGTTACCGAGATCGGCGACCTGTCCTACAGCTTCATCAAGGTTATTCCCTATCTGCTGGTTCTGATCCTGGCTCTGGTCGGCATGAACGTGTTCCTGGTGCTGACCATCGGCATCTTCGCTGCCGGTATCGTGGGCATCGCCACCGGCGCTATCAATCTGGCCGGTTTCGCTCAGGCTGTTTACAACGGCTTCTGCGGCATGAACGAGGTCTTCTTCCTGACCCTGCTGTGCGGCGGTATGTCTGAGCTGATCGCCAAGAACGGCGGTATCGAGTGGATCATCCAGAAGCTGGGCAAGGTCATGAAGGGCAACAAGTCCGCTCAGGTGGGCATTGCCGCTATGGTCTCTCTCTGCGACTGCGCTACCGCTAACAACACCGTGGCTATCATCGTGGCTGGCGACATGGCCCGTGAGGTCTCTCACGAGTACAAGGTTGACCCCCGCCGCACCGCTTCTCTGCTGGATATGTTCTCCTGCGTGTTCCAGGGCATCATCCCCTACGGCGCGCAGCTCCTGGTAGCTTCCTCCCTGTGCAACGCTACCGTTACCAACGGCACCACCATCAGCGCCGCCAACATCCTTGGCTCTCTGTGGTATTGCTGGTTCCTGGCCGCTTTCGGCATCCTGTCTATCTTCATCCCCTTCGCCGATGGCATCTGCCGCAAGGATCCCTGGAACTGGGAGTATGACTGCGCTGAGTCCAACGTGGCCGCTAAGAAGGCCCTGCTGGAAAAGGAAGCCGCTGAGGCACAGCAGTAATCAAACATTGGATCTCTCCTACTCTCGCACTCTCCTAACGGAAAACGCCGGCCATTGGCCGGCGTTTTCCTGTTGCCTGCACGGTTTTGCTTCAGGCGAAAAAGATCTGCGCAAAAAATAAACCGGACGAAATCGTCCGGTTCATTTATTTATATGTGCTTATTTGCCGACGATCTGACGATGCAGGGAAGAGGTATATGCAATGGAACGCTGAATAGACTGTTCCAGAAGGCGGACAAATTCTTCGGCGTGAGAGGAGAGCTTGGCGTTCTGCGGATAGATCCAGCCCAGTCGTACCGGATCCTTGTCTGCCAGAGGGATGGTGACCACATTGGCAGGGGAGAGATGCTCTGCAAGAAGGCCGCTGCCAGTGCTGTAAGCGTCCGTGTTGGCCAGAACGTTCATGGCGGTGGAACGGTTGTTGACGATGATGGCCTTGGAGGGCTTGCGCATGGATACCATGGGAAGCTCTTCAGAAAAGTCCACGGCTACGCCCTGAGCCTGTTCAAAGGAACTGTAAGGATAGCCCTCCAGATCCGCCTCCGACACGTGTTCCAGTTGGGTGAGGGGATGTCCTTTCCGGACGTATACACAGGGGGGCACCGCCGCCAGCTCGTGGAAGGTCAGTTCCCGGCCGTCCAGCAGGCGGCAGACGATCTTTTCCGTTAATTTGGTCAGGAAGATGACGCCAATGTCCGCCCGGTGGTCATACACATCGTCGATCACGCCGTCCATGCTGGTCTCTTTCAATGTATATTGGTAGCGGTTTTCCTGGTTTTGCTGGAGCATTTCCAGGAAAGCGTCCTCAGTAAAGGGATACCGCTGGGTGGAAACGCTGAAATGCACCGGTGCAATGGTGCTGCGGGATTCGCCGTACAGACTTTCGATCCGCTGCTTCTGCTCCAGCAGCGAGACTGCATAGCCCAGAAACTCCTTGCCCTCCGGCGTGAACTCCACGCCCCGGTTGCTGCGGACGAAGAATTTGATACCCAATTCTTCCTCCAGCTCCCGCACGGCGGTGGAAATGCCGGATTGGGACAAGAACAGCTTGTGGGCGGCCTTGTTGATGGAACCGCATTTGGAGATTTCCACCACGTATGTCAGCTGCTGAAAGGTCATTGGATCGTCTCCTTTATATAAAATTCGCAAAATTTTCCGTCGGATGCCGTAGGGGGATTTTGGATTGTCCGTCGGGCTCCCATGGATATAGTTATACATCGTTTATTGAACCACATTATACGGAGCCTATCACGAAAAGTCAATCCATTATTAAAATAACTGTGAATGAATTGCGAAAAAGAGATACTAACACCTTTTCGCGGAACGTGATAGTATAATAGGTGAAATCCAATAAAAGTATCCGATGAGACTTTCTGGTTTACGGCAAATGTTTACATAAATTTTGCGTGTAAACACCTCTCTACTCGACTCGCTCTCTCCTTTTGCCAGAAACGTGGAAAGTTCTTACAGATAACTGAAAAACGATAACAACAAAATTTGCCGGTCTCACCGGCCCCGGAACAAGGAAAGGAAGGCATTTATTATGGATTGCAAGAACATGGGCTTCGCTACTCGTCAGATTCACGCTGGTAAGCATGACAACGGTGTCGGCGCACTGTGCACCCCGATTTATCAGACCTCTACCTTCGAGTTTGATACCGTGCAGCAGGGCGGCGCCCGCTTCGCTGGTCAGGAAGAGGGCTACATCTACTCCCGTCTGGGCAACCCCTCTCTGACTCAGGTCGAGGAGAAGCTGGCTGCTCTGGAAGGCGGCGAGGCTGCTCTGGCTACCGCTTCCGGCATGGGCGCTATCTCCTCCGCTCTGTGGAGTTCTGTTGAGGCCGGTGACGAGATCGTTGCCAGCGATACCCTGTACGGCTGCACCTTCGCTCTGCTGAACCACGGCATGAGCAAGTTCGGCGTGGGCGTGAAGTTCGTTGACTTCGCCGATCTCGCTGCCGTGAAAGCCGCTCTGACCGAGAAGACCAAGGTTGTCTATCTG